>Ga0315273_10008125_pt1 | contig 13221 bp, 5 predicted proteins | sample YL17G02_0_MG_FD_205753 | JGI IMG/M metagenome (GOLD analysis project Ga0315273, IMG submission 205753) | Sediment microbial communities from Yellowstone Lake, YNP, Wyoming, USA - YL17G02_0 | ecosystem: Environmental > Aquatic > Freshwater > Lake > Sediment | place: USA: Wyoming | collected...
GTTGAGGGCGGTGTAGAGCGTCGTGGTCTTGCCGGAACCCGTGGGCCCCGTGGACAGGAGCATACCATAGGGCTTCGTGATCAGGTTCTCGACTAGAGTCTGCTGCTCGGGCAGGAAGCCCAGGTCCTCGAGCTGGAGCAGAACCGACGACTTGTCCAGTATTCGCATGACGAGCTTCTCACCGAACACGGTGAGAAGCGTTGAAACCCGCAGGTCGTACGTGTGCCCGTTGGTGCCGACGGAAATCCGGCCATCCTGCGGCACGCGCCGCTCCGCGATGTTCATCCCGGCCATGATCTTGATCCGGGAGATGACCGCGGGCTGAAGCCGCTTCGGGATATCCATCATCTCGTAGAGCACGCCGTCAACCCGGTAGCGAACCCGGACGTCCCGCTCCTGCGGCTCCACGTGGATGTCGCTGGCGTTGCCGCTGATCGCGCCCTGGACGATGGAGTCAACCAGGCGCACCACCGGCGCATCCTCCACCATCCGCTCGAGGTCCCGCACCGTCACGCCGTCGGCGTCGTCCTGCGCCATGCCGGTGGTGTCCTCGATCGCCTTGTAGGCGGCGACGCGGCCGTCGAAGATCTGGTTGGTCGCCAGCAGGACGTCTTCCTCAGGGGCGAAGAACGGCTTGATCTGGAGGCCCGTAACCAGCCGCATGGATTCGAGCGCCGGCAGGTTGAGAGGGTCGGCGATCGCGACCGACATCACCTCGCCCTCGAGGTCGAACGGCAGCGCCTTGTGCAGCCGCACCAGGTTCTCAGGCAGCAGAGAGGCGATCTCGGTCGATATCGTCTGCTCCGACAACTCCACGAACTGCAGGCCGAGCTGATCCTCGAGCGCTTCCGCGAGATCGCGCTTCTTGATCACGCCGCGCTTGAGCAGTATCTGGCCCAGGAAGCCCCTGGTCTGGCGCTGCTCCGCAAGCGCCTTCTCCAGGTCCTCCTGGGTGACCGCTCCCCGCGCCGCCAGGATTTCGCCAAGTTTTCGTGCTCTCAGTTTCACGTTTGGGCCGCCTGACTTCCCGACGGCTTGTGTAATGGTAGAAGGGGCAGTGTCCGGCATGGATCTCGTTTTCCTCGCCCTTTTGAACGCCATATCAAGACCTCGGAACCGCTCACATCATCCCCGCCCGACCGCTGACCCGGCACAAGGGTCCCCGCACGCCGCGGGCCGGCGTGACAATCCGGCGCTCAGCACACGAACTGCCCGTGTAAGCGCTTCACCACTTGAAGGGATGCCAGGGTTGTGGGGAACCCCATCAAAGGAGGCGGAGGTCGCAGCACAATGGGCTGTCTTCCCTGCGCTGCTGGCCCCCGATGCTGTACATATGCACTTAAATCCTAACCGCACGGTCTACTAATGTTGCCACAATGCCGTTCGGGTCTGTGGCCATTCTGGCCACCATTTCATGAGCAAGGATGCCCTATTTTGCATTCCAGGGGGGGGCTATGTATAGCTGTTCGCACATCGCAGCAATGCACGCCCAGGTTCCCAGTGCTCTCGGGGGCGCCCTGAGGGGTTTCGCCATTACTTCTTTCTGCGAGACTCCTCAGGAGTCTGCCATGTCTCCGGGTTGCTCATCGCCGTCATTCTCGTTCGGCTCTCCATCGCCGTCCAGCTCATCATCCTCGACAAGCGGCCGCCGGGTGAGTTCGGCCACCCGGTCCGCGGGGGAGGCGTAGACCTCCCTCGCCCGCCGGCCGTCATGGGGGCCGACGTAGCCCCGCTCCTCCATGATGTCAATCAGCCGCGCCGCGCGGGTGTAGCCGAGCTTGAACTTGCGCTGCAGCATGGATGCGGACGCGTGCCTCGTGGCGAGCACGTACTCGAGGGCGGTTTCGAACATCGGGTCGTCGGCCTGCTCCTTCCCGGCGATCACCACGTTGCCCGCGCTCTCGATGGCCGACTGCGAGTAGGTCGGCTTGGCCTGCTTCTTCAGGAACGTCACAACCGCGTTGATATCGTGCTCGCTCACATAGGCGCCCTGAATACGCACCGGCTTGCCCGTCGGCGCGTCCAGCGGCAGATAAAGCATATCGCCGGAGCCCACCAGGCGCTCCGCACCGTTCATGTCCAGGATCGTCCGTGAGTCCACCTGCGAGGCGACCGCGAAGGCGATGCGGGAGGCGATGTTCGCCTTGATGGTGCCCGTGATCACGTTGACCGACGGCCGCTGGGTGGCGACGACCAGGTGGATCCCCGTCGCCCGCGCCAGTTGCGCCAACCGGCAGATGGAGGTCTCGAACTCGGTCGCCGCCTGCATCATTAGGTCCGCCAGCTCATCAATGACGATCACCAGGTAGTACAGCGGCTCCATCTCTTCATCTATCTTCGCCCGCTCGTTCCAGCCCACGATGTTGCGCACGCCCAGGTCGGCGAACTGGGAATAGCGCAGCTCCATCTCGCGGATTGCCCATCGCAGCAGGCCGGCGGCCTCCTTGGCGTCGTGCGCGACTGGGGCGGCAAGGTGCGGAATGCCCTCGAACAGGCTCAGTTCCACCCGTTTCGGGTCAATCATCAGCATCTTGACCTCATCGGGCCGGGCGCGGACGAGGATGGTCGTGATCAGCGAGTTCAGGCAGACGCTCTTGCCGGAGTTCGTGGCGCCGGCGATCAACAGGTGGGGCATCTTCGCCAGGTCGGCCATCATCGGATGCCCGGAGATATCGCGGCCCAGGGCGAAGGCGATCCTCGATTTCGCGCTGCTGGCGGCCTCTGCCTCCAGGATCTCGCGCAGGTGCACGAAGGTCACATCCGGGTTGGGCACCTCGATGCCGATCACGCCCTTGCCGGGCACCGGCGCCTCGACGCGCACGGCCAGCGCTGAGAGGGCGTAGGCAAGATCGTCCGCCAGGTTCGTCACCCTGCTGACCCGAACGCCGGCGGGGAGGTGGATCTCGTAGCGGGTGACCCGCGGGCCACGCTCGACGTCAACGACGCGGGCGTCTATCCCGTAGCTGGCGAGGGCGTTCTCCAGGATGTCGACGCTCGCCAGCGCCTCTCTCTCCGCGTGTTCGGTGGAGGGCGCCTCCATCAGGAGTTCCAGCGGGGGCAGCTCGAAGTCGTCATAGCCGCCCCGCCCCGGCCCGGAATCCTCTTCCGAGTCGTCCGCCTCAGGCCCGGGGTCGGACGCGTCGGTCAGCGCCAGTCTCGGCTGGCAGACCGCCCCCGGCTTCGGCTCCTCCTTCGGCGGCTCGGGCGCCGGCAGCTTGGGGGGCTCCACCACCCGCCGCGGCCTCTGCTGCTTGGACTGGGCCGGTTCCGGCCGCTTCTCTCGCCTCAGGCGAACCCCGGCAACGAGCAGCGCCAGCCGGATCGTCGTCCTGACCACGCGCTGGATAAGATGGCTGAGAGGCGTGTCTGTGATGTATCCGATAGCGCAGAGCCCGGCCAGGGAGAGGATCATGACGCCGAACGTGCGCCCGAACAGCGGGCGCAGCGCCTCCGACAGCAGCAGGCCGGACAGGCCGCCGGGCTCTGTGGGGAAGTCCCGGCCGAGGATGCCGGTCCCGGGCGCCTGCAGTTGCGCGATCCCGAGCGCAATCCACATGAGAACGCTGAAACCTGTTGCCACTCGACCGAACGCGATCGGCTGCCACCGCAGCACCATGGCGCCGCCCAGGCCCAGGAAGCCGATGGCGATGGCGAGCGCGCCGGAATGGCCGAAGAGGAACGCCAGGATGGAGTTCAGCGCCGGCGCAACCACCCCAGTGTGTCGGCTGGCGCTGAAGAGCAACAGCAGGCCAAGGGTGGAGGCCCCGAGGCCGATGACCTCGTAGCGCAGGCGGCGGTGCGGCTGTGCTGAGCGGACGGGTCCCAGGTCCGCCCCGGAGGCGCGCGGCAAGCGTAGGGGCCGGGCCGCCCCGATCTGCGAGCGATCTCCCATTTCGACCTCTCGACCGCGATAGCGGTGTCGCACGGGCTGTCACAGGCCCACGCTCGGGCGAACGGCAGTCCCTGCCTCACCATGGCTACATTGATCGGTCGTTGGTGCGGCTCTGCTCGCGGGAAGGGGGCTACCCGCGGCCGAGGGCACGCACAACTCCCTCGGCCGTCCTTTGAGACGGCATGGTAAGATACCACGTACGGGGCGGAATGGCAACCGTTCACGCCGAATCGGCGGCAGCAGTGTGGTCGCCACATAAGCATGTGTGGAAACGAAGTCAGAAGGTGCGAAATCGGCGCGGTTTGCGCGCGCCCAGGATGTGGCATAACACAGATGCGCTGCGCCCATAGCGCGAGCACGTGGCGCCGACTGCGACGGTGCGACGAAGGGCACGTTCGCCCATGATCGGCTGAGAATGCGGCAGAGGTGGCTTCTGCATGTCGAATAGAGGTAGGGGTGAGCGATGAGGCGGCTGGCGACACTGTTGGTGGCTGTCATCTCCCTGGTCGTGTCGGCGCAGGTACTGGGTATCCCCCTGGCCGCGCCGGCGGCGGCCCAGCAGCAGCTCGCCAGCACGTTGGCGCTGATGGCGCCCGTGGTCGGGCGGCCGCAGGAGCACCAACGCAAGGGAAAGGAGAGCATCTACCGCCTCGCCCGCCGTTACGGGATCAGCGCCAACGCCATCCACAACGCCAATGAGGGCAGTCTGACCGGAGGCGACGAGCAGCTCTTCATCCCGACCGGGCACATCGCGCCTCTCCCCACCGCGGAGGGCGTGGTAGTGAACCTGCCCGAGCGCAATATCTACCTCTATCGGCATGGGAAGCCCATAGATGTCTACCCTGTCGCCATCGGGATGCGAGGGTGGGAGACGCCCACCGGTGACTTCAGGGTCGCCAACAAGCGCAAGAACCCAACCTGGTTCCCCCCGAAGTGGGCGGTGCAGGAGGAGCCCGTGCCGCCGGGACCCGGCAACCCGCTCGGCGACCGCTGGATGGGCCTGAGCACTCCAGGCTACGGCATCCACGCCAGCAACGCACCCGCCTCCATAGGCCGCTACGCCTCCCATGGCTGCATACGCATGTACCCCGAGCACGCGCACGACCTCTACGCGCAGGTCGCCGTCGGGACACCCGTGACGATCATCTACGAACGGGCGGTGATCGGCTTCAACCCGGAGGAGGGGATCGTCTACCTCGCCTACTACCCTGACCCCTACCAGGGGGGCGATGTGACGCCCGAAGACGTACGCGAGATGCTGAAGGACTGCGGGTTGGGCAATGTTGCCGATCTGGACCTGATCGAGACCATCCTGAAGCGCACCAGCGGCGTGCCCACCCCGGTCGTCGGGTCGCGCGTGAAGGTGACCTTCAACGGGAAGCCGGTCGCGTTCGCGCTCGCCCCTGTCCCCATCGGGTCAGACTGGCTGGTGCCGGCCGGGCCCCTCGCACGAGCCCTGGGGGCAGATGCGCAGACCGGCCCGGGGATGAACTACGTGGTCATCCAGCGCGGCGAGCAGCGGCTGTTCTTCTCGCCGGGCAGCCGTGAAGCGCTCGTCAACCGCGAGCTGATCGAGCTTGAGGCCGCCCCCCAGCTCGCGGCCGGCTACCCCCTCGTCCCCATCCGCGCCACCGCCGAAGCTCTCGGCGCATTCGTGCAGTGGGACGAGGAAGCCTCCGCCTTGCTCATCTGGGACGGCCTGGAGCGCACGCGGGGCGATCTCTGAGGCAGGATCTGTAACCGCGGGGCCGACGTCCCGGCGCGGCTGGGTCCGGCTTACTGGCTCTTGCCCCTGCCGGTGATCGGCCAGACCTCCTGGACGCGCCCGCTGCGGACCGCGTAGGCGACATCGTGCAGGTTCACGGTCGTGCACCCGTGGCTGGGCAGGATCTCGAGTCTGTCCCCCGGCCGCACGGTCGCCCCTGCCGCCACCTCCAGCCCGGCGTGCTCCTCCGAGAGCTTGCGCAGCGCGACGCCGGGCCGCGCCGTGATCTCCGGCAGGCCGAAGTCCGTGGCCACGCTCTTCATGCCCGCGTCGGCGATCGCCACGCCCTTTCTCGGCGTGCTGATGACGCTGGTCAGCACCGTCATCGCGCAGCGGAACGGCGACCCCGCGTCGCGGAAGTTGGTGTCCATGAGCGCGTACGATCCCGCCTGGACCTCGGTGATCCCGGGGTAGCTGCCCGAGACATCGTAGGTCAGCGTGCCCCCGCCGCTCACCTCCCCGACCGGAATGCCGTGGTTGCCCACATGAGCGGCCGCCAGCGTTAGCTCCCGCATCGCCTCCATGCACATCTCCTGGCGTTCCGCCGCCTCCTTGATCCGCATCACGTGCCCCTCGTAGCCCATCAGGCCGCGGAACTCCAGCCCCGGCCGATCCACAATCCGCCGCACCAGGCGGAGCGCGGCGTCCTGTCCGTTCACCCCGCACCGGTTCATGCCGACATCCATCTCGACCAGCACACCCAGCGTGACGCCCCTCTCCTTCGCCGCGCGGGACAATGCGGCCACATTCTCAGGGTCGTCAACCGCCACGCTGATGCGAGCGCGCTCCACCAGCGACCCCAGGCGCGCGATCTTCGCCTCCCCGACGACCTGGTTGGCGATGAGCACGTCGGAGATGCCGCCATCCACCATCGCCTCCGCTTCGCCGAGCTTGGCGGCGCACACCCCCGGCGCGCCGGCCGCCACCTGCATGCGAGCGATCTGGGGGAGCTTGTGCGACTTCACGTGCGGCCGCACGTGCGCTGGCCTGGCACGGAAGAACGCGGCCATCGTTTCTATGTTCGACTCCAGCGCGTCCAGGTCTACCAGCAGCGCAGGGGTATCGAGCTCCTGCACCGATCTCCCGATTACGGCATCTTTCATGAACCGCTTCTCCTCGTTGTCCGGCCGAGGCCTGGCGCCCCGGTCGCTGCTCGCCTCGCTACGCCATCGCTCCCGACCTGCCCAGCAGGATCGAGATGGTGACGAAGCTGGTCACGGTCGGCGCGAACACGGCGGTGGCGACCCGCCGAGGCTGTGCGTCGAACTCGGTGGCGTAGACCGTCATGCTGATGCCCGTGGGCATGGCGGCCAGCAGCACCGCGACCTTCGCCCGGTATGGACTCACCGCGCGCTCCGCAAGGAGCAACCAGCAATCCGCGCTAGAACCCAAAGGCCCTCGCGACATACACCGCCATCTGATCCCGCGTGCACGTGTACTCCGGATGGTAGAGGCCGTCCAGGTAACCGGAGGTGACATTGCGGGACTTGATGTACTCAACGTACTTGTACGCCCAGAAGGTGGTCGGCACGTCGGGGAAGCTCGGCGCAGCCGGCCCGTCGGTGACCAGATCGTCGCCCTTGGCAATCGCCCGAGCGACGAACACGGCCATCTGGCCCCGGTCGAGCGGGATCGTGGGCTGGTAGGTGCCATCCAGGTAGCCGGCAACGATGCTGCTGGCCTTCGCGCACTCCACGTACTTGAACGCCCAGTAGCTGGACGGAACGTCCGGGAAGGACGGCGGTCCTGTTGGCGCCGGCACTGCGGAGTCGCCGCCTTTGACGGCGCGGGAGATGTACACCGCCATCTGGTCGCGCGTGACCGCAAGCGTGGGCCTGTAGGTGCCATCACTGTACCCCCCTGCGATCGTCGCATTCACCACCGCCCTGATGGAGTCATACGCCCAGTGGTCGAGCGGCACATCGCTGAACAGCTGCGTGCGGTCCGCCGGGACATCCCTGATGATGATCTGCTGGTTCACCGCGACATCGCGGTGCATCACCACGCTGCCGTCGGGGAAGACCACGCGGACGGCGACCGGCCCATCCGTCGGGACGCCGAACTGGGCGACCGGTTCGTTCTGACCCAGGAAGCCGGAGCCGCCGTCAATGAGGCGGGTGAGCGTGCGGGTCGGTGGGAAGGTCTCGTCGTCGTCAACGTTCAGCTCGACCCGCGCGCCCATGGCATCGCGGGTCGGCGTGCTGGCGTCGGTGGCATCGCCCGTTGCGCTGGTGAGGGCGCGGACCCGGAGCCAGTTGCCAGTGTTGCCGATGTTGTGGAAGAACCGGGCGGTTGTCCTGCCACCTTCGTACAGGTCGAGACGGCCGTCCAGGTCGACGTCCGCCCAGACTGCGGCCGTGTCCCGGTCATTCCCGCCCACGCCTTCGGTGCTCGTAACATCCGTGAAGACGCCATCGCCGGTGTTGTGATACAGGAACGTCCGGTCCGTGTCCCAGCTTCCCACGAACAGGTCGACGTAGCCGTCATTGTCGTAGTCGGCCCATGCGATCGAGCCACCTTCCCCGCTGGTAGCCACCATGCCGGACTGGCCCGAGGCATTTGTGAACGTTCCGTCGCCGTTATTGTGCATCACATAGGCGCCGGACTGGCCCGTCAGGCAGTGATCGAGCCATCCGTCGTTGTCGTAGTCAGCCACCGCCACCGTGAGCGCGCCTGAGATGCTGCCGAACGAGGTCGCGCCCATCTCCGTGAATGTGCCGTTCCCGTTGTTGTGGTACAGTAGCGGCCGCCCATTGGGGCGGGTTATCATGAGATCGGGCCTGCCGTCGTTATCGTAGTCGCCCCAGGCGCAACCGAACGCCTCGGCGGGCGCCGCTGCTCCCGTTAGGCCCGCCTGCACCGTCACATCGGTGAACCTACCGTCTGCCTCTTGGTGGTAAAGGTGAGCGGCATTGCCGCTTCCGGTGTAACAGATGACGACGTCGAGCCGGCTGTCGCCATCGTAGTCGCACCAGCCGACTGTGCGCCCGGGTCCGGTCGTGGTGAGGCCGACCGCGGACGCTACGTTGAGGAAGGACGCGCCGTCATTGCGGAACAACTGCGTGCTTACGCCTGAGTCCCCGGAGCTGAGAACGTCGAGCAGTCCGTCGTTGTTGTAGTCCGCCCAGGCGACGCCATCGTGCAGTTCCGTCGAATCGGGCAAGCCCTTTGCGGCGCTCACGTCGCTGAACGTGAGATTGCCATTATTGTGGTAGAGCTTCGGGGCGTGCGGCGACCAGAGAACGCTGGTAAGGAAGAGATCGGGATAACCGTCATCATCACAGTCTCCCCACGCTGCGCCCGCGCACGGCGGCAGCCCTAGACGCGAGTTGATCTCCTCGAAGTGGGATCCCGTCATCTTCGGCAGCCTCGTCAGCGCGAAATCCTGCCTCGTCGTCTGCCCATCCGCGACAGAGACGCCGGTGGCCGAAGCCCAGTAGTACCCGCCGGCGCTCGCGCCCGCTCGGTAGCCGGAGCCAACGGGGATGCCGGACAGCGTGTAACTGCCATCTGCGCCAGTCCTCGCGCTTGCCGCGCCACAGTTCACGGCCGCGTTGGCGATCGGCGTCGAGTCGGCCGCATTCGTCACCATGCCGGCGATCGAGCCGGTCGCGAGCGAGACCAACTCAACATTCACGGTGATGACCTGGTTCCAGAGCACGGTGATCCCACTGACTGTGCTCGGGGTGTACCCCGCAGCCGTGACCGTGATGCTATAGCCGCTTCCCACGAGGAGCGCGTCGAAGCGATACCGGCCAGTCGCATCTGTCGTGACCCCGAGCGCGCCGCAAGTGACATTGGCGCCGACGATCGGCATGCCCGTCACAGCAGCGGTGACGGCGCCGGCGATGGAGCCGACCAGGGGAGCGAGCTGCGCATCCACGACAGTTGTCTGATCGAACGTCACGGCGACGCCGGGCTGTGACCAGGGCGCGTACCCGGTCGCGGTCACGGTGAGGGTGTAGCCGCTGCCTGTGGGCACATTCGTCAGCTCGTAGGCGCCGTCGGCAGTGGTGACCGCGGCGCGACCGGCACAGGTTGCCAGGGCACCAGCGACTGGCGACCCGGTGACCGCGTCGGTGACCTTGCCGGTGACGGCGCCCACGTCCGGGTCCATGACGAAGTTGATGGTAGAGGTGGCCCCGTCGGCGACAGTGACGCCGGTCGCGAGCTGTGGCACGTAGCCGGCAGCGGTGGCGGAGACGGTGAGTCCGCTCCCCGGGGCGACCGACATGGAATAGGCGCCGCTGGCGCCGGTGACGGCTGTCCTCGCGCCGCAGGTGATGGTGGCTCCGGCGAGGGGCGCGCTGGTGTGCGCGTCCGTGACGGTGCCGCCTATACTGCCAAAACCCAGTGGGGTGAGCAGGAACTGTGCGCTGGCCGTGTCCCCGCCGATGATGTCCACGACCACCTGCCCCTGGTGGTATCCGGCGGCAGTCGCCGTCGCCACCTGGGCAGCGCCGGTGGGAACGACGGGCATGAGGAAGGCGCCGTCGCTGAGGCTGGCGCGCGTGATGCCGCCGCACGTCACCACGGCCCCGGCGATGGTCGCGCCGCTGACACCATCCTTCACCGATCCCGCGAGCGCGCCGTAGTACAGGGGAGAGGCCCACGCGTAGATATCCGCGTTGCCCAGCGAGTTGTCCTGCCATGCCACGAGGCCGCTGGATACCACCGGCCTTGTCTGGTCCCACACGTCCTTCGTAACCCAGGTGGTGGTATCGGCGAGGAGATCGTACAGGCAGACATCCGTACCGGTGTCGCCACCGTACCGGTCGTCCTCCCAGACCACGAGCCGGCCGTCTATGCTGGGGTTGGACTGACGATGCGCTTCGGCGCTGATGTTCCGCTCGGCGGGATCGGGATTGGGTCGGGGGCTCTCCCGCCAGTTCGGGGTGCCGTCACCGTCGCTGTCAACGGACAGGTCATAGAGGTAGATGTCCCCATTCCCCGACCGGTAATCGGTCCACACGGTGTGATCCCCGGAGATATCGGGCGATTCCTGAATGTCCACGTTGGTGCAGAGCGGGAACTGCTGGTCGAGGTCGAGGTCGTAGAGATAGATGTCGTTGTTGCCGTTCCGGGTATCCACCCAGACGATCCGCCTGCCACTGATCTTGGGCCACTTCCGGCTCCCGGAGCCGGTGACCAGGGCGCGCCGGGCAAAGTCCGGGTCTGGCGGAACCGGCTCCCGCCAGTTCGGCAGCCCGTTCCCGTTCGAGTCCACGCTTAGGTCGTAGAGGTAGAGATCGAAGCTGCTCCCGTTCGGCTCAGTGTAGACGATCAGGGAGCTGTCCGCCGCCGGCGGCCACAGCAGCGACGGGTCCGTGCTGGGGGTCGCATACTGACTGACCTGGAACTCATAGTCATCGCTGAGGTCCCGCAGCACGGTGTGGAACTGCCACGTCCCGGCGCGGTCCTCGAGCCAGGTGACGTAGTCCCCGGAGACGGCGGAGAGCACCTGCGTGAATGAGCCCTGCGCGACCCAGCGCGACTGGCCGGTGGCCATATCGTACCTGGCGATGCCATAGTTCGCGTCCCGCCCGTCAGACCAGAGGATCTCGTAGCCGTCAGCGGCGGGCTGGCTCTGATACTTCTCTGGGTCATTGGTTATGGGGATGCCCGTGCCGACGGTTGGCGTGAGCACGGCGATATCGGCAGTCATGGTCGGGGCCGAGTCGCTGATGCTGGAGACGGAGACTTGGGTTGCCGCGCCCGCGTAGGAATCGGTGTCGGGCACGGTGGAGCCGTTCACCGATCGCTTGTTCGCGCTCCCCGGGAACGGGTCTCCGTCGTCACCGCTGTTGTAGTAGGTCTGGAGATCCCACCATCCGTCGGCCTGCTCCAACATGACCAGCGGATGCCACTCGTTGTCGTTGCCGGTGGACCACATGGTCTCGTCAACGTGGTACAGCAACAGCCCCGGCCCCGGGACATACTGATCGAACCCGGTCTTCTGGCGGTTCTCGAGCAGGAAGTACTCCGTGCCGATCGAGCCGCTTGTCCAGAGCTGGTAGATGGTCGGCGTCGTCTCGACCGCGGCAAGGCTGGCGCCGGCGACGAAGCTGCTGGGGAGTTGCGGCGTCACCCATCCCAGCAGGAGGCGGCAGTAGGCATCCGGGAATGCAGGCGAGCTGCCATTCCAGCCTGGCCCATTCCAGGAGCCCCCGGCCATCAGGCTCCAGTCGCCCAGTCCGGCGCTCGACCCGTCGTAGTCATACAGATCGGGCAGCCCGATGACATGCCCATACTCGTGACAGAAGATGCCGACGGTCGAGTCGCCTGCAGACCACGTGTATTCGGGCTCGATGGAGTAGGTGTTGGCAACCACCCCGTCCACGGGCTTTGCGTGGGCGTTCAGGGCCCACTGGTGGGACCAGATGTCATCCGGGTTGCCCGTGGCCTCTCCCCCGGGACCCGCGTGGATGACGAAAAGGCCTTGCACCTGGCCAGCGACCGCGTAGCTGGCGAAGTTGACCCCCGCGGCGTCGGCCAGGTCGACGGCTTCCTCGACGAGCCTCTGCGCGTTGTATGGATAGGTGTCGCCCATACCGTAATCGTCGTCAGTGCCGGCCACGCCGTCATGGTTCGCGTAGTAGGTGTGGTTCTGGCTGGCCTGCCGCCAGGCCGAGTCCACCAGCGACGGCGAGATGTCGTACTGCCCGTATGACGCGCTGCGGCAGAAATCGCGCATGCTGCCCGGCGCCGGGTAGGTGCCAACTGAGAAGAGAAGAGTGCTGTACACCGTAGGCGTGGAGGCGGCGTTGTGGGTGCGATCGGTGAAATCAACCAGCAGAACGAGGGCGGGTCTGGTACCCGTCACCGGCGCGGAGATCGGCCTGGGCTGATCAATGCCCATCGCCCTCTTCTGCCCCGCGAGCCGCCGCAGGTTGAGGACCGTAACGCTATCGTAGCCCTCGGCCTGAAGCCTGTGGAGTAGATTCGGGTGCGGGGGCATCGGCTGGGGAGCAGCGTCGCCGGCGGCCGCAGGTCGTCCCGCGGACACCAGCAGGGCGGCGGCCATGAGCATCGTCCAGCGCAGGGCAGCGCCGTAAGTCACAGCACGTCGGAGGATCGTGACCCCCTCCTGCGGCGAGCGTGGGGCAGCAACGTGGTTGGACCTCGCCCGGGAATCGCATGTGAGCGCTTGGAAGAGACGATTCCAGCAGGGGCCGCCTCTCACCTTCCGCCCCCGCCGCCCCGGCTATGGCAACCTCCGATGGCGCAGGCACCCGGCCGCCCTCACGGGCGCGCCGCGATCTGCGCGGCCCACCGCAGCCGCCGAGCTACCGCCTGATCGGCGCCTCATAGGTGTACGTGACCTGTTGGCTCTCCTGCGGCTTCAGCGAGATGGTCCGTCCTGTCATCCCGAGCGGAGCGAGGGATCACGCCGTTTCCCTGTGTTCCGGGGTCTCCAATCCCGAAAACAGCCGCTCACGCCTCCTTCTACCTCCGGATCAGCGCCTCATAGGTGTACGCGATCTGCTGGCTCTCCTGCGGCTTCAGGGTGATCGTCCAGGTGAGCTGGTGCACCGGGTTCATGCGCTTCAGCCCCTGCGCAAGG
>Ga0315273_10008128_pt1 | contig 13219 bp, 10 predicted proteins | sample YL17G02_0_MG_FD_205753 | JGI IMG/M metagenome (GOLD analysis project Ga0315273, IMG submission 205753) | Sediment microbial communities from Yellowstone Lake, YNP, Wyoming, USA - YL17G02_0 | ecosystem: Environmental > Aquatic > Freshwater > Lake > Sediment | place: USA: Wyoming | collected...
CCCCCGAGAAACGCTATCCAGGCTTTCCTGGGGGCTTGGATTCGCCGCGGCTCTCTTGGTATCCCTGGGGCATCGATAGGATCGTCGGTCGCGTGTGCTGCCTCCGAGGTTGCTTGGGTGTGCTGCTCCAACTCCTCCGGTATGCTCTCAGTTTCTGCTGGGCGCTGCTCCTGCCGCGAGCGGTGGTGGCGGCTCAGTTGCTTGCGATCCAGAGCCAGTTGCAGCGGCGAAATCGGCATGGATGTTAGCCGGCGTGCTGAACTGACCCACATCTGGAAGGAATCGGCATCGGCATCTGACCCACCCACCGCGACAGCAAAAGGTCTCTGAGGGGCTTTAGGAGGCAACCTCGGGCTGATTTCGCCGATCCTGGGTGGATCAGTTCTCGACGCCGATAGTGGGGCGATTTTGGATGCCGATTGACACTGCCTGAACCGGCCCGGCGGCCGGCGCGCGCTGGGACAGGAAGCGGCCCTGCACCCTCTGATCCTGAGATAGCCCCTCACTTCCCGACCACTCATCCCACGGATAGCGTTCTCCGGGGGGACAGGGGACAGCCGTGCTGCTGAAACGGGCGGCGCGCCTCGATGCGGAGATCGTCGCTTTCCCGGATACGTTTTACCACACAGATCTGCCCGACGGTCCTTCAGGTCGCAGATCCGTCCTACTGCACCCATGTCAAGCTCCACTGCAAGGCTTGGGGGGCGGTGAGTTCACGCCGTGCGGCCTCTTGTTCGGCGATAAGTTGATCAAGCTTCTGCTCCAACGCCAGCTTCTCCGGCTGCGCGGTCTTCGGCACTTCCAACAACACTCCCAGATATTTCCAGCGCATCAGGTAGATTGCTTCTTGCACCTGCACGGTGGCATCCACCTGCTTACCAAGTGCCTGCCAGGGACCTGGAAGTGTTCCCAGGTCTACGCCTTCGGTGAGCTTGTCAGCCGAAAAAGCCCCGACTTCCACACCTTCTACTGTCAGCTTCCAAGTGCCGGCAGACAGCCCCGTAACCTGGAACGGATAGCGGTCTAGTGTGGACTGGACCGGCACATATGGGAAGATCGAATATGCCTCCGGATCGAAGTGGGTGGGCAGCGCGCGGTCGGTGCGAGAGAAAGTAATCGCATTGGAGGTTATCGTCAGGTCCGATATCGTCGCGCGATCGGTCGTGATCTGGCCTGTAACCGCGTCAATGCTGACGCTTGCGGCTGGTTCGGTCGCGCCCAGCGCCAGCAGCAGCCCGTATGCCATCAGCGCGTGACCTGGTGCATCCGGATGCACGGAGTCGGCAATCATTGTGTATTGCGGATTGTCCTGCTTTGCCTGTGTTTGAGCTTTGGCCATAAGGGTGTGAATATTACAGACGGCAACCTGCTCCTGGGAGGCTAGCGCGATGACCCCCTCCGCGTAACGCGCCAGGGTGGCATTGTAACCTTGCAGGCCACGGTCTTCATCAACCGGCCCGGGAGTAAGGAGCACGACCTGAATTCCCCTACCCTTGAGCGTCTGCACTAGTCTGGTCATCGCTGCCAGAAAGCCTTCGTAACGCTCCTGCTCAAAGGTTGTGCAGCCTCCATCATTCATGCCGAAGCAGATCGTGACAACGGTCGGCCGCTGGCTAAGCACGTCGCGCTCCAGCCGCTCCAGTCCTTCTACGGCGGTGCCGCCTCCCAAGCCGGCATTGCGGAAGGTGGTATTGAGATCCGAGTAGCGCAGCGCGAAGTAGTCCATGACATACCGTGTATAGTCACATTGCTCGGTGATGGAATCTCCCAGGAAGACCATGCGTGAACCATCCGGTAAAGGCGCGGCCGCAGCTATCTCAGCCACCAGCAAGAGGAAAGCGAGAATAGCTAATCTGACGCATACACCTTTGGCGTGGGAGAAGATCATAACATGCCCGTCCTGTCCAATAACTCCTCTGGGTTCCAGGCTGCTCGTGCAGCCTCTTTCGTCCAGCTACCGATGTCGGTCTCCATATCGAAACCGAAAACCGATAGAACACGATGTTGCTGTGTCATCGCGCATCCTCAATCGAGTGGAAATCCCATCACGGTGTAGTAGGCGAGGTTGGGCTGTGTTACATCCATGCGGCCTATCTGCGCAATGATGGGCTGGTCCGATTCTACGAGAAGGGCATATTGGCCGTAGGGTATGCGATATACGCGATCGCTCACCGGTTGGTCGAGCCGCACGCACCGGACTCGTTCCGCTTCCACCGTGACACGCAGGTCCCGTTCGGGTTCCCGGTTATCGAAGTAGATAGTTATCTGCACCTCTGCTGGTTGTGCGTTCGGGTTGAACAGCACGAGCGACTCATGCCCGTATGGCTCCTTGTCCCCGGGAGCGGGAAGGTCGCCGTCTGGAAAGGCCCATATAGTGCGACCCAAGAGACGCGAGCGGCTCATATCGGGAGTTCTAGCACTTCTTGACGGCAGTTCGAGAACTGCTCGACCCCATCGGCCGTGATGCGAACGCCGTCCTCCCAACGCAACCCATATGTATCGGTGTGTAGGAAAGTGTCAACCTGGAACGTCATGTTCTCTTGCAGCAGGTAATCGCTGGTGCTCTCCATCCAGGGCCGCTCGACTTCCATCATGCCGATGCCGTGACAGGGTCCATATAGCAGGTTCCTGCCGCAGCCCTTCGACTTCACGAACTCCTCGAACCGGGCCACCACGTCTTTTGCCAGAACGCCAGCGCGCATGAACTCCATTGTTCTGAGGTGAGCCTCAAGGCCGACCTCCACCAGCCTTTGCATCTCGCCCGGCATCTTACCGAAGCAGCACGGGCGGCCGATGCTCGGGCTGTAACCACCGACCCGCGCGCCGAGGTCGAGTTGGATAAGCTCCCCCGGCACGAGGAGGCGATGGGTGGCGCGGGAGATGGCATGGTTGGTATTGGTCCCGCCCATGACGTATTGCGGGTGGGCTTCGTACTCGGCGCCATGACTGTAGAGGGATTCGAGCGCCAGCCCTACGACCTGCAACTCGGTCATCCCCGGCTTCATCCCCATGAGACACTCGCCGATCGCGAGCTCGCTGATTCGGAAGCCCTCCTTCAGCAACGCGATCTCGTTAGGGCTCTTGATGATGCGCATGTCGCCGATGAGCTCGTCGGCGCCCACCATCTCGACCCCCGGCAGCGCCTTTCGAATCTCTTCGTAGATCACCATCGGGAAGATCGCTCGGCCCACTATGCCCAGCCTCCGAACCGGCCGGTCGCCGCACGCCTCCGCGAATACCTCGGCGAAGCTGCTGATCGGAATGTCCGGGTACTCGGGCTCGGCGCTTTCTCGGTACCAGAGCACCTTGCGGACGGTCTCGATCTTGCTCCGATCGAGTGCGTAGGTTTCGCTCTCGGGGCCGATAAGCAGTATAAGCTTCCCCTGGGCTGGAATGACGACGCCCGCCGACTCAAATGCCGGCCAGTAGTCGGAGAGGTAGCGTACGTTGGCGAAATCGGCCTCGTTGGAGTGTACGATCGCCGCGTCTAGCCCTGCCTCAGCGACACGCTGCTGAACTCTCCTCTGCCGCTCTTTGAACTCGCTCGTCGGTATGGTTCTCATCTCTCCCTTTCCTATGCTGCCATCCAACAGACAGGCCCGCCTATGCGCTCTTCGCTATCCTCACGATTACGTGGTCGGTCACTGACGGGACCGCAAAGCGAACCCCGCCGCGGTCGGGACGGTGAGCGAGAAACCTGCCGCTCAGACAGTCCGTGACCGAAAGGACCGGCCACCCGGGATCGACCCAGATCTCCATGGGCCCAAACCGCTCAAAGGCCTCCAGAAACATGCTGTCAGATTCCTTTTGGATATGGATCAGATGCAGCAGCCAGCCTTCCTCGTCCTGCATGACCATAACCTTGATCGAGCTCGGGGCGCTCACCCGTATCTTCTTGGAGATGTCGAGTTGCTCCTCAAGCAGGATCCGGAAGACTTCCTTCAGGAATGGACTTCGCCCACGGGCCGGACTCGAGGAACGGAAGGCCCGGAGGAAGGGCACGGGAAGGAAGGCCACGCGCCCCTGTCCATAGTGGTTAATGACGATGGCGGGATAGTTGGTGCGGGTACCGGGAGGTGAATGCTGATGATAGATGAAGTGTCCTGACTCGAAATCGCTCTCAATCTCGGGATCGGTGAGATGGCCGAGGGCGCGAGCCCCAGGCCGCAGTCTGCAATAAAGGGCATGATTCGAGGGGTTGTCGCCCCGGTCGAAGTCCTTCAGCAGGAGTGGCATGTCTGGGACGGTCCCCTGGAAGCAGGGATCGAGTTGGTCGAGGTAAGACACGCTATAGGGGCTGTCTGCCTCAAAATCCACACCGAACAAGTCCGCCAGCGAGAAATCCGGCAGCCGATTGCCCTCCGCGTCCAGGAGCGATGTCTGGTAGGTGGCCAGTAGCCTCCCGCCCCGTTCTACATACGTTCGCAGCTCGTGGGCGAAGGTATCGCTGATATGCAGGAGGTTCGGTAACACCACCAATTCGTAGTCGTGCATCTTACTCGGGGCATCCTCCTCATGAAAGAACCCGAGAGGAAGATGCAACTCTGAAAGCAGTTGATGGAGCGAGGCGATGGTTGCAGAGTGATCATCCCAGTAAGTGGTGCCGGGCAGTCCACTCAAGGCCTGGGAAAGCTTGATGTTCGTCTCGGAGATGGGGCAGCCGCATATGTGCACCGGCTGCTTGCCTACACTCCAGGGCTCACGCTCCTTGACCCAGGCGAGGGTTTCCGCGGTGGCATCCCACACAGGAGGCGCCACCCGGCCGGCATAGTCGCCGCAGGGGTATGGGACGTGGTTTACATTGAGCGCCCCGCCTCGGGCGATGGCGAGCGCCGAGAGCCCCTTCAGGGTCGCGACCGTTGTGACAGTCCAGTCCCCCCAGCTTCCTTGGCTCTCCGGCATCATCAGCACAAAGGGCGCTCCGGTCGCTTGCATGAATCCTGCCCTCAGGTCAGCGTTCAGGTACTCCGGGGGATGGGCCTCTCCGCTCATCAACGTTGCGTGTTGGTCCAGGCTGCGCGCGGTAAAGGAGGGATTCCCTGCGCCATTCCACATCCAGGCTAAGCCTGGCTTCGCGTTATCGCATTGCACCTGTACTGCGCGCATGAACTGCTCGCGCATAGCAACCTTGAAGTTGACGAAATCGAGCCGAGTCCGTGCCGTGACCAGGTTAGCCGGTGACAAGGCGTAACCGTACCTCGACCCGAACTTGCGCTGACATGACTCGCAGTAGCACCCCCGGTCGTCGAAGTACTGAAGGTCCAGGAAGAACCCGTCGATATCATATCCCTGTGCGATCTCCTCCATCTGATCACAGACATGCCTGGTGAACTCGTCATTGCTCATGCACATGGAAGGGTAGTGCTCGAACAGCAGGCGGTCCCCGTCCTGATCCACCTGCTGCCACTCCGGGTGTGTCTTCGCCAGCTCGAAGCTCAGTATCACGTTGTAGTAAGCGATGAACTGGAGACCGATCCGCTTCGCCCGGCGACAAACGTCGCCGAAGATGTCACCACCCCCCATCGCCTGGTTCGCAACCCCGACCTTGGTGGGGTAGAGGCAGTTGCCGTGGGCGTTCTTCGCCTGGAAGATCAGGCACTCAGCGCCTGTTCTGGCGATGTTCTCGAAGTAGTCGTCGAGATCAATAGTGATCTCCGACAGGAAGTTTGGCATATGCCAGTCACAGAAGATCTGGCGCATGTGGAATTGTGTGTCCATCGCGCTCCTCATCATCAGTCTCTCTCCCGAAAGCATTCTGCAGAACCCCGTCTGCCCCGACGGTCCGTGAAAACGCGCGGCATCGCGCGTGGGGTCTATCCTCGATCAGCCTCTCCTGCGTTCCGGCATCAGCCGAATCCACCTGAGCCGCTGATCCGCGAGTCGATCCAGTCGGTCTTCACCTTCGCCTCCGCGAGCACGCGTGTTTTGGCGGGGTGGGCCACAAGCGCTCGCCGCGCCACTCGACATCGATGGGGGATCCCACCGCGCGTCGCCCGTCACCGTGCCCGCGCCTTAGACCTTCTGGAAGTAGCGAACCAACGGAAGCGCGATGTTGAAGCCGGCCTTCTCGTACGCGCGCCGCGCGGCGGCATGCGATGGGTCGAGCCCCGTCCCCACTTCGGCGAAGCGCATGCCCAGCTCTCGAAAACGCTGCAGTACGCGCTCATACATCATCGGCCCGATCCCTTTGCCCTGGACAGCCGGGTCGACTGCGTTGTCTCCGATCTCGCCGACGCCGGTTTCAAGGTTGACATAGAAGGTGACGAAGCCCACTACCTGGCCCTCTAGCTCAGCGATGTAGACCATCGCGCCGTTATCGCCTGCGCAGGCACTTCTGACCTGCCGTTCCTTCCCCGCAAGCGGGTCCTTGTGGAGGGCGCCGAAGAGTTCTTCACCCATGATGCTACGGCGCATCGCGAAGATCGAGGTATATGCCGCCACCGCGATCCGCGCCACCTCGTCGACGTCCTCTGGTTTTGGGTCACGAATGATGATGTCACTCACGGACGGTTACTCCTCTCCGACCACGAGGTAGTCGCCCTGGCGGCGCGCCGACACGGGCTCACCATTCAGACGCACCTTCTTCGCGTTGGCGCCAGGCGCATAGATTGTGAGCAGATCGATCTGGCGCCCAGTGATCGAGAGCTCCTCCCCGTCGAGGCGCACCTCTACCTCCTGATCCACGGTATCCCCCGTGAGCAACGGCCGCTTACCCTCCTGGTCTGCCAGCTTCCTACCGCCGGCAAGGAAGAGTCGTACGATGCTGCCGTCCGCCGCACGGCGCACGCTCGCCACTCGACCCTCAAGGACGTATCCCCCGCCGCAGACGCTGTCTCCCGCGGAGCAGTTGATGAGATGGTCCTGCACCCCTGACGCAGACGAAACGCGTACCACTGCCAAGTCGCTGTTCACCGCCGCAACGGAAGCTTCCGGTCGCCGGCTCCAGCCACTCGTCGTCGTTGGGTAGAGCAGCGTCACGAACTGCGCCTCGCGGCTCGCGCGCGGTGGGCTCACACGCACGTAGGGCTTCCCGTCGTTCCCGGTCACGGCAGCAAAGGCCTCGGGCCGTATCACCTTCACACCGAGTACCTGCCCATCCAGCGCCTCGCCACGCAGCCAGTCACCCTCGCGCGCTACCGAGGACGTGAAATGGCACACCCAGTCATAACGGTGCGGAGCTTCGGCTCTGATCGTGTCGATCAGCACGAGGTACTCCGGCTTCACGAAGAGCACATGGCGCGTGAACTGGGTGAGCAAGCGCGCTCCCGGCCGCTGCGTGCCCGAATCGGCCACCCGGTACCGATCGGCCGCCTCCGCGACTACATAGCTGTAGTCTCCCACGCTGTAGGCAAGGTCGAGCCGGCCTGCCGTGCCGCGGAAGGTCAGGGGATCCCCGCCCTCGGCCCCATAGGGATTGTACTGCCCTTGGCCGTCCACCAGCAAAGTGTTATGGTAGGAGGTGTCCGAGGAGGTGTCCCCCACGTGATAGGCGAGCCTCTCCGCGCTCAACTCGGTGCTCCCTCGGTAGAGGTAGAAAGTGTTCGCGTCCTGGTGATCGTGGCCCACATTGATGGTCATGCCCGGCTGCGCGAAGGGGTAGTGCCCGAATCCGTAGGCGAAGTTGTCGTAGACGAATTGCCCCCCATACGCCCCCGTCTTCAGCCCGAAGATCAGAGCGTCCTTGCCCCAGTCTGTCCGCCAGCTCACGCCCGAGAGATCGGGGAAGACCCGGTCGGTCGGCAGGTCATCCGGGGAAATCGCCTTCACCGAGGGATCGTAGTAGAGGAACTCGAGCACCTGCCAGGGAGCGGTATAGGGCTCGCGGCCAGCGCGCCCGCTGCGCGCGTTCCCGATGATGTGCTCTGCCGTCCACTCCGCGCGCCCGTCACGGTACTCGGCCGCGGCAAAGCGCAGCAGATTGGCGGGGTTATAGTAATTGCCCCAGCTCCAGTCGAAGTCTCCGTAGGAGAACAGGAAGTCATCGGTTCCGGGCAGCGTGTTGTAGAGGCGCCAGAGTACGTAGCCCTGGTAGTAGCCATGGGGGATCAGGTCCTCGTCCTTCAGCCGACGTAGGTTCGTGAGGAAGGGCAAGGACATGGTTAGACCATAGCCTTGGTAGGGTGTGCCCTCATGCCAGGACCCATCGGAGATACCATCTAAGATGTCGCGGACGATGGCGAGATGCGCGGCCGCAGTCTGTCGCCAGGTGTCAGCACGCGGGTCTTCCCCCTCCAACACCAGGGCGGCGATCCCGAGCGCACTGTTGTTGATCCAATGGTGGTTCTGCACGTAGGAGTGGCGCCACCAACCACCAATTCCTTCTACCTCCCCGGTCGAAACCTCATAGGACTCCTCGGCCCGCAGCGCCAGCGTGGCACGGATGGTGTCCCTATCCGCCGCGGATAGCTCGGGGTAGATCCAGTCATACGCGATCGCGTTGAACATCAACATGTGGTGAAAGCCGAGGTCTCGCTGTCCGACCCCTCCCTCATCGCCCCAGTGGTCCCAGGCCGCGTGCGTGAGTAGATAGCGCCGAGTCAGCTCGAAGTACCGACGATCGCCGGTCAGCACATAGGCGAAGGCGAAAGCCAGCATCCGGTTGCCTTCACTGCGATAGGTCTCCAGGTTCGCCTGGTTTGGCGGAGCCGCAAGCGGAGTGTCTGTGAGGTGTTCGGTCGCGAAGGCGAGAATGGGGGCGGCGATGCTCGCCTTCGTTGTCCTCGCCTCTTCCCGGAGCCTCGGAATGTCCGAGGCCGTGAAGAAGATCCTGGGATGATCCGCCGCAAAGCTCCCAGTCCCAAGTGTGAGCAGCGGCATCAGGGTAAGCCCAACGACGGCCATCCTGTTCATCAGACAACTCGCTCCATCCCTATTGTGCGAGTCTTCCCGGCCACGAACTGCCCGCGTGTGCGCCCGAGGAACGCTAACCTCAGCGTGTAGTAGAACCATGATCCAAGCGCAGCCGACAGCACTCTCTCCTCCATCGGTAGTACGTCTCCTCCGTCTCCGCCTCTGGCATGGTCGCCCGTGCGTGCCGGATGCACTGCAAGCCAAGGGCGCCGCGCCCTTGGCTGAAGCGCGGCGCCCGCAGACACGTGACAAGCTACCGTCAGCAAGACCTACTGTATCGTCTCACCACTAGAAGGGGGACGTCGCAGGCCACTCACATATGATCCCGAGCGGGCCGGAGATCTCGGCATCGTTAGCGGGGTCCACATAGCAACTCCCGCTATCATGGCTCATCATGGCGCCAGCCGCCATCAGTGCCTCCGAGCTCCACCATTTCGCGTGCCCATCCAGGAAGCCAAGGTTCACCCCTCCCAGATGGCGGGCCTCTTCGCTTCGGTGGTCCTTGTATAGCCCTACCGTCCAAGTGCAGCCCATGTCGACACCACAACCAGCGGGGTAGTCGGGAACGGAGGTGTCCACCCCCTGGCAGACGGTGCCACGGCACCGATCCGGGTAGGCCGCACCGGCAAGGCCCCAGTCCGCGATGATCGCTCCAGTCTCGATGACTGCCAGCCAGCCGACCGTATTCGGTATCTCCGCGAGCTTCATGCCGTAGCTGCGCGAGGGAAGCATGTAGTTCTGAACGAACCCCCTCTCGGGGAAGGTGAGCGTCGCCCCGAGGATCGCCCTATCCACAGCATCGAACTCCTGTGTGAACGAGTCAGTGACGGCTCCCCCCCAACCGGTCGGAAGGGTGCCGCTTCCGATGAAGTCTGGCATCTCTCCGCCGTACCAGTCGTAGACTCGTCTGAACCAGTCGCCCCCGTAGCTGTTGATGATTATGGGATTCATGTTGATCCGCGCGCTGGGGCACCTCCAGACATCCCGGTTCTTCGTGTACTCTTCCAGCAACACGGGGGAGCTGAGATACGGGTTCAGAAGGTCAATTTTCGACTGCACTTCGACCGTAGCGTCGGGACACCCGCAGTTTAGATACGCCCAGTCCATGATCTCCTGGCGCGTCTCGTGCGGAGGCAAAGTGTCATTGTTGTCTGTCAGGTACATCTGCAAAGCCAGAGCGATGTTCTTCACATTGCTCAGACACACCGCCTTGCGGGCCGATTCGCGCGCCCGAGCAAACACCGGGAATACCATTCCGGCCAAAATCCCGATGATCGCAATCACAACGAGCAACTCGATCAGCGTGAAACCCTTATGACCTCTCTTGTACATCGCCTTCTCCTCCTGCATTTCGCCAGTGTGGGCGAAGCTCAAGGTCACATCCCGCGGACCTGCAGACGAAAGCCTCGTGCTGTCTTCCGTTCTCCCTTCTCCTCCCTCGGACTGTGCCGCCCGCGAGGCCTAGTCGCTTGAGGAAGTCGTTCGCGAGTCCGCTCTGTCCTGGCATCGCCGGCTGTCAGTCTCTCGTAAGCTTACCGTGGCACCTCCATCTTCATCTAGGATGTCGATAGGGTCAACTAGCGACCGTGTGTGATCGTACCGGCTAATGGAAGATTCGTACCTCCGCCCGGAGCGTGGGGTCGGGCCCCCGGTGCCGCAGTGGCCGCCACCTGCTGTCCGTCTGCCGACCGAGAAGGGTGTCGGGCACGGATAAGGAGTGGGACAGAGGCTTCCACTTTCGATCCAGAAGTGGTAAGCTGGATGTCGAATCCGCACACGCTTATCGCAAGTCCGGACGGTCCCGTTCGACCGCAAGTGAGTGTCCGGCGCGGGAGGGAGGCGCATATGGCGTTGGAGCAGGAGGGCGAATTGGCCCGGGTGCAGAGGGCCAGCCCGATCGTATGGGACCTGCTCCGCGGCAAAGAAGCAATCAGCGCTATCCACACCACTTTCACTCAGCCGCAGAGCCCATTCCGCGAGATGCACCAGGCGCTGGAGTTCGGAGTGCTGCTCTACGGGCGCATTCGCCGCTTCTGCGAAGGGACCGAGCGTGTGATTGAGCCGGGAGAGGCATGGTTCCAAGGGGCGTGGGAGCCGCACGCGTACCAGCTACTGACGCTCCCGACCGTTGCGCTTGCCTTCGGCGTGCTTCCTCAGGTCCTCATCATGGCAGGCTTCGAGGATGCGCCGCCCTACGATTGGATGGCGCCGTTCACCGCATCGCCGGAGGCGAGACCGAAGACCGCGCCGTCCAAGCGACGAGAGTTGCTCACGCTCGCCAGCAAGGTGATCTCCCCAAGGACCTCCGGCAGCCCGGATGGCCGTGTCCGGAAGCGACTGCTGTTCTTCGAGATGATGCTGATCGCGCGGGAGGGCTGGACCCCGCCGGTCAGCCATCAGGCTCCCCTACATGACTTATACGATCGGATCAGCCGGGCAGTTGGGATGGTGTTGGCAAGCCGCAGACCCGTGGGTCTCGAGGAGGCAGCAAAGGCCTGTGGCATGAGTCGCAACGCGTTCAGCCGGCTTTTCCGGACATCGCTTGGCATCACCTTCGCCAAGTACTGCCTACGCCATCGCCTCAGCGCGGCGGCAGAGCAGCTTCTGCATACCGATGACCCGGTGAAGGTAGTGGCAGCGCAGTGGGGATTCGCCGACGCCAGCCATTTCGGCCAGTGCTTCCGCGAGCACTATGGGTGTCCGCCCGCCGAGTACCGGAGAATAGGCGCCGCGGCACAGGGAGACCGGCAGGCTTGGTGACGGGCGCTGGGTGCGGCCGGCTTCGGTCGTGCGACTCCGTCAGCTGCGACCCCAGGCGCGCCCCAAATCGCGCGCAGTGCGGAAGACCGCGCCGCGCGCTTTCATCCCCATTATGACCGCCCGGAGTTCGTGAAGCGCGCGGTCGCCGCAGCCCGCGACGATGAACGGCTCCGGCGTCACCGCTCCTTCACCATAGTGGATCGACCCCTGTGCCATGGGGACGAACTCCCACGGATGCATGTAGAAACAGAGCACCGCTGGCAGCCCGAGCTCGTGGGTAAGACCGATGAACCGGTCCGCCGCACCAAGCAGATTATCCGCTCCCTCCGTCCGGAACTTCGGCCACTGGTCACAGTCGCGGCCAAGGGGATCGCGGCTGTCGATGGTTAGGTCAGCGAAGTTTGGGATCTCGATCACCGGCGAGTCGCCCTCCAACGTCCAGTCAGCGCGACTCGGATGGTACGGCGCTAGCCGCTCGCGGTAGAAGTACAGCGGGTAGGAGGCGTCGGTTTCGTATCCGAGCGACTCGAGCGCATTGACCATCGCCGTGGAGCCGAACAGCCGCGGCGCGCGGAAAGAGAGGACGGGTCCGCCCAGCGCTCTGCTGACCAGTTCCGTCGCGACCTGGAGACGATGAGGCACCTCCTCGGGGAGGAGAGGCTGTGTCAGAGGGATCGGGAACAATTCGTCACCAACGGTTTCGTGGTAGAGGCTATGGCAGCCGACCTCGTGACCCGCGGCGTCTACCGCTTTCGCAATCTCCGGGTGCTCTCTCGCCGCGTGACCGGTGAAGTAGAAAGTGGCCTCCACATCGCAGTCCGCGAGCAGGTCCAGCAGTAGAGGCGTGCCCTTCCTTAGCCCCTCATAGAAGGGTGTCCAGCTACCGATATCAGTTTCCATGTCGAAGCCCAGGACGGTTAGGACATCCCGATCAGTCATCGGCCACGCTCCTGCTTCCCATACGTGACTGACTCGCGGCCACGCATCTATCACCGTTCAGTCTCGGACCATCACGGGCGCAGACGGGGTCGGGTCTCTCGGTCTGAGTGTAGCCCAGCCCGACCCCCAGGACAACCCGCCAGGTGCAAATCCAATACTCACAGCTACGATCACCCCGGACACCATCCAGGGCAATCGCATCTGAACGGGGTCGAAGAGAAGTTCACGTGAAAAGGGCTGTGAGGGGAGAGGAGGGGTTGCAGGTGGAATCCGCGAAGTTTCCACGTAATGCTTTTCGCACTGAACGGAGGGCGTACCTGTGGCTGATACGACCGACTTCATCGCCTACTTCTCGATCATTGCTGACCCGCGAGTGTGAGCGCACCAAGAAGCACCGGCTGATCGATCCGCCAACTGGCGGATTCATTGCGGTGTGCACGATGATCTGCGGCGGCGAAGACTTCACTGATATGGAGCTGTTCGGGCAGGCGAAAGAAGCGTGGCTACGCACCTTGTTGGAGTTGCCCCATGGCATCCCCAGCCACGATACCTTCGGGCGGGTGTTCTCGCGGTTGGACCCGCAGGCTTTCGGGGAATGCTTTCTGCGCTGGGGAGCGGCTTTGCATGAGGCGACCAAGGGCGAGGTGATCGCGCTGGACGGCAAGACGCT
>Ga0315273_10008131_pt1 | contig 13215 bp, 9 predicted proteins | sample YL17G02_0_MG_FD_205753 | JGI IMG/M metagenome (GOLD analysis project Ga0315273, IMG submission 205753) | Sediment microbial communities from Yellowstone Lake, YNP, Wyoming, USA - YL17G02_0 | ecosystem: Environmental > Aquatic > Freshwater > Lake > Sediment | place: USA: Wyoming | collected...
CTGCAAGCTGTATCGTTTTGGAATTATTCCTGAAATAGTTGTTAGGGCGGACTTGAATGTGCATGGTCATCTTTTGACCGCAGTTAACTCCCACGATCATTTTTCCTCTACACACTCTTTCGACAGATGAGAGGAATACTTTAATGAAAGAATGAAAGAATTTCCTGTCCTCGAAGAGGTCCAGGTGAGTGAAATCAGACCCTTAATCTGAAACACTCAATTTTCCTTAAAATCGCGGGGCTTAAACTTCCAGTGCAAAACAAAGCAACCCGAAGTTCAAACTCCTGTTGTGCCATCCATTGATGAAGGGCCGCTTCGCCTTTTAAGGCCGCTTCCAAAGCCGGCTTGGCATAGCCGATCCGCCGAGCGCCCAGCGCAATCAACTTGGCCGCGTCCAAGCCGTTACGAACTCCGCCGGATGCCCAGAGTTCGGTTTTTTTAGGGAGGGACTTTTTTCCAGCAATGACGCTATTAACGGTGGACTCACCCCAATCGGCAAAGGTCTCTGCCGCGACAGCCTGCAGACTCTGAGGTGCGGCTCGATCGCCCTCGATGCGCCCCCAGTGCGTGCCACCCAAGCCACTGATATCCACGGCGGCGAGCCTTAACTTAGAAAGTCTCTTCAGTGTAGCAGAAGAGAAGCCACAACCCGTTTCCTTCAACAAAAGAGGCACCGCCAAGTTAAGACTGAGAACTTCAAGCGCTTTCAGAGCCCCCTTAAACTGGGGGGTTCCCTCGGGCTGAAGAACTTCCTGTAGAGCGTTCGCGTGAACGGCGAGCAAATCCACCTTCAATGAAGCGATAACTTTCTGAATATCCGCGAGCGAGGCGAGAATCACCTGACTGATCCCTAGATTGCCGATCAAAAACAAGTTCGGATATGCCTTTCTAAACTGGGACCATTCGCCGTTAACCGTATCCCGGATTGACTCTAGATCTCTTCTCTGCGAGCCAACTCCGAGAGCCCATCCTCGCTTCTCACAGGCCGAAGCCAGGAGTCGGTTGATTGCGGGCGCATCGGCATGCCCGGCAGTCATTCCTGAGACAAAAAAGGGCGTTTTCAGGGGCCTACCCACGCAGGTTGTGCTTAAATCTATTTCATCAAAGTTGAGTTCGGGCAGCGCTTCATGAACGAGATGAACTCGGTCCAAGCCATTTTGGCCGGAGGCTTGATTTTTCGCTTCCAGGGAGTGGCGAAGGTGATCCATTTTTCTTTTTTCAAAGAGCTTTGCATCTAATGCTTTACTCTTCATTGAACTCTTCATTGAACTCTTCATTGAACTCTTCATTGAACTTTTCATTGAACTCACTCCTCGAACTCACTCCTCGGACGCCTCGCGCCAAATCGCGCCCGGTCCCTGACTATCCTGCAAAATCCTCAGCTCTGGAAACTCCTTATTCAAAGCAAATCTCCATTCCTCAGCCAGAGAGGTTTTAACAATGACGTGAATATTGGGGCCGGCATCCAGCGTGACGATGGGAGGCGGGGAAGCCTCTAGTCTTTTACTTAACCACTGTAAAACTCTGAGGGTACCTGGTTGCCAATAGGTAAAAGGCGTCTCGCAGGTATGAAAGAGACTATGCATCTCCCACATTTCGGCCCAGGCGAGTTTTGAAATTCGGACTAGATCCGCCGATTTTAAGGCCTCACTGAGCTCTTGAATTCTGCCCCGAACTCGCTCCACCCGGCCCTGCCAGAGGGGGGAAGTTTGAACCATCGCATGGGCCTGACTCGAGGAGACTTCTTTCGTGTCACTTGAAATCAAAACTACCAGATCCGTCATTTCAGGGAGGAGGGATTGGACTGGACCCGCAAGTGCACCTTCCCAATAAACCCACGGTCCTTCAAAAGATCGACACGAACTTCCCGACCCCTGCCTGGAAATCTGAGCAAGATCCTGCCGGAGCTTAGGCCCCATCGACTTGTCCTTCCAGACCGCTTTAAATGCGTCCGGATCACGAGCAGACACCAGAGCCGTGGCCAAAGTTACGGCCGCAAAACTCGAGGCACTCGATGCAATCCCGGAAGCGGCTGGAAAGGTATTGGCCGTCCTAATCCGAAGGGAGGGATATGAGGAAAAACTGGAATCACTGGAATAAAAATCAGGAACCAACCCGTAAGACGGGAAAATCTGGGCCGCAGCCTCCCTCACCCGAACTACGTGCTGTAAAATTCGACTTACGCCCGCCTCAGATAACTTGGGGACCGAAGGGGGCAGAACTCCGTCCGCATGCCCTGGACGCCCAGCCGCGCTGATCAAGCCTGAAGGCAGTTCGGGAACCCAGTGGAGTGTGCCGAGCTGAGTGGAATCAGAGTCGATTTCGACCCAGGTGCGGAGGTGATTTAAGGTCATGGAAAGACTGGGGTTCATTGGAATGTTCACTGGAATATTCACTGGAATGTTCACTGGAATGTTGAGGGCAGCGGTTTCCTTTCCCATATACTTGATTAAAGCGATATTTGAGGGGGCAGAAACTAGGCATTTTCGTGACAACTCGATTCCTCCAGCAAACCTTACTCTATAGAATCGATCCATTATTTTGACAAGCCAAAATCAAGCCGTTTGCTTTTCTGATCCTACTCCATATAATTTACAAAGAAAGTAAGGGAAAATATGAATACTCACCCCAAAATGATTCTGTTCATGCTGGGACTATGGCTTTCATTTGACACTTTTTCGCCTAATTCCTCCGCAAAAGACGTCCAATTCAACTTCTGGCCCCCCGACGTCGTCTCGTGGCGCACTCACCAGGGCCCGGGTACTTACGAATCCTCCTCCGCCTCCCCTATCCGGAGGGGATTGGCCTGCTATCGAACCGTCTTCTTCGGAGACTCCATCTGTGCAGGCTATGATAATCAATACCCCTTGAGTACGATGCGCTCATTTTGTGAAAATATGGCGATCCGACTCTCTGCGGAAAATGGCGACATCATTACTAAATACGAAAATTTCTCCAAGACAGGTGCCACTGCCACAGAAATTTTAAATGAAATGAAAAAACACCAGAACTCCCTTCAGAAAGCTCATCTGCTCACCTGGGAAGCCGGGGGCAACGACATCCTCTTTGCTCGTCAGGCCTTTCGTAACATTGCAGAGAAAAAATCCTATTGCCGACAATGCCTCTTGGACAATGAGTTAGGCAATGCCGGTGCCACCGGGCCCGACCCTCGGTGTAAAGACATCATAGGGGTTCTACAAAAGTATAAACCCATCCTAAAGGAAATGATCACCTTTGTAAAAAAACACGCCAGCCCTTCCGCGATGATTCGAGTCATGGGGCTGTACTACCCGCTGATGACAGAGGATAAATTGCCGGATTTAAACTGCACGGACCCCGACACCCAGCAGCATTATGTAAATACCTATTCCGTGTTTTTGCCAATCATTGCAAAAGGAATTTTTACCACGCTCGACTCGATTTCCCACCAGAGAGCTGATGGAGATCTAAGATTCAGTGCCTTTGAATCCTTACCTCAGTTCAATACCGCTCCCCAATTCAAGGATATAGCCATTAATTACATCCCAGGCGAATCCATGGAACACTATGTAAATGAAAGTATTCTGGCCCACCAAGACCTGCTCGCGGACCCCTACTTTCAGACCATTCCTCTAGAAAATGGAAGTGTCTCCAAAATCATGCAAACGAGCTTCGGCACAAAGGACCGATCAGACATTCACCCTTCGGAGGCCGGCCATATCTTAATTCAACAAATCAACTCAACCGTCCCTTATGAATTTCCCATTCCCTCGATCACTACTTCACAACTGGACTGCCCGTAGCACCCGCCGCAAAAACAACTGAAGCTTCAAGCGTTGCCTTTAGCCCAGATTATTCAGAAAAATAGCAAGGTGGAAGCGGCGTAGCCGTCGGTAGCGGTGCTGGCGTAGCCGTAGGCGACGGAGTTGGCGTAGGTACGGGCGGCGTTGTGGCGGTGAGAGCATCCAATAAACCCGCACCCTGAATCGTACCCCAACCCGTCGATGCATCATACCCAGTCACCGCCGGGTAATACATATTGGTCGACTCATCATCAATATCATGAAAGTCCTTGGCGTAATTTGGACCTCTCCCCAATTGATACAATGTTGGATTTGGGAATCCAATTGCCGGCAAGCCGTTTAAGCCCCGCTGTTCATTCACGAGGGCGATAAATGCCGCCCACAAGGGGGCCGCACAGCTCGTGCCCCCGACCTGGGTCCATTTTCCTTGAAAATAAACGGAATAACCCGTTTTTGGATCTGAATTGAGGGAGACGTCCGGAACGTTTCTCATTTTTCCGGAAATTTGATTTTGACTATTGGCCAATCCGACTTGATACGGCGGAATCGTCCAGACATCACTAATGCCACCCCCTCCGCCTCCATCGGTATTCCAGGAAGTTTCCGTATCGTAGCTGCCATCACTCTTGATCGACAACTGAGTTCCTCCGACTGAGACCGCATAGGGCTGTGATGCCGGATCGCTCACTCCCAGATCGTAACCATCATCGTAGGCACCGCTATCTCCGGACGCGACATAAATCGATTGCCCCTGAGCGGCCATTTGCTTAAAAATTGTGGCTTCGCTCTGTAAAAACGACGAGGGCGTTGAACTCTCAGACGCACCCCAGGAAACACTCACGATCTTAGCTACATTGTCGTTGGCGATCCGATTGTAGGTCGCCAAAACTCCGTCTGTACTATTAAGTCCCTCATAGACCAAAATTTCTTTCGCTCCAGGTGCGACTGCCGTGATCAATTCAATATCGAGAACCACTTCCAGTGCAGAAGCTCCTGCCTGACCGGTCGCACCACTCACTAAAATATTCTTCAGCGGAACTGGCGAAATACCATAGGCCTTTTCATAACCGAGAATATCAGAGGGATTATAACCGTCCAACTCAAAAAGCGCGATACTCTGACCCGCGCCACTGAGGTTACGAGGAATAGAATAAGCAGAATTGATCTGAGCCGGGGTAAACCCGGCTTCACCACTCTTGTTGAATCCCTCCGGCGACTCGCGCAGATGATTATGCCAAGTCACCGCATTGTCCAACCCATGCACGCCTTGAATGGCAAACCCGAGCGGAACCTGCAGCTCATAAGACGGCGCGTAGAAGGCTTTTCCGTTTTTATCTTTGAAGTTCCTAATTTCCGTATTGAAAACTTTGTTAATCGCAATTGAATTTCCCTTGGCATGAATCAAAAAGCGATTGGCATCTACGGAAACTGATTTGAAGCCGTTTTTTTCCAAGAGATTCTTGACCTGCTCCACTTCTTTTTTGCTTGGAGAAAATTTTTCCGTAAACTCAGCGCTCGTCAAAAACTTGCGATAGTTTGGACTCCTCGGATCATAGAGAGATCTGAGGAATCTATTCAATTCAATTTCATGACTCATCCTCATCGCCACTGAGATGGATAATTCCGACCTCGTGGACAATTCTCCGTGGTCGCTCGCTTCCTTGACTAAAGCCGGTACTATTCCTGACAGACGCTGAAGGGGTTTATCTGCAGGTTTATACTTTGCGTTATTCTTAAAAATTAAATGGGAACCCCAAAGATCTCCCTCATTCGGGGACGCCGGAGGATTACAAGTGACCGGAGGGGGGAGCCCGCCACCGCCAGGGAGGGGGTTCGGATCAATGGGATCCCAATTCAAGTCCTTACAACCGAAGAAACTCAGAGAAATTAAAATGGCACTCAGAAACTCTTTTTTGTAAATCATGTAAAACCTCCGTGTTTCATTCATGTTCTTCCAACTGGAATAGCTGGTCAAATTTATTAAATTTTTTACCTATCGAAACTTTTTATCCCCTACGAAGTAAGGAAACCCTTGCCAACGGGGACCCGTTTTCGGTATTCAAGTGAAATGATGAAACTCATTCGTAAAGTTCTTGGCCGCGTGATTCTATCTTTAGACCGCATGAGCACCCCCATAGGTCTGGTACGCCCCCCCGAGTACCAGCAGCAAGTCGACCTCCAGACTCAGAAGTTTATTCTTTACCAATTTGAGCGATGCCCGTTCTGTGTTCGGGTGCGTAGAGTCATCAGACGATTATCTTTGAAAATAGAGCTCCGCGATACCCAGAAAAATCCGCAGTTTCATGAGGAACTCCTCAAAGGGGGCGGTGCGATCCAGGTTCCTTGCCTAAGAATTGAAAAGGACGATGGTTCGGTTCAGTGGATGTACGAATCGGCTGATATTATTTTATTTTTGAGGGAACGTTTTTCGGAGTAGCGTAAACCGAATTTCGACAGACTTCGCCCTGAAGAAAAAAAAGAGCAGGGCAGGCCCCGAAGGACCTGCTCTGCTCTCATATTGAAGCGATGGAAACCTGATTTCGTTAAGTTCGTTCAGTTAAAGTCGCAGACATCATCAACTTCGCAATCTTCTGTGAATAAAGATAAGGGTTCTCAATCTGAGATCCTTCATTCAATAAAGCTTGCTGATAAAGGATCTCCGCCCATTCTTTCTGCTGACCGCTTGAAACGGATAACATCTTGTCATAGAGGGGATGAGCGGCATTCAGTTCCATAATCCGTTTCGCCTTGGGAGCAGCCTGTCCCATGGATTCCATCAAGCGCTCCATATGTGCGGAGGCCCCATCAGTCGCCGACACGAGGCACACGGGTGACTCAGTGAGGCGTTCCGACAGTTTGATTTCTTTCACATGTTCTTTGAGGGCTTCCTGCATGGTGACTAGGAGTGGTTTCAGTTTTTCGCCAGCTTCCTTGATCTTCTCCTGGTCTGCTTTTTTCTCTTCTTCGGTGCCTAGATCCAGATTTTCAGCGGTGACGGATTGGAAAGCTTTGTCATCGAATTTACCCAAACCGGAGGCTACCCAGGCATCCACTTTGTCTGTCATCAGGAGCACTTCAAAGCCTTTGGACTTGAGCTTTTCCAAGTAAGGGCTGTTCTGAATCTGAGTCAAGGAGTCGCCAGTAATGTAGTAAATTTCTTTCTGGCCGGGTTTCATTCTACCGACGTAATCAGCCAGTGAGCTGAGTTTGTCTGAATGAGTCGAACTGAACAAGACCAAGTCCTTGAGCTTGTCGGTGCTGGCAGGTTCAAGAGCAATGCCTTCCTTTAAAGTACTGCCGAAGTTTGCCCAGAATTTCTCATAAGAAACGCGGTCACTCCCCAGAAGATCCTTCAAAGTGCCTAAAATCTTGGAGGTCAGTGCCTTTTTGATTTTGATAATCTGACGATCCTGCTGCAAAATTTCTCGGGAAACATTCAGGGAGAGATCATCACTATCGACCATCCCCTTTATGAATCGCAGGTAAGGAGGAAGCAACTCTTCGCAATCGCCTTTAATAAATACTCGCTTGACGTACAGATTCAGGCCAATCTTGCGGTCCCGGAAATCATAGTTAAACGGCTTCTGGGAAGGCAAGTAAAGGATCGAGGCAAATTCCATCGCCCCTTCCGCCTTGTAGTGAATCGTCTTGAGCGGGTCCACCCAATCATGGGTCAGGTGACGATAAAACTCGTTGTACTCTTGGGCGGTCACGTCTGATGGAGTCCGAAGCCAAAGAGCTTTCTGACTGTTTAAGGTCTCATCCTCGACTACGGTTTCTGTTTTTGGGGTCTGGGTGGCGGCGGCATCGCCTGCGTCTGGGGTCTCGACTGGTTTCTCCCGGCTATGGAGCATTTTGATGGGGTATGAGACGAAATCGGAATATTTTTTAACCACGTCTTTTAGGGTCCAAAAATCGGTGAAGTCTTGAACCTCTCCGTCTTCTTCTTTAAAATCCTTTTCTTTAAAATCCTTTTCTTTAAATTCCTTTAAGTGAAGGGTAATGGTGGTGCCGCAGCCTTGAGGGCGTGGCAGTTCTTCGATGGTATAAGTTCCTGCACCACTTGATTCCCAAAACACGCCTTGGGTCGTACCCGCCTTTTGAGTGTGCAGAGTGACTCGGTCGGCCACCATGAATGCTGAATAAAAACCGACCCCGAACTGGCCAATCAACTCAGGATGAGCCTTGAGTTCCTGTCGCATTTTTAAGAAGGACTTGGTGCCGGAATGGGCAATAGTTCCAATGTTCTTAATGACTTCCTCTAGTGCCATCCCAATCCCATTGTCAGAGATGGAGAGAGTTTTAGCAGCCTTATCCACATCCAGGCGAATTTCAAATCCGGCTTCAGGAGCGGGGAGTGCTGAGTCGACTAAACTTTCAAATTTCAATTTTTCTATCGCATCGGAGGCATTTGAAATGAGCTCTCTTAAGAAAATCTCTCTGTGGGAGTACAGGGAATGGATCATCAGATCCAAAATTTCTTTTGCCTCGGCCTGGAACGTCTGAGTTTGCTTTGTCATAGCACTATAAATGGGGACGAAAGCTCAGTTTGTCAAGTACCTGAGCACAACCAATACCGAACCCGAAATCAGAGCCGCAGCAGGGATCGTGAGCACCCAAGCCCAGACAATACGACCGGCTACGCTCCATCGAACCGTGTGAGGAGCGTAGACGCTGCCTGCTCCTAGAATCGCTCCCGTAATTGTGTGAGTGGTGGACACCGGAATCCCCAACCCAGTGGCCAGGAACAGCGTGATCGCACCCGCCGATTCAGCACTAAATCCACCGATGGGCTTCAATTTAGTGATTTTAAGCCCCATTGTTTTTACAATTTTCCAGCCACCCATCAACGTCCCCAACCCCATGGCCGATTGGCAAAGGATGACGATCCAAAAGGGCACGTGAAATTCGGGTCCCAAATGACCTGTGGAAAACAGAAGAACCGCAATAATTCCCATCGTTTTCTGAGCATCATTGCCGCCATGGCCCAAGCTATAGAGCCCTGCGGACGCAAACTGCAGCCGTCGAAACCATTTATCCACATCCCGAGGTGTCTGATTCCGACATAAATGAGTAGCGACCAAAGAGATCATCATGGCCAAAAGCATCCCCAACAAAGGAGAAAGAATGATTGAGGCGATGACTTTCGCCAAGCCACTATAAATCAGGGAGCCCGTCCCAGCCTTCGTCCAAGCGGCCCCCACCAATCCTCCCACCAAAGCATGGGAAGAACTTGAGGGCAAAGCGAGGTACCAGGTAATCAAATTCCAAATAATCGCCCCCATCAGGGCCGCCAAGATGACTGCGGGCCCGAGAATACTGGGATCCACCAGCCCCTTTCCCACAGTATTGGCGACGCGGGTTTCAAAGAAGATAAACGCTATAAAATTAAAGCACGCAGCCCACATCACGGCATATTTAGGCTGTAGCACTCTTGTAGAAACAATAGTCGCGATGGAATTGGCGGCATCATGAAACCCATTGATAAAGTCGAAGACCAGAGCCATGAACACGATGAAGGCGATGCCGTAGATTTCCACTTACCCGTCTCTTCTTATAATTTTTGGTTATAATTTTTGGTTATAATTCTTGGTTATTGTTCTTGGTTATTGTTCTTGGTTATTGTTCTTGGTTATTGTTCTTGGTTATTGTTCTTATTTATAATTAATAGACTTAAGCGTATTCGAGAACAATTACTTCGATACGTTGAGCGATATCCACACTACACGAAATAGTTAGATTCAAATTAGACACTAAATCACGAAGCTTAAACATGAGCTTCAAATCGTCCATTTCGCCCAGCTTGCTCGGTTTGGGCAGCTTGTCCAATTTATTGAGCTTGCCCAGTGGGTCCAATTCGCCCAGTTCGAAGAGATCCGATGCAATCCTTCTGGAAATCACCTTGGAGCGGTACTTGACTTGATGGATCTTTCCGCACAACTCAACCAATTGATCTGCATCTTTCAGATTTCTTAGGCCCGTAACAGCGTGAGAGACCAGCATCACCTGCTCGTCCACATGTTTAGCGAGATTTTTGATATCAGGAGAGAGTTCGGTGAGCTTATAATCCACTAGATGGCAGACCGTCCCCGATAAGAGCTCCACGACCTTTTGCATTTTAAACACCAGGGCATGAATGTCGTTGCGGTCAAAGGGGGTGATGAAAGTCCTGTGTAAATAAGCCAAGATTGTGTGAGTAATTCGATCCGCCTGAACTTCACATTCAGACAGAACCAACGCCTTGGCCGATGCTTCAGCGGAATGATCCACTGCCGTCATCATCGTTGCGGAGGCCTGGGCCAAAAGATCTGACATTTGATCAAACTGATCAAAATATTTCTCTTCTTTAGGCAAAATTCTCTTCAGCATTCTAAGTCCTTTATTATGTTACGCGCAGCATTAGTACCACGAAGCAGGCCGGAAGCAAACAAGAACAACGCTATTTGGGAATTTTCGGACCAAATTTAAGCTTTCCCTGACCCCCGGATAGGTTAAGAAGTAACTTATGGAACTTACTTCGCTAGGGACAGGACTATTTTTGGGGGTGGGCTTGACCGCATGGATTTTGCGGGGGCAAACGAGCAAACAGAAATCCAAAAACCTGATTTTAAACGAAAGGTTAAGCTGGATGGAAGCCTCCATGGAAACCGAAAAGCATCATTTTAAGGAAAGGCTGGAGGCGCAGAACGGCTTCATGGAAAACCTAAAAAAACAGTCCCAGCTGGAGTTTGAACACCTCGCGCAGCAAATCCTGGAAAATAAGTCTCGAACCTTTAATGAACAAACTGAAAAGAACCTTGAAGGCCTTCTACGCCCCCTGAAAGAGCGGATTGGGGAATTTGAGAAAAAAGTGGATTCCACCTACAAAAACGAGGCCACGGAAAGAACCGCCTTAAAAACTGAAATTGAGCGCTTAGTCGTTCTGAATGAAAAAATGACGAGGGAAACTTCGCAGCTCACACAGGCCCTCAAGGGAGATTCAAAATTTCAGGGCGACTGGGGCGAGCTGGTCTTGGAGAAAATCCTGGAATCCTCCGGCTTACGGGAAAATCATGAATACAGAGTCCAGGGAGAATACCGTAATGACCTGGGCGAGAAGTTTAGACCCGATATCATCATTCATCTCCCCGACACCAAACATATTGTGGTGGACGCGAAAGTTTCTCTGAAAAATTACGAAGCCTATTGCAGCGCAGGCGCAGATTCAGTCGCTCAACGCTTCCACCTCGAAGCCCACCTCAAGTCGGTCCTCAAACACGTGGAAGAACTCAGCAGCAAGCATTATTCGAAACTCAAAGGCCTCAATTCACCGGAGTTCGTTTTTCTCTTCATGCCCATTGAGCCGGCCTTTCTGCTGGCGGCTCAAAATGACTCTGAACTCACCACACGAGCCTGGAAACATGGCGTTGCTATTGTAACTGCCACCTCGCTCCTTACGAGTTTAAAAACCGTGGCTTCTCTCTGGAAATTGGAGAATCAAAATAAAAACGCCCTGGAAATTGCGCAGGAAGGGGCAAGGCTTTATGACAAATTCGTAGGCTTTCTGGAGGATTTTGAAAAAATTGGAAAAACCTTCGAAGTCGGCCAGGCACAGTACTCCAGCGCTATGGGCAAGCTCAAAGACGGGCCGGGCAATGTTTTTCGCAAAATGGAGCTGCTACGAGAACTAGGTGCGGCGCCCAATAAAAGAATCCGCCAGGAATAAGTAAAATTACTCAGGCTGGATACGAATTCCTTGCAAGATCTTCGAGGCCTATGTCTTGAAAAAGACTGCCCGACATTCTTCTTTTTAAAACGGACGCATCCACAGCCATTTCGTAAGCCAAATCCAGACGGCCCGGTTTGGTTTCAAAAAAGTCCAAGACGGTACCCAGTTCCCGGCTGCGGGCTTCCTTCTCGATTTTTAAGTACTCCACCCACCCTTCCAAAAAGGAAGACTGCTTGAGGGCATTTTGAATCCGACCGAGGAGCTGCAGGATAGGGCCGTTCACCAGGGGATGAGCCTGGTTGTGCGTTATATGCTCCAATTTTTGAAGATGCTCTTTCAACGGCACCAGGGAGGAAAGGACGGATCCAATCAGACCTTTGCTTTCGTTGAAACGCTGCGGACCGTGGAGGGAGAGAAAGGAGATCTTCATGGCCTCGGGGATCGGAGCCTCCTCGACGAAACGGACATAACTCATGCCGCGTTCAACCATCGTGATATCCGTATCTGAGCCAAAATAGATATTCTTGAGCCAGACTTTCAAATCCGGATTGGAGTCCATCTGTTGTTCCAGAAAATTCAACTCCTCACTCATGAGCTTGATATCTTCTAGGGCCGACATTTTTAAATTCGTGGCGAGGCCGAAGTGACTCAGTATCTCGTGAAGTTCTCGGATCTCCGCGAGCCTCAGTTCTTCCTGTTTCACCCAATCGAAGAGTCCAGTTTCGGGCGCACACGCGGCCCCAGAGACCCGCCCTGTGGGGGATCCAGCGGATGTGCCGGGTTTGGGGGAGGAGAGGAGGTCGGAGAGGAGTTTGTCCATTTCTTGGAGGCCGGTTTCGTTGGCGAGGTGGAGGAGTTTTTGGAAGTGCTCGTCGTTAGATGCGGAAGATTCATTAGATGCAGAAGATTCAGAAGACGCCTCAGCTGGAGCCGCCGTGAGGGCAGAGCCAGAGCCACTCGCTCCGCTGACATAATCGACAATGGCTTTACCAAAGAGACTGGATTGGAGATCCTGCCTCATTTGACTACCCCAGGTATTCGCTCTCAAGGCGGCATCAAACTGGGTGTCTACTCCTTTGAAGAGGCTGCCAAAAACATTATTTAAATCTGAATTATTTTCAAACGCTTTGATTTGATCCAGATAACCGGCCCACTCCAGGAGTCTCTGGGATTTTTCCAGCGGTGTTTCTTTACTGCCTCCTTTGAGGCCTATCGGGTCCCGGAGCAGATCGAGATACATGCGTTCTGCATTTTTATGCTCCGACTTAAACCGACGCAAGGGACCGCCTGCCGTTAAAGCTTCCGACAGGTCTCTCAGGGGCTCTGAGTTGTCAAATCTTCCAAGAATGAAATGAGCATCCAGCCTCCTCCTCATCTCCTTGATCGGACGAGCCCTCTCATCCCAAGCCTGGAGACGGAGGGCCTGGCCGGCCGCAAGAATTTGAGGTCGTCGCCAGAATAAAACTTCCTTGGGAATTTCCCGAATCAATTTCAAGGCCTTCAATGCGTGACGGGCGTCCTGAAAACTATGCACTTTCGGAAAAGCCGCTTGCGTATGAACAGCCAAGGTAAAATCCAAAATCTGCACGACCTGCTTCAGCCTGGCACTATTCTCTTTCAGCCTATTTTCAATATCAACCTGAAGACACTCTTGCAGAGCATGGCGCTGGACCAAAGCCCAAGAGCTTTTCAGAGCTTCAGCGTTGGAGTACTGTTCCAATTGAG
>Ga0315273_10008132_pt1 | contig 13214 bp, 14 predicted proteins | sample YL17G02_0_MG_FD_205753 | JGI IMG/M metagenome (GOLD analysis project Ga0315273, IMG submission 205753) | Sediment microbial communities from Yellowstone Lake, YNP, Wyoming, USA - YL17G02_0 | ecosystem: Environmental > Aquatic > Freshwater > Lake > Sediment | place: USA: Wyoming | collected...
GAATCACGTCGGCAGATTCGGGAGCGCCTCCTCAACCGAGACCAGGCTCGGTGAGCGGGCACGCGTTTCGATCGACTTGGACGCCGATCACGTGCACGGCGCCGAGGCAGCCCGCGCCGATCTCCAACGTGCCGCCATCGAGGACGTCGGCGACCACTTTGGCTTCGCCGTCGTCGGCAGTGAAGAACTCCGCGAAGCGGGTATCGGTCTGGCGGTGCGGTACAAGCTGGAGAGCTCCCTCGCCGGACGGCCGTTCGAGCCACTCCAGGTGGATGTCACGATCGCCCCACCTGATCCCTGGGATGCTCAACCCCTGTGGCGGCCGGGACTCCTGGCCGAGTTCGGACTCGACCCGTTCGAGGTCTGGCTGATTCCGTTGGAGCGGCAGGTCGCCGAGAAGCTGCACGCCTGCACGCGAACGTACAAGGGCGGCGGCACCACGCGAGCGCGAGATCTCGTCGATCTTCTGCTCATCCGGCAGCATGAGCGTGTCGACGTCAGTCTGTTGCAAGAGGCTGTCCAGCGCGTCTTCCATCGCCGTGCGACGCACGCGGTTCCCGAGCGCCTGCCGCCTCCACCGGCCGCGCTGGCTGTCGCCTATCGCAGGGAAGGGCGACGAGTTTCCGCCGTCGCCGGTCTTGAAGAGGCGCATCAGCTCCTGGCGCATTGGCTGGATCCCGTGTTGGCGGGGATTCACCAGACAGCCAAGGCACGTGATGCGACCGATCGCGCGCGGTAGCAGCAAGATCGACTGGTCGGCGTCGAAGTGCCCGGCGTGATGCACCGCGTCCCGGTGGCGGTCCTCAAAGAGATCCACCTGCCTGAAGGCGCGCACCGAAAGGAGCTGCCACCGGATTCGGCATCGGATTCGGCGCTGTCGTCGGAGCCGTGGCCGCCTGTGCCGACTGCGAGAGCACGTGTCAGAAGGGAAAGGCGGTGCCCCTCTACTCGTGGTGCTCCGCGCCGGCCGTCGCCACGGTGAGGCGCCCGTGCGTCACGCCCTTCATGCTGATGAGCGCATCGGCGATCTTCTTCACGCGCGCCGCCTGCCCCCGTACCACGATGACCTCCAGGCAGTGATCGTGATCCAGGTGCACGTGCAGCGTGGAGAGCATCGAGTGGTGGAACTCGTGCTGGAGGGCGGTCAGCTTCTCGTTGAGCAGGCGGACGCGATGGTCGTACACCAGCGTGACGGTGCCGACGACGTGGCCCGCGCCCGAGGCCCACTGCTCCTGCACCAGCGCGTCGCGAATCAGGTCGCGGAACGCTTCCGAGCGGCTGAGGTAGCCCCGCTTCGCGTTCAGGCGGTCGAAACGCGCCAGCAGGTCCCCGTCGATGGCCACGCCGATGCGGGTCAGATCACTCATGGCCGACAGCGTACCTCCAGCGCGCCGAGCAACTCCACGACCATCTTGGGCACGTCATCGCACCCTCCGCGTGGCGCGACGTGATTGTGGTCCGGCAGGCAGCCAAGCCGCCGACCGATGACCGGGAAAGCGTAGCACGACTCTCGCAGTCGTGCTACTATCCTCCGCATGCACCGGCCTCGCGCCGCAGGGGCGGCGGCCACGGACCGTCCCGCCGCTCCCGAAGCGGACGACCCGCCCCGCCGGTCGTGGTGGCTGCTCGTCCTGGGCCTGCTCCTCGTCGCGGGCAGCCTGGCCGCTCTCGCCACGGGCTCCTATCGCGTGACGCTCGCGGATCTCGTCCGCACGCTCGTGCACCGCGTGACCTCCGGCGACACCGAAGGAAGCCTGGCCGCTGCCGTGGTCTGGAACCTCAGGGCCCCGCGCGTGCTGCTCGCCGTCGTCGTCGGGGGCGCGCTGGCCGCGTCCGGCGCGGTCTTCCAGGCGTCGTTCCGCAACCCGCTGGTCGAGCCCTACATCCTGGGCGTGTCCTCGGGCGCCGCCTTCGGCGCCGCCCTGGGCATGGTGTTCCCGGTGTTCCCGCTGTCGGTCCAGGCGGCCGCGTTCGCCGGGGCCCTGGCCGCCGTGGGCCTGGTGCACCTGCTGGCGCGCGGGCGCGGCGACGCCCCCATCGTCACGCTGGTGCTGTCGGGGATCATCGTCGGATCGATCTTCGCGGCCGGCGTGTCCATCGTGAAGTACCTGGCCAGCGAGTCGGCGCTGCGCGACATCGTCTTCTGGTTGATGGGCGGGTTCTACTTCGCCACCTGGCGCGACGTCACGCTCGCCCTTCCCGTCGTGGCGATCGCCATGGCGGTCATGGTGGCGAACGGATGGACGCTGAACGTGCTCTCGATGGGCGACGAGGAGGCCGAGACGCTCGGCATCAACCCGCGCCGGGCCCGGCGGATTCTGCTGACGGCCGCGACGGTCGTCACGGCGGTGTCCGTCTCGGTGGCCGGCATCGTGCCCTGGGTCGGCTTGATGACACCCCACGCCGCGCGCCTGCTGCTCGGCCCCGACAACCGCCTCGTCGTGCCGGGCTCCGCGCTGATGGGAGCGCTGTTCCTGCTCTCGTGCGACACGGCCGCGCGGTCGCTCACCTCCGCCGAGATTCCCGTCGGGATCGTCACCGCCCTCGCCGGTGGCCCGTTCCTCGCGTACCTGGTGCGGCAGCGCACGTCGGGCCTGTTCGGATAGCGCCATGCTGGTGGTCCGGGATCTTCACTTCGCCTACGGTGCCGTGCCCGTCCTGCACGGCGTCTCGCTCGACGCCAGGCCGGCCGAGGTCTGCGGACTCTTCGGCCCGAACGGGTGCGGCAAGACGACGCTGTTCCGCTGCTGCCTCGGGCTGCTGCAGGGGCGGGCACGCGAACTGAAGGTGGCCGGGCACGACGTCAGTGCGCTGCCGCCGGCCCAACGCGCTCGTCTGATGGCCTACGTGCCCCAGGAGCACAAACCGCCGTTCCCGCTGCTCGTCGGCGACGTGGTGATGCTTGGCCGCACCCCGTACCTCGGTCTCCTCGGGCGGGCCTCGGCCACCGATCGACGCGTCGTGCGTGACACCCTCGCGTGGCTCGGCCTGCGCGACCTGGCCAGTCGTCCCTACGACCGCCTCTCGGGCGGACAGCGACAGCTCGTCCTGATCGCGCGGGCGGTCGCCCAGCAGACGCCTGTCATCCTGCTCGACGAACCGGCGTCCGGGCTCGACTTCCGCAACCAGGTGCTCATCTGGAGAGTCTTGCGCGATCTCGCCGCCTCGGGCACCGCGGTCCTCTGCTGCACCCACGACCCCAATCACGTCGCCTGGTTCTGCGACCGCGTGGTCGTCGTCCAGGAGGGATCGGTCATTGCCGAGGGCCCGCCATCCGATGCCCTGAGCGGCGCCACCCTGCAGCGGCTCTACCCCGACGTCTGCGCGACGGCGGACGTGACCGGCCCGCCGATTGTGTTGCCGCGCGAAGTGGCCGCGCGCCTCGGACGCGGCCGATGAAGCGACGACTCCCGGACACGCGGCTCGTCCTGTGCATCGCCGCGACGGTGGCCCTGGCCGGGTGCAGGTCGTCGCGCCAGGACGCGGGCCAGGCTGAGGACCGCTCCGACAGCCGGCGCGCGATCACCGACATGCGCGGCGCCACGGCGCGCGTAGGGGCGCCGCTGACACGCGTCGCCACGATTGACGATGGGTTCGTCGAGGCGGTCATGACGCGATTGGGCGTCATCCGGACGCTGGTCGCCGTCGGATCGGCCGCCCAGCAGCGCACGTTCTCGTACTCGTATCCGACCTCTGACGGGGGCCGTTTCACCATCGACGGCGGCATGGGCACAATGCGGGCGCTGCACCCGTGGGTCGCCAGCCTGCCGTGCGCCAGTCTCAGTGGCGGGGGTGACGCGATCAACTACGAGACGCTGGCATCGGCCCGCCCCCAGGTGGTCGTCGTGCGCGTCGGCGATTGCACCCTCGGCACGTCGGCCGACGCCGTCACACGAAGCATCGCCGTTCTCGAGTCGATGGGCATCCCGGTGGTCGTCCTGCGCTCGCCGGCCGACTTCCGGGGACAGGGCCCCGACACACTCCGTGATGAAATCGCCGTGATTGGGCACCTGTTCGGGAGGGCGCCCCAGGCAGCAGCGCTGGCCGACGAACTGGCCTCGGACGAGGCGATGGTGCGGCGCCGCGTGCAGGACGTGCCCGACGACCGGCGACCTCGCGTGCTGTACATCGGCCTGGCGTCCGGGGCCCGCGCGTCAGGTGGCGCCGCGTATGTCTGGGGCACGGACACGGCCGAGTCCTGGATGCTCGAACGGATCGTCGGCGCGCGCAACGCTTATCGGGGCCCGGGCGTTCGCGTGCTGCTGAACGCCGAGCAGATCCTCGCCCTCGACCCCGATGTCATCTTCCTGCCGACCTCGGCGGGCTACCACCCGCCGGAGGAACTGTTTGATGCGCCCTACTTCCGGGACCTGCAGCGCCTGCGGGCGGTACGCCAGCGGCGCGTCTACGCGCTGCCGTGGTCGCCCAATAACTGCGCCCGACGCCTGGAGTACCCGCTCGATCTGCTGATCATGGCCAAGGGCGTCTACCCCGAGCGCTTCCGTGACATCGCCGTGCACGAGTGGGCCCTGGCGTTCTACCGCCGCACGTACCTTGTTGACGCCACGCAGGCGCTGCTGCTGCGCCGCAGCCAGTGGCTCGAGTGGACCGTCGCCGCGAGGTTCTAGACATCTTCCAGGGCCGAGGGCGTGACGAGTGAAGCAAGTTTGACGCGACCGCCCTGGAATCTGTCTTGGGCCCCTTCGGGGCCACGTGGTCGTTGGCCCGGTCGGCCGTGGAAGATGTCGTTGGCCCGCGTTTCGCGGGCCCGGCCAACAAGGCTCCCAGCGACGCAGCGTGAGCCGCCGTCTCTCTCGGCGGTTTGAGGCGAAGCTTCGCTGGGAGCCCGTCCGAGTGTTCTCCGACGGGCTCCTGGCAATCGCGCTTCGCGCGAGATTTCCTGAGGATTCTACGGGCCCTGCCGGCGCAGCCGGCAATACCAGGAGCGTGTCGGGCATTACTCGGACACGCTCCTGGCCCGGCGGCCGCGGCGCCACGATCGTGCGCTCTCTGTGGTTTCAGCGTTCCAGTTCCAGCGTTCCAGCTGTTCCAGCGTTCCAGCTGCGTTCCAGCTTGACGCGGAGCCGCACGAGCCGATAATGGGTCTGTGCGCGCGGCGCACGGGCGGCGAGCCGTGCGCCGCGGCAACCACCGGCGCCCCCGAGACGGACCGTTCATGCGGACTGTCTTCGTTGGATAGTCCCCACTTCTCCTGACTCCGCCCTGCGGAGCCCGACGGCGAGGCCGACACGGCTCGGCGTCTGCCCCGCCCAGACCCCGCAAGAACGCCGCCGCGACAAGCGGGCCTTGTCGCACCCGATCTTCACCAAGGTGGTGGGGGAACGGGCCAAGGCGACGGCATCGCCGGAACCACCACGCGTCCTCGGGAGGCATTCATGAGCATGGACATCCGTCACGTCGTCGGTGTCGTCGTTCTGGGTTTGCTGGTGGCCGCCGCAGCGGAGACGCCCAGCTCGCTCCCCCGGGCCCAATCGCAGACCCCACGCGCCGGCGTCGAAGAGGAACTGCTCGGCGAGGTGGGCGCAGGCACGCGCGTCAACATTCGTGACGGCCGCCCAACGATCGCGTTCGCGGTCAGCCTGGATGGGCGCCGCGTCGCATGGACAGAGAAACACGGGAACCTCTCGGTGCTGGTGAACGGGCAGCCGCTAGGCCCGGCGTTCGAGGACGTCCTCTCAGCACCCATGTGGAGCCTGGACGGTGCCCACGTGGCCTACCAGGCCAAGCGAGCCGGGAAAGTGGTCGCCGTCCGCGACGGCGAGGTGGTCGGTGGTACCTACGAGCAGATCACCGGACTGGACTTCTCATTCGATGGGCGCCTCGTCTGGGTCGGCTGGCGAAACAAGGAGTGCATGCTCGTGGTGGATGGCCAGGAGGGACCGGCCGCCTTCCGGGACGTCTCGAGGCCCCTGCTCGGCCCGGGCGGGAAGCGCATCGCCCTGGCGGTGAGAACCCAGGACGGCTGGCAGATGGTCGTGGACAGCGTCGCTGGCCCCGTTCACGCCGTCATCGGGGGCGTGCCCTGGACGAAATGGACGAAGAGCGGCTGGCTCCTCCCCTATAGATTACCATGGGCCAGTTTCAGTGCCGACGGCACCCGTTTCTCCTATGTCGCCCGCCCGCCAGAGTGGACGCTCGTCATCGACGGGAAGGTGGAAGCGTCCTCTGCGCTTGTGTCCCCGGCCATTTTCAGCCCGGACGGCAAGCGCTACGCGTATGTCACGGTGGCCCAAGGCGACCGCAAGCGGCTGGGCCGCGTCGTGGTTGACGGGAAGGCCGGCCCCATCTTCGAGGAGAGGGAGATACAGGGCGCCAGCATGAGCGACGTGCAGTGGCCGATCTCGCACGGCGGCGTGCTGGGGTATGAGGTGCGTGGCGATCTCAACTGGGGCGGCGTCACGTGGCCACATTTCAGCCGGGACGGCCAGCACGTGGTCTATGCCGGCAGGAGAAGCAAGACCGCCACCGATATCATGCTGGACGGCACGCCGGTGCCCGGCCTCGGTCTGGAGGCTGTGGTGGCTGGTCCATCCTTCGGGCCGAACGGCCAGGTGGTGGCGCTCGGATGGGTGAAGGACAAGGGCAAGGCGCGCATCGTCGAGATCGTTGACGGCAAGAGCGTCCGCAGCTTCCCCTCCGAGGCCGGCATGAATTTCGCCGAGAGCGGGACCTTCAGCCCGGACGGGTCCCGCGTGGCGTACGTGCTCGGACTGGGTGGTGTCCTCTACATGGAGAACCCCTCGGGCGGCATACGTGCCCAGCGGCGCGTGGTGGTGGACGGCGTCGAGGGAACGACCTACAACGCCTACGGCCTGACGGACTTGAGCTGGAGCCCCGACGGCAAGTCGCTCGCGTACCGTGTGCACGGGAACAGCGACGGCAGGAGTTTCGTCGTGCTGAACGGTCAGGAAGGTCCGACGTACGACCAGGTGCTCGACTGGCTTCTCGTGGATCGCGAAGGACGGGCCGTCTACGTGGTCCGCGCCGAGCGGCGCCTGCTGCGGGTCACGCAGAAGCCGCGCTGAGGCGCCGGATCGAAGCCGCCATGCCCCACGTCTACATCCTCCGCTGCGCCGACGGCACGCTGTACACCGGCTGGACCACCGACCTCGCGGCGCGCGAGCGCGCGCACAACGAGGGCCGCGGCGCCAGGTACACCTCGGGCCGGCGGCCGGTCCAGGTGGTCTACACGGAATGCTGCGAGTCGCGCTCGGCGGCGCTCAAGCGGGAGCGTGAAGTGAAGCGGTGGCGGCGAAGCAGGAAGGAAGCGCTGATTCGAGGAGAGGGGCCTCTCGCGCCGATGCGTTCGACAGCGCGAGAGTCCCGGCGACCTACCGGAACGCGCGTTTCAGATCCGGCCAGAACTCGCGCGCGACGTTGATGGCCGCGACCGCGCCCAGGCTGAGGCTCCCCGAGCGCAAACCACCCATCGCCGTTGCGCCAGGCTGCCACGTCGTCGCCACCATCGCGCCGCCGTAGACACCCGCGACTCGCGCAGCGTCGACGGTGCGGCCTCCGCTCGAGGTGCGAGCCATCACGGTGGAGGTGAGGGCGTGCCCGAGACGCCGCAACCCGCCGCTGCATTCGCAACGCGCGCTGTCGCTGGCCTGGCCGAGCGCCGCTCCCATCGCCATCGTGATGGCTCCCTCCGCCGCGAACCGGCCGAAGACGCGCGCGAAGCGCCGTCCGTACCCGTCCGGCCCCTGGCTCCATGCCGAAGGCCGACGACTGAAGTGGTCCACGGCCGCCAGCGACACACTCTGCGCCAACAGCGCCGGACCGAAGGTCTTCTTCAGGTACCTGCCGATCGGGCCTTTCCTCCTGAACGCCGCCGCGGGCATCGTCACGATGTCGAGCGGCGCTGGCATTCCCGAAGAGCGCCAACCGTCGATGCGCAGAGCGGCGCGTGAACACCAGCCGTGCGGGAGTGCCGGCCGTCGTTTCAGGCGGGAGGATATGTGTTGTCCGGGAACCGTGATCGGCTCCCGGACCCGGCGGAGTGTCGCGTCGTCTCAGGCGAGCCTGACGTTCTCGCCCCTCGGCCCTTTCGGACCCTGGCCGCGCTCGAACGTCACGGCCTGTCCCTCGCGGAGCGAGTCGAACTGGACGCCGGAACACGCCGACTGGTGGAAGAAGTACTCGTTGTTGTCGCTTGCGAGGATGAAGCCGAAGCCCTTATCGCTCACGAGCCGCTTGACCGTACCTGTCAGTGTCGCCATGTCGTCTCCTGAACCAGCGTGGTTGTCTCTCTCGCAGAGGCGTCTCTCATCGTGCCCTTCCCTGCCGTGCCGGCCGGGTCCAGGGCGATCGGCCTCATCACGTCGACGAGCGAACGCTGGTTCATCCACTCAAGGCCGCGATGGTGCAGATTATACCCTCTATATCAAGATTACGCCGCATCGACAGGAAAGTCCATGCTGGGATTCACCGGGGAGCATCGCACAGGCAGCAGGGCGGGTGTTCCCGCCTCCGCGCGACGGTGACACAGTGCCGCGCTACGGCGAGGCCTCGCCCAAGTGCAACGCAGGCGGGCAGACCCGCCACCTCAGAACCCCGCCGCCTCCAGCCTCGCCCGCAACTGCTGCCGCCGCTCCTCGGTGATGAACGCCGATCCCAGGCCGTTGAGGGTGAGTTGCACGAGGTCGGACGGCTGCAGCCCGAGCGGGCCGGCGATGGCCGCGAAGGTGTCGGTCACGCTGAACGGCCCGAACATCAGCGGGTCGTCGGTGCCGATTGAGACCAGCAGGTGCTCGCGGAGGAAGAGCGGGAGCGGGTGGTCGGGAATGCGGACAAACCCCATACGCTCGTTCGAGACGGGGCAGCACTCGACGGCGACGCCGCGCTCGCGCACGAACGTGCGCACGTCGGCAGAGGCCACAAGCGAGGTGCCGTGGCCGATGCGCGTAGCTCCCAGGCGCTCGACGGCCTCGACGATGAGGGTGGGCGGGGCGTCGTGGAAGTGCGGGGGTTCGCCCTGCTCGCCGGAGTGCACCGTCAGCGGGACGCCGGCTTCGCGCGCGGAGCGCAGCGGCTCGACGAACGCCAGCGGCGGGAAGGTGGTCTCGGGAAAGCCGGCGATGTCGAGGCCGACCGGACAATCGGGACGGTGGTACTTCGCGGCGAGTTCGGCGACGGGCGCGGCCTGGCCGCCCGGGAGCACCTTGTCGTAGCCGGGCAGGCCACGCTGGCGGCTGAAGGCCAGCAGGAAGGTGCCGCTGACGCGACGCTCGTCCCACGCGCGCTGCACGCCGCCGACCAGCGCCTGCACGATCTCGTCGTGCGAAGCAGCCACGTGCTCGCCGTAGGTGAGCGGCGATCCGCGCAGCTCCGTGTGGAGGCTCCCGCCCTCGGCGCAGTCGATCAACTGATCGAAGACCGCCTCCTCCAGGTCCTCGGGCGTTCGGAAGACGCCCAGCGCCACGCCGAACGAATCCACGAACCGGGCAAAGCCGCCCGGGCCAGGAAACCTGGTGGCAATCTCCGCGTAGTACCGACGAATTGACTCCGGGTCGCACGGGTCGAGCTCCTCGATGAGCAACCCCGTGCGCGTGCGGGCCTCGGTCAGATGGTTCCGCTGGGCCAGCCGCGCGATCATCTCGGGCCGCAGGCCCGCCTCGAAGTGCCGGTGCAGCTCGACCGTCGGAATCCGATGCAGATCACATTCAGTGCCCGGCATGCGCAGCCGCTCCCTGCTTGCGCGCCTTGAGCGGCGTCTCGTTCCAGAGCCGCGTCATCAGCAACGCGCCGACCACGGAGAATGGAATGATCATCCAGGTCCACCACGACCAGCCGTACTTGTCGAGCATCCCGCCCAACGCGAACCCGGTGAGGCCGGACGCGATGTACTGCACGCCATCGCAGATGCCGGCCACCGTCGCCGCGGCCCTGGTGCCGCCGAAGTCCATCGCAGAGGTCCCCGACAGCATGCCGTGGACGCCGAAGATCCAGAGGCACGTGAACGGGATCAGGAGCGCGGCGACCACGGGCGACGTGGCCTGCCCAAGGGCGACCAGCGCCACGATCTGCCCGAGGTAGAAGAGGAACGCGACGGGCGGGCGCCGCGACCCGAACACGCGGTCCGACAGGAACCCGCAGAGCAGGCCGCCGAGGATGCCGCCCACGGTGATGCCGGTCGAGGCGATGGCGAACACGTCCAACCTCATTCCGCTCGAGGTCATCGAGAACAGGTCGGTCATCACCCGCGGCCAGGCAATGGTGACCGACATCGTGCCGGCCGCCACCCCGTGCACTTCCTTGAGAAACGGCACGAACCACAGCATGACGCCCTGGCGCACGAAGCCGGTGCAGAATTCGGCGGCGATGATGGTCAGGATGACCCGGTTCGTGAACACGCGGCGCACCAGGTACGCAAAGTCCACCGGCTTGTTCTTGTCCGCGTCGCCGGAGGTGGCATCGCCGGTCGCGAAATCCGGGAAGCCGGCCTCCGACGGCTTGTCCTTCACCACGAGGGCGTCCACCACGAACATCACCGCCAGGAGGCCCGACGGGATGATGAACACCCAGTACCAGGCCATGTGCGAGAGCATCCAGCCGCCGACGGTGAACGCCAGGAAGTACCCGCACGCGATCATCATCCCGAAGACGCCGCCGAAGACGCCGCGCTCCCGCACGTGGAACCACGGCGCGTTCACCTTCACCACCGACAGGGCGCCGAACGACTGGAAGTACATGTTGACGGCGTAGAGCAGCGACATCCCGACGATGATCTTCGTCTGCCAGCCGCTCAGGAACAGCAGGCCGATCGTCAGGTTGAGCACCGCGGCGCCGGCCGCGCCGATGAGGATCGACTTCTTCCCGCCGATACGGTCCGCCAGCGGTCCGTTGAACGCCACGGCCAGCGCGTAGGTCCAGAACCCGGCCGTCGCGATCATGCCGAAATCCGCCTTCGACAGGTGGAACTGCCCCATGATCGTCGTCGACGACACGTTCAGGTTGTAGCGCCCCATGTAGTAGGTGGCGTAGGTGAGGCCCAGCGGGAACCAGTTGAAGAACCGGCGGCGGCGGTACTCGGGCGAGTGGTTCATCGGGTTGCGCATCGATTACCTCGTGCGGCCATAGAGGTCCAGCAGTCGCCCGAGCGATGCGGCGTAGCGCGCGCCCAGCACCGTCGGATCGGTGGATTCGGGCTCGTTGAGCATCGACACGAACCCGACTCGCACGCCGGCCAGCGTCAGCACGCCGTCCGGTGCCCCGCCGGTCATCTCGTCCCAGTCGTTGTCGCGGAAGAACCCGAACATGTCGCGGTCGGGCACCTTGTGGAACAGGATCGACTCCTCCTGCCCCTTGCGGTAGCGCGCGTCGTTTCTGCGGTACGACTCCTCGAACGACACCTTGATGTAGAGCATCGCCGCGCGCGCCAGGATCCCGGGACGGAACCGCTCCAGGCTCTCCCGGAACCCGTCGTCCACGCCTCGCGCGAACTCGATGAGAAGCGTGCCTTCGTCGTAGAACCGCGGATTGGCCAGGTACTGCGACGAAATCACCCCATTGAAACGGTCGACCAGAGAAGCGCGGAACTTCGGCTGGACGATGTTGTAGCCTTCGGGCACGCGTTCGGACACGAGCCGCGCCTCGCCGCGCTCCTCGCGGGCGTCGTCGTCGACGCACGCCTCGAACAGCCACGGAAAATCGTCCACTTCCTCGAAGCGGCCGATGCCGAAGCGCTCCACGCGCTCGCATGCGGGCAGCGTCTTCATGAAGTCGATGAACTCGCTCTTGCCGCCGGCCGGACGGCCGAGGACGAAGAGGTGCTCGAAGGTGCGCGCCAACGCCAGCGTCGTCATCGACCGGCGCTCCGCAGCGCCCAGAGCTGCCCAAGCGCCGCGGAGTAGCGCTCTTCGAGCACAGCCGGATCGGTGGACTCCGGCTCGTTGTTCATCGAGACGAACGGCACCGGCACGCCGTTCACCTCGATCCACCCCGATGGCCGGCCGCCGGTCAGCGCCGCCCAGTCGTTCACGTCGTAGAAGTAGTCGTAGGTTTCGCGCGGCACCATGTGGGCCAGGATGGAGTGCTTCAGCTTCTCCTGGTAGCGTGCGACGTTGCGGCGCCACGACTCCTCGCGCGACACGTGGATGTAGAAGATGGCGGCCGGCTGGAAGATCCGCGGCTCCAGCATGCCCAGCGCGCGACCGAAGCCGTTCCTGCCGCCGCGCGAGAATTCGATGAGGAGCGTCGAGTCGCGGTAGAAGTCGTCGCGGCCGAGGTACTGCCGGCCGATGACGTCGTTGAACTTGTGCATGCACCAGTCGAAGAGCTTCTCGCCCCTGGGCGCCATCCCCGGGTTGCCGGGCATGTACTCGTGCGTGTAGAGGCGCTCGTACCCCGCCTTCTCCCAGATCTCATCGTCGAGGAACTTCTCCCAGAGCCACGGAAAGTCGTCCACCTCCTCGAAGCGCCCGATGTGCAGCCGCCGCCGGCGCATGTCGTCGGGCGCGTGCTTGAGGAAATCGATGAACTCGGACTTGCCGCAGGCGGGACGGCCGAGCACAAACAGGTGCCTGAAGATGTCGCCCATGATGTGTCCAAGGAAGGCCGGCGGGCGGGAAGCGCCGGCACTGCGCCAGTGTACTGCATCGGGGGCCGGGTCTTGAATGGCAGTTTCTTGCGCGACCGGTGTCGGCGCAAAGCTCCCGGTCCGGCGATGCCCCGCAGTCGCGGCGCAGGACGTCAGTCCTGCGATGCCCGCCCGGCGGCAAGGAGGGCCCAGGCGGCGAGGACGATGAGGGAGGCGAGGGCGAAGACGATGGACGGGACGAGCGGCGCGCGTTGCCGGGCCAGGTAGTCGTAGATCGCCGCGGCGGCGCAGAGGGCCAGCATCGGGGGAATGAGGCGGCGGGGGCGGCGGGAGACGCGAAAGCCGACGAAGGCGCCCAACAGGCCGATCGCCACCGGGGTGACGGTTGGCCAGGCGGCGAACACCGGCACGACTTCGGCGAGAACCTTGCCGGCCGCGAAGCCGACGGCCATGAGGACGAAACCCGGGATTGGGGAACGGGAGGTGTCTGGAGTGCCGGTCACAGGCCCCTCCGCGGAATCCTCACGGCAGATCGGTAGATGGCGGTCGGTAGACGGTAGACGGTAGACGGTAGATCGCCCGTCCCCCGGGTCTCGGGCCCCCAGCCCGGCGGGCGCCGGGGGGGGGCCGGGCCCCGGGGGGGCGCGGCCCCCGA
>Ga0315273_10008134_pt1 | contig 13212 bp, 6 predicted proteins | sample YL17G02_0_MG_FD_205753 | JGI IMG/M metagenome (GOLD analysis project Ga0315273, IMG submission 205753) | Sediment microbial communities from Yellowstone Lake, YNP, Wyoming, USA - YL17G02_0 | ecosystem: Environmental > Aquatic > Freshwater > Lake > Sediment | place: USA: Wyoming | collected...
GGAATGGGACCTTCGTCTGACTACACACCATTCGAACTAAATAACGACAGCACTATTGGCGGTTATGCCCGACTTGCCGGCCTGATTAAAAATAAAAAAGAAATCCACGGGAAGCAAGGCGCAGTTTTGGTCTTGGATGCAGGTGACTACAGCATGGGAACACCTTTTGGAGCCGCTACCCGTGAAACAGGTGGAGAGCTTCAGCTTATGGCAAAAATGGGATATGATGCCACAACATTTGGCAATCACGAATTTGACCTTGGAGCAAAAGGACTTGGCGATGAAATAGGAGTAGCTGCCAAAACCGGATTTATTATTCCAATTCTGGCAACCAATACAATTTTAGACGCAAAAGATTCCACTTTGATAGGTCTCCAAAAAATGACACATGACGGATTTATACTTCCTTATAAGGTTATCGATCGTGATGGTATACGTTTTGGTATTTTCGGTTTATTGGGGAAAGAGGCTACTTTTTACACTGCCGGTGCTGGCGCTGTGAAGTTTGCGGATGCTATTGAGACTGCTAAAAGTACGGTAAAAATTCTTCATGACAGTTTAAACGTGGGTGTTGTTATTTGTCTTAGCCACGGAGGTTTGGAAAAAGGCACAGATGGAACTTATTCTGATGGTGATGACATACGGCTAGCTAAAGCTGTTCCTGAAATTGATATAGTAGTTGGCGGGCATAGCCACACTGCATTACAGAATGCGATAGTTGTAAACAATCATACTATTGTAGTACAGACCGGAAAACAAAGTGAAAATCTTGGAGAACTTGTTGTATCATTTGAAGACGGTAAGACTAAACTCGTATCATGGAAACTGAATCCAATTAATGATTCTGTACCCGGTGATAAGAATATAGCAGATGAAATAAGCAAACTTAAGACTGGCGTTACACAATCTGTTTTTGAGTCTCGTGGGTACAGCATTGATCATCCTCTGGCCATAATTTCAGAGGATTTGCCAAATACTTTTACAGACATTGAAGCTGGAACAATTCTGGCTAATCTGGTAACCGATGCATTCAGAATGGCTACTAAGTCAGATATCGGCTTTACAGCCAATGGAATGATGCGGGCAGGTTTGACAAAAGGGATAACAGGTATTCAGACTGTTTATGATATTTTCGCTGTGGCGCCTCTCGGATCAGGGGTTGTTGATCCTACTGCTGGCAGCACGCTTGTAACAGCTTATTTCACAGGAAAGGAGATTAAAAATATTTTAGAGTTTTTGCTTGTTGATAATCCATCTCATCCGGGAGAGTATTTCCCCCGTCCATCAGGTATGAGGTTTCGTTATGACTCATCGAGGCCAAGATTTGAAGTTGTTACAGCAATCGAACTCGGAGATTTCGATAAAGGATACAAAGCGATAGACATCATCGGTAAAGATGAACAGTTATATAGCCTCACCTGCCCCCTGATGCTCGGCCAGATTTTGGTGTCGATTCCGAAGTACACCAAGGATAAACTGGCTCTGGTTCCCAAAAATGCTAAAGGAGATCCATTAAAATCAAAGGTTGAAGCACTGGAAATGCCAAAGAACAATGCTGCATTTATTCTGGCACCCAATGGTATTGTTATGGACTATACCGGAATTGCACTTTCAAAGAATTCAGTTTCAGAAATTAAAGAGTGGCAGGCAATTATGGACTATCTGGTTCAACTACCGGTTAACAAAAATAATAAGCTGCCTTATGTTCCTGTTGATGAGCGGGCTGCTGAAGTAAGGGCATTTAAAACAAATAATTAAAGTCCGAAGACCGAAGCCTGAAGACAGAACTTCGGACTTCCGACTTCAAGCTCAAAACTATATTACTTTATGAATCAATCGATTGTTATCTTTGTAAAAATTATATTAATGAATTATTTATGAGAAAAGTACATTCAAAACTGTTACTGGTTGCTTTTGCAGTTGCGCTTTTGTCAGGCTGCACTCAGCAACCTGCACCGAAAGAAAAACTGGAAACAGCAGCAACCAAAGAATTCAAGGGTGTCATAAAACTTGATGTCCGTGAATCGACTCCTGACTGGGAACCATACATACGCAAAAAAGCGCCTGAAGGATCTCCTAATATTCTGTTTATCCTTTACGATGATACCGGTCTTGCAGCATGGTCGCCTTATGGAGGCAGAATAAGCATGCCTACTCTGGACAAGCTTGCGGCTGATGGGTTAACATATACACAATGGCATACAGTTGCCCTTTGTTCACCTACACGCTCATGTATTAATACAGGCCGTAATCATAACCTCAATGGCATGGGAGTTATCACGGAGGGTGCAAATGGATATCCCGGTTTTAGCTGCCAGTTGCCGCCACAGGCTGCGACAATGGCACAGATACTTAACGATAACGGATGGAGTACTTTCTGGATAGGAAAAGACCACAATGTTCCTGAAACTGACCTATCGGCAGGTGCAAATAAAAGTCAATGGCCGCTTCAGCAGGGCTACGATCGTTTTTATGGTTTTATCGGCGGAGAAACAAATCAGTTCTATCCCGACCTGACCGAAGATAATCATGCTATAGAGCCTCCTTACGGACCGGAAGAGGGTTATCATTTATCAAAAGATCTGGCTGATCAGGCTATAAAGATGATCAGTGATCAGAAATCGGCAAATCCTTCCAAACCATGGTTTATGTGGTACAATCCGGGAGCCAACCATGCTCCTCATCAGGCACCACAAGACTATATTGCCAAGTACAAAGGCAAATTTGATGACGGATATGATGCTTATCGTAAATGGGTATTGCCACGAATGATCGAAAAAGGTATTCTTCCAAAGGATACAAAACTTACTGAGTTTAACCCGATGCCCGAAGATCAGGCAAATGCGGCAGATTTTGTAAGACCATGGGAAAGCCTTAATGCAGACGAGAAGAAATTATTTTCCCGTTTATGTGAAGTATACGCCGCTTTCTCTGAATACACAGATGTTCAGATTGGCCGTATCATTGATCACCTTAAAGCCACAGGGCAGTATGACAATACCATAATTATGTATGCAGCCGATAACGGAGCTTCGGGAGAAGGAACACCAAATGGTTCTGTTAATGAAAACAAATTCTTCAATGGCTACCCTGATGATCTTGCAGAGAACATGAAGCTTATTGATGAGCTTGGCGGACCAAATACCTATGAGCATTATCCCACAGGATGGGCAGCAGCATTCTCTACTCCTTTCAAAATGTTCAAACGCTATTCAAATTATTCCGGAGGCACTGCAGATCCCCTCGTTATTACTTGGCCAAAAGGTATCAAAGCCCGTGGTGAGATCCGTAACCAGTATCACCATGCTGTTGACATCGTACCGACAATTCTTGAGATTTGTGGTCTTGAAATGCCCAAGGTATACAGAGGTGTTGAGCAGTATCCTTTATCAGGAGTTTCGATGAAGTATTCCTTCGATGCCAAACCAAATGATCCTACACAGAAGCATGTTCAGTATTATGCTATGCTTGGTACCCGTGCAATATGGCAGGATGGCTGGAAAGCAGTTGCAGTTCATTCACCTCTTACTGATAAGGGAAATTTCGATAATGATGTCTGGCAGCTTTACAATGTAGATGTTGACCGTTCCGAGTCGAACGATCTGGCTAAAGAAAATCCTGAAAAACTCGAGGCGCTTAAAAAACTCTGGTTAGAAGAAGCCACTAAAAATCAGGCATTACCTCTTGATGACAGGACCACAATGCAGATTATTACTACAGCTCGTCCGACAGAAGAAGCAGAACGTGATCTGTATGCTTATTATCCTCATACAAGCGCTGTTCCGGAAGCAGTGGCTGTAAATATAAGAGGTAAATCGTTTAAGATAGTTGCAAATGTTGACATTACTGAAGCTAACGCTTCAGGAGTGATCTTCGCACATGGATCAAGGTTTGGCGGCCATAGTCTCTTCATTAAAGACCATAAGTTGTATTATGTCTATAATTTCCTTGGCATTAAGGAACAACAGCTGGTATCAGCTGCACCTAAGCCAGGCAAATACACAATTGGAATGGAGTTTACAAAAGAAAAAGCAGGCGAACACAATGAATCAATCGGCACTGCAAAACTTTTTATAAACGACAAAGAAGTTGCCAGCGGGCCCATGACAGCACAGGTAGGCAAATTCACACTTGTGGGTGACGGACTTTGTGTTGGCTGGGATAGCGGAGATCCTGTAAGCAAACTATATAAATCACCTGGCGAATTTAAAGGTGGGACTATTGCCTTTGTGAAAGTCAGCACAGGAAAAGAAAAATACAGCGATTTACAGGCAGAAGCTGCAAGAGCACTGGCAGCAGAGTAAGATCTCTTGTCTTTGATAAACTCTAAATATAAATATACAAGGGTCATCGCCCGATACTATCGGGACTGGTGGCCGTTGTTTACAATTGAAACAGGATTAACATCATAAATCAATGAAAAACAATACAAAATTCGCAAATCTATTACTCATAGTCATAGCAGCATTAACATTTAGTTGCAACTCACCGCAACAGAAGGCTGAAACAACAAAAGACCCAACAGGAACAGCCACAGATCAAATAGGTCAGGTTCCCTTACCAAAAACTGCTGATGATGTTGCAGGACCTGCTTCTGGTTCTGCCATGACAAAGGAATATGTTCAGTTGGTTGGCCGCATGGCTTATACATGGGGATATGCTATGGTGAACTCACACAATCGGAGAGCCGCATTTGAATATGTAACAAGCCAGAATGGTAATGTGCCGGGATGGAATGGTGGTGCCCTTCCAATGGCTCCTGTAGGATTGAATTGTATGCTCGATAATTATATCAAGCCAGAGCAGACTTTTGTTGCATGCCCTAACCAGGACGTGGTGTACGGAGCCGGTTTTTCGGCTTTGGATAAAGAACCTACTGTTTTTCAGGTACCCGATTTTGGAGACCGTTTTTGGGTGTACGCTTTGTATGATGCAAGAACAGATGAGTTTGCCGAAATAGGCAAACCATATGGTACTAAACCCGGTTTTTATATGATAGTTGGACCAAACTGGAACGGGGAAATACCTAAAGGCATTACTGCTATTTTACGTTCTTCCACTGAACTGGTGTTTAGCGTTCCCCGTATTTTTAAAGATGATAATGCTGAAGACAGTAAGGCAGTACAACCGTTTATTAACCAGATTGTATTTTATCCTCTGAGCCAGTTTGATGGTAAAATGAAAACCATTGACTGGAGTAAAGTGCCAAGTTTTCCTGCACCTCCTGTAGCAGCAGGCGAAACCAAATGGGTACAGCCCGAAAAATATTTTGACCAGCTTCCCGGGGTAATGAAATTAGTACCTCCACTTCCGGGGGAAGAAGCCATCTATAAATGGATCAGTTCGGTGTTTGACGCTGCAGTAATAGATCCTGAAGTAAAAGAGGCTTTGATAGAATCATTTGTAGCGGCTGACAAAGAAATTATTGCTCCCCTTACACAATGGAAATATAACGGACGCCCGGCAGGCAATGGCTGGAATTCACCCATTAACAACGCACAGTGGGGAACCGATTATATTCTGCGCACCGCTACTTCCAAGTCGAATATGTATGATAATAAACCTAATGAAACTAAATACATCTACCGTGACTTTGACAGTAAGGGAGAACAGTTGCATGGTAAGAATAATTACACCATTACTTTTCCGAAAGGACAAGAACCTCCTGTAAAAGGATTCTGGTCGATGACGCTATACAATGAACACCATTTGTTTTATCCAAATGCGTTGGGCCGCTATTCTCTTGGTACCAAAAGCAAATCGTTCCTTAAATACAATACGGATGGTTCGCTTACTTTATACTTTGGACACACTAGTCCTGGCAAGGATAATGAAACCAACTGGGTACCGGCACCTGATGGCACATTTTCCTTATACATCCGTGCTTATTGGGCAGAGGAATCAATTTTGGATGGCACATGGATGCCTCCGCAGGTAGAAAAGGTGAAGTAAAGGAATTGGATATATCATTTAAACGAACTGTCATCCATTGGGTGGCAGTTGTTTTCTTTCAAATAGTAACAGATCAGAAATGAAGATGAAAAACAAAACCATATTTGCTGCGCTGCTGCTCGCTGCAATGGCAGCATTAAGTTACAATGGAAGTGCTCAACAAGTGTCTCCTCCAAAAACTGCTTCAGATGTCGCAGGTCCTGCTTCTGGAACTGCCATGACAAAGGAGTACGTTCAGATGATAGGCAAAATGGCATATATGTGGGGCTGGCCGATCGTCAATGCACACAACAGGCGTGCATCTTTTGCACAGGCACCAGAGTGCGGCTACATGGGTGGCGTGCTGCCTGTGGCTCCGATAGGACACAATACAATGCTGACCAATTATATTAAACCCGAACAGTCATTTATTACCTGTCCCAATCAGGATGTGACGTATGGCGCAGGATTTTCTGCTTTGGATAAAGAACCTACTGTCTTCCAGGTTCCGGATTTTGGCGACCGTTTTTGGGTATATGCCTTGTATGACGCACGTACTGATGAGTTTGCAGAAATTGGTAAACCATATGGAACCAAACCAGGTTTTTACATGATTGTCGGACCAAACTGGAAAGGTGAAACTCCAAAGGGAATTACAAGTGTTTTACATTCTTCAACCGAACTGGTGTTTTCTGTTCCACGTATTTTTAAAGACGATACCGAAGAAGATACAAAGGCAATCCAGCCGTCACTCAGCCAGATTCAATTCTATCCGTTAAGCGAGTTTGACGGGAAAATGAAGACAAAGGACTGGACCAAGCTGCCTAATTTCCCTGCTCCTCCAAGTACTGGTGGCGAGACCAAATGGGTTGTTCCGGAAAAATTCTTTGATCAGCTTCCTGCAGTAATGAAACTCGTACCGCCACTGCCCGGTGAAGAAGCCCTTTACGGCTGGATCAATTCAGTGTTTGAAGCTTCAGAAAAGGATGCCGAGATAAAGAAAGTCTTGGTGGAATCCTTTGTCGCAGCAGATAAGGAACTTATTGCACCACTCTTCCAGTGGAAGTACAATGGGCGGCCTGCCGGCAACGACTGGAACACTCAGGACAACAACGCTATGTGGGGTACCGACTATCTCAACCGAACAGCCATGGCTAAGTCTAGCATGTATGGCAACAAACCTGACGAAACGAAATACTTCTATGTCGAATATGATGGATCGGGCAAGTTGCTCATGGGAGTGAACAATTACACTATGACCTTCGCAAAAGGACAAGTACCACCGGTAAAAGGTTTCTGGTCGGTAACGCTTTACAATGAACAACATTTGTTCGAGCCGAATGCATTGAATCGCTTCTCATTGGGCACTAAGAACAAGGCCCTTAAATACAACTCTGATGGTTCGCTGACCATCTATGCCAGTGTCAGATCACCGGGTGCCGACAAAGAAAGCAACTGGCTGCCCGCACCTAAAGGGGCCTTCTCTCTTTTCCTGCGCGCTTACTGGCCCGAGAAAGCTATTCTTGATGGCACATGGATGCCTCCGCAGGTTGTGACCGTTAAATGAGAACAGACTAAAAAAATAAAATCTATAACCAGAAAATGAAACACAAACACAAATTCACCATACTGCTTTTAGTTCTGCTTTCCTCTTTTCCAGGAATCCTGCAAGCTCAGGAAGCTAAACCGGCTTTAAGTGCCGAAGAGCTTGCAAAGAAACTCAGTAACCCGATTGCTTCTCTTATAAGCGTTCCATTTCAGAACAATACTGACATCGGAATCGGAGCAAACAACGGAGCACGTAACACACTTAACATTCAGCCGGTAATTCCTATTCGGATTTCTGAAAATCTGAACTTAATTGCCAGAGTTGTTTTGCCGGTTATATCCCAATACAATGTTACAGGAACTGGAAACAGCGAATTTGGTCTGGGTAACGCTGTATTAAGCGCGTTTTTTAGTCCATCGAATTCAAAAGGCGGGCTTACCTGGGGTGCAGGGCCGGTATTTTTGCTCCCTACCGGTTCAAATGAGTACCTTTCGGTTAAGAAGCTTGGAATCGGGCCAACTGCAGTTGCTTTGTATCAGTCGAAAGGTTTTACTGTCGGAGCTTTGGTAAACCAGATCTGGGGTATTGCGGGAGAAGAAGGCCCTGATGATTTAAGCATGTTGTTTTTTCAACCTTTCTTTTCTTATAACTGGAAAAGTGGTGCCGGTATAGGTGGTAACTTTGAAGTGTCTCAGAATTGGGTAGCAAAAACCACCAGCGTTTGGTTTAATCCAACAGTGAGCGCAGTAACAAGTTTTGGTAAACAGAAAACCCAATTTGTTATAGGCCCAAGGTTTAATCTGGCTGCACCTGATGGCTCAAAGGCTGATATTGGCGTGAGAGCTGCTGTGGTATTTCTTTTTCCAAAATGAAGATGTAGTAAACGGTCATCAATTTAGGTGACGGTTGGTATTTAAAAACAAATAAATAACATCATGAAAAAACAAGTTTTAATTACCGTCAGTTGCTTCCTTATGATCCTCTTTGGGGTAAGGAATGTTGCACAAGCTCAAAAAACCTTACCTGTTGACGAATTCCGTTTTAAAGGAAATGTAGGTACTACTTATTTAAACAGTGATCCTGCTACCTTTCCGCAACCCTTAAAACCACCAGCAGGGGCGCCCAATATTTTATTGGTGTTGCTAGATGATGCTGGATTTGGCCAGTTTTCAGTATGTGGTGGCGGGGTGCCTTCACCAGCGATGGATAAATTAGCCGGACAGGGTTTGATTTATACCCGTTTTCATACCACGGCACTCTGTTCTCCAACCCGTGCAGCCCTTATTACCGGGCGTAACGCTAATTCTGCCGGCACCGGTATTATTACAGAATTGGCCACCGGATACGATGGATACACTGGTATTATTCCAAAGAGCACAGCTACCATTGCTGAAATACTTAGGCAACATGGTTATGCCACTGCATGGATTGGTAAAAATCACAATACCCCGGTGTATGAAACAAGCCCGTTGGGTCCTTTCGACCGCTGGCCCAATGGTTTGGGTTTTGATTATTTCTATGGTTTTATGGCCGGAGATATCAACCAGTTTAAACCTGACCTGTACGAAAACAGAAACCCGGTAGAAAGACCGGATGATCCTAAATATCACCTCACTACTGACCTGTGCGATCATACCATCAAATGGATTCAACAGGCGGAAGTTTTACAACCCGACAAACCATGGTTTGCTTATTTGGCAACTGCCGCTACGCATAGTCCGCATCAGGCACCACCAGAGTGGATTGCTAAATTCAAAGGTAAGTTTGATATGGGTTGGGATGAATACCGTCAACAAACTTTTGAACGTCAAAAGAAGTTAGGCGTTATTCCGGCAGATTCAAAATTAACGCCACGACCTAATGGTTTGCCTGCATGGAGTACATTGAGTGCCGACCAGAAAAAACTATACAGCCGCATGATGGAAGTGTTTGCAGCCTATGGTGCACAGGTAGACTATGAAACAGGCCGTGTAATTGATTATGTAAAAACATTGCCCGATGCCGATAATACTATGATCATTTATATAATGGGAGACAATGGTGCCAGTGCCGAAGGTGCAGCGAACGGTACTATGAATGAAGTGGCTATGTTTAATGGCGTTGTTCCAGGTATGGCTGACTTATTACCATTAATTGATGAGCTGGGTAGTGAAAAACATTTTAATCACTTTCCTGCTGCATGGGCATGGGCAATGAATACTCCTTTCCAATGGACCAAGCAAGTAGCAAGTCATTTGGGCGGAGTGAGAAACCCCATGATTATTAGCTGGCCTGCAAAAATAAAAGATAAACACGCTATACGCAATCAGTTTACACATTGTACAGACATTGTACCTACTATATTGGAAGCAACTGGTATTGAAGAGCCAACTATGGTAAATGGCGTTGCACAAAAACCAATGGAAGGGCATAGTTTTTATGCATCACTTACCGATGGAAATGCAAAAGAAACAACTACCTCTCAATATTTTGAAATGTTTGCTAACCGTGGCATGTATAAAGACGGCTGGTGGGCATCGAGTTTATCTTTTGCACCCTGGGAACCTAACCGTTCTGGTTTTGACCCGTATAAAGCAAAATGGGAATTGTATAACCTAAATACCGATTTTACACAGGCAACTGATCTTGCTGCCAGCAATCCTGATAAGCTTGAAGAAATGAAAGCATTGTGGTGGGCTTCTGCTTCAAAATATAATAATTTACCATTGGATTGGAGAGCCGTAGAACGTTTCTCGGCAGAGTTAAGTGGTAAGCCAAATCCAAGTGCAGGGCGTTATCATTTTGTATATCCGGGAGCTTTTTCGGGTATTCCCGAAGCAACAGCACCAGACCTTAAAAACAGATCATTTTCTATTACAGCAAAAGTCACTATAGAAACCAATAACAGTGGAATGATATTCACGCAAGGTGGTAATACCGGAGGTTGGGGATTTTATATGAAAGACGGTCAGGTTTACTTCACTCATAATTATATAGACTTTAACCGGTACACCATCAAATCAACCACTAAAGTATCTGCCGGCTCACACATTCTGAAAGCCGAATTTACTTACCTCGGTGGTAAAGAAATGGGCAAAAATGGCGAAGTGATATTGTATGCTGATGGCAAAGAAATAGCAAGAGGAAAGATAGACAAAACCAATCCTTTCAAGTACTCATTAGACGAAACCCAGGACATTGGAAAAGACGGAGGTACTCCTGTTGACAACAACTATAATCCTCCGTTTGCTTTTAAGGGTAAAATTGAAGAAGTGATTATAGATATAATGAAATAAAAAAATGATTTAAAACCTAAATTATGAAATTTAAAACAATATTATTAACACTGCTGCTACTTGCAGTTTGCTTTGTTGCCCAGTCTCAACAGAAAAAAGATACACAAAAGGCACAAACAAGTAAACCAAACATCCTGATAATCTGGGGCGATGATGTTGGTATATGGAATCTGAGTTGTTATCATCGCGGAATGATGGGAGGCTCTACACCCAATATTGACCGTCTCGCCAATGGAGGTATTATGTTTATGGACCACTATGCACAAGCTTCTTGTACTGCAGGTCGTGCTGCATTTATTACAGGTCAATATCCAATACGAACAGGATTAAGTACTGTTGGTCTACCCGGCGCACCCCAAGGTCTGCAAAAGGAAGATCCTACTATAGCTGAACTCCTTAAACCAATGGGTTATGCAACCGGCTTATTCGGGAAAGTTCATTTAGGTGACTTAGATAAATACCTGCCAACTGCACATGGCTTTGATGAATTTTATGGAATACTTTATCATCTGAATGCAGGTGAATATGCCGAACAGGTTGAGTATCCTAAAGAGGGTCCCATCGTTAAAAAATTTGGATTTGACAAAATGCGCGGCATTACCCAATCATATGCAAATGCAGATGGCACGCAGAAAATTGAAGACCTTGGTCCATTTGGACAAGAACGCCAAAGAACGCTGGATCAGGATGTTCTTAAAGAGTCAAAAAGATTTATCAAAGATGCTGTTGATGCCGGCAAACCTTTTTTTGTCTGGCATAATACTACCCGGATGCATTACAAAACCAATCTGTCAAAAAAATATGACGGGGCAACAGGCTATGGCTTAGAGGCTGATGGCATGAAGGAAATGGACGATATCGTTGGTGAATTATTAAAAGAACTTGATGATCTGGGAGTAGCTGAAAATACGATAGTGATGTTTTCTACTGATAATGGGGCAGCCTGTAATTCATGGCCCGATGGTGGCAATACGCCTTTTCATGGTGAAAAAGGAGCAGGCGGTTGGGAGGGCGGTTTCCGTGTACCAGCAGTAGTAAAATGGCCCGGCCACATACCGGCAGGAGTAAGCACCGGTGAATTTATGACAATGGAAGATTGGTTGCCAACATTGATGTCTTTTGTGGGGCAACCTAATGTAAAAGAGGAACTTCTGAAAGGGAGACAATCAGGCAATATGACATACAAAGTTCATTTAGACGGATATGATCAAAGTGATATTTTATTGCGGAACGGAAAAACAAAGCGCCAGGATTTTTACTATTTCACAGAAGCAACATTTCATGGTTTCCGCTATGGCGACTGGAAGTTCCTTTACAAGAAACAGGATGAGTGGTTTAGGGCAACTCGAGATGAACTCAGCACCCCTTATATAATTAATTTAAAACAAGATCCATTTGAACGATTTACCGAGTCAAGAGGATATGATGAGTGGTGCGAGAATCGTTCCTGGTTATTGGGACCAGCAATAATGCAGGTTGCAGAATTTGTAAAATCCTTTAAAGATTTCCCCCCTCGGCAAGCCAGTTTCTCGCCGGATGTGGATAATCTGATTGAGATGATAAGTAAAACACCGACACCCAAATAAAATTGATTTTAGAAATAAAAAGATAAAAATGAAAAAAATATTTAGACAAAGCATTATCGCAGCTACATTCATTGGAGCGATAGCATTTACAACAACCGGCATATATGCCCAGGTTATCAATACCCGCATAGGCAAAATCGAGACCATCAACGGATTCCCAACTGCTGAAGCTGCACAAAAGATTTTCGAAGAAAGTGACTTTCAGCGGGCATCTCAAGCCTATTTATGGGCTTTGCCTGCAGTCGGATTTCATGGCCTGCATCTTTCTCATCTGAATACGTTTGGAGCTAAGGATGGTGAAGTTGTGCTTTACGTTACTTTAAAGGACAAGGCTGGTATGTTAACACCGAACCTGACTACAATTTATGCTATGAGCTTCTGGAACCTTGAAAAGCAGGGTCCCCTCGTAATCATAGTGCCTGCAGGTGCTTCTGCTGGTGGCGTACTCGATATTTGGCAGCGTCCAATTACTGATGTAGGTCAGACCGGTCCTGATAAAGGACAGGGTGGTAAATATCTCGTTCTTGCTCCCGGACAGTCTGATCCTATGAATTCCGAGTTCATCACAGTTCATTCAAAAACTAATCAGATCTGGTTCGCGACACGTGGCCTGGGTGCTGATCCGGCTGCAGCCGAGGCGACAGTACGCAAATATAAACTCTATGCCTATGATGACCGTCCTAATCCACCGGCAACAAAGTTCATCCCGGTTGGTGATAAATCATGGAGCTCTGAACAACCTCGTGATCTGAAATTTTGGGAATACCTCCACGATGTTCTCGCACCCGAAGTTCCTGAGGAACGAGATCGCTTTTTCCATGGCATGCTTATCCCACTTGGTATAGTTCAGGGTAAGCCTTTCACACCAACC
>Ga0315273_10008135_pt1 | contig 13212 bp, 10 predicted proteins | sample YL17G02_0_MG_FD_205753 | JGI IMG/M metagenome (GOLD analysis project Ga0315273, IMG submission 205753) | Sediment microbial communities from Yellowstone Lake, YNP, Wyoming, USA - YL17G02_0 | ecosystem: Environmental > Aquatic > Freshwater > Lake > Sediment | place: USA: Wyoming | collected...
TGGACGCGCGCCGGAAGGGTGATACACCGGCAGTCGACACAATAGCCAACACTGAGCGGCCAAGACAGCAAAACACCCACAGCGGCCGCCGCGGCAGCAGCCGCCGGGCCCCAGGTCGAGTTCAACATGGGCGGCCCCGCCGGCCGCGCCATGGACGACGCCATCGACGCCGCCGTCCGCGCGACGGCGGTCCCCGGCCAGGAGGCCCCGTCGGCCGAGACGATCGCCGCGGCACGCGCGCGCGCCGCCGAGATGCTCCGCAGCATGTCCGGCGAGGACGAGGCGGGCCTGAAGGACCTGCAGAACCTGACGCTGTCGATGGGCCTCCCCGCGACGCGCGCCACGTTCCATTACATGATCAAGGCCGCCGACCTCCGCGGCGCGGCGAAAACGGACGCGATGCGCGCCGTCGCCGAGTTCTCGCCAGTGACCGAGGTCGGCTGCATGAAGGTCGACTTCTTCAACCGAACGACGGGCGCGCCCGACATCGCCTACCTGGTCCTCGACAAGTGCCCGCGACTCCACGACCTCGGGGCGCAGCTCGACAAGCTGAAGGTCCACGTCTCGGACGAGAAGTGGCCAGAGGTCGTCCGCAGCCTCTCGATGCTGATCCACATCGGGCGGTCGGTGTACGGCCAGACGGCCCGCAAGCACCTCGACCTGGTCCGCCAGATCCACGGCGCCGCCGCCGGCGACCCCTGCACGAAGTACCTCGACCTCCAGGTCGACCGCGAGAACACGACGCTCTTCCTCGAGCCAAGCTGGCCCAGCCGGGTCGGCATCTTCGTCCGGCTCAACGCAGACGTCCAGGCCGAGCTCGCGCGGACGGCCGCAAAATGAGCAGCGCGCGCGCTACTTTCCTCGGCCGCGACCTCGGCCGCGTTGCCGGGGGTTTCCCTTTTGGCCCGCGCCCCCAGCGGGGCGGTTCCCGCTTTGGTCTGCGGCCGCGGCGTCGGCCTCCTCTGCCATGTCGGCCCAGGATCGTGACGCGGGCGGCTTGGCGGCGGGCTCGGCGGTCACGGGCTCGGCGGTGACGGGCTCGGCGGTGACGGGCTCGGCGGTGACGGGCGGCTCGGCGGCAGTAGTGGGCGGCTCGGCGGCCGGCTCAGCGGCCGGCGTCTCGGCGGCCCGGGTGGAGACCGGCTCGCTCGCCGCCAGAGCGGTGGCGGCGTCGACAACCGCGTCTGTGGCCGCGTCCTCATGTTTCGCGGCGGGTGACCTCTTTGACGCGCGCTTCGCGGCGCAGATCGGGATCACGACAGGGATCGCTTTGTAGGCCGCATCCCGCTTGGCGCCTGGCTTGACCTTTTCCTTGACTTCTTCCTCGACTTCTTCCTCGACTTCGTCGTCGTCGTCCTCGTCGTCCTCGTGGCACTCGCACTCGCAGTCGTCGTCACAGTCGTCGTCGCAGTCGCACTCGTCCTCGTGGCACTCGCACTCGCAGTCGTCGTCGCAGTCGTCGTCGCACTCGCACTCCTCGACCTCCTCGCACTCGCAGGGGTCCTTGCCGCACTCGCACGGGCACTCGCAGGGGTCCTTGCCGCACTCGCAGGCGTCCTCGTCTTCGTCCTCGCACTCGCACGGGTCCTTGCCGCACTCGCACTCGTACTCCTCTTCGTCCTCGCCGTTGTCCTCGGCGGGGGCCTTCTTGTCGTCGGCGCCGTCGCGGGTGTAGTGCTTGAACAGCTTCGCGACCTCGCGCTCAATCACGAAGTTGACGAACCACTCGCCCTGCTCCTCCTCGAGGATGCGGATCGAGCGGTCGTAGTACTTCACCTTGCGCCGGTACTGGGCCCAGACGAAGGTGAGCAGGCAGACGAGGTTGGCGGCGACGAGGGCGAGGTTGGAGAGGCCCAGGAGGCCGAGGGCGTCGGGGGCGGATTGCGGGGGGAGCGACATCTTGTTGGCGCGGGTCGTATAGCCGGCGCGGGCGAGCTCCAAATCCGGCGCCCAAAACGGAGCAGGCGTGGCTCACTTCGGCTTCTTGCCTTCGCTTGACTTGGCGATGACGAAGAACGCCCCGCCCCCGAAGAGCATACCCATCATGAGTATCATGAGCCCAGAGGTCTTGCTTTTGGCCGTCGAGAAGACAATAAGCCCGATGAGAATCAGCAGGATCGAGATGCCGATCAGGGGCATCATCATGGGCCCCGCAACTAAAAGTGTCATCAACCCCATCCTGGTGCGGCTGCGGCTGGCGTGGTGCGAGGGTCGCGGTATGTGGGCCGCGGAAAACGAGCCAAAATGGGAACGGGGTGGGCCCTGCGCCGGGCTGCCCTGCGCGGGGCGCGCCGGTGCGCGCTCAGGCTTTCTTCTTGCTCTCGGTCTTGACCATGACGAAGAAGGCGCCGCCGCCGAGCAGGAAGCCGAGCATCAAGAGCATGATCCCGGGGGTCTTGGACTTGGCGGCCGAGAACACGATGATTCCGATGATGATGAAGATGATCGAGAAGATGACGAGCGGGATCATCATGATCGTGGGCGCGTGGGGCGCGAGCTGCTTTCCGATCTCCATGGGGATCCCCACTTCGGGGGCGCCCATCATGAGGGCGGTTTCGCCTAGTTGTTCTGCCATTGCGTGCTTGCGAGGTGCGGGGTGCGCTCGGTATAGCGGGCGCAGAAAGAAAACCGTGCGCCCCCGCGGCGGGCGGCCGCCGGGTAGCGGGCGGGGGGGTGGGGGGCGCGGCCGGGCGAAACAGGCCCCGCCCGGCCGCGTCAATTTGAACGGAGGCAACCTCTAAAAATACGCGCCGGAAACCCCGTTTCACAAACCGAGCATGCCAGAAGAGTTTGTCTACCTCACCCGGCAGGGGCGCCAGACAGCCGCCGGAACGGCTGTCGAGCGCACCCCCGACGAAGCGGTCGAAGCGCGCTACAAGCGCGCCGACCTCATGAAACGCCCGGTCATCCGCGACGAGCTCCACAACCGCTACCTCGTCTTCGAGTCGCGCGAGGAGTTCCTCGCCTGGTACGAGCTCGTGCCGGAGAAGGACCGCTGCTGCCACGAGGTCGTCTTCGGCTGGGCGGCCCAGCGCCTGAAGTTCGACGTCGACGCCCCGTCCCACAAGCTCGACGCCCTGCCCGACAGCACGCTCGAAGCCGCCCTCCAGGCGGCCGCGGACGCGCTCGCCGACGAGACGGGCCTCCCGGACCTCCCGGTCGCCACGCGCGTCGAGGACCTCGACGGCTACCTCGACGAGCTGCTCGCGAGCGACAGCAGCGACGACCCGCTCGCGATCCTCCTGGGCGACGCGCCCGCCGTGGCGCCCGCGCCCGCCGCGCCGGCGCCGGCTCCGATCAACGCGGCCGAGGCGTCGCGCACGGCGAAGATCCGCGCCATCGTCGGCCTGCTGATCGACGCGATCCTCGACGAGCTCTACGTGGCCTACTACGGGATCGAGGACCTCCTCCCGACGCGGGACGACGTCGTCGTGACCGACAGCAGCGGCCCGACGGCGAACGGGACGAAGTACAGCTTCCACGTCCTCGTCCTCCCGTACTTCGTGGCGGACAACGAGGAGGCGCGGGAGTTCACGGCGCGGGTCCTCGAGCGGCTGCCGGCCCCGGTGCGCGCCTTCGTCGACCCCGACGTCAACAAGAAGACGCAGAACTTCCGCCTCGCGGGCTCGGCCAAGCCGGGCACGGGCCGCTACAAGCGCGCCACGCGCGAGGCCGCGCAGGTCTTCGGCACGGCGCCGGACGTGCCGCTGCGGGACCTCTTCGTGACCGCGCCGAGCGGCGGGCGGGTCCTCCCGCGCGTCTACACCGAGGCGGGCCCGGCGCCCAAGCAGTCGGGTAGACCCTGGGGGCGGGCGCGCACGATGCTCGGCCCGCAGGACGCCGTCGTCCGGGCGGCGCTCGACATCGCCGAGCGGGAGGGGGTCACGGCCGGCCACAGCTTCAGCGAGGTGCGCGGCACGCTGCTCTGCTTCGTGCGCGACGAGCCCTCGCACTGCCGCATCTGCGGCGAGACCCACCACAAGGACAACAGCCTGCTGGTGAGCATCGACCCCGTCGAGGGGGGCCACGACGGCGCCTGGCCGGGGACGGGCACGGTCGCCTGCCGCGTGGTGGAGCACTGCCGCCAGGCGCGCGGCAAGGGGCGCACGATCGGCGAGGTGACGTTCCGCGCCGAGGACCTGCGCGGCGTCGAGCCGGCGCCCGGCGCGCGGGGCAAGGCGGCGGCCAAGAAGCCGCCGCCGCTGGGCCTGCGCGAGCAGATCGCGGCGCGGGTGGCGGCGATCCGCGAGGGGCGCGTGAACCCCCACGACGCGCTCGCGAGCGAGTTCGAGCAGCTCCCCGAGGCGCAGAAGACGGTGTACGCCGAGGGGGCGATGCGCCCCTACGAGCTCACGCCGACGCTCGCGGTCCTCGCGCAGATGAAGCTCGGGAAGACGAAGGCGATGCGCGCCTACCTCGCCGACCACTTCCCGGCGGACGGCCTCGAGACGAAGGTGGTCCGCTTCGTGACGTTCCGCCAGACGTTCAGCAACAGCATCTCCAAGGACTTCCCCGACTTCACGCTCTACAGCAGCGTCACGGGCGACCTCGACCACGTGCGCCACCCGCGCCTGATCGTCCAGGTCGAGTCGCTCCACCGCCTGAAGATGGGCGCGCGCCCCGAGCCGGTCGACCTGCTCGTCCTCGACGAGGCGGAGTCGATCCTGGCGCAGTTCAACAGCGGCCTCCACAAGCACTTCAACGCGGCCTTCGCGGTGTTCCAGTGGATGATGCAGACGGCGCGCCACGTCGTCTGCATGGACGCGAACCTCGGCGACCGCACGTACCGCACGCTGGCGCGGCTGCGCCCGGCGCACCCGCCCCACTTCCACTGGAACCGCTTCGCGCGGGCGGCCGACGACGTGTACCACTTCACGGCCGACCAGGGCGCCTGGCTCGGCCGGCTCTACGGCGCGCTGCGCGGCGGGGCGCGGGTCGTCCTCCCGACGAACAGCCTGACGGAGGCGCGCGCGTACGAGGAGGCGATCCGCCGCGAGTTCCCGAAGAAGAGCGTGATGCTCTACAGCAGCGAGACGGCGCCGAGCGAGAAGGCGCGCCACTTCGGCGACGTCCACAGCTACTGGGGCAGCCTCGACGTCCTCATCTTCACGCCGACCTGCTCGGCGGGGGTCTCGTTCGAGCTCGAGCACTTCGACACGCTCTTCGGCTACTTCTGCGACGCGTCCTGCGACGTCGAGACGTGCCGCCAGATGCTCGGCCGCGTCCGCAACCTCCGCACGCGCGAGCACTACATCTGCCTCCGCGCGACGGGCTCGGCGCTGCCGACGACGACCGAGGACATCGGCCGGCTCATCCGCGACAAGCGGGCGGGCCTCTACCGGGGCGTCGAGGACGCGGCCGTCCAGTTCGAGTACGGCGCCGACGGCGAGGTCCGCTTCTACGAGTCGAACTACTACCACCTCTGGGTCGAGACGGTGCGCGTCAACAACCTCTCGCGCAACGACTTCGCGCGGCGCTTCATCGACCAGGTCGCCGACACGGGCGCGCGCGTCGAGGCGCTCGCCGCCGGCGAGCCCGAGGCCGGCGCCGCGCTCCTCCTGGCCCACCGCGAGACCCGCGAGGAGCTGAAGGGGGCGCGCTGCGACGCGATCGCGGTGGCGGCCGACCTGTCGCCCGACGAGGCGGCCCACGTCCGCGAGGCGCTCCAGGGCCAGCAGGACGTCGACCCCGCCCTGCGACTCGCCTACGACAAGTACCAGCTGCGCGAGGCCTACGCCTGGCACGGCCGCCCGCTCGACGCCGACTTCGTCGGCGACTACCAGGGCTTCGAGGCCCGCCGCGTCTACCGCAACCTCTGCCGCATCACCGAGGGCGCCACCGTCCTCGACTCGCTGCGGCTCATGCGGCGGCAGGAGGCCGACCACTACGACTACGTCATGGAGACGCGGACGGAGGCGTTCGGCTACGTCAACGAGAGCCGCGACCTCCTCCGCGACAAGACGACCTACGTCTTCCAGGCGCACTTCATCGCGATCTGGTTCCTGCGCCTCTGCGGCTTCGCCTGCATCACCGACAAGGGCCGCGTCCACGAGGAGCTGATCGAGGCGCGCCTCCGCAGCGCGATCCCCGCCCTCAAGCGCGCCGCGGACGGCATCGTCTTCGAGTTCGAGATCCCGCGGCCGAACCTCGACCGCCTCAGCCGCGAGACCGACCGCGCCCGCTTCCTGGCGAGCATGCTCCGCACCGTCAACGCCGTCCTCCGCGCGATGTACGGCCTCCAGGTCCAGCGCGTGGCCAAGCGCGCCGGCGGCGGCGCGTACTACCTCAGCCACAACGCGACCGGCAAGCTCTTCGTCTTCGCCCAGGAGGCCGAGCCCGACGACATCCCCGGCGGGCCCCGCCCCCACGTCCCCTCGAACCTGGGGGCGCCGCCGGCCGACGCCCACGAGCGCGTGAACCTGTTCCTCGAGGCCGCCTACTACGACGCCGGCGGCGATGACGCGGGCGCGAACGCGACGGCCTCGGGCGAGGACTCGCCCGCCGCCCTCGGCGAAGGGCTCGACGACTTCCTGGCCTGCGCCTTCGAAGAGTTCGCCGCCCGCACCGGCGACACGGCAGACTACTGAGCCTGGCGCCTGATCGGCGCGAGCCCTCCTTTTCCGCCAGCCTCTTAGAAGGAAGCGGCGTGGGGGATATCCCCGCGAACCGAACACTATGTCTGCATCCGAAGCCCCCATGCCCGAACCTGTGGCCGCGCCCGTGACTGGGCCCGCGACCACGGCCGAGCCCGCGACCACGGCCGAACCCGCGCCAACCGCCGAGCCGTACCCAGAGCCGGCCGAGCGCCCGACTCATTACCACGTGCTGTCTGACAGCCACGGCTTTGTGGGCGCCTTCTACAGCGCCGACGACGTTAACGCCGTCGTGCGCAAGCACATCCTCGTCCCGTTCCTCGTCCAGAAGTTCGAGGTGGCCCCCGGGCCGGTGGCGGCGATTTGGGTCGTCTTATACCGCGACCTCGACGCCGTCGCCTTCGTGTCCAACAGCCGCGCCGAAGCGGAACGGGTCCAGGGCGTCTACAACGGGGTCGGCCTCTCGTACGTCGACTCGATCGACTACTGGGAGCACCCGGTCAACAAGGTCTCCAAGTCCGCCAGTGAGCGGCTTGAAGTCCTCAGCAACGCGCATGCCCTGTTCGCCGAGCCGGCGACTCTAGAAAGCCTGCAAGCCAACGAGGACGCGGACTGTAAGCGTCTCGAGCAGCTGGCCGAGATGAGGGCGGACGGCCCCGTCGCCAAGCTGCTGAGGGAAAACGAGACGATCACGATCTTCGACTGCGTCGTCCCGGTGGCCGCGGGCGACGGGTACGAGTACGGCGAGGCCCGCGCTGAGGCCGAGGCCCCGGTCGCGACCCGCGCCGAGGCGCCCGTCGGCACCGATCAGTGAACGGCGATGTCGTCGTACACGAGCGGCTCGCCGGGCTGCTCATTTTTCGGGGCCGGGGCTGGCGCCGGCGCGCGCGCCGCCTCGACGGTGGCCGGCGCCGCCGCGAGGGCGAGCCCCCGGATGTCCGTGACGACCCGGTGGACCGCGGGCGCCCCGCGGAGGAGGGCCTTCGCGCACCCGGCGTAGCCTAGGAGCGAGGCCGGGGCGGCGACCTTGCGGGCCGCCGGGGCGGCGAGGGCGCCGAGGAGGCGCCCCCACAGGTCGGCGCCGACGCTGTCCCAGGGGGACCCGTAGTCGGCGAGGGGGGTGGGGCTGCCGAGGGCCCAGAGGCGTGCGCCGATGACGTCGGCGTCTTGACCGGCGGGGGTTTTCTCGTCCGCGCCTTTGGCGCGCGACTGTATAGCAGACACTCCGGCCTGCCCCTTACGTTCTTCCGCGCGAACATCTGACATCGGAAAGTGTCCGAAAGAATGACGTACGTTGCTGCCATAATCGTGTTCATCATCCTAATTGCGCTCGTCTTTGGCATCCTGTGGGGCCCGATCTACCTGCGCCGGGAGAAGCCGTCTGGCAAGGGCGGATTCGCCACCCGTGAGCGCTACGGCCCTCCGCCCGGCGCGCGCCGCGCCATCGACCACAACGAGCTGCCCGACGACCGCGGCTGGCCCGGCCTCGACCGGGCGTACGAGGCCTCGACCGCGAGCGCGATCTCGCACATGATCGAGCGCTCCGCGTAGCCAGGGCCACGCCCCCTTTTGTCCGCGGCGGGCGCCAAAAAGAGGGCGCCGGATCGGCGCGGGCCGTTAGGCGACTAGAGGGCGCAGCTGGTGCAGACCTCCTCGTTGCAGGTCCAGCGGCGGGCGACGGGCACGACGGGCGCCGCGGCGGGCGCAGCGGCGGCGGGCGCGGGCGCAGGCTCAGCGGCCGCGGGCGTGTTCGTCACGACGATGGACGTCTTTTGCGACCCGGCGGCGGGCTTCATGTGGCAGTAGTACATGCCGGTCTTGAGCCCGGCGCGCCAGCCCTCGACGAGGAAGCGGACGATCTTGGACAGGTCGGGCTCGTCGAGGAAGGAGTTCATCGACATCGACTGGCAGATGAAGGGCGCCATCGACTTCGCCATGCGGATGATGAGGCTCGGGTGGGTCTCGCGCGCGGTGCGGTGGAGGCGGCGCACCTCGGCGGGCACGCGGGCGATGCCCTGGACGCTGCCGCCCGCGGCGAGGATCTCGCGGCGCATCTTTTCGTCCCAGAGGCCGAGGCTCGTGAGCCGGCGCATCAGGTGGCGGTTGACGACCAGGAACTCGCCGGCGAGGGTCTTGCGCGGGTAGATGTTGCTCGTGAACGGCTCGAAGCACTCGTTCTGCCCGACGATGTTGCTGGTCGTCGCCGTCGGCATGTAGGCCGTCACGTAGGCGTTGCGGACGCCGCGCATGGCCCTGACGCGGAGCTCGGCCCAGCTGCTCGGCCGGAGGAAGCCGCCGGTGGCGGCCTCGACCTCGAGCTCCCAGCCGACGTCGAGGTCGCCGGCCTCGACCCAGAGGTCGGGCTGGAGCTTGCCCTCGGAGACGGGGCTGCCGGCGAAGGTCTCGTAGGGGCCCTCGGTCTCGGCGAGGCGGCACGACTCGCGCATCGCGCCGAAGTAGACGGCGGCGGCGACGGCGCGCGTCAGGGCCTGGGCCTCGGGCGAGCCGTAGATGACGCCGAGGCGGGCGAGGACGTCGGCGAGGCCCATGACCCCGACGCCGATCGGGCGGTGGCGGCGGTTGCTGCGGCGGCACTCCTCGCTCGGGTAGTAGTTGAGGTCGATCACGCGGTTGAGGACGCGGGCCTCGAGCCCGGCGGCGTCGGCGATGCCGGCGAAGTCGAGCGTCTCGGCGGGGTCGGGGCTGGCGTCGCCGTTGCCATTGCCATTAAGGTCGGGGCTCGCGGCGCGGCTGGGCGTGACGACGAAGCTCTCGAGGCAGACGGCGGCGAGGTTGCAGACGCCGAACTCGCCGCCGCCGGCGTTGCCGGGGTGGAAGCGCGCGAAGTCGGGCGCGTCGAAGGCGCTCCAGCTCGGGATCGTGATCTCGCAGCAGAGGTTCGACGAGCAAATGGGCCCGACGTTGCGCATGTTCGACTTGCGGTTGATGGCGTCCTTGAAGAGGACGTAGGGGATGCCGACCTGGGTCCAGGTCTTGAAGGCCTCGGCGATGATGTCGCCGGCCTTCACGCAGCGGCGGGCGCGCCCCTCGGCGACGTAGCGCGCGTAGAGGGCGCGGTACTCGTCGCCGTAGACGAGGTGGAGGCCGGGGGCGGCGTCGGGGCTGAAGAGGTGCCAGTCGCCCGCCTCGGGGTCGTCGTCGCCGCCGGCGGCGACGCGCGCCTCGTTCGCGAGCTGGGCGGTGAGCGCCTCCATGAAGAGGTCGGGGACCCAGAGCGCGTACTTGAGGTCGGGCGCGTTGAGCGACCGGAGCGCCTCCTCGCCCTTGAGCCGCGCCATGAGGAGGAAGGTGAAGACGTCGTCGTGGTCGACGCCGAGGTAGATGGCGAAGGCGCCGGGGCGGTTGCCGCCCTGGTCGACGTAGAGCTGGACCTCGTTGAGGATCTTCACGTAGCGCTTGATGCCGCTGCAGCGGCCGCCGGTCTTGCGGATCGGCGCGCCCTCGGCGCGGATGTTGTGGAGCCAGAGCGAGACGCCGCCGGACCACTTGCTGATCAGCGCCGCGCTCTTGACGGTGTCGAAGAGCGTGGGCAGGTCGTCGCCCGTCGCGAGCTGAAAGCAGCTGCTCAGCTGGGGGACGACGGTGCCGGCGTTGAGCATCGTCGGCGTCGCGTTCGAGACGAGCTGGAGGCTGAGGGCGTCGTAGTAGCGGAAGGCCAGCGCGAGGCGCTGGGCGAAGACGGCGTCGTCGGCCTCGTGGCCGCGCCCGTCGGGCTGGCAGACGAAGACGCCGAGGGCGACCCGCATGTAGAGGTGCTGGGGGCGCTCCATCAGCTGGTCGTCGAGGAGCGACGACTCCTCGCGGCGGCTCGACGGGCGGAGGAGGTAGCTGCGCGCGACGGTCTGGTAGCCGAAGAAGCGGAGGCGGAAGTCGCGGGAGAAGTCGATGGCGCCGGCGACGGCGCCGCCGGCGCGGCGGACGACGGCGATGAACTCGTCGGAGAGCCGGATCGAGGCGCGGTCGGGGGCGGCGGCGATGATCGCGTCGACCATCGCCGGCAGCGCCTCGGGCGTGCGCTTGTGGAGGTCGCTCACGTAGATGCGGGCGGCGAGCCACTCGTTGTCGCTGTGGTGGGAGCTGCGGTCGATGCAGGTCGCGGCCGTCTCGGCGTCGAGCTCGCGCGTCGTCATCCCGTTGCGGAAGCGGCGCACGACCTCGGCCGTGATGGCGGGGCTGTCGATCGCGAGGAGCTCGGGCCCGTAGGCGGGGTTGCTGCGCAGGTCCTCGTTGCGGGCGGTGATCATGTCGAAGAGGACGGCGACCTTCTCGCCGCGGCGGTTGACGACGTAGGTCGTCGGGGCGCGCGGCTGCCGCGCGGCGGGCGCGGCGCGGCGGGCGGCGGGGGCCCGCGACGTCTCGGCGACGGCGCGGACGAAGGCTTGGCCCAGGGCCATCAGGCCTTGGAGTTCGGAGAACTTCTCGTCGGACATTCGCGAAGCTGGCGGAGTATGTAAGCCGCGGCGGGCGTTCAATTACGTGGGGCGCCCGGGTGGGAGGCGCCGCGGGCGGAAAAACGGACCCGGCGGCCGCGCAACCCTCGCGGTCAGAGCGCGAGGCCGGCTATGAGGGCGTCGAGCTCCTCGTCGGTGACGGGGGGCGGCGCGTCGCCGGCGGGGGCGGGGGCGTCGAAGAGGGAGACGGGGACGCTGCGCAGCTGGCCGAGGGACATCGTCACGCTGCCGGCGAGCTCGCTGAGGTACTGGCGCGTGCGGGGGCAGCGGAGGCTCGCGACGACGCGCTCGAGGACCTCGGGGTTCGGGTGCTTGATCGTGTTGACGTGGTTCTCGCAGTAGACGCGGCGCCCGGCGACGGCGGGGTCGTCGGCGGCGACGAGGACGGCGCGGAAGCTCGAGACGCCGGCGCCGCCGACGACGCGGGTGACGGCGACGAAGGGCGGCGCGATCGGGCGCCCCGGCGCGGCGCCGGGCTTCAGGTGCTGCGCCTTCTGCGCCGAGTTCTTGCGCGTGAGCGTCACCGCCGTCGTGAGCCGGCCGCCGGCGGCGGGGACGTTGGCGCTGTAGACGACGAAGGGCGACTCGGGCCCCGGCGCGGGGTCCATGAGCGCCTTGTGCTGGTTCCAGACGACGCCCCCCGTCGCGACGGTGCAGCCGAGGGCCTCGACGGTCGGGAGCGCCGACGCGAGCTCGGCGGGGTTCGCGGCGAAGACGGGGCCGCCGGCCATCAGGGCGACGAAGGGCCGCTCGGGGGGGAGGGGCGCCCCCGCCGGCCGGCGCCGCGCGACGAGGAGGAGGACCTCCTGCTGGACGGCGGCGTCGAACTGGCCGACGGGGTCGAGGGCGAGGATTTCGCAGAGGGCGTCGAGGCGCGCGCGCGCGGGGGCGGCGGCGAGCGCGCTGCGGAAGCTCGCGGGCAGGACGAAGGCGGCGACGCCGCCCTCGGCGAGGAGCTCGGCGCAGCGCGCGACGAAGAGCGCGTAGAGGTTGGCGCGCCCGCCGGCGTAGGCGGCGTGCGCGCGGCGGTAGGCCGCCGCGGCGGCGGGCGCGCACTCGCGCAGCTCGACGAAGGGGGGGTTGGCGACGATGAGGCCGAAGCGGCGGCCCTCGTGCGCGAGGAGGAAGTCCTCGGCGGCGACGCGCGCCTCGGGGTAGCGCGCCCGCAGGCCCTCCGCCAGCGCGGGGTCGAGCTCGTAGAGGGTGTGCCGCGCCGGGTCGCGGCCGAGGCCGAGCGTGAGCTCGACGAGCTCGCCCGTGCCGGCGCCGGGCTCGAGCGTGTTCTCGAGGCCGGCCCCCGCGGGGACGTGGGGCGCCACGAGGTCGCGCAGGCGGGCGGCGAGGGGGCGCGGCGTGAAGTACTGGCCGAGCTTCTTGCGCGCGGCGGCGGGCCGCTCGGCGTAGAAGGCGAGGCTCGCCGGCAGGTACTTGGCGGTCGGCGGGGGGATCTCCCCGAGCTGTTCGTCGGCGGCGGCTTCCATGTCGTCGAGCGCGGGGTCCGTATACACGTGGTCGATCGGCTTCTGAATGAACATGCTGCGCAGGTAGAACGTCCACGGGGAGCCGGCGAGCCGGGCGTTGGCCCACTCCGTGAGCTGCCGGAACTCGTCGCTGCCGGTGAGGCCCTCGAGCGCGGCCTCCTCGGCGGCCGTGACGAGCGCGGCGCCGGTGACGACGATGACCGGGCGGCGGGCCGAGGCCCCCGGCAGGTTGAGGGCGTAGACGCGGCGGCGCTTCGGCCAGCCGGAGTTCCACGTGGGCGCGCGGCCCGCGCGGCTCGACTTCAGCTCGAGCTCGGTGACGCGGGCGGCGCCGCCAGTCGGGAAGACCCTGGGGCCGTCGGTGACGACGAGGAAGTCGGGCGAGGCCTGGCTCCCGTTGGGGTTGCGCGCGTAGGCGAAGCCCGCGTTGCCGAGGGGGGTGCCGGCCTTCCAGGCGTCGAGCGCGGCGGGCGACAGGGGCTCGGCGCCGTGCTCGAGGAGCGCGGCCTCGAGGGCGTCCTCCATCTCGTGGTCGAACCGGCCGCGGCAGGCCTCCTTGATGATCGCGGAGAGGGCGGGCATGCTGGGCGTATAATTGAACCCGCGGCGCATCAATTATACCCGCTTCGCCCGAACGACGATGCAGAGCGACCACAAAGACCCCGC
>Ga0315273_10008136_pt1 | contig 13210 bp, 10 predicted proteins | sample YL17G02_0_MG_FD_205753 | JGI IMG/M metagenome (GOLD analysis project Ga0315273, IMG submission 205753) | Sediment microbial communities from Yellowstone Lake, YNP, Wyoming, USA - YL17G02_0 | ecosystem: Environmental > Aquatic > Freshwater > Lake > Sediment | place: USA: Wyoming | collected...
AGACCACCTGCCCTCCACCGTTGGCCACCCGGACCCCTTCGACCTGCTCGACCAGGGCCTGCGCGATGCTCAGCTCGTGCATCTGCCCGCCGAGGTACGATAGCCCGCGTACACACAACGCAGCCGGTAGGAGCGATGAGAACGATCGTACTCGGGATGGGGAACCCGATCCTCTGCGACGACGCGGTCGGCATCAGGCTGGCCCGCGACTTCCGCGCACGCGCGCCGGAAAGCCCGGACGTCGACTACATCGTCGACTGCTCGGTAGGCGGCCTGAACCTTCTGGACGTGGTCACCGGCTACGACCGGTTGATCGTATTCGACTCGATACGCGGAGGAGGAGGGCCGCCCGGCAGCTGGTGCGAGATGACCGGCGAGACGTTTCGGGAGACCATGAATCTGACCAACGTGCACGACGCGAGTTTTACCACTGCCCTTGAGCTGGGCCGGCGCATGGGGACCCGGATCCCCGCGCCCGCCCAGGTCCACATATTCGCGGTCGAAATCGCCGACAACATGACGTTCTCGGAAAGCATGACCCCTGAGTTGGAAGCGGCCTACCCCGCTATCTGCCCCGAGATCGTCGACCGGGCTCTTGCCCTGCTGCCTCCTCCGCCTAATCACCGAGAGGCGTAGAGGCCGACCAGTTGTCCCCCAGCGGGGCACCGGCGTCCGCAGCCTTATCGGCGCTGGGTGTCGCCGGCCCCGTCTCGCATCCCACCGGGGAGTAGTAGATCATCCCGCAGTTCTTGCACCGGTACTGCTCGGTCTCGTTGACGATCGAGAACGGACGGTTGCCCGCCGAGCACTCGGGGCAGGGCATGGCGCGCATCTCGCTCTTCTCCCCCGTGGAGATGACCGCCGGCGTGCGGGTCGGAGTGAGGTACTGTTTGGAGAACGGCTGGTCCACCAGCCGGGCTCGAAGCTTCTCCAGGCGGCTGGCGGTAACGGCGGCGATCATCCTGACCGCCCGGTACCCAATATAAGTGTTCATGTCGAACAGCCGTTTGAGCCTGTCGCCGTCGAGGACGATGATGGTCGCATCCTGGACGGCCCATATCGCGGCCTTGAACATCTGATCGTCCAGCACGGCGGACCAGCCGAACACGTCGCCCGGTCCCAGCTCGTCGATGAGCACCTCGTGGCCGTCGCGGCTGCTCATCCGGACGGCGACTTTTCCTTCCTTGAGCAAGTAGAGCGCACCGGCGTTCGTGCCCTCCGCGATTATCCGCGTGCCCGCTCCCCGCTTCTCGATAATACCCAGCCTGGCCACTTCGGCCAGCTCCCTCTCGTTCAACTCGGCGAACAACTTACAGCACATCAGCTCATCGGCCTCGATCATCACTCTACCTCCCTGACCGGCGGACCGGCGCGTCACCCAACCCTTGTCTGCACCATACTAGCAGTTGCGTTTGATGGTCTTGACAAGCTCGCCCTTCTGGTAGAACGCTGCCTCCAGAGGCATCTTGCCCAGGCTGTGGGTAGCGCAGCTATAGCAGGGGTCGAACGCGCGGAAGGCCATCTCCACCATGTTGAGGATGCCCTGGTCCGGTTCCACTCCCGGCTTGATGAGCGCCTGAGCCACCTTCTTTGTCACCATCTGGATAGGCGCATTGTTGTTGGTAGTCCCTACGATCAGGTTCGCGCTCGTGCAGATGCCGTTATCGTCGCAGGTGTAGTGGTGGGTGAGCGTCCCCCGCATAGCCTCGACGATCCCGACGCCTTCGCCCGTTATGGGCAGATCGACCATGCGGACGTGGTCGCCGGTTATCTCCGGGTCGGCACAGTAGGCCTGCAAGGTCTCGGCGTTCTGGACCATCTCGACCAACCGGGCCCAGTGCTGTACCAGCAGGGCCTTGCACGGGTGGCCGCCGACCGTCCTGTACATCTCCTCGAACCCCTCTTGGGCTTTGGGAGTGGCCATGCGGTCGGCCACGTTCAGCCTCGCCAGGGGGGTCGCGCAGTAGAGACTCGAATCGATGCCTTCCACGAACCCCTTCCAGCCCCGCTTCTTGAGATAGGGGAACTTGAGGTACGTCCAGGGCTCCACGTGCTCGGCCACGTACTCCGCGTACTGCTTGGGCTCGTACTTGTGGATCTCCTTGCCCTCGTAGTCCACCACCCGGACCTTGCCGTCGTAGAAGTTGGGGGCGTTGTTCTCGTCGACCAGGCCCATGTTGTGCACGTCCAGCGTGTAGGGGCCGTTGACGATCAGGTCGACGTAGCCCGGGTTGCCCAGCACCACGTCGCGGAAGAGCTGCAGGCTGAACTGGGCGAAATCGTAGAACTCGTCCACCCACGGCTTGATCTGCTCGAGCTCCTCGGGTTTGAGCCCTTTGTAGACGCCCCCCGGGATACACCAGATGTCCTGGGTGTTGCGGCCCCCGATGATGCGCTGCGCCTCCTGAGCCAGGCCACGGACGCGGATGACCTTTCCGCCGATCTCCAATCCGACCTTGGCGACGACACCCAGGATGTTCCGTACCGCCGGGTCGGCGTCCGGTCCCAGCACGAAATCGGGTGCGGCCAGAGCGTAGAAGTGGGCCGTGTGGCTGTGGACGAAGTGAGCGTTGTAGTACATGTCGCGGAGTTTGTGAGCGAGCGGCGCCACGGTGTTGCCGAAGCAGCCGTCGACGGCCTTCGCGCTGGCCATATGGTGGCTGGCCGGGCACACGCCGCAGATGCGGGTCACGATGCGGGGCAGCTCCTCGATGGGCCGGCCGACCACGAACTGCTCGAAGCCGCGTAGCTCGGGGATCTGGAAGTAGCAGTCCTCGACGGCTCCCGCGTCGTCAAGGAAGATCGAGATCTTGCCGTGGCCCTCGAGCCGGGTGATGGGGTCGATGGTGATCTTGCTTGTCATTGGCGATAGCTCCTTTGCAGAAGCGATGCGGGCACACCGTAGCGATACGCGAAACCGGTGAAGTCGGGCAGCCCTGCCAGGATGCCCTCGATCTCTTCGGGATCCTTGCTGTCGACTATCGAGGCGATGGCGCTGGCCAGTTTGGCCCCCTGGTCCACCACGCCCGCCGCCGGGCCGTAGCAGCCGCGGCACGGTATCCCGCTCTTTGGACAGCGGACACCGCAACCCGAGCGGGTCGCCACTCCTGCGCACAAGACTCCCTGCTCGAGCAGACACGTGTCTGGATCGGCCGCGACCTGCCACGGCCGGTAGAACTTCTTGATCTTCTTCTCGTTCTTGGTGCGCGGGCAGTCTTCGCACAAGGCGTGCTCGAAGGCGCCTACCACCGACCCCTTGGGGGGAAGCTCACCCTTGACGACCGCAAGCAGCGCGGCTTTGACCTGTTCGGGCTGGGGCGGGCACCCGGGCAGGAAGTAATCGACGTCCACCACCGCACTCAACCGGTAGACCCGGCGGTAGAAGCGGGGCAGATCGAGCGTCTTGCCGTTGACGGCGCTCTCCGGCTGCGGCACTACACCGTTGCCCCACTCGATGGAGGCGTTCTTGAGATAGGCCGTCTCGAAGATCTTCTCCCGGGAGGTCAGGTTCGCCAGCCCGGGGATGCCCCCCATGTACGCGCAGGATCCGTAGGCGAGCATGATCTTGCTCTTCCGGCGCAGCAGCCGGGCGATGTGCTCGTTCTCGGAGTTGCGGACGGCCCCATTGAAGGCGGCCAGGTCCAGCTCCCCGTCCTCCATGGCTTCGAGGTCCTTGTACTTGCCGTCGACCGCGATCGGCCACAGCCTAATGTCGGCGACCGCCGCCACATCGAGGATGAACTCGTTGGTGTCGAGGAGCGACACGTCGCAGCCCCCGCACCCGGCTCCCCAATAAATCGCTATCTGTAGCTTATCCGCCATGGCTCACCTTTCCGCCATGTCTTGAATCAACGCAGTGCGCACCGGACTGGGGCCCAGTTCCCGCACCCGTTGAGTCATGTCGTTGACAACGTCCGCGAATCGCTGGCCCTCGCTCGCACTGACCCATTCCAGCCGGACTCGCGCGGGCTCGATGCCAAAGTCCGCGAGCATCTGCTTGAGTAGCGGATAGCGGCGCATCATCTTGTAGTTGCCCTCCGAGTAGTGGCAGTCGCCCGGGTGGCAACCGCATATGAGCACGCCGTCGGCACCGTCGGTAAGCGCCTTCATCACGAACGTCGGGTCGATCCGCGCCGTGCACATCACCCTGATGATCCTCACGTTCGGCGCGTAGTGGATGCGGCTGGTCCCTGCCAGATCGGCGCCCGTGTACGAGCACCAGTTGCAGAGAAAGCCGACGATCTTCGGCTCGAAGCTCATGCCAGCACCCCCTCTATCTGAGCGAAGATCTGCGCGTCGGTGAAGTGGCGCGCGGCAATCGCGCCGGAGGGGCAACCGGCCACGCACGCGCCACAGGCTTTGCAGAGGGCGCTGATGACAGAGCTCTTCTTCTTGTCGGCGTCGTAGCTGATGGCGGAGTACGGGCAGAGCTCGTTGCAGATCCGGCATCCTGAGCACTTGTCCTCGGTCACCTCGGCGAACACCGCGTCGATGTCGATCACCCCGCGGATCGTCCGCGCCAGGATACGTCCGGCAGCGGCCCTCGCCTGGGCGACGGAGTCGGGGATGTCCTTGGGCGCCGCGCACGCGCCGGCTATGTAGATGCCGTCGGTGGTCGTGGCGACCGGGTCGAGCTTGGGATGGCTCTCGATGAACCAGCCGTCCTTGTCGCGGCTGATGTTCACGAGACGCGCGACGGCCTCGGAGTCTTCGCGCGCTTCCATCCCCACCATCAGGATCACCAGGTCGGCCGGGATCTCGATCGTCTCGCCGGACAGCTTCTCGTTGACCTCGATGAGCATGTCGCAATCATCGCCGGGTCCGGCCTTCCGGATGACCGGGTGGTCGTTCTTGCCATACATGAGGAACAGCGTCTTCGCCTCGGACCCTCGCCGGTAGAAGTCCTCGTGACCCTTGCCAAAGGCGTGCATGTCGATGTAGACGTCGCTCACATAGCAGCTCGGGATGGCCGACTTGACCTCTTGGGCGTACTTCAGGGCCGTCATGCAGCAGACCCGCGAGCAGTACGTGTGGAACTCCTTGCTCCGGCTGCCCACGCAGTGGATAAGCGCGATGTACTGGGGCAGCTTGCCGTCCTTCATCTGGACCCGGCCGGCCCGCAGCATCTTCTCGAATTCGAACGAGGTGATGACGTTGGGCAGTTTGCCGTAACCGTAGTACGTCACCCGCGAGGCGTCGAACTCCTTGTATCCGGTGGCGACCACCACGTTGCCCACCTTGAACTGGCTGACAGAGGCGCTATCGCCCCAGATGGTCTCCACGGTCGCCGTGAAGTTCCCGACGAAGCCCTCGAGAGAGCTCACCTGGGAGCGGGTCAGGACATCCACCCGTTTGTGCTCTTCGACCCTGGTGACGAGCGAGGACATCAGGTCGCGGGCCGAGTCGAGATAGGGAGCGGTGAGGTCGACCCGGGCGACATTCCCGCCGAGAGTAGACTCGCGCTCGACCAGGTGGACCCGGTTGCCTCCGTCGGCAAGCTCGAGCGCCGCAGTCATGCCGCACACCCCGCCGCCGATCACCAGCGCGTCCGGACACATCTCCACGGACATCCGCTCCAGGGGCTGATGGTTGGCCACCCGCCGCATGGCTCCCAGGGTCAGCGCCCGGGCTTTCTCCGTCGCCACCTGCTTGTCGTCGTGGACCCAACTGCACTGCTCCCGGATGTTGGCCATCTCTAGGAAGTATGGGTTGATGCCCGCGGTCTGCAGCGCCTTGCGGAACGTGGGCTCGTGCATCCGGGGGCTGCAGGCGGCGACCACCACTCGATCCAGACCCTGCTCCTTGATGTCGGCGACGATCATCTCCTGACCCGGGTTCGAGCACATGTACTTGTAGGTCTTGGCGCAGACCACGCCTGGTTGCTCCGAGGCCGTGCGCACGACATCGTCGCAATCCACCACCTTGGCGATGTTCGTGCCGCACATGCACACATAGACACCGATCTTATGCTCTTCCATCAAATCACCCGACCACACGTTGAGTAACAATTACCGGCTGCGCGGCCTCTTCCGGGACCCGCCGCACGGCATCGGCCCGCACCAGGGAGAAGTACATGCCCAGCGGGCGATATGCGAGATGCGACCACTTGCTGAACGGCACTTCGAGGGCCAACATCGGGACGACACCCATCAGGTGGATGATGTAAACGAGGTTGGCCGCGGCGTCGAGGCCGGCCCGGTGGAGGATGTGCTGGAGGATGCCGGTGAAGGCCACGACGATCAGCAGGATGAGGAAGATCCAGTCGGTCTCGTGCGAATGTGCGTACAGAGGCTCGGACTTCTTGATCCGGCCGCGCAAAGCGAAGATCGTCGTTCCCAGCAGCCCGACCGTGGCTATGTATCCAAAGACGTGGAGCCGCCAATCGATCGTCGACGCGCTCATCCCCGCCAGGAAGAACATGATCAGCACGAGCATGATCAAGTAGCTCAGCATGAGGACAAGGTGCACGGCCCAGGGGCGCTTCTTCTCGCACTTCGCGTAGCGCTTCTGCGTTATGAAGTGCAGCGGCAGCGCATACAGCTTCTTGAGATATAAGCCCACGGAGGCGTTCAACGTCTTGTCACGCCCCATCGTGAACCACCACATTCGCGTGCAGTTCGTCAGCAACAGGACGAGAAGGACCCCCGCGAGCACCCAGTCGAAGATGTGGATGCTTTCCGCGGGCAAGAAAGCGTTGGGCCCATCGTACGAGTAGATGCTGCCCCCCCGCAATACCGCCCACAGCACGAACCCGAGCGCGGTCAGCAGGGCGGCTCCTATCACCGCGAGGAGCTCTATCTTGCCCGACCGGTAAAAGAGCCGGGAGATGCCGCTGAAGTCGTATTTGGCCGTGAGCCAGCGGCGAAGGCTCATCATGGTCTCGCCGGGCTCGGCGCCGCGAGGACACTCCTCGGAGCACTCTCCGCAGTAGTAGCAGAGCCACGGCTCCAGACTGCCCTTGAGCTTGTCTTCGAGTCCCATCTGCAGGTTGCGCATCGGGCGGCGGGGGAAGATGTACGGGTTCTCCGAGAAGGGGCACACCGCGGAGCAGTTGCCGCAGTGGTAGCAGTTCTGGACGTCCTCGGCCCCGTAGACTTCCAGTTCGTCGATGAGCTTGGGATTGACTCGTATCGCCATGCCTTGCCTCCTCAAGTCCTGGCGAGGCTGCGGGCACGAGCCTCTATGTCGCTAAGGGATAGTTCCGCCCGGCTATCGAGCCCCCGCCCGGTGTTGACGCTCTTGAGAACGCCGGCAGCCACGGCTGAGGCCTGCGCCACCGTGTCGGGGATGTCTTTGGGAGCCTGGCACGCTCCTGCCACGAAGACCCCGCCGCGCTCGGTGTCGGTGGGATCGGAGTTGTAGTCCAACTCACTGAACCACCCGTCGGCATCGCGGCCGACACCGAGCATCTGCGCGATCCGCTCGCTGCCCTTAGCGGGGACGAGACCCACCGCCAGGATGGCCATGTCGACCGGCGAGTCGATCATGCGGTCGCTGACGATGTCCTCTCCTTTGATCACCATCTGGCCGTCCACCTGTGTGATCCGGGCTGTGCGGCCGCGGACCACGAAGGTGCCTTCAGCGACGATCCGCTCGGCGAACTCCTCGTAGCCTTTGCCGAAGGCGCGCATGTCGATGTAAAACTCATAACAGGTCGCGTCGGGGAGCTTCTCCTTGACCAGGTGTGCGAACTTGAGGGAGTACATACAGCACACCCGCGAGCAATACGCGTTGTGCTGGGCGTCCCGCGACCCCACGCAGTGGATGATCGCCACGCTCTTGGGCGGGGGGCCATCGGGGTCGAGGACCCACTCGTCCTCTTTGGTGCGCTTGTTCTGCCTGCGGGTCTTGGTGACTATCTTCCCGCCCGTAGGCCCGGAGGCGTTCGTCATGCGCTCGAACTCCAGCGCTGTCAAAACGTTGGGCAGCACCCCGTAGCCGTAGCGCTCGATCTTGGTCGCGTCGTACACGTCGTAGCCTATGGCCATGATGATGTTGCCCACCTCGCGCTCGACGATCTCGTCCTTCTGGGCGAGGTCGACGCACTGCTTGGGACACTTCTTGGCGCAGACCCCGCATTTCTCCCCGTTGGTCTCGAAATACAGGCACGAGGCCTCGTCGAGCACGTACGCGTTCGGGACCGCCTGCGGGAAGGGGATGAAGATCGATTTGCGCAGGGCGATCCCATTGTCGAACTCGCTGGGAGCCTTGCGCGGGCACGATTCGGTGCAGGCATTGCAGGCCACGCACGACTCGATGTCCACATGGCGGGCCTTCTTGCGCACCCGCACTTTGTAGTTGCCCGGCGATCCACTGATGTCTTCCACTTCGCAGTAGGTCATCAACTCGATCATCTCGTGCTGACCGACCGCCACCATCTTCGGAGTAAGGATGCAGGCGGCGCAGTCCAGGGTAGGGAAGGTCTTGTCGAACATGGCCATGTGCCCGCCGATGGTCGCCTGACGCTCGACCAGGTAGACCTGCTTGCCGGCGTCGGCGATCTCGAGGGCCGCCTGGATGCCGGCGACGCCTGCCCCGATAATGAGGGTGCCGGGGCGGGTCGCGGTGGTTCCAGGCCGGGCTGCCAGCGGGAAGGGCACCCCCAGGACCGCGCAGGCGACCACCGATTCGGCCCTCGGCGTCCCCATGCCGCTCCCGCCGTGCTGGCGGAAGGAGGCTAGGCGGACCTCGTCGGGATCCCCGCCCGCGAGTGCCATGGCCTTGGTGAACACCGGCTTGAAGAACCCGGGCGAGTCGCCGGCGATGACGATCCGGTCGAGCGCCCCTTTCTTGATCTCGTCGGAAAGAGTGTCCGGGTCCAACTTAGGTCGCACCCCGAGGTTGCGCACTGTCTCGACACTCGGGAGGTTGGCCGCGTACGATTCGACCGAGTGAAGGTTGATCCCCTCCGGGCCGGCTTCCCACCCCTGAACGATAAATACTCCGGTCCTCATACCCCTCCCCTTTGGTGTCGAGTGTGACCGCCTGTGTTGCTCACTCCCGGGACACAAAAAAAGACCGGTCGACATGAGAAGACCGGTCGGCACGAGCCGTGATGAGGCGGGCCGTGATGAGGCACCACCGTGAGAGCGTGGAGACCCAGGGCTGAGAAAGTCCCCAAACACCGTCTCACAGCGTCAGGCGACCCCCGCCCATGGATGGGCAAAAAACGAGGCGCCCTTCCTTCACCAGCCACTCTCACCCCCCAGAAACTGACGTAGCCTTTTCCCGCTTGGGCCACGCTAGCATCTTGCCTGCATCGCCACAATGGCGACCAAAATGACCAGTTTGCTCATCATTGAGAGCGCGCGGCGCGGCCGTTTGGAGCCGCGCCGCGTGGTCTAGTTGCCGGTCTTACTCAGGGGCGCCGCACCCCGGCGGGGTGTGGGCAGCCGGGCTCAGGTACGCAGGTAGGAGTCGGTGAAGATCACCCTGTTGAGGAGCACCTGGAGGGTCTTCCAGATCTCGACCTGCTCGGGATCCGACATGTCGACATCGGACGGCTCCACGTCTTCCATCGCGGCCGTGCGGTCGTAGATCGTGAGGAGCAGCGAGCCGGCGCCGGTGGAGCCGTCCCGCTCCTCGATGATGCGGATGTTCTCCATCAACTTCTCATCGAGTGGGTCCGCTATGGCGGTATCCAGGCCGGCGGCCATGAGCATCACCAGGTAGGTGCGATTGAGCAGGCTCCGTTTCTCGGCGGAGACGGTGTTCGAGACGTTGCTCAGTCCGATGGTGGTCATGGGCGCCGGATCCATCCCCTGCTTGATGTAGCGGATCGCCTCGACCGCGTGCGGCGCGTACTCCTGGCATCCGGCCACGGTCATGGCCAGGGGATCCAGATACAGGTTCTCCATGGGGATGCCGACTTCCATCGCGCGCGGGACCAACTGCTCGATGGCTATCTGGACCCGCTCCTCGGCCGTCATCGGGATGCCGCTCTTGCCCATGCAGAGGGCGACTAGGCGGGCATTGTACTCCGCGGCCACCGGCGGCACTCGCTCGAGTCGCTCGGGCTCTCCGGAGGTGGAATTGACCATGCCCTGCTGCTTCAGCAGAGAGAGGCCGGTCTTGATGGCCTCGAGGTTGGTGGTATCCAGCGACAGGGGGACGTCGACGACGTCCTGGACCGCGGGCACGAGCCACCGCATCACCTCGGTCCCTTCCTTCTTCTGCGGGCCGATATTGAGGTCCAGTATCCCCGCGCCCGCATCGACCTGCGCCTTGGCCAGGCTCTGTATGGCCGCGGTGTCGCGAGTTGCGATGGCTTCCTTCACCGCGGGGGCGATGATGTGGATGTTCTCACCGATGATCAGCATGGCTCCTCCTAGGCGTTGTCGCTCGATTGAAGATGAAGATACGCCGGTAGGGTGTGATGGACGCGGGCGAGGCAAGGACGCAGGAAACGTTCGTAGCGGCGCTACGGGTGCGCCCGAGGACGAAGCATCGAGCCGTCCAGTGCAGACTTGCCGGCCGCAGCTTCATTTTGAATCGAGCCCTAAGGCGCGATCGGGAACGTGCAGACATTTCTCGAGAATGGCTTTGAGGGCGGGATAGACGGCCGAGGAATCGTCGAGGTCGATGAGCGGGCGCCCTTCGGCATCGTACCGGCTGATGGCCGGGTCCTGGGGCAGCATCCCGAGCAGGGGCGCTCCCAGGGCCGCGGCGCGCTCCTGGAACTCCCGGGGCAACTCGCCGGTGACCCGGTTGATGATCAGGCCCGTATGCTCTATACGAGTGCCAAGCGAGGTGACGAGGCGCACGATGTGCTCGGCCGCCGCCAGACCTCGCTGCGAGGGGTCGCTGACGATGAACAGCCAATCGACGTCGCGCGTAGTCTGCCGGCTGATGTGCTCCATGCCGGCCTCGTTATCGATGACGACGCTCCGGTAGTTGTTGCCAAGCCGGTCGATGGCTTCCCGGAGCATGTGGTTCGCGGCACAATAGCAGCCCGGACCTTCAGGACGCCCCATGGGGAGCAGGTCCACTTCGTCCCCTTCGACCACGCAGTTCAGGACCTGATACTCGAACCAGTCGGGTTTGGAAATGCCCTGCTGGAACGTGCCGCCCTGTACCTGGTCGCGGGTGTCTTCGCGGATCTGGCCCACGCTATCCCCGAGTTCCATCCCCAGGGCCATATTGAGATTGGAGCTCGGGTCCGCGTCGATGGCGAGGATGGGCGTGCGTCCGATCTCGCGCAGATACTTGACGGTGAGGGCCGCGAAGGTCGTCTTTCCGGTCCCTCCTTTGCCGACGACGGCGAGGGTCTCAGTCATCGCCGCCTCCCGCCGCGTGGGCGACCCCGGCCAGAGTCTTCGCGACCGAGGGGAAGAGGCTCTCGTCGGTGTGGGGGAGGAACAGAGCGGAGGTGAACGCGTCCATGAACCGGTTGTCGGCGCTCAGTTCGAGATACGTCATCTTCGTGGCCAGCTCGTTCGCCTGGGCCCGGCTTTCCCGGCAGGTGAGAGCCAGGTAGGCGCCCTGGATCGAGGTGTTGCCGAGGTAAGTGAAGCGGTCCCACGGCATGTCGGGCAGAAGACCGATCTGGATCCCCTTCTCCACATCGATGTGCTTGCCGAACGCTCCGCCTATGAGGACCCGCTCCACGTCGGTGATGGCCAACCCCACGCTCTCACAGAGCACGGCAGCGCCGGCAAAGATAGCCGCTTTGGCGCGCAGCAGGTTCTGGATGTCGGTCTCGGTCAAGACGATGTCCTTGCCCTCGTTGTCCGCTTCGGCGGCCCAGGCCACGACGTACTCCGGCCCGTCTTCGGTCCGGCGTACTCTCTCACTGGAGCCGTTGCCGGCGAGTCGTCCGCTCTTGTCGATGACGCCGGTCACCATCATCTCGCCGAGCAGCGAGATCATGCCTGAGCCGCAGATGCCGATAGGACGCGCGTCGCCGATGGTCGTCCAGGTGGGCTCCAAAGACTTCGGATCGATCCAGACCTGCTCGATGGCCCCCGTGACCGCCCGGGTGCCGGAGGTGGCGCCTGCGCCCTCGAAGGCCGGCCCGGCCGAGCAAGCGCAGGTGACGAGCCAGTCCGCGTTGCCCAGCACCATCTCGCCGTTGGTGCCCACGTCGATGAAGAGGGTGAGGGGCTCTTCCTGATGCATCCCTGTCCGCAAGACCCCGGCCGTGATATCGCCGCCCACGTACGCGCCCACCACGGGGAGGCAATCGACCAGCCCTTCCGGGTGCATGTGCAGCCCCAGCCGGCCGGCGGACACGGGCGGGAACCGGCCTGCCGCCGGGATGTATGGCTCGAGCCGGATGTTCTGCGGGTCCAAGCCGAGAAAGAGATGGATCATGGTAGTGTTGCCGGCCACCGTCGCCAGGGCGATCTCCTCCGGCGAGATGTTCTCCCGGGCCAGCATCTCGTCCACAAGGGTGTTGATGGTCGTCAAGACCCGCTCCTGCATCTCCCGCCGGTGATCCGATCGCCGCGCATAGATGATGCGGGAGATCACGTCTTCGCCGCGGGCCATCTGGCTGTTGAAAGCCGAGGCGTGCGCGGCGAGCTCTCCCGTCTGCAGGTCGCCGAGGTACGTGACGACGTTGGTCGTGCCGATGTCCACGGCCAACCCAAGGACTCTGGTCTCCGCCTTGCCGGGAAGAACGTCCAGCAGGCGGTAGGGACCGCCGGGCGAGATCCAATCGCCTTGCTCTACCGTGGCGGTAACGGTCCACTGGCCTTCCCGAAGCACGGCAGACAACTTGGCCAGTGCCGCGAGGGTGGGCCGCACGTCCCGCAGACCATGCTGGCGCGCAAGCTCCCGCTGCAACCGCTCGAGGTCGGGGGTGTTGTCGCCCATAGAAGGGGGCTCGATGGTCACCTGGTAGCGGGCGACCCAGGGCGTGCCGGGATGCTCGCAGAGCACCACCTCGGGAGCGGCTTTCTCGGCCCGGTCGCCGGCCTCGTGCCTCAGCACCAATTCTTCGTGCGGCGGGATCCAGACGGTGACATCGCTCTCGATGAGTGTCTGGCAGGCGAGGGCAAAGCCGCGCGCGATATCGTCTTCGCTAAGGCGAAGCGCCGACCGGCGGCGCACCGACCCGTCGCGTACCTGGACCGCGCACCGGCCGCACCGCCCCTGCCCGCCGCAGGGCAGGGGCACGCTCAACCCTGCAAGGGAGATGGCCTCCTCGAGCAAGGCGCCCGCGGGGACCGACACGGTCCGGTCACTCGGTTCCAGCCGGACGACGCAC
>Ga0315273_10008137_pt1 | contig 13210 bp, 12 predicted proteins | sample YL17G02_0_MG_FD_205753 | JGI IMG/M metagenome (GOLD analysis project Ga0315273, IMG submission 205753) | Sediment microbial communities from Yellowstone Lake, YNP, Wyoming, USA - YL17G02_0 | ecosystem: Environmental > Aquatic > Freshwater > Lake > Sediment | place: USA: Wyoming | collected...
TTCTTGACCAAGTTTCCTGCAGGTCTTTTCTTGATTCCGTTGCTTGCTGTTCTTTTTATTCGCGGTGAGATAAAGAATACGTTTAAGATTCTTGTTTTCTTCTTAATTCCCGCCTCAATCTTTTTTGTATTCAATTTCTTCATGTACGGCCATCCTCTGCTTCCTTTGATTGATGCCAAACTGAATATCCTGTCTGTTCTTGGGTGTAATGTGATGCGTGAAAAGCAGTGGTGGTTTTATTTTGCAATGATTTTCAGGGAGAACTGGTTTCATGTCTTTGCGCCAATAGGATTGTTTGTTTTCCTCAAGAAATTCCGTTTCCAGCAGTTGCTTCCTTTCCTGTGTATGCTGTTGCCTCTAATCTACTTCACTCAGATGCACTGCAAAGATTACCGGTATATGATGTTGTTTGTTCCTTTTATTGCAATGTTCTCTGGTGCTGGAATCAGCGCATTGGTTGGAAAAAGGAAGAATTTATTCATTTTCATCCTTATACTTCTTGTCGGTTTTTCTGCGTTCAAAGGTGTCTGGTTTTATGCAGATAATGAAGTGCTCAAGCCGATTCCTGTTGAAGAGGATTATTTCCGTTTCCTTGCAGACAAGGATATTTCTGGCGAGGTTTGGTCTAGCAATCCTGTTGTTTCTGTTTATTCTGATGCATTGATCAAGAAGATTTATTATCCGATTTATGCAAGCGATTCCTCAGTTTCTTTTAATGGTTATCTGCGTTCCAAGGGTCATCTTGTTCATTATGTTTTGCTTGACAACTGCGGCGGGGGCATTATCTGCCATCCTGATGATGCTGTCTGTGCATCCCAACTGAATGAGACAATGTCTTTCCTTGATTCAAATTTCAATATTGTCTATAATGAAACCTACGGCCGTTGTTTCTACAAAGTTTATGAGAATCCGTTATTTTGATTTACTTATAATATCCCTTATTGTCATCACGCTTGTTTTTTCTTTTTTGATTTTCGGATTTCATAAATTCAGGTGCATCCCTAAGGGATAAACTTTTTAAAGTAAGAATGATTTAATCAAGGTATGCATCGGAATCGCCCAGATTATGAACTCTTGTGGAAAGGAATAAATTTGTTAGTGAAAAATGGAGTTTTTACTCCAGATCCGGATAAAACAAATTCTACATCAATAATCTTGAATAATTTGCCAGATATTCAAGGGAAAGATATTTTAGATATGGGCTGTGGCACGGGTATTATTGGAATATACTGTGCTTTAAATGGGGCACGAAAAGTTGTAGCTGTAGATGTAGACAAAAATGCAGTAGAGAATACTCGAGAGAATATTAAAAGAAATAATGCAAAGAATATTGAAGTTATATTATCCAACTTATTTGAACATGTTATGGGTTCTTTTGATTATATCTTTGGAAATCTGCCAATTCATGATCCCTCCTGGGATTTAGGTATTTCAACTACAGAATTACTTAAGAAATTTCTTCGGGAATGCAAGGACTATGTACACCTAGGAGGCGCTGTTTATTTTACATGGAATTCAGATCAAGATATAGCTCCGGTAAAAGAGTTTTTACAAGCAACAAATTACTTATTTGAAGAGATAATCGAAGAAAAATCAAATAAAACCTGGCATTTATTTCAAATCCGATTTTAAGAACTAATTTATTTTTTAGAAGTTTTTAGTACATATGAGAGCATATTCTTAACTATTTCTTCTTTGCTTTTGCCTTCAGTATCAATTACAGTTCCGTAATCGAATTTTGATACAAGACCGTATACCGCTTTTGCTGCTTCTTCGCCGCATTCTTGTTTTCTATTCTTGTCTCGTTCAATGCACGTTTCTAATGTCGCTTTTAATGTAAATACAAAGTGAACTGCATTTACGTTTTTGATAAGGTGGTCTATTTGTTCTTTAAAGTAGAAATTGCCGTCAAATATTACAATCTTGCCTTTAGCGAGCAGTTTCTTGACATGTGGAATTATTATCTCATTGGCTTTGAGAAAATCATCTGCAGTATAATCGCTGTCGGTTCTTGCTAGACCGTGTTCTTCAAGAATAGAATCCATTGAAATGTATTCTGCATTTAGTCTTTTGGCTAATTCTTGGGATATTGTTGATTTTCCGATTCCAAGCGGTCCTCTTATAAGAATGTAATAACTCATTTTTCTAAATCTCCTATTATTTTCTTGACTAATTTTATATCTTGATTTAATCTTCTTAATGCGGGATGTTTTTCTTTCTGATTTAATTTTCCTTCTTTGATAAGGCCCAAACGCCAGACAGAATACCCTATTCCTCCGCAAACATTAAGCAAGGAAATCATGTTTAACTTAGTTTTTGCAGTTCTATTGTTAGGATATCCATATTCTTTTAAAAAAAGATTTTTCTGAGACTCTGTATGCTTAAAACTCTGCAAAAAATAAACTAAATCCCATTCCGGCACTCCCGGCCCGGCAAATTCCCAGTCAATTAGTTTTACTGCATCTTTCGTAATCAAAATATTATCTTTTGATAAATCTCGGTGTAGTAACGGAAATTTCTTGAGTCCATAAAATAATTTATCATTATTTTTAGAGAGTTTTATTGTTTTTTGAAACAATATTTCTAATGTCTGTGTCAGTTCCGCGTTTAAGCAGTAATGATATTTTTCGAAATTGTTATAATACGGTTTAATAGCGCAGGACAATGAGTAATATCCCTTAGACATACATTCTGACAAGGATAATGTGCGGGTAGAATGTAATTTTTTAAGCCATCTCGCCATTTTTTTGGCAAAAGAATTGTTTAGTTTTTCTTTTGGATGTTTCCCTTCAATAAACTCTTCTACGAAATAATCCGCCGGTATGATTTTATGCGAGTGGTCAAAAAAATAGATTTTTGGTCCAAGGCCGGATTTGAGTGATTTTAATATAGTGTATTCTTTTGTTAGGTTCTTGAATTGTGAATTATTTTCTATTCGTAATATGTAATTTCCATCATTAGTTTTTATTACATAATTGGTGTTATGGTTTCCTTTGGCAAGAAATGAATATTTAACTGGATTCTTTTTTAGTTGTTTGCAAATGCGTTCTATTTGGCTTTTAGTTATTTGCATAAGCCAATTTATAGGTCTATTCTTTATTAAGCTTTCCGTATCACATCCCCTATCGTCATCACGTCTGTTTTCTCTTTTGTTATTGTGACCTTTTCTGTTTCTGTTTCTTCTATCAGCCGGATGTGGAGGATTTTTTCGAGTTTCTCTGCCATATCTACTGGAGGTTCAAACGCCGAATTTTCTATTTTTTGGAGTATTGATTCCTTGATGTTTAGTTTTTTAGCGAATTCTTCCTGGGTCATATCTAGTTTCATCCGCGCTTTTCTTATTTTTGGCCCGTAATCCTGGACTATTGATTGTATTGTTTCTGGTTCTGTTGTTATTGTTTCTTGCTTTTGTATTTCTTTTTTGTGGCTTATCCGTGGTATCAGCTTTGCTCCTTTGCCCAGTCTTGCGCACTTGTCGCATACTGTGAGTTCTGTGCCTTCTACAAGCGCTTTGTACATGTATCCTTCTTTTCCGCATATTTCGCAGTTCATTTTATTGCATTATATCATAACTACTATAAATTTCTTGCTCTCTGGATTTACTACTTTGTGATACTCACGCTTTTTTTTATAAGTGACTATATATAAGCGGTGTTATGATAGATGATAGTATAGAGTTTGCTAAACGGAAGTCCTTGCACCAGGATTTGGTAGATGCTGGCTGGCCTTCTGATGTTGTTTCTGAGCATCTTGGCCTTGAAAAGCACCCGCAGTCCCTGGTTGGCTCGGCTATTGTTGTCAATGGTATTTCCAAGAGTTTTGGCGATCATGAGATTCTTAAGGATATTTCTTTTGTTGTCAAGGCAGGCGAGATTTTTGGAATCATAGGCCTTTCTGGCTCTGGCAAGACCACATTAATGAATTTGATGGTTGGTTTTATCGAGCCTGATGCCGGTGATGTTGTTGTCTGCTCGCAGTCTGGAGATAATGTGTCTGTTCTTAAGTCTCCTGAAGTGATAAAGTCTGCTTTTGGTTTTTCTTCACAGCGCCCGTCTTTTTACGCAAAGCTTACTGTTAAGGAAAATCTGGCGTATTTCGGGGAATTATTTGGCTTGACATTTCAGGAAATCTTTGAGCGCAGCAGCGAATTATTGGGGCTTGTTGGCCTTGCTGGTTCTGAGAATGTTCTTTCAGGCAATCTTTCCGGCGGTATGCAGAAGCGTTTGGATATTGCCTGTGCATTGATTCATAAGCCGCGTGTTTTGCTTCTTGATGAGCCGACAGCAGACCTTGATTCATTGTTGAGGACTCAGATGTGGAAGATTATCAAGGATATTAACAAGACAGGAACAACTGTTGTTGTTGCCTCGCATTTTATTGAGGATATTGAGAATTACTGTTCAAGGATTGCTGTTCTGAATAACAAAACTGTTTCATTGATTGGCTCCAGCGATGATATCAAGAGTAAGTACACCAGTAATTATGAGGTTCAGCTCAGGACTTCTTCGGCGAATTATGATTACTTGCTTTCTGCCTTGAAGCACAGTTCTTTGTTTGCGAGCCACAGGATTGTGGATTCAGGGATTGTTTTTTACACATCTACTCCTAAGAAATTGCTTTCAGAATTGTTCAAGGTTGTTGGCAGGAAGAATGACGCGATTGTCTTTCTTGATCTTGCCCGCCCGTCTTTAAAAGAGGCTTTTGAATCATTGGTGAAATAATGAGCAAGTTTTTGCGCGACACACTGACTTTGGTTAAGAAGAATATTCGGCTTTTGATTAGGGCTAAGGCTTCTTCATTGATTGTTATTCTCGGCCCGTTATTAATTATTTTTCTTGCAGGCCTTGCTTTTGATAATACTAATCTGTATGCAGTGAAGGTCGGGGTTTTTAGCCCGAGCTACAGTGACCTGTCTAACTCTTTTGTTGACCGCCTGTCTGAGAAGCAGTTTAAGGTTACTAGGTTTCCGGCCGAGGAGGACTGCCGTTCTGCTATTGAGCGCGGCGAGGTTCATACCTGCATTGTTTTTTCTCCTGATTTCACAATGGCTAAGGATAATTCCAATGAATTGAGTTTTTATGTTGATTATTCCCAGATTAATCTTGTCTGGTCTGTCCTGAATGCAATGACTGAGAATGTTGCTGCGCGTTCTATGGAATTGAGCCGCAATCTTACTGCTGTTCTTGTTAATGCATTGGAGTATTCTAGCGAGCAGGTCAAGACAAAGCGTCCTGCTTTGGTTAATCTTACCACGTCGAATGATTTGGTTAACCGCCGTGTTACAGATGTCAGTGTCCGTTTGGAAGAGGTTGATCTTGATTTTGATCCAGGTGCTTTTGGTGCTGATAATCTCGCTAGCCAGAAGACCAAGGTTAAGCACTGGGTTGATGCTTCTATTAATCTTGGTTCTGAGGCAATTAGCAGCGCAAAGTCTTTTGTTGGCAATGCTAATGATGTTGTTCAGGCCAGTTCAATGGCTGTTGAGCAGAAGAATAATCTTAAGACCTTGTTCGAGAGTGCTGCTGATGAGATCAGTGAATTAGAGTCTAAGTTCAAGGATACTGATGCTCTTGCCGGTGAGCAGTTTGCTGAGCTTGCAAAGATTATTGATTCTTTGGTTGGCAAGATTACCCAGACAAAGGCGCAGATGGACCAGATTGATTCTGCGCACACGACTTCTGTTGCAGAGCTTAATGAGGCCAAGAGTTCTCTTGATGGTTCATTAAAGAATCTGTTGGATGTTCAGAGGGCTCTGAATAATATTGATAATATTATTCGTTCTGTTGAGGTTAAGGATCCTGATGCTGTTGTTCAGCCGATTATCACTCATATCAAGCCTGTGGTTTCCCAGCAGAGTTATCTGAACTATATCTTTCCTATGCTTATTGTTCTTGTTATCATGTTTACTGCATTGCTTCTTGCTCCTACTCTGATTTTGCTGGAGAAGAACTCGTCTGCTTATTTCCGCAACTTCATGGCGCCAGTGAGCGGTTTTACATATTTGTTCTCGACTTTTGTTACGTGTTTTATCCTGCTTTCATTGCAGACAGTTATTATTTTGGCTATTGCCTCTATTTTCTTTTCGTCTCAGCTTGTGAGCGGTTTTTATAATACTCTTCCTGTTCTTTTCCTTTCAGTTGCCTTGTTTTCTTTGATTGGCATGGTTGTCGGCTATCTGTTTAATTCAGAGGAGACTGCAATGCTTGCCGCGATTTCTTTGGGAAGTATTTTGTTGTTCTTGTCTGATGTTATTATTCCTATTGAGAGCATGCCTTCGTGGTTTATGAGCATTGCAGAGTACAATCCTTTTGTTGTTTCCAGTGACCTACTGAGGAGCACTATTCTTTACGGCCTTTCTGTTGTTGATTTGTGGAGCAAAATGCTGATTCTTCTTGTCTTTCTTGCAGTCTCTGCAGGTCTTGTCTTCTTGTTTTATCAGATCTCAAGCAGGGGATATGTTTATAAGAAGTTGAAGCGGAAGGAATAGTTCTATTTAATGCAATACTTTTTTAAACTCCCTTTTTATTATAGTTATTATGGACTTAAGCAAGTTGTTTGAGAAGAACCTGAAATTGACTAAAGAGAAGATTAAGGCTTCTGTTTCTAGGGATTTTCTTATTGTTCAGGCTCATTCAATGGTTGAGGATATTAACAAGGCCTCCAGTATTCTTGCTAACCGTTTGAGAGCGTGGTTTGAGCTTTACTGTCCTGAGTTTTCGCACTCAATTAAGTCTCATTCAAAGTTTGTTGAGTTAATCGCATCAAAATCAAGAAAGGATCTCCTAAAAGAGCTTAATCTTAAGGAAAAGGATTGCATGGGCGCTGATCTTGGGAAAAAGGATGTTGATATTATTTTGGATAGTGCGCGTTCATTGGGTGATTTGTACAGCAAAAAAGAAGTTATCGAGTCTTATATCAAGGATGTCATGACGGATATTTGTCCTAACCTGTTGGCTGTTGCTGGCTCGAGTATTGGGGCAAAGCTTTTGGTCCTTGCTGGTTCTTTGAAGCGCTTGTCTGAGTTTCCTTCTTCTACTGTTCAGGTTTTGGGCGCAGAAAAGGCCTTGTTCAGGCATATTAGCGGCAAGGGCAAGAGCCCGAAGCATGGTGTTCTTGTTCAGCATCCTTTGATGGAGCATCATCCTGATAAGGACAAGGGAAAGATTGCAAGGGCATTGGCTGACAAGATTTCTATTGCAGTCAAGGTTGATTTTTTCAAGGGAAAATTTGTCGGTGATTCATTGAAAGAAGGCCTTGAGAAGAGGTTTAGGAAATGAGAACTCCACAAAGTTTTAAATCTGTTTTCAATGGAATCTTTAGTTTAGATGACGGAAAAAAATCCCGATTCTTCACAAAAAATCTTGTTCCTGGCGTCTCTGTTTATGGAGAGAAGTTTTTCAGGGAAAATAGTATAGAATACAGGGAGTTTTCTCCGTTGAGTTCTAAGCTTGCAGCAGCTCTGCGTCTTGGCTTGAAGCATTTTGAGCTGAAGGATGACAGTCTTGTTTTGTATCTTGGCTCTAGTACAGGAACTACTGTTTCGCACATTTCAGATATTATAACCAAAGGAATGGTCTTTGGTGTTGATTCTGCCCCTGTTGTTATGAGGGAATTGGTTTTTCTTGCAGAGCAGAGAAGGAATATTGCTCCTGTTCTTGCAGATGCCTCCCAGCCAGACCAATACAAAGATTTGATTGTTCCTGTTGATTTCCTTTATCAGGATGTTGCCCAGAAGAATCAGCTCGATATTTTCCTGAAAAACCTTCAGTTCCTGAAAAAGAATTGTCTTGCATTCCTCGTCATCAAGGCAAGGAGCATTGATTTCTCAAAGAAGCCAGAGGATGTCTTCAGTGCAGTCTCCGCAGAGTTGAAGAATCATGTTTCTGTTCTTCAGGAGATTAATATTTCTTCTTTCCAGAAAGACCACTGCATGTTCATCTGCAGGAAGGGATAATTTTATATACTATAATCTTTTGTTTTGCTCTCATGGCATTCAAGCTTTACAATACGCTGACAAGGAAGAAATCTGTATTCAAGCCCCTAAAGGCAGGAAAAGTTGGTATGTACGTGTGCGGCCCGACTGTTTACAATTTTCCTCATATTGGGAACTATCGTGCTTATGTTGCAGGCGACTTGTTGAACCGTTATCTGCAGTTTCTTGGCTATGAAGTTAAATTTATACAAAACCTTACCGATGTTGATGACAAGACAATTGCAAATTCCCAGAAAGAGCATAAGTCTTTGAAGGATTTCACTGCTCCGTTTATTAAGGGTTTTTTTGATGACCTGAAAAACCTTAATGTTCTTCCTGCGGATGTCTATCCGAGAGCCACAGAGCATATCAAGGAAATGGTTTCCCTGGTTAAAAAATTGCTCGAAAAAGGTATTGCTTACAAAAGCAATGATGGCTGTATTTATTATTCGATAGAAAAATTCAAGAAATATGGCAAGCTAGCTCATTTGGACACAGAACAGCTGAAGGCCGGAGCTTCTGGCCGTGTTTCAAAGGATGAGTACGATAAGTCTAATGTTCATGATTTTGCTTTGTGGAAGGCCTGGACTCCCGAAGACGGCGATGTTTTTTGGGAGACAGAAATTGGAAAGGGCCGTCCTGGCTGGCATATTGAATGTTCTGCAATGAGTTCGAAATATCTTGGCGAGACGTTTGATATTCACGGCGGCGGTGTTGACTTGATATTCCCGCATCATGAGAACGAGATTGCCCAGTCAGAGGGTGCTAGCGGAAAGAAATTTGTCAAGTACTGGGTGCATAATGAGTGGCTTCTTGTTGATGGTAAGAAGATGTCTAAGTCCCTGGGTAATTTTTATAATTTGAGAGATATTCTTGACAAAGGCTATCATCCTCTAGCTATCCGTTATCTGTTGCTCAGCACGCATTATCGCCAGCAGATGAATTTTACTTTTTCCGGCCTTGATGCTGCCAGGAATTCATTGCAGCGCATCTGGGATTTCATGAAGAAGCTCGATGAGTGCAGTGGCAAGGGAAAGGATGTTTCAAGTTTATTGAAGAAAGCAAAAGAATCTTTTACAAAATGCCTTGATGATGACCTGGAGATTTCAGGAGCATTGGCAATTCTTTTCGATCTTATCAAGGATATTAATTCAATCATGCCCGAGTTGAGCAAGAAGGATGTTTCTGAAATCAAGGAATTGATGCACGAGTTTGACAGGGTTCTTGGTTTCATTGTTGTCAAAGAGGAAAAAATAGGTTCGGATATTCAGAAGCTTGTCGATGAAAGAGAATCTGCAAGAAAATCCAAGGATTTCAAGACGGCAGACCGGATTCGTGATGAGCTGAAGTCTAAAGGCATTATTCTTGAGGATACTCCTCAGGGTGTTCGATGGAAACGGGCGTAAACTTTTTTCTTGACAGATACAGGCGTCTTGGCGGTGTTGTCAAGCCAGTCGAGTTAAAGCAATCTATTCGTGTTAATACTCTTGCTCTTTCTGTTGATAAGATTGTCGAGCGTCTAGAAAGTCTTGATGTTTCCCTTTCAAAGGTTCCTTATACTAAGTTCGGTTACTTCATCGATAAGTCAAGGTTTTCTGTGGGTGCTATTGCCGAGTCTTTGTTAGGCTATTATTTTTTGCAGGGCTCTGCTTCCCAGATTCCTGTTGAGGTTCTGGATCCAAAACCGAATGAATTGGTTCTTGATTGCTGTGCTTCTCCTGGTGGGAAAACAACTCAGCTCTCTCAGTTTATGGATAATAAGGGAACGATTATTGTTCTGGAAAAGCAGAAGCATCGTTTGCCGGCGGTATTGAATAATCTTGAAAGAATGCACTGTCATAATTGTATTGTTTTTCACATGGATGCATTGAAGGCAGAGCGTTTGAATCTTCAGTTTGACAAAATCCTGTTGGATGCTCCCTGTTCTGGTAATTTTGCTTCTGAGCCGAATTGGTTTGAGATGCATCGTAATTTTAATACAGTCAGCAATCGTGCTGAATTGCAGCGTGACTTGCTTTCTGCAGTTCTCAAGGTTCTCAAGAAAGACGGAGTTCTTGTTTATTCTACCTGTTCTTTGGAGCCAGAAGAGGACGAATTAAACATGCAGTGGCTTCTTGATAATTTCAAGGTTAAGCTGGAAAGGGTCGATTCAATCGGCGATCCTGGCATTACAAATGTTTTTGGCAGGAAGCTTAATCCGCAGATTGGCAATTGCCGCCGTTTGTGGCCCCATAAAACAGGGACCGAGGGATTTTTCATTGCAAAGGTGAGAAAGTTATAATTGCACTTGATTATTTGGGCAATGAGAAATTCCGAGCAGAGGGATTTTTCATTGCAAAGGTGAGGAAGTTATGAAAGATTTTATTAAGCAGTTCACTGAAAAGAATATCCTCGACCTAAACTGTGTTATGCAGCTTCGTTCTGATTTCTTCCTTGTCTCAGAGGGTTTGAAAGAAATCTTGTCAAGCACAAAGCACGTTCCTTCATTCATAGGCATTGCTTTGGGCAAGAAGAAAAAGAATTTTGTTCCCAGCACTTATTTGCTCTCAAAAATCGCAGGTGCAACTGAAAGTAAAGTCATCGTCAACAAGCAGGGTGCCTGGCTGTTTATTTGTGGAAGGCATCTGTACGGCAGGAGTGTTGTTTCATTCAATAAGGCCCAAAAAATCAATGATTCAGTATTAATCATGAACGAGTTCAATGAATGCTTGGGTTACGGCAAGGTTATTAATCCTCTGGATTCTAAGAAAGTTGTTGTTCAGAACCTGTTTGATATCGGTGATTTTGTAAGAAGAGAAAGAAAATAAAAAAATTAAAATGATTCCCATACAGGGTTCTGATCCAACCGAGTTGTTTTCTTTTTTGGCTTTTCTGGTGCCGCTTCTTCGCCTACGCTTTCGTGGTAGGCTTGTTCAACTAGTTCGCCGGCATCTGCATTCAGATCGCCATCTGCAAGTACGTCGATTGATCCTGCTTTAGCGACGACATCACGTTTTTTTAACGCATCCATTATTGATATGATGTATCTGCCGTCTTTTGGGCATATATTGAACATGGTTATTTTTAGTGTCTCAATTATTTTTTGGAATTCTTCTCTATTGTGTATTTTTGTTAGAAATGCCATTCCATATATTCCGCATATGCTGTCTCGTGCTTCTGGTGTCAGCACATATGTTTCATTATCTGCTGTTTTAAAACTTCTTTTGCCTACTCTTGTTATGTATGGTTCTTCACTCACTTAAATCAATCCCCCACGTATTATATTTCTATATTTGTTTTGTCACCGTATTCCAGCTCTAGAATGTGGTGTGTTAGTATGAGGTCTTTTTCTATGCTTTTAAAGATTGTGGATATCTGGGCTTTTTTCACATTGTCTTTTAGGGATTTGCCTGCTTCTTTTTTGGCTTTCCATATCGCTCCATTTAACTCTAGCAGTTGTTCTTTTGTGAACGATACAGAGTATTTCTTTCCTTCTTCTGGGAATTCCTCTGCATGTATGTCTTCTTTCTTCAGTTCGTAATACAGTTGGTATGTAAACATCGGCAGTATTGGTGCTAGTAACTTAAGTATTGCCTCAAGGCAGTAATTCAGTGTATAGCTTGCTCCGTTTTGTTCCTCGATAGAATACTTGCCTTCTTGGTTGTATGCCCTATTTTTTGCCAACTCCAAATAGTGTGACGCAAATGTTTCCCAGATAAAGTTCTTTATCTGTGTTGCCGGATTGTGGAAATCGTATTGTTCGTAATTTGAAGACGCATTTTTTATCAAAGTATTAGTTTCCTGCAGTATCCATTTGTCTAGTTCTGTGAGTTTTTTCTTTCCTTTTGGTTCGGGGAACATTGTTATGAACCGCGCAACATTCCATAGTTTTGTTAGTGTCTTGCTTGCTCCTATTATTCTGTCTTCTGAGAACTTGAAGTCGATTTTTGTTATGTTGCCTTCGATTGCAGTCCAAAGCCTGAATGGTTCTGCTCCGTGTTTGTCTAGTATTTCCTGCGGATATGTCATATTTCCTTCGCTTTTGCTCATTTTTTTGCCGTGTTCATCAACAATATGATAGTTTATCCATGCATTGTCGAATATGCATTTGCCTGTCAGATGGTAGCATTTCAGGAGTGTGTAATAAAGCCATGACCTTATTATTTCTTTTCCCTGCGGTCTCAGCGAGCATGGATTGCTTTTTTCAAAAAATTCATTGTCTCTTGAATATTTTAATATATAAAGCGGTGATATTGAGCTGTCAAACCATGTGTCAAATACCCTTGTTTCTCCCTCGAATTCTTTTGATTTGCAGGACGGGCATTCTTTTATTGGCGGTTTTTCCTTCCATGGCCGGTAATATGTTGCTTTTTTTGTTTTTTCAGGAATTATTTTGCGTCTGCATTTCTTGCAGTACCACATTGGAACCTCTGTTGCGTAATATCTTCTTCGCGTTATTGGCCAGTCTATGCTTACTGCATCTATCCAGTCGAGGAGTATTTTTCTGCTTTGCTCGTCATAGAATTTTACTTTGGATGCAAGCTCTCTCATTTTGTCTTTGTATTCGAGCTGTTTGACATAGTATTCTGGCATTGCTATGAATTCGATTTCGTCTCTGCTTCTTTCGCAGATTGGTGTTCTGTGAATTACTTGTTTTTGTTTTACCAGCAGGTTTTTCTGTTTTAATTCCTCGATCATTTTCTTTCTTGCTTCTCGTACTCTGAGTCCGGAAAGTATTCCTGCTTTTTCATTCATTGTTCCGTCTTTATTAATCGCGATTGTTGGTTCTATGTTCATTTCTCTGAAGAATCTGATGTCAGATAGGTCTCCTGCTGAGCACATCATTACAAGTCCTGTTCCTTTGTCTATTTCTGCAATGGGATGCGCTCGGATAGGCACTTGTTTGTTGAATATTGGTGTTATTGCGGTTTTTCCTTCGAGGTGTTTGTATCGATCATCCAAAGGGTTGAATACAACCATTCCGCACGTGCATACTAGTTCTGGTCTCGTTGTTCCTATTACTAAGTCTTCTCCTGTTTCCTTGCACTTGAATGTGATGTCATTGAACATTGTATTGATGTCTTTGTAGGCTACTTCTGCGTCTGCTAGTGTTGTCTGGCATCCAGGGCACCAGTTGTTAATTCTGTTGTCTTCATAGATTAATCCTTTGTTCCACATATCGATGAATGTTTCCTGCGTCAATGCTCTGTAATCAGGGCTGTCTGTTTCATAGACCTCGCCGAGTCCTGTTCCTTTTTT
>Ga0315273_10008138_pt1 | contig 13209 bp, 9 predicted proteins | sample YL17G02_0_MG_FD_205753 | JGI IMG/M metagenome (GOLD analysis project Ga0315273, IMG submission 205753) | Sediment microbial communities from Yellowstone Lake, YNP, Wyoming, USA - YL17G02_0 | ecosystem: Environmental > Aquatic > Freshwater > Lake > Sediment | place: USA: Wyoming | collected...
GCCAAGGGCCAGAGCGCGGCCAGTTCGTCAAGGAACGCCTGATGGTCGGGAAGTCGCTTGGCTTTGGGCATGCCTTATGTATCCTATAACGGATACCTACTGTCAAGCAAAAAAAGAAACAATCTTTCTGGCCGACCCCTTCACCACCATGCCCCCCGCACCGCAGGCGCACGTAACTGACCCCTTACGCCGTTCCTTGGCTTTTCCTTGACTTTCCCGCCATCGCGAGTATCCAATTGCCTGCCGCTCGCGAAGTCCAGGGCACCGAGGGAGGCCGCGATGGCCGACACGATTGAACAGTTTGTCGCGAAGCTCCAGACCGAAGGCGTGCAGGCCGGCCGGGCCGCCGCCGAAGAGCTTATCGCCAAGGCCCGCCGCGACGCCGACGACATCCTCCGCCAGGCCCGGGCCTGCGCCACGAAGATCCACCACGACGCCGAGGCCCAGGCCCAGGCAACCCTCGCCAAGTCGAAGACCGAACTCGAGCTGGCCGCACGCGACACCACCCTCAGGCTCCGCGAGGCCCTCACCCGGGTTATCCGCGCCGCCCTGGCCGCCGGCGCCAAGCGGCCGTTGGATGACGCCGAGTTCCTCCGCCACCTGCTTTCCGACATCGTCCTCCAGTACGTGCGGGCCGACCTCCAGGGCCGGCCCACCTTCAACCTCAACGTGACGCCCGAGATGCGCGAGAAGCTGGCCGCCTGGGCCCTCCAGCAGTTGCACCAGGGCAACCTCGCGCTCGACCTCCGGGGAACGCTGGCCGAGGCGGGATTCGAGTACCAGGTCGAGGGGGCGAAGATCGAAGTGACCCTGACGTCGGTCGTCGACGCCCTGGCCGACCTCGTGAGCCCGGCCCTTCGCCAGATTCTCGAGCGGGCGACCGCCGCCGACAAACCCGACAACATTTAGCCGCCCCGCTTGTCGCAGAGTCGCCGTGGCGACCTGGGCGCGCGTTTCTTGAGATAGAGCCATGGCTCAACGCAACTATTTCCTCGTCTCCGCCCTGCCCGCGATGGGCGACCTCGGCGCCGCCCCGCCCCTGGCGCCGGCCGACCTGTGCGAGCATGTCGCCGGGCGCCGCCGCCCCATCGCGATCATCGAGGCCGTGTTCCTCGGCGACGACCTCCGGCAGCGCGAGGCCGTGCTGGCCGGCGAGACCGAGGAGGTCGCCCCGGCCGTCCTCACCCCCGCCCAGGTCCGCGACGAAGAACCCCTGCCCGCGTACCTGGCGGCTGAGGAGGATGCGGCCGTTCCGCGCGTGGCTTCCGATGCGCTGTGGGCGGCCTATTTCCGCCACGCCGCCGGCGTTGGCCGGCGCGAAGGCAGCCCGTTTCTGGCGGCCTGGGTCGCGCACGAGGTGGCCCTGCGGAACGCCCTGGCGGCCGCGCGGGCCAAGGCGCTCGGCCTCGAGGCGGCCGACTACCTCGTGGCGCCCGACCTCGGCTCGGCCGACGAGGATTTCGGCCCGCTCGTCAACGAGTGGGCCGCGGCCGCCAACCCGCTCGACGGCCTCAAGGTCCTCGACCGGGCCCGCTGGCACTGGCTCACCGAGCACGAGGCGTGGTTCTCTTTCGGAGACGACGAGTTGGCGGCCTACGCGGCCAAGCTGATGCTTCTGGCCCGCTGGTACAGACTGCGCAAAGAGGCGTGACGTTCAACACACCGCAGCGCGGCGATGAGAGGAAATCATTCGTGAACGGACGAATCGTGGCCGTCTTCGGAAACATGGTCGTCGCCGAGGCCGACGGCCGCGTGGTCCAGAACTCCGTCGGCTACTGCTGCCGGGGGGACGGGGCCCGGCTCCTCGCGGAGGTCATCCGCATCCGCGGCCGCATGGCCGACCTCCAGGTCTTCGAGGAGACGCGCGGCCTGAAGGTGGGCGACCCGGTCGAGTTCCGCGACGCCATGCTCTCGGTCACCCTCGGCCCCGGCCTCCTCGGACAGATCTACGACGGCCTTCAGAACCCGCTGCCCAAGCTGGCCGCACAGTCGGGCTTCTTCCTCAAGCCCGGCCTCTACATCCCCGGCCTTCCGACCGACCGCCCGTGGACGTTCACGCCCGCCGCCAGGCCGGGCGCGGCCGTCCGGGCCGGCGACACGCTCGGCGCGGTGCCGGAGGGGATCTTCGACCATCGCCTCATGGTGCCGTTCGCGCTGGCGGGGGAGTTCAAGGTCGTCCGCGTCGCCCCGCCCGGAGACTACACGATCGACAAAGAGATCGCCGTGCTCGCCGACGCCTCCGGCCGCGAGGTCCCCGTCACGATGCAGCAGACCTGGCCCGTCAAGCGGGCCCTGTCCGCCTGCCGGCGGCGCCTGATGCCCACCGAGCCTCTCGTCACCCGCGTGCGCATCATCGACTCGCTCTTCCCGGTCGTCCGCGGCGGCACGTACTGCATCCCGGGCCCCTTCGGCGCGGGCAAGACCGTCCTCCAGCAGATCACGTCGCGCCACGCCGAGGTCGACATCGTCGTCATCGCGGCCTGCGGCGAGCGGGCCGGCGAGGTCGTCGAGACCCTGCGCACCTTCCCCTCGCTCGAGGACCCGCGCACGGGCCGGTCCCTCATGGAGCGGACTATCATTATATGTAATACCTCCGCCATGCCCGTGGCCGCCCGCGAGGCGTCGGTCTACACCGCCGTCACGCTGGCCGAGTACTACCGGCAGATGGGCCTCAACGTCCTCTTGCTGGCCGACTCGACGAGCCGCTGGGCCCAGGCGATGCGCGAGGTTTCCGGCCGCCTCGAGGAGATTCCCGGCGAAGAGGCCTTCCCCGCGTACCTCGAGAGCCGCATCGCCGGCTTCTACGAGCGGGCCGGCGCCATCGAACTCCGCGACGGCCGCATCGGCTCCGTGACCATCGGCGGCACGGTCAGCCCCGCCGGAGGCAACTTCGAAGAGCCGGTCACCCAGGGCACGCTCAAGGTGGTCGGCGCGTTCCACGGCCTCTCGCGGGCCCGGTCCGACGCCCGCCGTTACCCCGCCATCGACCCCCTCGATTCCTGGAGCAAGTACCCCGGCATCATCGACCCGGCGAAGGTGGCCAGGGTACGGGCGATCCTGCGGCGCGGCAACGAGGTCCGGCAGATGATGGCCGTCGTCGGCGAGGAAGGCACGTCCATCGAGGATTTCACCGTGATGCTGAAGGCGGAGTTCTTCGACACCTGTTACCTTCAGCAGAACGCCTTCGACGCCGTCGATGCCGCCACGCCCGCCGAGCGCCAGCAGTTCGTCTTCGACCGGATCCTCGGCATCCTCGACCTCGACTTCGCCTTCGACGACAAAGACCAGGCCCGCCGGACCCTCGTCACGGCCCAGGACCTCTTCAGGAACTGGAATTACGCGGCGTGGGAGAGCGAGGAGTTCAAGAAGTTCCTGGGGCAGATTGAGGGGTTTGTGGCCGCCAAAGGAAGGAAATGATAAATGTTAAATGTAGCATTTAACATTTAGCATTCGCGTTAAGGAATCGCGTACCATGCGGAAGTATTATGATCACATCACGCGCATCGCCGGCAACGTCGTCACCGTCTCCGCCACCGGCGTCGGCTACGATGAGTTGGCGGTGGTGACGAGCGACCGCGGCACGTCGCTGGCCCAGGTCATCCGCCTCGAGAGCGACCAGGTGTCGCTCCAGGTCTTTGCGGGCACCCAGGGCGTCTCGACGGGCGACCGCGTCCGGTTCCTCGGCCGGCCGATGCAGGTCCCCTTCTCGACCGACCTCCTGGGCCGCATCTTCGACGGCGCCGGGCGGCCGCGCGACGGACGCCCCGACGTCCAGGCCGCGCCCGTCGACATCGGCGGCCCGGCCGTCAATCCGACCAAGCGAAACCTGCCCGGCAAGATGATCCGCACCGGCATCCCAATGATCGACGTCTTCAACTCGCTCGTCGAGTCGCAGAAGCTCCCGATCTTCTCCGTCCCCGGCGAGCCGTACAATGAACTCCTGGCCCGCGTGGGCCTCCAGGCCAACGCCGACGTGATCATCCTCGGCGGCATGGGCCTGCGCCACGACGATTACCTCACCTTCCGCCGCACGTTCGAGGAGGGCGGCGTCCTCGGCCGCACGATCCTCTTCATCCACACCGCCGCCGACCCGGTGGTCGAGTGCCTGCTGGTGCCGGACCTGTGCCTGGCGGTGGGCGAGAGCTTCGCCCTTCAGGGCAAGCGCGTGCTCGCGCTGCTGACCGACATGACGGCCTTTGCCGACGCCCTCAAGGAGATCGCGATCACGATGGAGCAGATCCCCTCGAACCGCGGCTACCCCGGCGACCTCTACACCCAGCTCGCGCGGCGGTACGAGAAGGCCGTGGACCTGGAGGGCGCGGGGTCGATGACGGTCCTGGCGTGCACCACGATGCCCGGCGACGACGTCACGCACCCCGTGCCCGACAACACCGGCTACATCACCGAGGGCCAGTTCTACCTGAGGAACCAGTGGATCGAGCCGTTCGGCAGCCTGTCGCGCCTCAAGCAGCAGGTGAACGGCAAGACGCGCGACGATCACCGGGCAATCATGGACGCGTGCATCCAGCTTTATGCCCTGTGCCGCGAGAGCCGCGAGAAGCGCGACATGGGTTTCGAGATGTCGGTCTGGGACAGGAAGCTCCTCAAGTACGGCCTGGCGTTCGAGCAGAAGATCATGGACCTCAGGGTGAACATCCCGCTCGAAGACGCCTTGGACCGTTGCTGGGAAATCCTGGCCGAGTGCTTTGAACCGGCGGAGACCGGAATCCGGCGGGCGGTCATAGATAACCACTGGCCCAAGGTACGCGCTGTAGTGCAGGGTTAGTTGCGCGCTGGTGGCCCATTGCGGATTGCGGATTGCGAATTGCGGATTAAAAACTGCAAGGCTGTGCGCCCATGACACCGGACGAACTCAAGAAGCGGACCAAGCTTTTCGGCCTGCGCATCATCCGGCTTAACGCGTCGTTGCCCCGAAACCGGACTGCGGAGGTCATCGGCCGCCAGATCCTCCGCTCGGGAACCAGCGTCGGTGCAAACTACCGGTCCGCGTGTAGAGCGAGGTCCAACGCCGATTTCATCTCAAAGATGAACATCGTTGAAGAGGAGATTGACGAGTCGGCTTACTGGATGGAGATGCTCGTGGATGCGGGACTGGTCAAGCCGAAATTGCTGCAACCCTTGCAGCAGGAGGCCAAGGAATTGCTGGCGATAACCGTTGCCTCCATTAACACGGCCCGAGGCAGACCTCGCGGGACAGGCGTGGCGAGAACCTCGGCTGTTCGCCGTAAATCCGCAATCCGCAATCCGCAATCCGCAATTGATGCCGACCAACCCGGAATCCGCAATCACAGACCGGACACCCATGGCTAGGAAGCTTAAACTCACTCGCCCCGAACTTAAGCGCCAGCGCGATGCTCTGGCGCGCTTCGAGCGCTATCTGCCCATGCTGAAACTGAAGCAGCAGCAGCTCCAGATGACCTTGCGCGACGTGGCGGCAAGACATGCGGCAGCGGCCGAGGCGGCCGAGGCGGCCCGGCGCACGTTCAACGCCTACCGGGCCGTCCTCAACGACCGGGCCGGCGTCAACGTCGACGCGCTGGCGAAACCGGCCGAGGTGCGGACGGGCACGGTCAACATCGCCGGCGTCACCGTCCCGACGTTCGAGGGCGTGGTCTTTCCGACGCCGGTCTACAGCCTCTTTGCGACGCCCGCGTGGGTCGACCGGGCGCTGGCCGACCTGAGGGACCTTCGGCGGCGCGAGGCCGAGCTTCACGTCATCCAGGAACAGTACGGGCGCCTGCACCGCGAACTGGTCAAGATCATCCAGCGCGTGAACCTGTTTGAGAAGATCAAGATCCCGGAGGCCAGCGAGGCGATCCGCCGCATTCGCATCCGCCTCGGCGACGAGATGACCGCCGCCGTGGGCCGGGCGAAGATCGCCAAGAGCAAGTTCGGCGAGGAAGAGTCTGCCGCCGCCGACGGGTTCGCCCGGACCGGCGAGGAGGCCCCGGCGCCATGATCGTCCCGATGCGAAAGGTCTACCTCGCTGCCCGCCGCGCGGATCGCGACCGCCTGCTGGAGGCCCTGCGCCACCTCGGCCTCGTGCACCTCCAGGCCGTCGATGCCGCCCGCGCCGTGGCCGACGACGAGACCGTGGCGGCCATCGGCCGGTTCAGGCGGGCACTCCAGATTCTCGCCAACACGCGCGCCGCCGGCGAACCGCTCGCCCTTTCGCCCGCCGCGGCGGCCGACGAAGTCCTTCGCATCCAGCGCGAGAGCATCGAGCGGTCGCATCGCCTGTCGAGCCTGTACCATCAGCTTGAGCAACTGGCCCTGTGGGGCGACCTCAGGCTCTCGCAACTCGCGGACCTTCGCGCCGCCGGCATCGAGCCGAAGTTCTTCGCCGTGCCGCGAGACAAGGTTGGCGAAATCCGGGCCGACTGCGTCCAGCCCCTGGGCCCTTGGCCCGGCAAGCGGACGCTGGTGGCGGTCATCAATCGCCCGGTCGAGGTCGAGGCGCCGGAGGGTTCCGAGGCCATCCCCCTGCCCTCGCGCGACCGGCCGGGCATCCGGGCCGAGGCCGCCGAGATCGATGCCGCCCTCAAGGCCGATGCCGCCAGGCTCGCCCGCCTGGTGCATCACGTGGGCCCCATCGAGGCCGAGTCTGCGAAATTGCGCGAGCGGGCCGCCTGGACCGTTGCGACCCGAAGCTCGCTCGACAGCGAGCACCTGTACGCGCTCAGGGGCTGGGTGCCTGCCGGCCAGGCGGACCGGCTCGCGCCGGACCTCGCGGCGCAGGGCGTCGAGGCGGCCGTCGAGGCCCGCGACCCCGAGCCGGGCGAGGAGCCGCCCACGCTCATCAAGTACCCCTGGTGGGCGCGGCCGATGGAGGGCCTTTTCAAGATCCTCGGCACGGTACCCGGGTACGCCGAGTTCGACGTCTCGGCGATGTTCATGATCTTCCTGCCGGTCTTTTCGGCCATCCTGATCTCCGACGCCGGGTACGGCCTTCTGTACCTTGTCCTGCCCATCGTTCTCTATCGGCGGATGAAGGCCGCAGGAGCCGAGGGTCTGGCGCAACTCATTGTTGTCGTCGGGGTGCTCTCGCTGGTGTGGGGGCTCGCCACGTGTAGCGTGTTCGGATTCAACATCACCGGGTGGTTTGGCCTCACCCAACCGCTGATTACGGTTGATATGAAGAAGGAGAACATGGACGTCCTGGTGCTCATCAGCATTACGATAGGCGCCGTCCACCTGAGCCTGGCGCATCTTTGGAGGGCGGCACGGGCCATCCCCCACTTGACCTTCCTGAGCGAGGTGGGCTGGGCCATCGTGCTCTGGGGTGTTTACGGCCTTCTCAGGAAGTTGCTCCTGAACGCCCCGTTCTCCTTTTCGGTGTTCCCGCACTACCCGTATCTGCTCATCGCGGGCGGCGCGCTGGTGGTGGTTTTCACGGCGCCGAGCCGGAACCCCTTCAGGATGATCGGCCTGGGGTTGGCGAGCAGCCTGCTTCCCGCGATCGGGACGTTCGGCGACACGGCAAGCTATTTGCGTTTGATGGTTATCGGCCTGGCCGCGAGCGCCCTGGCCGGGACCTCCAACGACATGGCTCGGCAACTGCCCTGGTATGGCACGATCCCCGTCCTCCTGGTGGCCCACGCCCTGAACATCTCGCTCTCGATGGTGGCGCTGTTGGCGCACGGCGTGCGACTCAATATGCTGGAGTTCTCGAACAACCTTGGAATGCAGTGGAGTGGGTACGCCTACGAACCCTTTTCCAGGAAACGCGGTCAGGAGAATTGATTATGGATGCGAACGTCTTTCTCGGCCAGTTGGGGACGGGCCTGGCGGTCGGCATGGCGGCCGTGGGGAGTTCCTTCGGAGCGGGCGCGGCGGGGATGTCGGCGGCCGGGGCCTGGGCCAAGGATGCCAAAGCCGGCAAGGGCCTCCGGTTCATCTACGTTATTGTGACGTCGGCGCCGGTCACTCAGACGCTCTACGGGTTCTTCGTCATGCTCCAGATGGCGCCGAAGTTGGCCTCGGCCGAAACGAACGGCGGCATCCTGTTCGCCATCGGCCTGGCCACCGGCCTGGGCGAGATGCTCTCCGCCTGGTTCCAGGGCCTCATCGGTGCCGCCGGGTGCCGGATGCTCAGCGACTCGGACGGCAAGGGCTTCGCGTTGGTCCTCATCGCCCTGGGTATTGCGGAGACCATCGGGATTTTCACGCTCTTCTTCATGACCGTCCTACTGGCGTACGTCCAGTAGCGCCGCGGCCGCATGGGGGCAGGCGATACGCCCGCGGCAAGACTATGCGCCCAGCTTGTCGAAGATCCGCCGGGGGCGGGCTGGGCGCGTTTTTCCGTGGCCGGACACGGCCTGCCTGGTGTCGCCGTCCGACCCACAATCCGAGATTGCCAGGCGGTCGCCTCGCCACGGCGAGTCTTCGCCTTCGGCTCCCCGCAAAACGCGGCTTGCCTTGGGCCTTGGCCTTCCATTGCGCAATCCGAAATCCGCAATTTGTCTCCCCGTTCCCGCCGTTGAGCCTTCATTGACGTAGTCCGTATTCCACCCCGGTTCCCGGTTGCCGCTTCCCGGTTCCCGCTGTTCTTTCGGTCGTGAAATCTTTCACAAGTTGAACGTAAGTCTCATTTTTGCAGAAACACTTACGTCAACGGGCACCTTCAAAAAGCGCGCGTGTTTTGATCAAAAGTGAACAAGTAGGGGGGTCCGGCGCGCGTGAAATCGCAAAAAGCGCTCAAAATCGTCTTAGCTATCTTAACATTTTCGAAGGTCATCGGCCCTGGCGCTAGCGCCAAGGCCATTTTGTGGAAAACTTCGGGCCAAAAAGGGGGTCTTGGGGAGGTCGAAAGACGTAAGTCGCGTTTCTGCAGGAACACTTACGTACAGCCAAGTGCGAAATGCGGAATGAACGGCAACGGCAACGGCAAAGCGAACCGCAAAGGACGCCAAGAACGCAAAGGACGGCAAAGGCTGATTCTTTGAGAAAAAAAGGCTTGGGCTTTCTTCGCGCTCTTGGCGTCCTTTGCGGTTGACGCCGTTGCCTTGGCCGTTCACCTGGAACCTGGAACCTGGAACCTTGAACTTCCTTTTCAACCTGGAACCTGGAACCTGGAACCGCCGTTGCCGTTCCTACAGCCTGCGGCCTACAGTCTGGATACATCCTTGTGACCAAGTGCCTCGTCGTGGCGCGGGTCGTCAAGAGTCAAGCCCAATAAACCCAGCAAAACCCACGAGAAACCCGGATTCCGCCTTCTGGATGCGCGAAAATCGGGTATAATACTACGTCCTTAAAGCCCGGGGGCGGGCGGTCGGGGCCAATTCCGAGGGAGTTACGCGATGTCTAGCCTGCTGGAACGCCTGTTTAAGCGCGGCATGCGAACTGCAGATCCTGGACCCGAGGGCGAAGGCCGACCCCCTGTCCCGTATGGCAACGAGCGGCGGGGGAGCGCGCGCGGCATCGCGGCAGATGCCGATGAGGGTGTGTCCCCCTCGAGCCGCCCCGAAGTGTGCCCCCTGGAGCCTCGCCTCTTCCTGGCCGCCACCACCCTGGCGGGCTTCGCGGACCTGGCGCTCAACGAGAACCAATCGGCCTTCTCGATGAGCCTGGCCGGGCACTTCGACGATCCCGCCATCGTCGGCACGCTGGTCAACATCAACACGGTGATGGGCGTCATCCCGGTGGAATTGTTCAACGTGCAGGTCGGGACGTACACGGCCGCGCCGCTGACCGTGGCCAACTTCCTGCACCACGCCAACCACGATCCCCTCACGACCACGACGTACTACAGCACCTACGACAACACCATCTTCCACCGCTCGGCGCCGGGAAGCGTGGACCCTGTCACGCACCTGAATCCGAGCGGCCAGCCCGGCTTCGTGATCCAAGGCGGCGGCTACGATTATCCCAATTTCACGAAGGTGACGGAAGGCCCGATGGTGGCCAACGAGTACTCGGTCACGCGGTCGAACCTGCGCGGCACGGTGGCGATGGCGAAGCTGGGGACCAACCCCAACTCGGCCACCAACCAGTTCTTCGTCAACCTTTCGAACAATTCCTCCAACCTCGACAACCAGAACGGCGGCTTCACGGTCTTCGGCCACGTGGTGGGCAGCGGCATGAACGTGGCCGACGCCATCGCGGCGCTGCCGGTGTACGACGGCTCGGGGATCGACTCGGCGTTCGACAACCTGCCGCTGCGGAACACCCCCCCCGCCCAGGCCGGCTCGAACAACATCGTCCTGATCAACTCAATCAGGGTGGTCGATAAGCTGACCTACACCGCCACCACCGACACGCCGACGCTCCTGCGCCTCAGCGTCTCGGGCACGGGCCTGACGATCAACTTCATGCCAAACCAGACGGGCACCGCCCACATCACGATCCGCGCGACCGACGTCGGCGGCACGTATGTCGAGAGCACCTTCGCGGTCGCCGTCAACACCGCCGTCAACCCGCCGTCGATCCAGTCGCTGGCGGCCTCGCCCGACCCGTTCCAGCGGGGCGCCCAGCTCACGCTGACGGCCAAGAACGTGCTCAGCTTGCCCGGCAAGACCGTGACCAAGGTGGAGTTCTTCCGCGATTCAAACGGCAACGGCCTCCTGGAGCCGGGCACCGACCAGAACCTCGGCGATGGGACCAAGAACGCCGGCGATTGGACGATCCAGCCGGCGACCATCGGCTGGACGGCCGGCCCCACCAAGTTCTTCGCCCGCGCTCAGGACTCCAGCAGCACGGGCAGCGTGCCGAGCGCGGTCACCGCCATCGTCGTCAACGTCCCGCCCTCGCTCACCAAGATCTTCACGATGGGCACCCTGCTGAGGAACCAGACGGGCTATATCTCTTCCCAACTCCTCAAGAACCTCCAGAACCCGACCTACAGCTACAGCGACGCCTGGGACGCCAACGGCGACACCATCTCCTTCCGCGTCGAGAAGATCTCGAGCGGCACCATGACGAAGGACGGCCAGCCGGTTGTCGAGGGCGTCACGATCTTCGGGCCGGGCGAGTACGTGACGTGGACGCCGAACCAGAACGCCGACGGCGCCCTCGACGCCTTCCAGGTCCGCGCGTGGGACGGCACCGCCGCCTCCGACAAACCCATCCAGATCAAGATCATCGTCGACAAGCCGCCGACCATCAGCGGCGTGGCCGTCGGCCCGAAGATCATCTCGATGCCGGGCGGGACGGTGACCCTCGTCGCCGCCGCCAATGACCCGGACGGCAAAGTCGCCAAGGTCGAGTTCTTCTACGACACCAACAACAACGGCACGTTCGACAACGGCACGGACCTGAAGCTCGGCGAGGACACCAAGGTCCTCGGCAACTGGGCCCTCACCACGACGAACACGACCACCTTCCGCACCGGCGTGGCCAAGTTCTTCGCCCGCGCCACAGACAATGTCGGCGGCACCAGCGCCATATACACCGTTACCAGCTTCGTCAACACGCCGCCGACCATCGCCTCGGTGACCGCCTCCGGGCCGGTCGACCGCGGCGACAGCATCCTTCTGACCGCCGCCAACGTCACGGATGCCGGCACCGGCGCCGTCACCGGCGTCCAGTTCTTCCGCGACGTCAATGCCGACGGCAAGATCACCAAGGCCGACAAGCTGCTCGGCAGCGCCAAGCTCGTCCAGGGCACGAGCAACTGGACCCTGACGACGTCGACGGCCGGCTGGGCCGCCGGGGGCAACGGCATCATCGCCCGCGCCACCGACAACAACGGCGGCACGGGCACGGCCACCGGCACGGCCACCACCACCAACCACGCCCCGACCGCGACCGGCCTGGTGGTCGTCACGAACCCCCTGTCGCAGCCCGGCGGCACGCTGAAGCTCACGGCCGCCGCCAAGGACATCGACGGCACGATCGCCAAGGTCATATTCTACTACGACCTGGACAAGAACGGGCTGCTGGAGATGCCCAACGATATCATGCTCGGGCAAACCCTCGCGGGCGCCGGCGGCATCTGGACGCTCGTCACCACGAACACCGCCGCCCTGGCGCTGGGCGACGCGCGGTACTTCGCCGTCGCCGTGGACAACGACGGCGCGACGAGCACCCCCATCGCGATCACGGGCACGGTCAACACGCCGCCGGTCATCGACTCGGTGACGACCTCGGGCCCCGTTCTGCGCGGCAGCAAGCTCACGCTGACGGCCATGAACGTCCACGACGTGGGGACGGGCAACGCGGTCACGAAGGTCGAGTTCTTCCGCGACGTCAACGGCAACAACATCATCGATGCCGCCGACAAGCTGGTGGGCGCCGGCGCTGTGGCCGCAGGCACGAGCAACTACTCCCTGAGCATCTCCACGGCCGGCCTACCCGCCGGCAACGCCAAGTTCATCGCCCGGGCCACCGACAACAACGGCGGCATGACGACCGCCACCGCCACCGCCACGATCCTCAACAACGTGCCGACCCTGGCCTCGCTCGCCCCGAGCGCCGCCACGGCCAAGCGCGGCACCCCGGTCACCCTCACGGCCAAGGGGCCGGCCGACGTCGACGGCAAGGTCGCCAAGGTCGAGTTCTTCTCCGACACGAACGGCAACGGTGTGTTCGACGCCGGCACAGACCTGAAGATCGGCGAGGACACGAATTCGCTGGGCGGCTACACGCTGGCCTACATGGTGCCCCCCACCGCCGACCTGGGCACGATGCGGTTCTTCGCCCGGGCCACCGACAATGACGGCGGGGTCGGCGCCCCCGTGAGCATCACGATCACCGCGACGAACGTCAACCCCACCGTCGGCAGCCTGACCATTGCCCCGAACCCGGTCACGAAGCCGGCCCCGATCACGCTGACAGCCGCCAGCGTCGCCAACCTCGATGGCGACGGCCTGATCCTGCGCGTCCGGTTCTACGAAGACGTGAACAAGAACAACCTGGTCGATGCCGGCGACAGGCTTCTCGGCGAGGATACGGATGGCGGCGACGGCTGGTCGCTCACCATTCCGTCGAGCGACGTCATGGGCGCCGGCGCCGTCCGGTTCCTCGCGGTGGCCGAAGACAACGACGGCGGCTCGAGCGTTCCCAAGGTCGGCAATTCGACGATCAACCCGTAGGCGGGCACAATCGTTGCGCCGCGGCCGCCGCGCTTGGCCGTCGCCGGTATGCTACTTAGAGTGCGTCCTATAACCTCAACTTCTCGTGCCCAGCGGGCCGATAAAAGAGGTGGAAATGGAGGACCACCTCATGCCACGGACGGCAACGCCAGCACCT
>Ga0315273_10008139_pt1 | contig 13209 bp, 14 predicted proteins | sample YL17G02_0_MG_FD_205753 | JGI IMG/M metagenome (GOLD analysis project Ga0315273, IMG submission 205753) | Sediment microbial communities from Yellowstone Lake, YNP, Wyoming, USA - YL17G02_0 | ecosystem: Environmental > Aquatic > Freshwater > Lake > Sediment | place: USA: Wyoming | collected...
GACGCTGCCGGCCGGCCGCTCAAGGTCCTCGACGACGTCTACAAGTCGGAGGCGGCCAGCAACCAGCGGAACCAGGCCATCGGCATGCTGATGTATGCCTACGGCTACATCAAGGCGAATCCCAATCAGGCGACCGACATCTACACAAGGCAGTGCTCGGTGGGAGTCAATGCAAAGGACCTGGCGACCATGGCGGCCACGCTGGCCTTCGGCGGCACCAATCCGGTCACCAAGAAACAGGTGCTGAACACGACCAACGTGCCTCATGTGCTCGCGGTCATGGCTACCGCCGGCCTCTACGACGACTCCGGCAAGTGGCTGTGGCGCACCGGCCTGCCCGCCAAGAGCGGGGTCGGCGGCGGCATCATTGCGGTTTCTCCCGGCAACTTCGGCATCGCCGTGATCTCCCCGCCGCTTGACGCTGCCGGCAACAGTGTGCGCGCCCAGATGGCCATTGCGGACATTTCCAACGCGCTGGGCGGAAATCCATACGCCCAGACCGGACTGGCGCAGTAAACCAAAGGATCCGACGTGTCCAAGCCCGTAGTCGGTTCGGTCGTCATCCTTCGCTCCATCCTGGTTGTGGCCGCGCTCTGGCTGGTGCCGGCGCGCGGCGCCGCACAGGACGCCATCCCGAATCCGCCCCCCGAGGACAGCACGGCGCAGGACAGCACGAAGTACGGTGGGCAAGAGGCCGTAGAATTCGCGAACACGACGGCAGGTGAATTCACCCCGGGCAAGGGCTGGCAACTGTACAAGTCCAAGCGGACCAGCCTGAACATCAGCGCGTACGGCCTGGTGCGATACCTCAACCAAATGCCCGGCGACCAGATATTCACCGACAACCTCGGTCGCGAGCGCGTCGTCGCGGCCCGTAACGATATCTACTGGCAGCGGTCGATGATCTGGTTCACCGGTTTCTTCTGGAACCCCAGGCTCGCCTACAACATCACGGTCTGGTCGCTGGGGGCTACGCAGCAGACGCTGGTGTTCGGCAACCTCCAGTACCGGGTGGGCAAGGCGTTGACGCTGGGGGCCGGCATGGCCCCCAACCTCGCCGTGCGTTCGATGACGGGCTCATGGCCGTACTGGGCGGGGAGCGACCGGCAGATGTCGGAAGAGTTCTTTCGGGCCGGATTCTCCTCGGGCTTCTTCATTACCGGCCAGCCGATATCGCGCTTCTTCTACACCGCCTCGGTCAACACCAACCTGAGTCAGCTCGGGGTGACGGCCGCGAACGACGGACGTGCCATGGCGTGGAGCACGACCGTCATGTGGATGCCCGCCACCGGAGAGTTCGGGCCGCGCGGGGGGTTCGGCGACTTGGAGTACCACAAGAATGTGGCCACGCGGTTCGGTTCGTCGCTTGCGTATGCGCCGAGCGAGTACCGCGCTGCCCCACCCGACCAGAAGAACAACGAAACGCAACTTCGCTTTTCCGACGGCGTGTACGCGTTCGAAACCGGGGCGCTCGCCGACGGCGTCACCATCAACTACCTCGCGTACACCGCATTCGCCATCGACGCGGGCCTCAAGTACCGGGGGTTCTCGTTCCAGGGGGAGTACTACCAGCGCAACATGTCCAACTTCAGGGCGGACGGTCCGCTGCCGCTGACCCACGTCTTCGACCGTGGCTTCCAGGCCCAGGTCGGGTACATGGTAGTGCCGAGGTATGTCCTGCTCTACGTGTCGGGGGGCTACGTGTGGGACCAGTACCAGCGGCATCCGTACGAAATCTCGCCCGGCTTCAGCGTGTACCCGACGCGCACCAGGAGCTGGCGGCTCAACCTGCACACGATCCGCATCTACAAGAGCCCGACGGGCTCCACGTTCGGATACTATGCCGCCGGCCAGAGCGGGTGGACGTTTTCACTCGGCACGGACATCCTGTTTTGACGAAGGCTCTACCGAGAACATGATATCGCGCAGGGAGCCGTCAACATGTTGAATGGTCGTCACCATTGCTCCGTCGTCGCCGCCGCGCTCGTGGCGTCCCTCGCGCTGGCCGCCGCCCGCCCAGCGCCGGCACAGGTCAGCGCGTGCGCGGGTGCCAGGTACAGCGACTCGCATTTCCACCTCACCAACTACATCCAGGAAGGCACGGACGTCAAAGACTATGTCCGGATGATGGGGAGCACGGTTTGCCGTTCCACGCTGTTTGGCATCCCGCTCCAGCAGGAGTGGGACTACGGGAACACGGGCGACTTTGCGCCATGGTACTACCTGCAGACGGACGCGCCGCTCTACTACTACTCGTTCACCGACGCCTTCATCGCGATGGCGTACAAGTCGCTGCCGGCCGATCAGCAGGCGCGGCTCGACCCGATGATCACCGGCTTCGATCCGGCCGACATGTATGGCGTCGATCATATCCGGCGGGTCCTGCTGACTTTTCCCGGCGTCTTCTCGGGGATCGGCGAGTTCACGATCCACAAGGAGTTCGTTTCCTCCAAGGTGGCGGGCGGGGCCGCGAGCCTCACCAATCCCGCGCTCGACCGGATCCTGGACTTCGCGGGCGAAGCCGGCCTGGTCGCGCTGCTGCATAACGACATCAACGTGCCCTTCCCGAAGCCCGGCCAGGATCCCTATATCGTCGCGCAGTTGCGCGCGGTGCTCGAGCGGCATCCCAACACGACGGTCATCTGGGCGCACGTCGGACTGGGGCGGATCGTGCGGCCGGTGAAGGACCAGCTCGCCATGCTCGACCGGGCCTTGAGTGATCCGGCGCTCGCGCACGTGTACATCGACATCTCGTGGGACGAGACGGCCAAGTATATCACCGCGAGTCCCGAGGCGGTCGCGGCCACGGCGGCCCTGATCAACAAGTACCCGGATCGGTTCCTCTTCGGCTCGGATGTGGTGGCGCCCACCAGCCTCGACGCCCCGATGGCGGTGTACAACGCCTACCAGCCGCTGTGGAATGCGCTGACGCCGGAGGCAAGCCAGAAGGTGCGGATGGGCAACTACCAGCGGCTGTTCGACGCGGCCCGGGTGAAGGTGCGGGCGTGGGAAAAGGCCAACGTCGGCAAGCCCAGGCCCGTGCCGGCGCCGGCCCCGTCGTCGGGCACCGGGTTGCCGTGATCAACGCGATGTCGTGCCGCTCCATCACGACCAGAAGCCTGCTCGTCGTCGGGCTGACCGTGCTTGCCCGGACGTCCGCCAACGCGCAGCAGTTCAATTCTGATAACTACCTGTCCAAGCCTGTCGGCATGGCCACCATCATCCTGACGGCCGGCCAGCGCAACGACATCATCATGACCACGTTCTCGTTGCTCCCGCGGTGGGAGTTCACGACCGCCGTCTACGTATTCAATTCAGACAACAACCCAGCGACCGATGACGGGTACTCCGCAAGCTTCTACGTCAAGTGGATGCTGTACGAGAACAAGGCCAAGACGGGCGGCATAGCGTTCAAGGGGGGTACGGGTCTCGACCCGGGATATATCTCTACTGTCGGGCCGCAGGATGCCTTCCGGACCTACTGGGTGAATTCACCGGTGACACTTGCCTTCTTCAACAACGCGCTTTCGTGGGATCTCATGCCGGGAGCAAGTTACACCTTTGACAAGGGGTCGGAGACCGAGGTCGGCTGGTCATTCACCTACTCGACGCGCCTGGCATGGTATCCGGTGAGTCCCAAGTGGTCGATCGTGGGGGAGGTATTTGGCGGAGCTGGCGAGGTGGTCACCAAGCCTGAGTACAAGACCGGCCTGCGCTGGGAGCCGAACCAGTACGCCGTCTTTGCCCTGACCTACGGCCAGGAATTCAACGGCACCCTGGGTGCGGGATTCGAGATCGGCATGATGCTGTTCACGCCCCCGTTCTTCTGCATCAGCGGGTGCCATGGCAAGTAGCGCTCCGGTGACGGGGAGCGATCGAGGGCGTCAGCGGCTGTGCGAGATGACCAGCGCCGCCTTGAACCCGTCGCCCAGCTTCCCAATGAAGTACACCCAACCGAACGGGTAGTCGCCAATGTCCGTGGTGCGGTCGAACCCGGAGTGCACGAACGTCAGCTTCGTACCCGATCCCTCGGCCTCGAGCTGGAACGTGATCCGCTGGCCGGCAACCGACTTGTCGCCGCGCCAGTCGGGCCAGTCGAGCACCAGCTTCTCGTTCGGGATGAACTCGAGGATCTTCGTCGGCCCTCCCTCAACATCTCGGCCATCCACCTTGTATTTCCAGCCGAGGTTGTATCGGCCGCCCTGTCTCGCCTCAACCACCGCCGATCCGGAGTCGAACCACTTGTTGATGGCCTCCGGCTCAATGAGTGCCCGGAATACCGCCTCGCGCGGGGCGTCGATCGAGATGGTGAGCCGGACCTCAGGCGCCGGGTCGGCGTAGTCGGGCAGCACGATGCCACTCCCACCGGCGAGGTGGGCGGCGAGGTTGCCGAACGCGAGCCGCCAGTGATCATCGATCAGCTCCTTCGGACGTGGCAGCGGCAACTCGCCCTCAACAAGATGGTGAAGCGTCAGCCGTGTCGCCTCTCCATCGGCGGCCAGCGCGAGATCCACCGTCGTCGGCACGCCATGCAGCAGCCACGTGAAGCCCAGCGCGCGACCCGGCTCGAGCCGCGTCATCGTTTGCCCTGCCTCCTCCCGGGAGGGCGCGCCGAGCGTATGCCGGCCCCAGAACCGGTAGCGACCCCCGGACGCGAGCGAGACGTCCACATGTTCGGCAAACCACGTGGTCAGTTCGGCAGGGTCGGTGAGGACGGCGAAGACGCGGGCGGGCGGCGCCTCCAACCTCCAGGAATGCTCGTGGGTCCAGCTCATCGCTTCCTCCCGGGTGATGCGTCCTTCCGTTCACCGCTTTCGACGACGCGCCTGAGATCGTGCAGCCGGGCAGCCCAGTACACCTTGTAGTGCTCGAGCCAGCGCTCCACGTCGCGCAGCGGCGCCGGATCGAGTGAGTAGAGCCGCGACTGGGCAACGCGGCGCTCGCGCACGAGGCCGGCACCGCGCAGCACGCGCAGGTGCTTCGAGATGGCGGGACGACTGATGGGAAAGAGCGACGCGATCTCGCCGGCCGCGCGTTCCCTGCCCCGGATGGCGTCGAGTATGGCGCGCCGGGTGGGATCGGCGATGGCGGCAAAGACCGGCTCTGTAACCATATGGTTACATACTACGGCGACACCGGCCCCGCCCGCAAGGGTGTATCCTAGAAGCACCCTCAACGGTTGACCCACATCAAGGGCTGATGCCAATGGACCGCACTGCGACTGCACACTGGGCAGGTGACCTTCGCACCGGGAGTGGCAGCATGCGCCTCGGCAGCGGGGCCTTCGAGGGACCGTACTCGTTCGCGACCCGGTTCGAGGGCGCACCCGGGACCAATCCAGAGGAGCTCCTCGGCGCGGCGCACGCCGGGTGCTTCTCCATGGCGCTCTCCCTCGGACTGACCAAGGCCGGCAAACCGCCGAAGAGCATCGACACGAAGGCAGTCGTTCACCTGGAAGGCCTGGCAATCACCAAGATCGACCTGTCGACGCGCGTGGAAGCACCCGGCCTTTCCGCGGCGAACTTCCAAGTGCTGGCCGACGATGCGAAGGTCAACTGCATCGTCTCGAAGGCGCTCGCCGCGGTGCCGATCACGCTGCACGCCACGCTCGTGGGAGTCTAGCTGCGCGGCACGGCAGACACTTGGTCACAAGGAGAATCACCATGCCCCTGAATCCTATCGGTCGCGCCATCGCCTCGGCCTTCGCCGTGGTCCTGTTGCTCCCTGGCTGCCGGAAGGCCGACAAGGGTGTCGCGGCCGACACGGCGGCCATGATGACTCCGCTCGCCGCAGAGCCGTCGCCCGGTGCTCCCCTCGACTGTACCAGGGCATCCAGCGACATCGAGAAGCTCGTCTGCAGCGATCCGAAGCTGTCGGCGCTCGACCAGAAGCTCGGTACGGTCTACAAGGAAGCCGAGGCGAAGCAGGGGTCACCGGCCCCGGCGTGGCTAACGGCCGGGCAACGGGGCTGGATCAAGGGAAGGGATGACTGTGGGAAGAGCAGCAACCAGCGGGCGTGCGTGGACTCCGCCTACACGCTGCGTATCGCGGAGATCCAGGCCACCAGCCTCCTGGTGCCGACCAAGGGTCCGGTGGCCTATACCTGTCCGCGCGCTGATGGCAGCCACGACGAGATCCAGGCGATGTACGCCGACACCGACCCGGCTTCGGTGGTCCTCGAGCGGGCGGACAAGAGCGTCATTGCATTCACCACGCGCCCGGGAAGCGGTGCCAGGTACCAGGGCGCCAATGTCACCTTCCGGGAGAGGGGTGGCAAAGCCCAGGTGAACTGGTTCGGCACCGAGCTCAAGTGCCACCTCCAGGAGCCCAGCTCATAGGTCCCAGGCGGCGGGTGCAGGCATGACCATGTTCTCCCGCACCTGGGCGGTGCCGTACGTGCTGGCGCGGCAGGAGCTCGAGACGATCCTGCGCGAGTACGGGTTCACGCTTGCCGCCGAGGCGCTGCTGCCCGAGGCATCGGGCAGCGCGTGGGCGGAGTACCGCCGCGCCGGTGGGCGGGTCCGCCTGGAATGGGACGGAAAGGATCACTGGCTGCGGCTCAAGGCCAGCACCGCGGGTGCGCAGCCGGCCGCGCACCAGTGGGAGGACATCGAGGTGCTGCTGCGCGAACTGCCACGCGCGCATATGCTGACCGACGGGTCGCTGGGCCACGCGCGGGTAAACACGTTGCGCTCGGTGCTGCGGCGGCACCTCGACCATGCGTGACAGTTTTCGGGTCATGGTGTCCGCGATCGTGGTGGTGGCCACCTTCTACTTCATGTACTGGCTTCCCTTCGCTCTCATCCCCGTCCCGTGGGGAATCGCCGCGATCATCTCCTGTGCCTGCGCCATGGCGGTGTGCTGGTACGTGTGGACCCGCACGGCGTCCGTCAGTATCTCACTGGCAAGAAGCGTCGCCTACTGGGCGCTGGTCGTCGGCGGCATCGGCTTCGTGGGCGGGTTCTTCGGTCCCATGCTTTTCGCTCCGGGCGCCAAGGGCCCGATGCTCGGCATCTTCATCACCGGACCGCTCGGCCTCATCCTGGGCGCCGTCGGTGGGCTGGTGCACTGGCTGGTGCAGCGCAAGCGCGCCGGAACGGGCGCCTCAACGTGACCTGATGCGGAAGGCCGGTGGCTGACTTCCCGCGCATGAGGGACCGCATTAGGCTTGCCCCATGCTGACCTCCGAAAACGCGACCACGGACGGCCGGGAGAGCGCCACCCTGGTCGACCGGCTTCGTGCCGCCACCGATCTTCTCCACCTGGTCGCGGGCAACCGCGGCCTGCTCGCTGAAGTTCCCGCCGAGGACCGCCGCCATTTCCTCGACGCCGCCGGACAGGTCTACAGCCCGGATGCGAAGGCGCGGCGCCAGCTGGTCAAGGCGACCGTCCGGCTCCGAAAGGCAGCTCGAGTACAGCGCGACGAGGCCGAGCTGGCGGAAACCGGCATCCGGCAACTCCGCAAGCAGACCGTCTTCACCACGCCGAACGTCTTCCCTCCGTCCGGGTTCTCGCAACAGGATGTCGAGGATGATCCCGACTTCCGCGAGGCGGTCGAGCCGCAGTGCTGCTACGTCTGCAAACAGCACTACCAGTCGATCCATCCCTTCTACGACCAGCTCTGCCCGTCCTGCGCCGAGTTCAACTTTGCCAAACGTACCGAGCTGGCCGACCTCAGCGGGCGGGTGGCGCTGCTCACCGGCGGGCGGGTGAAGATCGGCTACCAAGCGGGGCTCAAGCTGCTGCGGGCCGGTGCGCACTTGCTCGTCACCACGCGATTCCCCCGCGATTCGGCCATGCGCTACGCCGCGGAACCCGACTTCGCCGAGTGGGGTCACCGGCTGGAAATCTTCGGGCTCGACCTGCGCCACACACCGAGCGTGGAGGCGTTCTGCCGCCAGCTGGTCCACGACCGCGACCGACTCGATTTCATCATCAACAATGCCTGCCAGACGGTGCGGCGTCCGCCGGAGTTCTACCGCCACATGATGGCGCTGGAGACGGCCTCGGTGGGCCAGCTACCCGATGCCGCGCGCCGGCTGCTGGGTGCGTACGAGGGATGGCGTGGGGTCAACCTGCTGCCGGAGGGGGACGTGGCGAATGTCGGCCCCGACCGCCGCGTCGCCGGCGCCCTGGGGCTGAGTCATTCCGCCGCGCTGTCCCAGGTGCCATTGCTGCCTGAAGAGCACGCACTGCAGGATCACCTTTTCCCTGAGGGGCGGCTCGACCAGGACCTGCAGCAGGTGGACCTGCGCGGGCGGAATTCCTGGCGGCTGCTGATGGCCGAGGTGCCGTCGGTGGAGCTGATGGAAGTGCAACTCGTCAATGCCATCGCCCCGTTCATCATCAACGCGCGGCTCAAGCCGCTGATGCTGCGCACGCCGGAGCGCGACAAGCACATCGTAAACGTGTCGGCGGTGGAGGGGCAGTTCTACCGGCGGATGAAGACCACGCGGCATCCGCACACGAACATGGCGAAGGCGGCGCTCAACATGATGACCCGCACGTCAGCCACCGACTACCATGGTGACGGGATCCACATGAACGCCGTGGATACTGGCTGGGTGACGGACGAGGACCCGGCGGAACTGGCGGCGCGAAAGACGCTGGAGCACCGCTTCCATCCGCCGCTCGACATCGTGGATGGTGCGGCGCGGATCGTGGACCCGATCATCGACGGGATCAATACCGGCACGCATGTGTGGGGACAGTTCCTGAAGGACTACAAGCCGACGGACTGGTAGCGGCTATTCCTCGGTGTTGTCGGCCGAGCGCGCGGCAATGCTGCGCGACGCCCCGGCGGCCACCGAGCGAGCCAGCAGCGCCGGGAAATCGGGATCGGGCACATACCACTCGGCGCTGCGGCAGCTCACCACCCGTGTCTCGTTGTGGGTGGTCAGTTCGAGCGTCACGTGGTTGCCGACCTCGTTGCGGCGCACCTCCGGCCGGACCCGCACGACCCATGTGCGACCGTCTTCGGCGGTGAACTTCCGTTCCGTCATCCTTGCGGCTTTCTCCCGGTATCGTCTACTCCGTGATACACTTTCGCGCCCGGTGACACTCCACTGCAGGATCGAGTCTAGGGCCGCGGGGGACAATGCCAAGAAGTTCGACAGTGTCAGATAAACACCCCCCTGAGCCCTATCCGAAACGACCATGGCCTTGCTGGGAATGCAGGATGTCACCATCGCGTTTGGCGGTCCAGCGGTGCTCGAACAGGCCAGTTTCGCCATCGAGCGGGGCGAACGCGTGTGCCTCCTGGGGCGAAACGGCGCCGGCAAGAGCACGCTGATGAAGCTGCTCGACGGCACGCTGGTGCCGGACAGCGGTACGATCGCGCGGCAGACGGGGATTACCGTCGCGCGGCTGGAGCAGGAAGTGCCCGAAAACATCGATGGCACCGTGTTCGACGTGGTGGCGGCAGGGCTGGGCGAGCCGGGCCGCCTGCTGGCCCGGTATCATGAGGCCAGCCATCGCGTCGGCACGCACGGGAGCGAGGCCTCCCTGCGTGAACTGGACCGGCTGCACAGCGCGCTCGACGCCGCCGGTGCCTGGCACGTCAACACCCAGGTAGAAACGGTGCTCCTGCACCTCGGTCTCGACGCCGACGCCCCGTTTGCGACCGCGTCGGGCGGGCGGAAGCGCCAGGCGCTGCTCGCCCGGGCCTTCGTGAGCCAGCCCGACCTGCTGCTGCTCGACGAGCCCACCAACCACCTCGACATTGCCGCAGTGGAGTGGATGGAGGAGTTCCTCATCGACAGCGGCATGACGCTCCTGTTCGTGACGCACGACCGCGCCTTCCTGCGGCGGGTGGCGACGCGCATCGTGGACCTGGACCGCGGCAAGCTAGTGGACTGGGGCGCCGACTACGACACCTACCTCGAGCGGAAGGATGCAGCGCTCGCCGTGGAAGAGCGCGAGTGGGTACTGTTCGACAAGAAGCTGGCGAAAGAAGAGACCTGGATCCGCACTGGCATCCAGGCCCGGCGCACCCGCAACGAGGGCCGTGTGCGGGCGCTCGAAGCGCTCCGGGTGGCGCGCGCCGCGCGGCGCAATCGGGTGGGCACGGTGCGCCTTCAGGCGCCGGAAGCGGAGCGCTCGGGGCGGCTGGTGGTTGAGGCGCGGGACGCGAGCTTCTCGCTGGGCGAGCGACCGATCGTCCGCAACTTCACCACCACCATCTCCCGAGGCGACCGAGTGGGCCTCATCGGGCCGAACGGTTCGGGCAAGACCACCCTGCTCCGCCTGCTGCTGGGCGACCTCGCGCCCGACCGCGGTACGATTCGCCAGGGCACGAACCTGGAAGTCGCGTATTTCGACCAGCTGCGCGACCAGCTCGACCCCGACCAGACGGTGTTCGACAGCATCGCCGACGGCGCCGACTTCATCGAGATTGGCGGCGCCCGCAAGCATGTGCTCGGCTACCTGCGCGACTTCCTCCTTCCGCCCGAGCGGATGCGGACACCGGTGCGCGCCCTCTCGGGCGGCGAGCGGAACCGCCTGCTCCTGGCCCGGCTCTTTACCCACCGCTTCAACGTGCTGGTGCTCGATGAACCGACCAACGACCTGGACATCGAGACGCTCGACCTGCTCGAGGAGCTGCTGCTCGAGTTCTCCGGCACGCTGCTGCTGGTGAGTCACGACCGTGACTTTCTCGACCACGTGGTGACCAGCACCCTGGTGTTCGAGGGCGGCGGGCAGGTGGGCGAGTATGCTGGTGGCTACACCGACTGGGTGCGCCAGCGGGCGCCCGCGCCCGTCGCCGCGAAGCCAGTGGAGCCGCCGCGTGCCCAACCGCCGGCGGCAGCGGCGAGCGGCCGGAAGCGACGCCTCAGCTTCAAGGAGACGAAGGAGCTGGAGGCGCTGCCCCGGGAGATCGACACACTCGAGCAGGAGCGCGAGCGGCTGTATGCGTCGCTCGCCGACCCGGTGTTCCTGCGCGATGGCGCGATAGTGGCCGAGGCAAAGGCGCGACTGGCGAAGGTCATCGCCGGGATCGCCGAGCTCACCGGGCGATGGGAGTCGCTCGAAACGATTGCCGGCGAAGGCTGACGAGGAGGAATGAATGACGGATCGTGACGTGCCTGGGGTGGTGGCGCCCCCGCCAGTGATCTTCGCCGCCGGCCTGGCCGCTGGACTGCTGCTCGAACGCTGGTTTCCCTACCCGGTGCTGCCGGCACCCTGGGCCCATCGCCTCGCGCTGGTGCTGTTCGTGCCTGGACTGGTGGGCATCGCGGCGGTGGCGGCGTTCCGGCGCGCCGGGACGAGTCCCAATCCCTGGACGCCGACGAGCCAGCTCGTGACCGGTGGCGTCTATCGCCTGAGCCGCAATCCGATGTACGTCGGGCTCACGCTCCTGTACCTGGCGGCGGCCTGCTGGAAGAACAGCCTCTGGCCGTTCCTGTTCCTGCCCATCGTGCTGCTGGTGATGCTGTACGGGGTGATCCTGAAGGAGGAGCGCTACCTGACTCGGCGCTTCGGCGACGAGTACCGCGCCTATCAGCAGCGGGTGCGCCGGTGGCTCTAGGCTGCACCGCGGTTCGGACTGCTTGATTCCGCCTTGACGGCTGCCAACGACACTGGCACCAGCGGCTCCGGTTCGCGGAGCCCAATGCTGCCCGTTCCGGAGGTGGATCATGACTCGCTCTCTACTCGCCGTCAGCCTCGCGCTTGCTGCCCTCACCGCAAACCTTCACGCGCAGGTCGACGCGACCGCGCTGGTCCCCGGCTCCCGCGTGAGGGTGCACCAGGGGGCCCAATCGACAACGGGGTCCCTGGTATCGATGGACAGCACGAACCTGACGCTCGTGACCGGCGCAGCGGATACGGTGATAGCGCCGCGCGATTCGATCACCGGCATTGACGTAAGCCGGGGCACCAGGTCAAGTGTCGGCAAGGGGGCGCTGATCGGGCTGGGTGTGGGTGCTGCAACGGGGATCATCCTCGGTGTCGCGGCCTCGGCCGACGAAAGCAGCTTCCTCGACTTTGGGGCGGGAGACTACCTGAAAGTCGGCCTGCTCGGCGGGGCGCTTGGCGCGGCGGTGGGCGCGCTGATCGGCTCGGCGCATCATAGCGAGCGCTGGCAGCCGGCGGTGCTCCCCACCGTGAGTTTCCAGTCGGTCGGTGATGAAGACCGACGCGTCGCGATCGGCCTGCGGATCAGGTTCTAGTCTGCGGGCGTTCCCGGTGCGGCTTGTGAAGCGGGGATTCACCGGCGTATGATCGTCGATCCCCCAGGAGACCTCATGCCGCCCGGTTCCGCGAACTGCCGTATTGCCGTGCCACTCGCCATGCTCATCACCGTCCTTGTGGCCTGTGACCGTGGGCCAGCGCTGGCGCACGACGACGGGCAGTGGACGATGCCAGGCAAGGACTACGCGGCCACGCGCTTCAGCGGCCTGACAGAGATCACCGCCGCCAACGCGAAAGACCTGCACGCCACCTGGAGCTTCTCCACCGGCGTGCTCGGCGGGCACGAGGGCCAGCCGCTGGTGGTCGGCTCCACCATGTACGTCGTCACGCCATGGCCCAACGTGCTGTACGCCTTCGACCTCACGAAGGAAGGCTATCCGCTCCGCTGGAAGTACCGCCCCTTCGTCGATCCGCAGGCGATTGGCCAGGCCTGCTGCGACATCGTAAACCGTGGCGCCTTCCACGCCGACGGCAAGATCGTGTTCAACCTGCTCGACGGCCACACGGTGGCGATCGACGCCGCCACCGGTCGCGAGATCTGGAAGACGAAGATCGCCGACCTGAACGCCGGCGAGACGACCCCGATGGCGCCGCTGGTGGTAAAGGACCGCGTGATTGTCGGCAACGCCGGCGGGGAAATGGGCGTGCGCGGCTGGGTGAAGGGCCTCGACCTCAACACCGGCGCCATCGTCTGGACCGGGTACAGCATCGGGTCGGACGCCGATGTGCTCGCGTCGCCGGGCACGTTCAAAGCGCCGTACCACGACGGCCGCGAGCTGGCGCTCGACAGCTGGCCGAAGGACGGCTGGAAGCATGGCGGGGCACCAGCGTGGGGGTGGCTTTCGTACGATGCCGAGCTCGATCTCGTCTACTATGGCACCGGGAATCCCGCTCCGTGGAACACCGAGCAGCGGCGGGGAGACAACCGCTGGGCCACCAGCGTACTCGCCCGCCACCCGGGCGACGGCTCGCTCGTGTGGGCCTACCAGTTCACCCCGGCCGACAACTGGGACTACG
>Ga0315273_10008140_pt1 | contig 13209 bp, 9 predicted proteins | sample YL17G02_0_MG_FD_205753 | JGI IMG/M metagenome (GOLD analysis project Ga0315273, IMG submission 205753) | Sediment microbial communities from Yellowstone Lake, YNP, Wyoming, USA - YL17G02_0 | ecosystem: Environmental > Aquatic > Freshwater > Lake > Sediment | place: USA: Wyoming | collected...
GCGAATTCAGCTACCTCCGGCATCAGCTCCGGCAGCACATTGCTGGCGTCGCCGAAAAACTTCTCATTGAACTTTGATTCGGGGTCGGAGGGATAGACCGGCAGGTACATAATGCCCGACTCCACCAGGTCCTGGAAGAAGTGGGTACCATAGGATACCTCCGGAACATGTCCTTTATCCTCCCGTGCCATCTCCACCAGCACCGAGGTGTTATCGATATCCGAGTAACCGACATTTACGCCCAGGTCGATATTGCTGCTGCCCCAGCGGCCGGGACCCATCATGATTACCTTGCCCTCGGCTATGGCCGGGTGACGGTTGATGCGGCCTACTATCCGCCCCAGCGACCTCTTGACCTCTTCCGACTTAATGGCCGCGTATTTATCCGGGTCGATATAGAGGATGTATTTAATATTGTGCACCGCCCCACCGCTGATGAACCGGCTGGAAGTAAACAGCACTCGGTCGGAAGCTATATGCTCGGGGAACTCCACGTGGCCGACCGTTCCCGGCAGGCGGAGCGAACGGCACTGCAGTAGGTTGATTTTAATGTTGCCTTCGGGATCGATGCGTGCCGTGAATTCGGTATCCACCGGCTGTTGGTAGGTTTCCTCGAGCCGGCTGAGCATGGCGTCCATGTACTTGATAAAGGGCGTTTTATTGACAAAATTATTGAAGGTCAGCACCAGGTGATCGGCCTGCCCGCGAGGGCAGGCGCTGATTATCTCTTGGGTATAACTGTCCACAACCAGGGACGCTATTAAATTGAGGTCGGGGTAATCGCAGTCCGCCAGTAGGTCAGCGATGGGGATTGATTCAAAGCTGTTGATGCTGATATCCAGCACATCGGCCGTATGTTGTGAATATTTAATTACCTTGGTACCGGCTTCAGGCCTGAGCTGTGGGTGGCTGACGGCTACAATACGGGTGTAATCACCGCCCACACGGTTAACGGCATGCGTGCCCAGCCCGAATACCAGGCGGATCATGCCTTTTGTGGGGTCGATGCGGCTGCTCCAGGCATAGAGGTTGCGGGAGAAGGCTACGCCGGCCAGCGGCGGGAAGAAATATTCCTTGTAGGGAATACCGGAGACGCGCTGCACCAGTATTGCCATCTGCTCGTCGTTTTCACCCAGACCCTGCTTGTGCCGGTAGGATAGCGCGTTGGGGTTGATAGCGCTGGCATAAACCAGCTTCACCGCATGTAGAAAGGCCTTCATGCGTTTCTCAGGGCTGCCCTGGTTGGCGCAAAACTCGCTGCGGTACTTGCCGGCAAAGGCGTTGCCGAAGCGGTCCTCCAGCAGGCTGCTGGAGCGGACGATGACGGGCGCCTGGCCGAAGTAATCTAGCATATCGCGGAATTGCTCCATAATCTCATCGGGGAATTGCCCTCCCAGAAAGCGGCGCTCAACCTCATCGAACTCCTCGTGGGTTATCTGTGAATCGCGGGTGAGCTGCATGCGCAGCTGGAAGAGGTTATTCTTCACCAGGAAGGTGAAGAATACATCCGAGCCGATGTAAAAGGAGTCATGCGCCTCCAGTATTTGCGCGAAATCATACTTGCCCTGCCCTGTCTGGAGGATGCGCCGTGAAAGCAGCATGCCGGCCGCCTTGCCGCCGATGCGACCGGTGCCGATCAACCTGTTGCGTATACCAATCAGGTCATCTATGGTGAAGTATTCACCGGCTAGCTTGTTGAAAGAAGGATGGTCGCCGATCATCATGCGCACCAGTTCATGTTTGAGGGGGGCTATCTCCGGTGAATAGGCATCCTTTTCCTCGGCCGTTGCGCGGTGCTGCAGCAGGCGGTCGTAGACCACTTCCCAGGGCGCCACTGAAGTGATGGATGAAGTCAGAGGCTGTTTGAGTGCGCTGGAGGATACGTCGGCGGCATCACCGCTGATGGAAACGGGCGTCCAGCCGTTATCGGAAACCTGGTGCGGCAGAAACATCTGCGGCGAGTAACGGTTCCAGACCTTGATGGGATGGATATACATGGAGTTCTTCACGTGGTAAACATCAATAAGTATCTGCGTGGTATCGCGGATGCGTGCCACAGCGGTGTGCAGGTGTTTGCCGCGTGTAAGTCCGAAGTAGGCCACCGGTCCCAGTTCAAATATGAATGGGCAGGTGACCTGGAAGAAGTTGGCCAGTTGCTCATCGGTGGCCCAGGTGGTAGCCAGCACCGAGAGGTTATCGAAGATAAAGCGTGCGTTGCAGTCGCTTTTTTCGATAACAGTGTGTACCTCGCCGGCGAACTGGTCGAAGCCTGGCGCAGGATCGATTTTATGCACATTGATGCCGGGTATATCTGGGAGCAGTGGTTTATGCCTGGCGAAGCGGAAATAGACGCACTCAAGCTGGCTGTTGATGGTTTTGCGGGCAAATTTCTCCGCAAAGAAAGCATAGTCGGCCATATCGTCCACCTGCCAGACGATGTTATCGCCGGGAATGAGACCCTGTAGAAGGTTATCCAGGTCAAGTATACCGGTGCTCAATTCCATAATATTGTGTCTCCGACCAATTCAGCGCTCAATAAATATACAGGATTATGACCCTGCTAACCAAGTCAAATAAAAAATTTGGCGGTTGCTCGAACTGTGATTAGAATAAAGTTAAAATTAATTTTAAGGTGAATTGAAAATGGTTATCATGAGTCCTGACAACAAATTCCAGTTTATTGAGGGAGATGAATTTAAACGGTATGACGGCAAAAATGCAGCCGTTAGTGTTCTGGAAAAAACTGATTTTCTGGATGCCTATTCTGAGGCAGTGACGGGAGTTGTTGAACGTGTATCACCGATGGTTGTACACATGAGCGTCAAACAAAAGGTGAAAGATAGGCGTGGGGCGTATCGCGATGTTGATGGCGGGGGCAGCGGGGTTGTCATTGCCCCTGACGGTTACATTGTGACCAACTGCCACGTTGTAGAGCACGCCGATGAGATGGAAGCAGTCACTTATGAGGGCATGCGCTGCACGGCGCAATTGGTTGGCAAGGACGCGGCGACTGACCTGGCACTGGTCAGGATTAACGCTTCCAGCGTACCCGCCATCAGCCTGGGTGATTCCAACCGCTTGCGTGTGGGACAGATTGCCATCGCCATCGGCAGCCCACTGGGTTTTCAACGGACGGTCACCGCCGGTGTTATCAGTGCGCTGGGACGTTCCATGCGCAGTATGAGCGGCAAGCTGATTGAAGAGGTCATACAGACAGATGCAGCCTTGAACCCGGGCAACAGCGGAGGTCCGCTGGTGGATTCAAAAGGACGCCTGGTCGGCATTAATACGGCTATCATCCAGATGGCCCAGGGTATCTGCTTTGCCATACCGGTCAATACAGTCCGCCGGGTGGTATCTCAGTTATTCAGCCAGGGCAGGGTAGTGCGCGGATTCCTGGGTATTTCCGGTCAGACGATACCGCTGCCAACCAAATTGATCAGGCATTATAACCTTCCACAGGAGACTGCTGTTAGGATCATGGCGGTTGTGCCGGACAGCCCGGCTCAAGGAGCTGGTTTGAGGGAAGGAGACATTATCACTAAGCTCGGAGATAATACGGTTTCCACCGTAGATGACATTCACCGGAGCCTGTTAGGCGATACTATAGGCAGGAAAATGGCCGTGAACTACTTGAGAGATTGGGTAAAGCTCGGTATAGTGGTTGTTATACCGGATGAGTATCTGCAAGAATAAGTTTATCGCAGGGACGGGTCTTAAGTCCCGTCCGCAAAGGCGGGCGCAGCTAAAGAGCCCATGCGTTAATAACTATAATTATTTCCGCGTGCCCGTATATTTAACCGTGGCCGCATTGTTGAAGCTGTCCGGCCCCTTCGAGCCTGTATAGCTGCCTGAAGCGCTGTAAGTAATGATGGCGCTTATCTGGTCCTGGGATGTCATAGTCACAACGATTGTATCCGTGTAATCAATGGTAAGGTTGGATACCGAGCCAAGCAATGCCAGCGGTCCCGGGAGCTTTCCGGCCTGGATGGTGCCGCCCCCGCTGAGCGTGACGGATTTTTTATCAGCGCCTTCTGTGATAGAAGGCGTCTTTACATTTACAACCAGTCCCAGGGGATTAAACCAGGTAACCCTGCCGTCATAAGTCGGTTTGAGTTGCCCGCCGGTAAGGCTGATACTCCAGGTGGGGCTTTTGGGGATCAGCTGGTCAACGATAAGGCCGGGCATAATGGCTGGGAAAGGGGAATCAATACTGACCCGGGTCATTTTCCAGTTGCTGGTCAGGGGTTCGGTGGCTACTGCAATGTTGCTGCTTGAGCCGGAGGACTTCTTGAAGAACCCGCAACCCGAAGGCAGCGCCAGCAGTGAAGCCAGCGTGAGAATAAAAAAAACTGCGACAATCCATTTCTGCATCTTAATAACCTCCGCTTCCAGATCAAGTGTCCCGTATTATACCTGCATTAATGACCCTGCGCATAACAGGCTGTGACCACCATAAAGGCGAATAGGGATGTGCGAAACTCCCATTTTGATTAATAGTTCCTTATCGACGCAACTATGTTAAATAAGTGATCATTTGCCAGCTATACAGACCTCCCCGCAGTCGCTGGTTCTAACCCTGTAGGAGTTCTCGACAGGAAGCACGAATAGCATGCCGTCACCTTCCCTGCCGGTTTTGGCAGCGCGACAGATAGTATCTATAGCTATCTGGCACTCTTCGTCTGCAAGCACCATTTCTATCTTTACCTTGGGCAGAAAATCGACGCGGTACTCACCGGCACGCCATTGAAGCACAATCCCTTTCTGCCTGCCTCGCCCGTTAACGTGAGTTACTGTCATGCCCAGCATACCTTTGGCCGACAGCGCGTCTTTGACAGCAGCGAGTTTTTCCGGCCTGATAATAGCTTCTATTTTTTTCATTATGATACACCTCCGTAAGCATTTTCACCGTGTTGTGATATGTCAAGACCTACAGACTCTTCCTCTTCTTTTACGCGCAAGCCCATGGTTGCCTTGAGGGCTTTGGCAAGCAGCCAGGAAACTACAAAGGCATAAGCCATTATTGCAGTGATTGCAGCGAGCTGAATCAGAATCTGTTTCCAGTTCCCGTCCAGGAGCCCTGATCCGGCTGAATTAACCGCCGTTGTAGCGAAAATACCTGTTGCCAGCGCACCCCAGGTGCCGCCTACACCATGACAGGCGAACACGTCCAGCGATTCATCCACCTTGTTTGCCTTTGCCCGCCATACCATGACGTAGTATGAAATAATTGAGGCAATAGCGCCGATCGGGATGGCAGCCCAAACCGGTACAAAACCGGCGGCTGGCGTAATGGCAACCAACCCGACAATAGCACCGGTGGCAGCGCCCAGCACCGAAGGCCTGCGGTGTATCCATCCAAGCATCATCCAGGTGAACCCGGCGGCAGCAGCCGAAGTATTGGTAGCAATGAAGGCTGTAGAGGCCAATCCCCCCGCTGTCAGCGCGCTGCCGGCATTGAATCCGAACCAGCCGAACCAGAGAAGGGCTGCGCCCAGCACGACAAAGGGTATGTTGTTGGGCTCCATGGACTCACCCTCTTTGAATCCCATGCGCGGACCGAGCACCATGGCCAGGGCAAGCGCCGAGATACCGGCATTCACATGTACTACGGTGCCTCCGGCGAAATCGAGCGCACCCAGTTGGGCTAACCATCCGCCGTTTCCCCAAACCCAGTGGGCTACAGGGCAATAGACAAGGGTAAACCACAGGGCAGCAAAAGCGATCAATGAGCCGAACTTAATACGTTCCACTACAGCGCCTGTCCAGAGTGCCACAGTAATGATGGCAAAAGTGGTCTGGAAGGCCACGAAAGCCAGGTGCGGCACAGTTACAGCATATACCGGAGATGGTTCCTGTCCGACTCCTGTCAGGCCGAACCATGAAAGGTTCCCTACCAGGCCTCTAACGTCCGGGCCAAACGCCATGGTATAGCCGTAGATAATCCACAATACCGATACCATGCAAAGTATAGCGAAGCTCATCATGATGGTAGAGAGTAGATTTTTTCTCCTGACCATCCCTCCGTAAAAGAAAGCCAGGGCGGGCGTCATCAGCAGCACCAACGCAGTGGATGTGAGTAACCATGCGGTATCGCCCGAATTCATAATGCACCTCCTTGAAGCTTATATATCAATAGTCTAACGAAAGGCTGTTTCGGGATTATTACAGTAGTGTTAAGATTATGTTACCGGATAAATCAGGTGCCGGAGCCGGAATCCTTGAACTTGTAGCCGATATTTCTGACGGTTTCAATGAACATCAACCGCCATGTTTTTTGACAGCATCTTATTGTATTGCTATAATACGGCAATAGGCTTCCATAATCCGTAATAGTAGTGATATGGCATTTACGATGCAGAACGTGGAGAAAAAGACCTTTAGTATCCTCAAGGTGCTGGCAAACTCGCCGGAGCCCCTTGGTTCGATAGTCATTGCGCGGAGGCTTCGGGATCTGGGTGTTGGCCTCGGTCAGCGGGCGGTGAGATATCACCTGAAGCTGACAGATGAGCATGGCTTGACAAACCTGGCCGGCCGGCGCGACGGCAGGCAGATTACACAACTCGGGCTTGAGGAGCTTAAGCAGGGGATGGTCAAGGAAAAGGTGGGGTTCTCTATTACAAGAATAGAGCAGTTGGCAGTACTTACCACATTCGATGCCGATAAGCAAGCCGGGCTGGTGCCGGTGAATATATCGTTTATACAGAGGCAAGATTTCCAGAAGGCGCTTCAGATTATGGCACCCGTGTTCTCGGCGCATCTCTGCTCAAGCCGCCTGGTCATGGGATCCCGCAGTGGTGAAAAAATCGGCGATATTATTGTTCCCAGGGACACGGCGGCCCTGGTCACCGTGTGCAGCATAGTGGTGAACGGCGCGTTGCTAAGGGCCTGCGTCCCCGTGAATGCCAGGTTTGGAGGGTTGCTGCAAATGCAGGGCCACAAGCCCTGGCGGTTTGTGGATTTAATCCATTACGCGGGATGTTCCCTTGACCCGGCCGAGGTCTTTATAAAGGCCAAAATGACTTCGGTGGGGCAGGTTGTAAAAAACGGCAAAGGCAGCCTGCTGGCAAATTTTCACGAGATACCATCAATTTGCCGTCCGACAGCAGGGGAGATCTCGATGAAGCTCAATAAAGCCGGCATGAACGGTATTTTTATTATAGGCGGAGTGAGTGAGCCTGTTTGCGAGATACCGGTGGAGCCGGGCCGGGCAGGCATGGTGGTGATCGGCGGCCTAAACCCGGTAGCCGCCGTCCAGGAAGCCGGGATAGAAGTGGAATCCCACGCCATGAGCACCTTGGTTGAATACAAAAATCTTGTTCCGTTCGAGGAACTTTTAAAAGAGAAACGATTTAAATTTCACGGGAGCCCTGGAAAACGTGAATAACAATAAAATTAAAATCAATCTCTTCTGCTGTTCAACCAGCTTTGAGCCGGCTGAACTGGCACAGGACAATAACGGGCATGGGGAGGAACTGAAGATCATCCCGCTACCGTGTTCCGGCAAGATTGACATCCTCTACTTAACCAAGGCTTTTGAAACCGGAGCGGACGGTGTGGCAGTGGTTACCTGTAAAAAGGGGGAATGCCAATTCCTGGAAGGTAACCTTCGGGCTGAGAAGAGGGTGGAAGCGGTGGACGCACTGCTTGAGGAGATCGGCCTGGGTAAAGGGAGGATGGTAATGATGCAACTGGGTGACGGCGGCATCGAACAGCTCAAGAAAGAAGTGGAGGATTTCCGCAGGAGGATAAAGGCCTCACCGCGCCAGGCATATGTCGGCGATGAATTGGAACTGGATAAGGAGTAAAAGACCAGCATTATATCTGTTGAATAAGGATAATGATATGAAACCTGATAGCGCACTGGCCAATAAGATAGCCGGCAAAGAGTTTATTGTCACAGCAGAATACCTGCCGCGGACCGGAACGGGTACACAAATAGTTGAAGACTGCGCCCGTATATTTAAAAACGGTCCCGTTGCGGTGAATGTAGCCGATAACCATTACGGCGTGGCGATGTCCAGCTTTGCCGCATCGGTGATCTTAAGCCGGGCCGGTATTGAGCCGGTTTACCAGGTCATTACGCGGGACAGGAACCGCATTGCCTTGCAGTCAGACCTGCTGGGAGCGGCCTCGCTGGGCATAAAAAACGTGTTGTGTCTTTCAGGCTATCACCAGGCGCTGATAGGCTGCCCTGAATCTGCTAACGTCTTTGATATAGATTCAATCCAGCTCATCGCGGCAGTGAAAAAAATGTCCGAAGAGGGTTTGCTGCTGGACGGAACTAAAATCGAGGGCTCTTTTTCTATGCTGGCGGGGGCTGCTGCCAATCCTTTCCTTAAACCGCTTGAACTGAATATTATCCGCCTGAAGAAGAAAGTGAAGGCCGGGGCAGGCTTCCTCCAAACGCAGGCTGTATTTGACGTTGAAGAATTCAAACGGTGGCTTGAGACGGCCCGCAGCGAAGGTATCACCGAAAAAGCTGCCATCCTGGCGGGCGTGTTGCCGCTGACCGGTGCGGCTGAAGGGAAAAAATTGAATGAAACTTTCACGGATTTCAGCATACCGAATGAAGTGATCTCGCGCCTGGAATCAGCCGGAAATGAAGGGGCGCAGCAAAAGGAAGGAATGGCTGTCTGTGCCGAGATAATCAAGCAACTTAAGGGTTTGCCGGGCCTGCGCGGGATACATATATTCTCGGGAGGAAACGAAACAGTTGTGCCCGCGCTTATTTCAATGGCCATTTAAATAAGGGAAATACCCATGCCGGATAAATATCACATTAAAACTCAACCCATCCCCCCGCGCCGGCCGCGCATCGGCAAAGTCGGCGTGGTGGACTGGCGCGAAGATTGCGCGCGCTGCCATAACTGTGTTAAGAAAGCCTGCGTTTTCGATCGCTACAGGGAAGAGATGTCCTACATCCATGGGATTCGCGATATGGATGCCTTTTTCTTCCAGTGCATGGGCTGCTTCTCCTGCGTACAGCAGTGTACCAAGGGGTTACTGGCCTTGTCGCCCAACCCGGTTTATGCGCGGCTCGGCAATACATATTGGACACCCCAAATAATTGAGACGACCTGGACGCAGGCGGAAACAGCCAAGATACCGGTTTCCGGCGCAGGATACCGGGGACGGTTTTCCGGCCCGGGCTTCGATTCTATGTGGACCGATATGTCGGAGATCGTACGCCCTACCCGCGACGGGATACACGGGCGCGAGTATATCAGCACAGCTGTGGACATCGGTAGAAAACCTGCGCTGCTCCACTTTGATGAAGACAGCCCTGCCGGCGGACTGCCGCCGCTGGTGGATATACCGATGCCAATGATCATCGATATGATGCCCCGCGGCTATCGGCTTCCAAACCTCCTGCCTATTTTAAAAACAGTGGCGGCGCAGACAGGCATCATCGCCATCGTTGATTGGAAAGATTGGCAGTTGGCCGGCAATGACCTTGAGCAATACCTGCCTAACCTGGCGATTTATCTCGATACCTCAGCACCCATACCCGGCCGTGAATTACTTGGCAAGATGAGGCTGGTCGAGATCAGCGACGGCGGAAATACGGAGCGGCGCATCCGGGAGCTAAAGAAAATAAACCCCGACATAGTGGTAGCGGTCAGGGTGGAAATGGATTCCGGCGGGATTGACCGTGCAATCGAATATGCCCGCAAACCATTTATTGAGGTGTTACATCTCGTTGCCGACGTTAACGGCAACGAGATCGGAGAAAAAAAACCGAGTTTTATCAAGGACATGGTGCGCTGTGTGCATAACTCGCTTGTTGAAAGCGGAATAAGGAACGAGGTAACTCTGATGGCAGGCGGAGGTATAGCCCTGGCTGAGCATATGGCCAAGCAGATCATCTGCGGCGCAGACCTGGTAACCATGAACCTGCCATTATTAATAGCCCTGGAATGTACGCTTTGCCGTGATTGTAATGATGGCCGGTCATGCCCGGCAAAGATCGGGGAGATAGATTTAAAGTATGGTGTCGGGCGAATGACGAATCTAATTGCAGCATGGCACGACCAGTTGATCGAGGTCATGGGAGCCATGGGTATACGCGAGGTCCGCCGCCTGCGCGGTGAAGTAGGCCGGGCCCTATTTTTTGAAGATCTTGAGGAGGCGACCTTTGGCAAACTCTTTGGTTCCAGAAAAAATAATTAAAGAAGGCCTGCCTGAGAGCACGCTCGAGACTATAGTGCCCCAGGCCGAGGTTCGACGCGTAATAAAGCCGGCGCCGCCGCGCTACCGCAATGAGATCGCGAAATACATTATCAGGCGCAGTGATGATTGCAAGCTGTGCGGCAAATGCGCTGAGGTATGCCCGCAGGGGGTGCACGTCCTCAAGCAGGGCTATAAGTACTTCGTAGCCCCGCACCAGAATGTGTGTATCGGCCCGGCATGCAAGGACACCGGTCATTATTGTGTGGATTTATGCCTGAACAAGGCGCTGCGCTTGGTGGAAAACCCCATGATAAAAGTGCTGGGCGATTACCGCTGGACGCCTGACTTGATCTTGGCCACTTGGAAGATGGCTGAGACGGGGGCACCTCCTCCGGCGGAGTATGGGTACGAATATGATTGCGGCAATTCCGGCGGAGGCTTTGACCGTATCAGGTTTAAGTTTCCAGCTGGGCCGCCGGTCGAATTGAGCCCGGACGATATCGACACCAGCCTGGAGCTTAACCGTCGAAATGACGGGAGGCCGCAGATTAAAATCGACGTACCCTGGTACGGAGGCGGCATGTCGTACGGGTCGGTGAGCAACGTTACTCAGCTATCCAAGGCGCGCGCTGCCGTGGCCTTCAATACTTTCACCTGTACAGGGGAAGGCGGTTATATGGAGCGTCTGAGGCCTTATGACGACCATACTATCACGCAGGTTGCCACCGGGTTATTCGGTGTGCGCGAGGAGACCATCCAGCGCGTGCGGATCGTGGAATTCAAATATGCACAGGGCGCCAAGCCCGGTTTGGGAGGCCACCTGCTGGCCGATAAGGTCACACCATCGGTGGCAAGGATGAGGGAAACGGTTACCGGTATCTCGCTGTTTTCACCCTTCCCCTTCCACAGTGTTTACTCTATCGAAGACCACAAGAAACATATGGACTGGATAAAGCATATCAACCGCCAGACCCTGGTCTCAACCAAAGTGTCGACTCCGTCGGATGTGGACATGGTCGCGGTTGGCAGCTATTCGGCCGGGGCTCATATCGTCCACCTGGACGGCGGTTACGGCGGCACCGGCGCCGCCCCGGATATAGCCAAGAAAAACATCGCTATGCCTATTGAATATGCCATTGTCAAAGTACATGATTTCCTCACACGTGAGGGTGTGCGCGACAGGATAACACTGATAGCCAGCGGCGGGTTGAGGAATGCCCATGATATTGCCAAGGCCATCGCCCTAGGCGCGGACGGCGTAGTTGTCGGCACCGGTGAGCTTGTAGCTTTAGGATGTTTACGCTGCGCACGTTGCGAAAGCGGACGCGGCTGCCCGCGCGGCATCGCTACTACAGATGCGGAACTGCAGGGGCAGTTCAACGTCGAATGGGGTTCACAGAGGGTAATTAACCTTTATAACGCCTGGCGCATCGAACTGGTAGAGATACTGCGCAGATTCGGCATGCGCAAGGTCAGCGAGTTGAGGGGCCGCACAGACCTCCTCATGCATCTTGATTACAACAACGACACGGAGCAGGCCAGATGAACCGCGAAACGATAGGACAATTGCTGATTTCCAGGCGCAGGCTGGCAAGTGAATTGCAGCCGGCTACAACGGAGAGGAAGATAGAGGAAGAGGGTGGCTGCGGAGTTGTCGGCTTCTGCTGCTCCGAGCCGGTAGCGGCCAGGCATATCTATGAGCCGTCGAGGCAGATGCATAACCGCGGCAACGGCAAGGGCGGCGGTATAGCCGCGCTCGGTTTCATACCTGAGCAACTGGGTGTAAGCCGCGAGGTGCTGGAAGAATGCTATATGATCCATGTGGCATTCCTTGATACGGGGGTAAGGCCTCAACTGGAGGGTAAATATATCACTCCTAATTTTGATGTCGCGGCAACGCAGAAACTTGAAACCTTGAATGACTGGACAGCGGTTGATGGCCTGGAAGCCAAACCGCCCGATGTTTACCGCTATTTTGTGCAGGTGAAGAGTGATGTACTCGGCTTGTTTGTAAAGGAAAACGAACTCACCGGCCTGACGAAGGAGGAGGCCGAGGACGAATTCGTCAACCAGAACAGCACCCGGCTTAACCAGGAATACTACGCTTCACTCGGCGAACAGAAGGCCTTCGTAATGTCTGAAGGCAAAAACATCATGATCCTCAAGGTGGTCGGATACGCGGAGGCTATCGTAAAGTACTATAAGATCGAAGAGCTGTGCGCACACGTATGGATAGCCCACCAGCGCTTCCCAACCAAGGGCCGCGTGTGGCATCCGGGAGGCGCCCATCCCTTCGGCGGTATCAATGCCGCGCTGGTGCACAACGGTGACTTTGCCAATTACCATTCGGTATGCGAATACCTGGCCGAGAGGCATATCTATCCGCAGTTCCTCACCGACACTGAAGTTTCCATCTTAATGTTTGACCTACTGGAACGCACGTACAATTATCCGCTTGAGTATATTATCGAGGCGCTGGCGCCTACATCGGAGCTGGATTTCGACCGCCTGCCGAAGGACAAGCAGGCGCTTTACAGGGCGGTGCAGGCCACCCATATACATGGGTCGCCCGACGGCCCCTGGTTCTTTATTATCGCGCGCTCCCTGCCGGAGAACAGGGCCTTCCAGCTTATGGGTATCACGGATACTGCCATGCTGCGCCCCCAGGTGTTCGCTTTCTGCGACGGGGAAGTGCAGGTGGGGCTGATAGCCTCTGAAAAACAGGCCATAGACGCCACACTACTAAGCCTGCATGCGGACGACCCCCGTATCTGCCCTGTTGCCGACCGTTACTGGAACGCCAGGGGTGGTAGCCATACCGACGGCGGTGCTTTTATCTTTGACCTGAAACCTGATAAGTCCCGCAATTTGCGCATGTCCTGTACCGATAAGTTTGGCACTCCCGTTCCCATGCCATCGGGCGTCGAGGCCTGTGATTTTACCGCTACTGTACAGGAAGTTGAAGGCAATATCAGGGACGGCCTGCAACGGAGCTTTGATGAGAAAAGCGCGGTTGCTATTTTTGAATACTTCGCC
>Ga0315273_10008141_pt1 | contig 13209 bp, 13 predicted proteins | sample YL17G02_0_MG_FD_205753 | JGI IMG/M metagenome (GOLD analysis project Ga0315273, IMG submission 205753) | Sediment microbial communities from Yellowstone Lake, YNP, Wyoming, USA - YL17G02_0 | ecosystem: Environmental > Aquatic > Freshwater > Lake > Sediment | place: USA: Wyoming | collected...
TTTCAAAAAGAGTGTTATTTGTTGAAGGAGATGATGATTACGCTGCAATTAACGCTGCATTAGCGTTGTTAAATATATCCCCTGCGTATGTGGGCTTAGAGATTTTGCGATTGGGAGGTTTTGGTAACATTAAACATCTCGCACCGTATGCGAAGAATTTTAATATCGTACACGCTACTTTATTAGACGCAAATGCTAAGCCTGTTCTTGAATCAATCGACTTTTCTGGAAAGACATGGCGTTTGTTTGATCCAGATTTGGAAGGCGTATTAAATACGTCAAAGCATAACGAAAATTCAATACATGTGTATAATTGCGTTAAATCTTATGGTAGTTGGGATAGCTTGAAGAAAAATTGCTCTAAATTCACAAAAGCTCTGCAAGAAATTTTTGTTATTTTGAGCATAAATAACTCCTCTTAATGCTAAGGCGAGGAAATGAGAGAGGAAATGATGGACAGCGACCATTTAAAGAGGAATATGTATGTAACAGCAGATAACAATCCACTCCAGTGGACGGCGTGAAATGCTGACGCTGATTTATGGCGGTCTGTTGCCCTACGCAATTGACGAGGTTCACAACGGCTATTTCTCGCAGGACAGCAAGGGAAAAGTGAAAGATACCGAAGGAGAGAGTCAGGCGGATTACGACACCTACAAACTAATAATGCAGGACAAAGAAAAACTTCTTGACCCTAATATACCTCTTCGCTTTATATTCAGCCATTCCGCATTGCGGGAGGGCTGGGACAGCCCGAATGTGTTTCAGATATGCACTCTGAACGAAACAAAATCGGAAATAAAAAAGCGGCAGGAAATAGGCCGGGGTCTGCGCCTGTCCGTAAATCACAACGGAGAACGAGTATTTGACCGTAATATAAACAAGTTGACAGTTGTAGCAAATGAACGTTACGAAGATTTTGCAAAGGCATTGCAGAAAGAGATACGGGAAGACTGCGGAGTGGATTTCTCAGGAAGGGTAAAGAACAGGGGCAACAGGCAGAAGGTCAATTTCCGCAAGGGCTTTGAGGCAGACCCGAAATTCCTGCAGATTTGGGAGAAGATAAAATTCCATACCCGATACAGCGTTGATTACAAGACAGATGAATTGATTGCTATGTCTGCAAAGGCAGTGAAGAACATGCCGGAAACGAAAAAGCCCTCCATTAAGTCAACCAAGAAAAAGGTCTTGATAACTCAGGAAGGCGTTGACGGGCTTTTGGTAAGCGACAGCATCAATGATGATTACGGATTAAGGTTTGAAATGCCCGATATGCTGACTTATATTCAGTCAAAGACCGAGTTGACGCGGCATACCATTCTAAAAATACTCAAAAAATCAGAGAGATTAAGTGAAGCGCTGCTCAACCCGCAGTTCTTTATGGATAATGCTGTAAGTGTTATCAAAGCGGTGCTATATGGGTTGATGGTGGACGGCATCAAATATGAGAAAATCGGGAACAAGATTTATGAAATGGCATTGTTTGAAGACAATGAGCTTGAAATATACCTTGACCGGTTTACCTTTACGGTAAATAACGCGGGCAAGACCATTTATGAAAATTACATTCCGCTTGATTCATCTGTTGAAAATCAGTTTGCCAAAGATTGTGAGAGCAGTGAGAATATCGAGTTCTTTTTCAAACTTCCTTTTTGGTTCAAGATAAATACCCCCATAGGCACCTATAACCCCGATTGGGCGATAGTCTTCAAGGGAGAAAAGAAAATCTATTTCGTGGCGGAGACAAAAGGCGAAGGACAGGAACTGAGACCCAGCGAGAAAATGAAAATTGATTGCGGAAAAGTACACTTTAAACAATTTGAGGATGTAACATTTAAAGGGCCGATTTCATCGGTTTCTAAATTGAATGGGTAATAATTTTCGGGATAAGGATTGCTTGAGTCAGATTGCCAGTGTCAAGGACGTACTTAAAGACATCCTGGGGAATGTGGGAAAGCTTTCCATTACGACATCAAATGCCGCATGGGCGGGACAGAGGGGAGAAATCCTGACTCAAAAAATCTTACAGACATGTTTTGATCATATTGATGTGGAGGTAAGATTGTAAATCAGATTTTAAAATATTTAATGACACAATATAAAATCAACTTTGACAAACAACAGGATTTTGAATTAAGGAATATCAAACCGCTGGTTGGCATATGCGGCCTTTATCTTATCTTCTTGAGGGAGACCGAAATACCGTATCCCTTTGGAAAGTCGAGGCTGATATACATCGGCATGAGCGAGAAGAAGACAAATAGCATTGGTAAAAGACTGTCTGACCACTTTGAAGGGGTTTCGGGCAATGAGGGTATCATCAACTATAAGAAAGCAGAAGGACTTTATTTTACATATCTCAATTTTGAAATGCTGAAGCAGATATGGAAACACCGCATAGAAGATTTGGAGAGTTATTTCATCCTCGATTTTCTCGATAAATATGGCGTCTATCCCATCTGCAATAATAAGAGCGGTTTTGAAATAAAAAAACATGATGTGCAGTTAATCTTCGAGATTAACTGGAAATATTTTGAAAAACGGTGATGAATCATGACCGATCAAATTAAGAGCGGACAAGAAATTCTTGAGGAATTCTTCTCTCAAATAATAGATATCGAGGGTGTGGATGGGGATGTTGCTGAGACGATCATCAAGTTATATCAAGAGGGTAAGCTGACGAATATAAATATATCTAATGAATTAAGCAGGATTAGAGAGAAGAGACCGTGAAAATAAAAAGCCTTGAAATAGGTGGATTCAGGGGGATCAGAAAGCATATTGAGATTGAATTTGATTCCTTAAAGTCAATTCTTATTTATGGGGATAATGGCAGCGGAAAAAGCTCCATCGCTGATGCCTTTGAATGGTTTTACTATGATAAGATCGAGCATCTTTCGAGTGAAGAAATCGGGACAAAGGGACTTCCCGCACTAAGGAACATATTTCTTCCAGATAGTGATGATACATATATCGAAATTAAGTATTCAGATTCTAAATATGATGCCCAAAAGAAATTGATTATTAAAAAAACAAAATTGTCGAGTGAATATACAAACACATCGGAGGAGTTTAAAGGCTACTTAAATACAGCCTTAAAAGAAAATCTATTGCTTCGATATAAGGATTTACTAAGGTTCATCTTATCAACGAAGGCTCAAAAACTGGAGGAAATATCACAGATAATAGGTTTTTCCGAGGTATCAAAGGTCAAAACTGTCTTAAAGAAAGCAGTTAATGACCTGAAGCGAGAACTCAAGCAAAGTAGATTTGATGACCGTATAAGCAGCCAACAACGCAACATATTCGAAAGAATTCAACAGAACATTACTGATGATGACCAATATCTCAATGCTGTTAGAGAATTGGTCGCTCCTCTGAAGCTTCCCATCGAAGTTAAAGACGTTTCCAGTATAAATGCTATTTTAGAAGCCCTGAAGAAACCAGAAGATAAAGAAGCAATCGCAAATCAACTTTCATATGAAAAAGTCATCGAGCATTTAAGAAACCTTGAGATTTCTTTTGGTGGCATATTAACTTCATATAAAGCCTTTTACGACAAATGCCAGCAGATTGCAAAGGATAAAGACAAGTTCAAGAAAATTAACCTTGAACCTTTGTTATCTCAAGGATTATCGATCCTCGAAAAAAAACTCTACGAAGATGATAAATGCCCTCTTTGCTTGCAGGAAAAGGATAGAGAGGGGCTGATTGATGAATTAAGGAAGAGGATCAAAGAATTATCAGTCTTTAAAAAAGAAAGGGATGCTGCGACAGAAGAAATTAATACGACCCTTCGACTTATTCAAGGTGCATTGACAGAAGCAGAAAACGCACTCAAAGAGAAATGCTTACTTTTGGAGGATAATTTATCATCCAAAAAAGAAATAGAGAAAATAAAAGGCAATATTTCAGCCGCTAAAGAAAAAATTAAGAAAGTCACTTTTGCAGAACTTGAGACGATCAGCAAACCTGAAAATTTCATAAGTTTTGATATAAATGCCCTCAAAGACCTGATTTCCCTACTTACCTCCAAGAAGGATAAAATTGTTACTGGGAAGAAAGACGATTTGATATTTACGGTTCACAGCAAGATAGAATCGGTAAAGCAATCGTATAAGGAGATCAAATCTCTTAAAAAAGCTGAACAAATTCTTACACAACAACAACAGTCATTAGAACTCATTTATAACGACTTCGTAAAAAGGCAGAGAAATGGTCTTTCTTCCCTGCTTGCAGTCATATCGAAAGATATGAACGATCTCTATCAATTCATGAATGAATCTGAAAATGTCAGCGAGATTGAACTAATCCCCTTGGATGAAGAAGATGAGTTCGTGGGGGTAACTTTACAATTCAAGTTTCACGGTAGACTGGAAGCACCGCCGCATAAGTATCTCAGTGAGTCTCATTTGAATTGTCTTGGGATTTGCCTTTTTTTAGCCTCTGTAAAAGCTTACAACAAGCTGAACAGGTTCATTGTCCTTGATGATGTGATATCCAGTTTTGACACGCATCATCGTACACGATTCGCAAGACTTTTAATAGAGCAGTTCAGTGATTATCAGATAATTCTTTTTACTCATGAAAAAGATTGGTTTAAAATTGTCTCTAATATGGTCAGAGGAAAGAATTGGTTTACGAAAAGGATGTATTGGGATCATAAAAACGGAGCAACAATTGAGCCGCCGCCATTTACTCTTAAAGAAGAAATCGAAAACAAACTGAAGAAAGCAGATACCACAGGCTTGGGAAATTCTATTCGAATATATCTTGAACACCTATTAAAAGAGATTTGCCATGATCTGAAAGTGAAAGTTGAATTTCGGTTTAATCAACATAATGAGAATAGAATGTCACATGAATTGCTTTCTGAACTGAAAAGCAAACACAAAGACAGGAAATGCGAGTTAAAAGACCATGTAGTCTTTGACAGGATTAATTCTTCAATGTTCCTTGGTAATCGAACCTCTCATGACAGTTCTTTTGAGGAAAGCATTGATGACCTAAGGATGTTTTACAGCGATGTTCAAGAACTTGAAAAGCTTTTCAGATGTTCTCAATGCGGCAATCTTGTTTCAAAGAACCATTATGACAATGTAGGCGACAAGGTAAAGTGTTCATGTGGTGAACTGCAATATAGCTGGGAAAAATAAGGAATGGAAGATGAGGAAACAAACAAAAAGAACAACTGTGCTGTCATGTGAGGAAGTGTTTTCGATTCTAAAGAAAGAGCTTCCCGATCTGAGAGACAGATACGGCGTTGAGAGGATATTTCTGTTCGGTTCTTTTGCAAAGGGGCAACAGACAAAAAAGAGCGATATTGATATTCTTGTTGATATTAAGAAGCCGATAGGTCTTGAATTCGTATCTCTTGCAGACAGGCTTGAGGAGATATTGCGCAGAAAGGCTGACGTTGCGACTTACGACCACTATAAAAGGAGCTTTTATAATCCCAGATACAAGCATATCGCTGAAGATATAAAGAAGAGCCTGATCCATGTCTAAAAAACGGCGAGACAAAGACTTTGTTGGTGATATCAAAGAAGCAATCGAGATGATCGAGGGAGAAAAAGGGACGGGTACATTTTTAAGCGCGAATATCCGATGGATGAAGCATTGTTCTCAAGATTTAAACTACAGAGCACAATTGGATAATTTACATGTTCAAACCTAAATATACTATTACACCTGCGAGCCTTAACAATCTCATCAATACTACAGGGGCAAAGGCATTGATTGATAATGCTTACCTCATTCCAAAATGGGAAGTTGCTTTACGGAGAGAGGCATTAATAAAAAATGCCCATGCTTCTACAGCTATTGAAGGGAACCCCCTTTCCCTTGAACAGGTGTCCGAGCTTGCAAAGGGCAGGGACATTATGGCAACAAGAAAGGCAAAGGCAGAGGTGCTGAATTATCTGAAGTTGCTGGAAGACCTGCCGAATATGTCCGAAGATGGAAGGATTACTGAAAAGGTGATCTTAAAAATCCACAGACTCCTTACAAAGGATGTTCTTGAAAATGCTGACAGTGGCATATACAGAAGCAGGCAGGTAGTAATCGGGAATAGGATTACAGGAGTTATTACCTTTAGACCGCCTGATGCCAAAGATGTCCCTGTTCTGATGAAAGAGTTTGTCAAATGGCTTATCAGTAAGGACGCCCTTGAGACAAATCCGGCGCTTACAGCAGGGATAAGTCATTACGAATTTGTGAAAATTCATCCTTTTATTGACGGCAATGGGCGAACAGCACGGGCATTGGCAAGTCTTATCCTTTTTCTAAGAGGGTTCGATACAAAGCGGTTTTTTGCTCTTGATGACTATTATGACAGTGACAGGCAGTCTTACTACAGGGTGCTTCAAGGTGTTGATCCAAAAACACTGGATATAACTAAATGGCTCGAATACTTCACCTATGGTGTGGCTTTTCAGATAGATAAGGTAAAAGAAAGAGTTTTGTCTCTGAGCCGCGATATCAAAAGGAAACAGCTAAAAGGACAGATAGCCCTCACCGAGAGGCAGATGAAGATTTTGGAAATAATAAATACTCACGGGTATGTCACAAATAGAGCGATAAGGGAGATGTTTAAACTCTCAGATGAAGGGGCGCTTAAAGAAATAAACAAACTTCTATCACTTGGGGTTATAAAACCTGAAGGCAGAGGGCGCAGTATAAGGTATTTTCTCGCATAAGTTGGCGATTAAGTTGGCGATTAGGTTGGCGATTAAGTTGGCGATTATAAAGAGGCAGGGATTATGATGAACAGGCGGTTATCACAGAAAGATCAGGCGAAAAAGCTCCTTGACGATGCGAAGAACTTTGTCTCATGGGTGGAACAATGGCTTATGGAAAAAGGGCGGATAGACAAAAATAAATAGACTGACTTCTGCCAGGGATACTATAGATGTTTCTTTGCAAGCTCCAAGAGTCCAAAAATCTTCAGATCAATAAGGTCACCTTCAGAACTCAGAGCGGATAATTTTTGATCAAACTCATGTATTGGTATCTTGAGGATCTCTATATCCTCTGTTTCATCCTGTCTTCCCAGTCCTTGAAACTCAAGTCCTGTTGCAAGGAAGGCGGTGAGCACTTCGCCTGAAGCGCCTGATGACAGAGGGCCTTCAGCAAGATAAATCATATGCGCTGCAGAATATCCAGTCTCTTCAAGTAGCTCTCTCCTTGCAGCTTCTTCAAGATTATTCTCTTTTTCACTCAGACCTGCAGGGAATTCAATGACATATCCCTTCACAGGAGGTCTAAACTGTCTTATGAGCAACACTTCCTTATCATCTGTCACAGGCACAATTCCGACAATCCCATTACAGTTAACCCTCTCAACAGATTCCCACTCCCTGACTATGCCCTGTGAATCAACATAGGTCGTAATAATATACCTGAGAAACTTCCCCTCCCATGCTGTCCTTCTATCTAATATCTTTGTTTTGTTTTTCCCATAATGGATTCGTACAAAAATGCTTTTTTAGAAGCACTCCTGTTGTCGTCGTTCCGACTCTTTTCCTTGCTTGTCATTCCGACTTGTTCGGAATCCTTCTTGTTATTTTCTTTCAGTCTGCCACTGAAGAACGATTCCCGACAAGCGGGAATGACAAGAATTTGACAAAAAAACCGGGAGAACAAGGATCATGAACTGTTTTAAACCATTCGTACTTGTAATTTGGAATTTGTTTAGGACTTGGTGCTTCCTTGCTATATTTCACTCCCGATGGATTGGCAACATCACCCGGAATGTCGTTGAATCGTCACTGGTGAAGACTTCAAGCTTCCCCTGCATAGTCTCTATAAAGCGATAGATAATATTTAGACCCCTCCCTTTCACTTCTCCCTTCCTGATTTGTTCTATATTCTCTTCCGGTATTTTTCCGGTATTACGGATCTCAAAACATGCCATCTCATCCACCTGGTAGCTCTTGATAGATATTTCTCCTCCCTCTTCAGGTACAGCCTTCGTAGCATTGTCAAAGAGGTTATCAAGGACACGCTCCAAAGCAAATGGATAGCAGTAAACGAATAAACCCTTTTGCAACCCGTCCTGCATAAGTCTGATGTTCATCCTCCTCTGCTCCCTGATAGCTTCCTCATTAATTCTGAAACGACTCTTGAGAAGCTCTGTCAGATCAACGACCCTTTCACGGCCTTCGATATTAGGATAAATGGTAATTTCCTGCATCCGTATGGCTTCATTCAAAACAATATCCAGATACTCAGCTATCTTATCCTTTACGTTCTCAATGTTTTCGTACTCGAGAAATTTCTTCGCCTTCCTGGCAAAACCCGCTATCGCAATACCTGGATTCTTGAAATCATGCAAAATGTCATCCAGCTTCTCGATCCTCAGAGCCTTCATAATTTCTTTTCCGAAAAAGTTCAGGAGTTCAATCTCCTGGTCTGTAAATTCCTGTCGCCTGTCTTTCGCATAGAAAACCAGAAAATAATTGATCTCTTCTCCGGCTTTCAGGGGAATTAATAACACGGAATGAACATTATGCCTTGATGCATATCTTTTCAATTCCTCATTCGACAATCTGCTCTGCGCAGGGTCTTTAATCAAAATATAGGATGAATCTATCCTCTCATATTCATAGTCACCAAGCTTTTCCGTTCCATTCACTAATGCGTCAATATAAGGATGATCCTGTATCGCGAACATGCAGTGTATATCATGAGTCTCCTGACCTGCGGGATATTCAAGTTCGATGTGAACGTGTTTTCTATCCAGGGTAATCACAAATAACGAGCAGCTCTGTATCTGCATGATCTCTTCTAGTTCCGGAATCATCAGTCTGAACACATCTTTCATCTTGATTCCTTCACGGTGACTGAGTTTCACAAAGATCTTTTCGACAATTTTTTCTTTCAGGAGATTAAGTCTCTGAAGTTCCAGAATACGTTTCTTTGCAAGTATATAACTCGCCCTTCTGGCCAATAATTCAGCGCTCGTCACCTCAAGAGGATTAAAAACTCTATCTTTTTCTTTATAGTAAATCTGAATGGTACCCTGTATATCAGGTTTATTTTCAAGGAACCGGGGGATTTGTATCGGCACTGCCATGAGGGAGTTAAAACCGTACCTGTCGACGATATCCTTATTCAGGTAATCAGGCTCCGACAGGATATTCGGTACAAGATAACTCTTGCCGCTCTTTATAACCTTTCCGGCTACTGACCTCTCAATGGGAATGTCTTTTAATCGTGCTACCTCTGTGTACTGAAACGAACCAAAAGCAACAAGACTGTCTGTCTCAGGATCGAAAACACGAATCGTTGCTGCCTCTGCATGGAGGAACTCAACTACCTTCCTTGCCACCATCTCGAGAATCTCTTTCCAGCCCAGGGTCGGGCTGATTCCTATTACTTCCTCTACCATCCGAATGACCTCCTCAACCTGTGCTGAAGGGAAAATTTTGCTGATGTTAACTGCGAGGTCACTGATCTCCTGTTCGGACAGATTATGTTTTGTAAGAATTGGATTAGATGCCAGATATGTTAATAATGTTTTATACATGGTACTTCCTCAATCTTTCTAAACTCAAGGGATATCTTCCTGTAGAATATACCAAAAAATAAGGTTTCTTCAACAGGTTACTTTCCTTCATCCGGCCTGCGATCCAACGACCTGTAGCTTGACTTTAAAACATGAGCTATCCTATCATCATGAAATGGATATTCAAGAGATATTTCGATTATACGATCAAGAACTAATGATAGTAGAAGAGAGGCTGAAAGACCATTTCAAAAGCACCGTCCCTCCAATCCCTCTCATCGGAAAACACCTCGTAGAAGGTGGCGGGAAAAGAATTCGGCCCTTATTACTCATCCTGAGTGCAGAAATAGCCGGTTACAAAGGAGATGCGCGTCTCACACTCGGAGGGATTATTGAATCTATACACACTGCTTCCCTGCTTCATGACGATGTCGTCGATGCGGCGGAGGTAAGGAGAGGTAAAATGCCAGCCCATTCGATTTGGGGCAATCAGGTTGTTATACTGGTCGGTGATTTCCTTTACTCCAATGCCTTACGTCTCGCCGTTCTGCAGAAGAACCAGAAGATCATGGAGGCCCTCTCTGAGGCAACAACAAGAATGACCGAGGGAGAAATCCTGCAACTCACAAAAACAGGAGATCCGGACATAACAGAAGAGGACTATTTCAAGATAATCTCTGCAAAAACAGGCGCTTTAATCTCTGCCGCATGCAGAATAGGCGCTATCCTGGGATCCCTTCCGGAAGACAGGGAGAATGCACTCTCACATTTCGGCATGAAGACAGGGGCTGCATTTCAGGTAGCAGATGACATCCTCGATTATATGGCGGATGAGAAAAAACTCGGCAAGCGCCTCGGCAAAGACCTCAAAGAGGGTAAGATAACCCTCCCCCTTATATACCTTCTGAAAACTGCTTCGAATACCGAGGTGGAGGAAGTGAAAGGTCTCATCCGGGATGGTTTCAAGAAGGAAGACCTTAAGAGGATACTGGAGCTCTTCAGAAAACATCATGTAATCGATCTCTCTTTGAAAAAGGCTCGTGATCTACTCTCTGATGCAAAGGCTGAACTCGCAATCTTTAACAATTCACCTGTAAAGGACTCCCTATTAGCTGTCGCTGACTATATGCTCGCAAGAGGAAAATAGATGCAACCCCTTGTTGAGCTTGCAAAAAAGAGTATAGAGGCATATATCAGGGAAGGCAAGATTATCGAACCGCCAGAAGTTCTTTCATCTGAGATGAATGAGAGGGCAGGTGTTTTCGTCTGTATCAAGAAGGATAATCAACTCAGGGGATGCATTGGGACCTTTTCACCCTCCTATGCTTGTGTGGCTATCGAGACCATAAAGAATGCCATATCCGCAGCAACAAAAGACCCCAGGTTTCATCCTGTTAGGGAAGATGAGATCGAGGGTCTCGAATACTGCGTCGATGTCCTTGCACCTCCAGAAAAAGTAAACAATCTCCAGGAACTCAATCCTAAAAAATATGGGATAATCCTCGTGTGTGGAAACAGGAAAGGACTTCTCCTGCCTGACATTGAAGGGGTTGATACCATCGACGAACAGATCAGGATTACACGGTTGAAGGCTTGCATCCTCCCTGAGGAGGAAACAGAAATGTATCGGTTCAAGGTCAAAAGATACAAATGACAGAAATTCCGCTCAAAGGTAGTATCAAAGAAGCATCCCTTCCCAGAGTCCTCATTTATTTAAACAGGAACAGAAAAACAGGTACCCTCATTGTTAGCACACATGCTTTTACAAAGAAGATATATATTGTTAAAGGAGACGTCATCTTTGCCTCTTCATCGTACGAGGATGACAGGTTGGGGGAAATGCTTATCAAAGCTGGAAAGATATCCATTGAACAGTATGAGGAGTCTGTAACGCTGCTAAAGACAACAAAAAAGCGGCAGGGTGCAATCCTTGTTGAGCTTGGTTACTTGACACCAAAAGATCTCTTCTGGAGTGTGAAATATCAGGTGAAGGAAATCATCTATAGTCTCTTCCCTCTCGACATTGCTGAATATAAATTTTTAGAAGGAGAAATACCCGCAAATGAAGTGATAACCCTGAAGATGAGCATGGGCAATCTCATATACGAAGGGGTCAGGAGGGTAAGTAACTTAAATAAAATGAAAAATGAACTACCTGATATGAATTCTATCCCTCAGTTAAGCACAGACCCTGCAAGTCTTTTTCAGGATATAGAATTCAGTACACGGGACAAAACAATGCTTTCCATAATAGACGGGAAAAAGCCGATTAAAGAGCTTCTTGAGGGTTCATCCGCCGGCTCTTTTGAGGCACTGAAGACCCTATACACCCTATGGTCTACGGGAACTATCGAGGAAAAAGAAAAGGTTTTAGAAAAACAGGAAGAAACAGTAACGGTAGAAGAAATCCTGAAACCTTTTCCGAAAGAAGAAGATGCTTTCATAAAAAGGGTCGATGAGATTTACTCGAATCTCGATAAGCTCAGCCTGCATGAACTTCTCGAAATTGACGAAAATTCAGATGCAGAAACAATTAAGAGAACCTACTTCAGACTTGCGAAGGAGTTCCATCCTGACCGGCATTTTGATTCCGATGAACCTGCAATCAAGGATAAACTGCCTGCAGTCTTTGATGCAATAACGCAGGCGTACACATTGCTTAAGGATAATGAAGCGAGGAGAGAATACTTCCACTCAGCAGGAAGGGTCCAGAAGGAAGAAGTGTCAATATCTCAGAATGCAGAAGAACTGTTCAAACGTGGTGTCGAAGAGTTCAAGAAAGGAAACTTCTGGGGTGCTGCCGATTCTTTTAAATGGGCGGTAAAACTGAACGAGAAGAATGCCAGGTACTGGAGCTACCTTTCCCTTGCCTACATCAAGATGGATAATAGGCTAAAAGATGCAGAAGAAGCCATGTTTCAGGCAATAAAGCTTGAGCCCCATAATGCAGATCACTATGCTCATCTTGGCCATATCTACCTTAAGGCAGGCATGAAAAAGAGGGCCAACATTCAGTTTGAAAGGGCATTGAGAATAGAGCCGGAAAATACCAAAGCGAAGAAGGGACTGCAACTGACAGGGGGTTAGCCCTTTCGCTTGAAATGACCGCTTCTCCCGCCTCTCTTTTCAATGAGCATAATATCCGATATGACCATTTCCTTATCAACTGCTTTACACATGTCGTAAATCGTTAAAGCTGCCACAGATACAGCAGTCAGCGCCTCCATTTCAACCCCTGTCTGACCTGTAACCTTAACGCAGGCTTCTATGTCTATTCTATTCTTCTTGTTATCAAGACTGAGGTCTATATTTACTGAAGTAATATTTAACGGATGGCACATCGGTATAAGTTCACTCGTCTTTTTTACGGCCTGGATACCCGCGACCCGTGCAACACAAAGCACATCACCCTTTGGGATTTTCTTATCCTGTATCAGTTTCAGGGTTTCAGGTTTCATATCCACAGAACCCCTCGCTGTTGCTTCCCTCACAGTTGATAGTTTTCCCGTAACATCAACCATCTTCGCCCTGCCCTCTTTATCAATATGTGTTAGCTTTTTCATTGCTCCCTCCATATGAGTAAAGGAGATGCTTCACTTCGTTCAGCATGACAGACTGCGCGTTTGTCATTCCTCCGCTTCCTGTCATTCTGAGTGTAGCGAAGAATCTCATTTTCAGTCCGACACTATGAAAGTTCTCTA
>Ga0315273_10008142_pt1 | contig 13208 bp, 17 predicted proteins | sample YL17G02_0_MG_FD_205753 | JGI IMG/M metagenome (GOLD analysis project Ga0315273, IMG submission 205753) | Sediment microbial communities from Yellowstone Lake, YNP, Wyoming, USA - YL17G02_0 | ecosystem: Environmental > Aquatic > Freshwater > Lake > Sediment | place: USA: Wyoming | collected...
CGGCTGCTGGCCGTGCGCACCCTGCTCGCCCCGTCGGAGGCGCTGTTCCTGTACGTGATGGTACGACATGCGCTCCGGGTGGAAGGGGTGGATGACGCGGATCTGGCCGACTACCTCGCGGCGCTGCTCCTTGCGTTCGGCCAGCGGGACCGGGCGTGGCGAGTGGATTGGAACGACGACCAGCGGCATGGCTACCTCGTGGACATCCTGGCCGACCTCGAAGCCACCGACGGCGACCGACGCTTCAAGGTGATGGCACACCTGGGCAACTACGCGCTCTGGCTCGCAGGTGTCTTTCCCGATTACATCGCCGCCCGCCGGGTGCGCCGGGGCGGGCCCGGTCTCGGCTATTACGACACCCTCGGTCGCCGCGGGTACGCGCTCGCCGCAAATCATGCGCTCGCGGACCGGCTGGGCCTCGAATCGGTGTTCCGCACGGCCTCCGAGCGTTTTGGGGTGGTCCGGACGGCGCTCACCACACTGAGCGACCGGGTATTCTTCCCGAACGTGATGACGGCGGACCGTCTCGAACGCGCCCATCGGCGCGGGGATGGCCTGCTGGCCTAGGACCGCCCGGCAGTGGCCGCCGCGACGAACGCCCGAAAGAGCCCCTCGTCCGGGACGCCCGCCGCCAACTCCTCGGGGTGCCACTGCACGCCGACCAACCACTCCGCTGTGTCGCTCGCCTCCAGAGATTCGATGACCCCGTCCGCGGCCCACCCGGTTGCCCGCAGTCCCTCACCCAGCTCACGCACCGCCTGATGGTGCATGGAATTGGTGCGGAGCGCCTCGACCCCCAGGGCGGAGGCGGTGCGGGTCCCGTACTCGATGCGCACGTCATGGGTGCGCGTGTCTCGCGGAGCTGACTGCTGGTGCGCGACCGGGCCGCCGCGCTCGGTGGCAAGGTCCTGCCACAGGGTGCCGCCGGCTGCGACGTTGACGAGCTGCATGCCGCGGCAGATGGCCAGGACGGGCATTCCGCGCGCCCGCGCCGCGGCGAGCAGCGCAAATTCAAAGGCATCCCGCTCGGGATCCACCGGCCCGAGGGCGGGCGAGGGCACCGCCCCATACCGGACCGGTGCGACGTCGGCCCCGCCGCTCAGCAGCAGCCCCGCGCAGCCGGCCAGTGCGTCGGCCGCCCGCTCCGATCCGAGTGCCGGGGAGAGCACCAGCGGCAGGCCGCCGGCCTCGACCAGCCGGACGACGTAACCCACGTTCACGCCGGTCCTCTCGATGCCATCTACGGCGCGGACGAAGCCGCTGACCGCGATCCGGCTCGAGGTCACGGCAGCACGGAGTCGGGGAACACCGGGCAGCGGGGGTCTTCGTACTTGGCCGGATCCAGCTGAATCCCAAGGAGCGGCACGGTGGCGGCTTCGATCGTCACCGTGCCGATGACCGGCGCCTGGGCGATGGGGCTGCCCTCGTAGAGGAGTACGCCGCGGGCCGTCCCGTCGAGGCCGAGGACCAGCACGCCGAATCCCGGCGTCACCTTGGCCGGGATGGTGCCCTCGACGCCGATGACCCACGCCGCATCGGTGCGGCCGACAATGGCGGGGAGCGCCGGACCCGCCACCATCCGGGCCACGAGCCGGGGCGGAAGCGAGTCCGGCGGCAGGCCCAGTGTCTGACCCGGTGTGGCGAACTCCGCGAGCAGCATGGTGGGACCCGCCAGGGCGGCCACCCCGCAGGCGGAGCGCGGGGCGCCCCCGCTGCAGGCGGCAGAAATCAGGAGCAGGGCGGGCGCGAGGCGGCGGAACATGGACGCTCTCCGGTTTGGGGGTGGTCCGCGGCGCAGCTGCCGATGACGAAAGCTAATCCGAAATCCCGGGGCCGGGGCGACTCTCGCTTGACGTCCCCCGAGTCGATCCGTAACATTCGCCATCCGACCAGAGAGGCCCGACCGGTGGCATCGTACGACTTCCACTGCACCGCCTGTGACCATGCCTTTACCCGCCACTTGCCGATGCGGGACCTCGGCCGCGTGCCGGTGGCCTGCCCGGCCTGTGGTTCCCCCAAGGTGGAACGGGTGTTTACACCGTTCTACGCCAAGACGATCCGGAAATCCTGACGGTGTTCGAGAGCCTGCGCGCCCGCCTGGATCGGTTCCTGGCCGAGCGGACGCCGCCGGCCGACGCGCGCGAGCAGCAGCAGGCGTTGCATGGCGCCTTGCTCGACGCCAAGGTGGGACTCGCGACCATGCGGGACGCGCTCGAGGCTGCCGAGCGCAGCTTGGCCAGCGAACGGCAGCAACTGGCCGACGCGGAGCGGCGGGGTCGCCTGGCCGCCGACATCGGGGACCAGGAAACTACGGAGGTGGCCGGCCGTTTCACGGCCCGACACACCGAGCGGGTGCAGTTGTTGGAGCGGAAGGTGGCCGTGCAACGGGACGAGCTCGCACTGGCCGAGCGGGAGTACGAATCGATGCGCGCGGAATTCCAGCAGCGACGGGGCGCGGTGCCACCGCCCCACACACCCGGGCCCGACGTCGATGACGCGGCGCTCCGACATCAGCTCGACCGGGCGGCCCGGGAGTCGGCCGCGGAGGAACAGCTCGCCCACCTCAAGCGGAAGGTACGAGGCGAAGGATGAGGCGCCCGGCGCGTAGTGCCCTGGTCGCCCTCCTCGGGCCACTGACGAGCCTGTGGGCCCAGCAGCCCACCGCGCCGCCCGCGCATTTCCAGAAGCTTGCCCACACCTACAGCATCGTGGCCTGGGATTCCGTCACCGGAGACCTGGGCGTAGCGGTGCAGTCGAAATTCCCGAACGTCGGCGGGATCGTGCCCTGGGCCCAGGCTGGCGTGGGCGCCGTCGCGACGCAGAGCCTTGCCAACACGGCGTACGGTGAGCTCGGGCTCCAGCTGATGGCGCAGGGTGCCACGGCGAGCGAGGCGCTCCGGATCGTGATGCGCAGCGACACGATGCTGGGCGACCGCCAGGTGGGGATGGTGGACGCGCACGGCCGCACCGCCAGCTTTACCGGCGAGCGTACCTTCGATTGGGCGGGTGGACGGGTCGGCGCACCGGAGGGCGCGGGCACTGTCTTCGGCGGCAAGGGGCAGGTGATCGTGGGCCACGCGTTTGCGGCCCAGGCCAACATCATGGTCTCGGACCAGACGGTCCGGAACATGGCCGAGAGTTTCGCGCACTCCACCGGGTCGTTGCCCGATCGGCTGATGGCCGCGCTCCGCGCGGGCCAGGCGGGCGGCGGGGACAAGCGGGGCATGCAGTCCGCCGCGCTGCTCGTGGTGCGGAAGGGTGGGGGCTATCTCGGGGCGAACGACCGGTTCGTGGACATCCGGGTCTACGACGCTCCGGACCCGATCGCCGAGCTGGCGCGCCTGCTGGCCCTGCACAAGCTGCACTTCTTCCCGACGGATCCGGCCGACCTCGAACCGATCACACCGGCGATCGTCCGGCAGCTGGAGCCCATCCTGCTGGCCGAGCCGGCGGGGCAGCCGCAGAAGTGGCTGGCGGCGCCGCGGGGCACAGCCGACGCCGTGTTCCTCGCGGCGCTGCGTGATTTCATGTACTGGGAAAACTACGACGTGCGGGTCCGGATGGATGGACAGATCGACCGCGTGGTCCTGCAGGACATCCTCGCGAAGCGGGGCGTGGCTCACTGAGCCGGCGCGCCCGCCCACTTCAACCAGGAGTCAGCTTCGTGGCCACAGGAACCTCGCCTTCGAGCGACAAGGCCTTCTTCGGGCATCCCCGGGGGTTGTCGACGCTCTTCTTCACCGAGATGTGGGAGCGCTTCGCCTACTACGGCATGCGCGCCATTCTCGTGCTGTTCATGACGGCCTCGGTGGCGGCCGGCGGGTTGGGGTTCGACGTCGGGAGGGCAGGCGCCGTCTACGGAACGTACGTGGCCCTGGTCTACATGATGTCGTTGCCGGGCGGGTGGGTGGCGGACCGCATTCTCGGGCTTCGACGCTCGGTCTTTTACGGCGGCATCCTCATCATGCTTGGCCAGCTCAGCCTGGCCGTCCCCGGCGCGAAGCTCTTCTATCTGGGCCTGGCGCTCATCATTCTCGGCACCGGACTGCTCAAGCCGAACGTCAGCGCGATCGTCGGCGAGTTGTACGGCAAGGAAGACCTGCGCCGCGACGCGGGGTTCTCGATCTTCTACATGGGGATCAATCTCGGCGCCTTCATTGCCCCACTGGTGGTGGGCGGACTGGCCCAGAGCCCCTGGTTCAAGGGCGTGCTGGAGGGGATGGGCCTCAATCCGACGACCTCGTGGAATTGGGGCTTCGGCGTCGGCGCGTTCGGGATGTTCTGCGGCATCATCCAATACCGGCTGGGCTGGAAGCACTTCGGCGACGCGGGCATCCATCCTGGCGTCCCGCCGGAGTCCTCTGAGGGACAGTCGGCCCGCCGCCAGCTCATCGGCGGGGTCGTGGCGTTGCTCGCCCTGATCGCGGCCCTGGCCGTCATGGTCCGCCAGGGAATGGTGAGCGTCGAGACGATCACCAACGCGTTCAGCTGGGTGTACCTGGTGCTGGTCATCGCCTTCTTCGCCTGGCTCTTCATGGGGGGCACCTGGACGAAGGACGAGCGGAAACGGCTGATCGTCATCGTGGTGCTGTTCGCGGGCGCCGCGGTCTTCTGGTCCGCCTTCGAGCAGGCGGCCTCCACGCTCAACCTCTTCGCGGCGAACAACACCCGCAACAGCGTGTTCGGCCTGACATTCCCCTCGAGCTGGTTCCAGTCCGTCAACGCGCTCCTGATCATCATTTTTGCGCCGGTGTTCGGGTGGATCTGGCTGAAGATGGGCACACACAACCCGTCGAGCCCCGCCAAGTTCGCCTTCGGCCTGGTGTGCGTGGGCCTCGGCTTCGTCGTCATGGTCGGCGCGGCGAACGCCTCGGCGGGCGGCATCCTGGTGAGCCCGATGTGGCTCGTCGCCACCTATTTCCTCCACACGATCGGTGAACTGAGCCTGAGTCCCGTGGGCCTCAGCTCCATGACGAGGCTGGCGCCGGATCGCGTCAAGGGCATGATGATGGGAGTCTGGTTCCTGGCTGCGTCGGTGGGCAACCTCATCGCCGGCGGTGTGCTCCGCTTCTACACGGACTTCACGCTCCCGCAGGTGTTCGGCGCGGTGGCGGCCTTCGCGATCGTCGCGGGGCTGCTGATGTTCGGGTTGGTGCTCCCGATCAAGCGGATGATGGCGCGCACGGACTGATCCGGACCACGCCAGGACCGGACCGCGATCGGCGCGGGGCGCTCAGCGTCCCGCGCCGATCCACATCCGGACGGCCATGACCATCAGGAAGGCGGCGAAGAGCCGTTGCAGCGTGGCGGGTGGGGTGCCGATCGCCAGCTTGGCGCCGAACCAGACGCCGAGGAAGATTCCCAAGGCGATGAGGGCGGACGCCTTGACGTCGAGGAGGCCCCGCTTGTGGTACTCCATGGCGCCCAGCAGGCCGACAGGGAGGAGCAGTGCGCCGAGCGAGGTGCCGGTGGCCTGGAGCATGGGCCAGCGCCCCACGAGGACCAGGGCGGTGACGATGATCAGGCCGCCGCCGATGCCGAAGAGGCCAGACAAGACGCCAGCCGCCAGGCCAAGGGCGAGGAGGAGCAAGGGCATGGATCGAGGCTCCGATGGGAAGGATGGCTTCAAGTATGACGGGGCGGTGAGGCGGGCGCCACCTGCGGTGGTAGATTTCCGTCCATGACCGCCGTGCGAATGACCCTGGCACTCACCGCCCCGCTCTGTCTCCTCGCGGTGGCATGCGAGGCGCGTCGCGCGCCGTCGGCGGGGGCCCCAGAGGCCGGCGGGGAGTCCGCCGCACGGGAGTATCCGAACCCGCGTCCGAAACCCGATTTCACGCTGACCGACACGGAGGGACGCCCGTTCGCGTTCCGCCAGGCCACGGCAGGGTCGGTCACGCTCCTCTTCTTCGGCTATACAAACTGTCCGGACGTCTGCCCGGTGCACATGGCCAATATCGCGTCGGCGCTCCACAAGCTCCCGGACGCGGTGGCCCGGCAGGTGACCGTGGTGTTCATCACGACGGATCCCGAGCGCGACACGCCGGCGCGGATCCGGGCGTGGCTCGACCACTTCGACCCACGGTTCATCGGGCTGACGGGCAGCCAGGCCGCGGTGGATTCCGCGCAAGTCGCCATGCACCTGCCACCGGCCTACAAGGAGGACCTCGGCGGCGGGCAGTACCAAGTCGGGCACTCGGCGCACGTCATCGCCTTCACGCGCGACGGCTTGGCGCGCTTCGCCTTTCCGTTCGGGACGCGGCAGTCGGAATGGGCCCAGGAGATCCCGCGCCTCGTGGCGTACCCGGACCAGCCATGAGGGTTCGCCCGCTCGCCCTGCTCCTGCTCGCGGCCTGCGTCGCGAGGGGGCCGGCCATCGTGGTGCGGGACGCCTACGGTTACCAGCCTGTGCTTGGCGATGTGGGGGCGGTCTACTTCACGGTCGAGAACCGCGCGGGCACCGCGGACACGCTGACCTGGGCCGAAGTGGCGGGGGCCGGGGTCGCGATGATCCATGAGCAGGTGGCGGACGGTGACCGGGTGGTGATGCGGCACGTCGGCACGCTGCCGTTGCCGGCACATGCCACCGTGCAGCTCAAGCCCGGGAGACTGCATGTGATGGTGGAAGGATTCGAGCGCTCGCCGCTGGCGGGCGACACCCTGCTGGTGACCGTGCACTTCGCACGGGCCGGCGCGGTCCGTGTGCGGGCGCCGGTCCTGGCGTATGGGACGGAACCGTGAGGCGCACGGCATGACGTGGTGGTGTGCGGCGCGCGACGTGGCCTGGTCCTGGACGTGGCAGGCCTATCCCGGCGTCTGGTTGTTTGTGCTCGGGATTGCGGCGGGCTTCAGCGTGATGATCCGGCGGCTTGCGCCACGCCACGCGCCGAAGGGCCAGCCGCCCCTCCCGGTAGCGCGAGTGGCCTGGTTTACGATCGGCCTGGTCGTGCTCTGGTTGGCGACTGACTGGCCCATCGGGGCGCTCGGGGCCGGCTACCTGCTGAGCGTCCACACCGCCCAGTGGATCCTCTACACGCTCGTCGTTCCGCCCTTTCTCCTGCTCGGTGTGCCCGCATGGCTGCCCCTGGCCGCCCGCGCCGACTCCCGCACGGGTAGGGGGTTGAGGGTCCTGGCCCGGCCGGTCGTGGCGTTGCTCATCACCGACGCCATCCTGCTGGCGTCCCACCTTCCCCCGGTGGTCGATGGCTTCCGGCGCACCCAGGTCGGCTCCTTTGCCGTGGATCTGGCGTGGCTGATCGGCGGGCTCGTGATGTGGTGGCCCATTCTGGCCCCCAATCCCTCCATCAGCCGGGTGTCCTACCCCTGGAAGATCGGTTACCTCTTCCTCAGCACCATGGTACCGATCGTGCCCGCGGCGTTCCTCACCTACGCCGACTATCCGTTGTATGCCCTGTACGAGCTCGCCCCCAGGGTGCACGACATCCCCGCGACCACCGACCAACAGGTCGCCGGGCTCATGATGAAAGCGGTGGCCGATCCGATCATCTGGCTCGCCATGGCCGTCGTGTTCTTCCGCTGGCAACGGGTGGAAGAGGCGGCGGATCGCGCCGAGCGCGACCAGCGGCGAGCGGAAGCTCAGCCGTCCTGAGCGGGGCCGCCCTTCAGCTGGCGCAGGCGTTCGCCGGCGGCGTCGCCCGCCTTCGTCCCCCGAAAGCGGTCCGCGAAGCGGGCCAATTCGACCTGCAGCCTTCCTTCCTGCCCCGTCCGCTCATACAGATCAATCAAGTCGTTCGCGATGATCCGTTCCCAGTCGGCCACGGGTCCGAGCCGGCGGGCGTCGACATAGGTCGCTTCGGCCCCCTCGGCGTCGGCCAGGGGGCCGGCCAGCAGCCGGCCCAGGGCGACCATGGCGGCGATGTCGCCGGGAGCGCCGAGCAGGTGCAGCCGGTACGCCGTGGCTGCATCGTCGAACTTGCCTTGCGCCACGAGCGCCTCTTGTCGTGAGAAGCCCTGCGGCCGGGGCGCGGTGTGGCCGGCATGAAGTGCGATCACGACCCCGGAGGCGGTCCGCGTGGTGGCCACCTCCACCAGGAGGATCAGTCCCCACGTGGCGGGGAGGAGCAGGACCAGGCAGGCCAGGAGGACGGCGGCCGGAAGGTGGGCGCGGCTCGCCAAGAAGGAGATCGCGAATACGCCGATGATCAGCGCGGGTCCGCCCAGGAGCACCGCGATGCGGAGGAGCTGCGCCTTCTCGGCCGAATCGCGCTTGGGCATCCCGGATCATAACCTCTCGGACCGGGGCACCGGCCGCGGGCGCCGTGGGTGCCTACTCTGCCGCACAAAGTACTTGACAGCCGCCGGACTTCCTGCTAAGATGTCTCGCATGCTGAGTCAGCCGCCGCCGATCTCCACCGCTTCCTTGGGAGACCGGGCCCTCGACAACCTCTCGTTCATCCGGGACACGATGGAGCGCGCCACGGCCTTCACCGGGGTGCCGGGGTGGGGCGGGGTGGCCATGGGAGGCACGGCGCTCGGGGCTGCGGTGCTCGCCGCCGGGCAGGCCACCCCGCGCAGGTGGCTGGCGGTGTGGCTCGCTGATGCCGTGCTGGCCTTTCTGATCGGGGCATGGTCGCTCGGCCGGAAGTCACGCCGTCTGCAGGGTTCGGCGCTTACGCGGCCGGCTCGGCGCTTCCTGCTGAGCTTCTCCCCGCCGCTGCTGGTCGGGGCGCTCCTCACCGTGGTACTCTGGCAGGCCGGCCAAGCCACGCTTCTTCCGGGCACTTGGCTGCTGCTCTACGGGGCGGGGGTGGTCACCGGCGGCGCGTTCTCGGTGCGCGCCGTGCCGCTCATGGGGCTCCTCCTGATGGCTCTCGGGGCGGCGGTGCTGTTCTGGCCTGCCTGGGGGAATGCCGGGATGGCCCTGGGGTTCGGCGGAGTGCAAATCGGATTCGGCGTCTTCATTGCGCGGAGGCATGGTGGCTAAGTCATCATCGGCGCGAACGCCACACGACACACTTCGGACGCCGGGCGCCAGGCCCCGCCTTGGGGCGCTGCGCGGCGAGGGCAGCGGGGTGCCGCTGGCGCTCAACCAGCTGATCCACGAGCGAAAGCGGCTCGCCATCGTCAGCGCCCTGGCGGTGCACGAATGGCTGTCCTTCACCGAACTGAAGGCGCTGGTGGGGGCCACCGACGGCAACCTGAGCGTCCATGCGCGGAAGCTCGAGGACGCGGGATACGTGGAGTGCCGGAAGGGGTTTGCGGGCCGCATACCGCGGACCGAGTTCCGGCTGACGAGCGCCGGCCGGCGGGCGTTGGCGGGGTATCTCGACCACATGGAGGCGCTCATCCGCCGCACCCGCGACGGGTGAGCGGGTCTCTTTTTTTGAGGAGACACTTTGTAATGCAAAGTTCTTTCGCAGCAGCCGCTCCCGCGGGGCTGCACCTGGCGGTGATCCTCGACGGCAACGGCCGCTGGGCCACGCGGCGGGGACTGCCGCGGGCGGCCGGGCACCAGGCGGGCGCCCTGGCCGTACGGCGGCTCGTGGAAGCGTGCCCCGCATCGGACATCGGCACCCTGACGCTCTACGCCTTCTCCTCGGACAACTGGAGCCGGCCGGAACGCGAGGTCCGCTGGCTCCTCCGTCTCTTCCGCGAGCACCTGCGCAGCGAGGTCACCCGCTGCGTGGCGACCGGAATCCGGCTCTCCGTCATCGGCCGTCGCGATCGATTGCCGCTGCCGCTGCAGGCCGCTATCACGTCCGCGGAGGCCGCGACGGCTCGGGGGCGGCGGCTCCACCTGCGCCTGGCCATCGACTACTCGGGACGCGACGCCATCGTCGCGGCGGCCCGGGCCCTGGCCGACCTGCCGGCTCCCTCCCGGGAGGAGTTCGCCCGCGCGGTAACCGACGCCGGCCGCGGCGGACCGATCGTGCCTCCGGTGGACCTCCTGATCCGGACCGGCGGCGAGCAGCGTCTCAGCGACTTCCTGCTCTGGGAATCGGCCTACGCCGAATTGCACTTCACGCCGACGATGTGGCCCGAGTTCGATACCGACGATCTGCACGCCGCGCTCATCGCGTACCAGGCCCGCGAGCGGCGCTATGGCGGCCTGCCGCTCCGCGCCGCCATTTGACCCCCTCATCACGCGAGGATCTCGCAGTGCTTGCCAACCTGCTCGCCACGCTCGCCCTTCTAGGCTCGATACTGCTGAGCGTCCTCGGACTCGGCGTGGTCCTGTTTGGCCTGGCCCGGGCCAACTGGTCCCTTGTGCGCCGGGCCCTTCTGTGGACCGGTGGGTATGTGGCGATCTATCTGCTGGCGGTCCTGGCGTCTCCGCTCACGGCCCCGACGCAGGTGCTGCCGCCAGGCGGCGAGATCGCCTTCTGCGGCTTCGACTGCCACCTGCACGTGTCGGTCGCGGGCAGCACCGCGGAGCCAGGACAGATTCGCATTGCCATCCAGGTGCGAAGCGACGCGAGGCAAGCGCCGGAGTATCCCAGCTACCTCCAGTTCCGGCTAATCGGCCCGAACAACGCGGTTGTACCGCCGTTGCCGAATCCGCCGGCGTTCGCACGCCTGCTCGGCGCCGGAGAGAGGTATGTGGACACGCTCACGTTCGCCGTCCCGGCGACGGGAGGGCCGTACACCCTGCGGGTGGTGTATGCGGGGTGGCTCGACGAACTGATGCTCGGTCCGGCGAACTCGCGCGCCGCGGGGAAGACGACGCTGGGCCTGGGTGACTCCCCATCATGAACACTCAGACCGGACGCGCGCTCGCGCTGCTTGCGGCAGCCGGGGCGCTCGGGCTCTCAGGGGAAGTGCTCCGCGTCTGGGTGCCGGCGCGACTCGACGTCGCGCTCTGGGTGGCCGCCATGCTCCTCACCGCGTATGCACTGATTCGCGCAGGCGCGCTCACGGCACCACCGCAGGCGGGGTGGCTGGCGGCCGGGGCGTGCGTGATCTTCCCCTGCCTGCTCTGGCGGGATTCACCGACGCTGTTTGGGCTCAACCTGGTGGCCATCGGTGGATTGCTCGTCCTTGCCGCCCCCGGTACGGCGATGCGGTCACTGGATCGCCTCGGCGCCTCCGACCTGATCCGGGGCGGCCTCTGGGTGGGCGGGTCGGTGTTGCTTGGACCGATTCCGGTCGCGATTGCGGACATTCGCTGGGCGGAGCTTCCGGTGGGAGCCCGAATTCGCCGACTCAGCGCCGTGGCAGCCGGGCTCGTCGCGGCCGTGCCCGTGCTCCTCCTCTTCGGCTCCTTGCTGAGCGAGGCAGACCCGCTGTTCGGCCAGTCCATGGCGTGGTTCTGGGCGTTCGACCTCTGGGGGTTCGAGGAGCATATCATCCTGGCCGGACTCATGGCCTGGGCGGCGGCCGGTGGGCTGCGCGGCGGATTCTGGCGGGAGGGCCGACTCCCGGGGACACCGTTCGTATTGAACCTGCGGGTGCCCCCTGCCACCCTGCTCAGCTTTCTGGGCGCCATCGGAGGGCTGTTCGCGCTGTTCGTCGGTTTCCAGGCGAGGGAACTCTTCCTCGGTCCGGGCGAGTTTCAGGCGCTGACGGGGACGACCATCGCAGACTATGCCCGGCGTGGGTTCTTCGAGCTGGTCGCCGTGACGGCGCTCACGCTTCCCATGCTGCTGGCCGCCGACTCGCTGCTCGATCGGCACGACGCCTCGGAGCTTCGCCAGTTCCGGCGGCTGACGGCGGCCGTCCTCGTCCTGCTCGCCCTCGTGCTCGCCAGTGCCTACAACCGGATGCTGCTCTATCGCTCCTACTACGGCCTGACCGAAGACCGCTTCTACACCCTCGCGTTCATGACGTGGCTCGGGGTGCTCCTCGCCTGGTTCGCCGCCACGGTCCTCCGGGGACGGCGGTCGCGATTCGTCCCTGGTGCCTTGCTCACCGGGCTCGCGGCGCTTCTGCTGCTCAACCTCGTCAATCCCGACGCGGTCGTCGCTCGTGTGAACCTGAATCGGGCGGTGCGAGGCGCCCCGCTGGACAAGGTCTACCTGAGTCGGCTCAGCGCCGACGCGATTCCGACGATCGTCAATGGCGCCATGAAGCTTGAGGTGGCCGAGCGGTGCGCCCTAGTGAGGCAGTTGGAAACTCGGTGGGGTGCAGAATTGGTTGGGAGCGGGCCGTCGTCGACGTGGAACTTGGCACGGCTGAAGGCCCAGCGCCGCGTCGGGCCGGCGTGGGAGGCGGTGCGGGCCTGCGCGGCGCCCGCTGAGGCTCAGGGCACCGACGCCAGGTTGTAGAGCGCCCGGAACGCCCGGAACGCCTCGGCGTAGTCGGCGTGCGTCACCCGTACGGTCCGGCCGCCGGCCCGCACGCTGCCCGGAACGAGTTCCGCCATGTCGGCGTGGTGCGTGGAGCAGAACTCCACCTCGATCGTCGCCGGCGACGACACGGTCCACGGCGCCGGCGGTTTCTGTACCGCCGCCGTCACCCCATCGCGGATCAGCCGGCAGGCCTCCGCCGGTGCCAGTGAGCGGGCCCCGTGCCGCGCCACGGCGTGCTTCACAACCACCGCGCGGGTGCCGGTGCCGAGCAGGGCGCCGCATTCGGCCGCCAGCGCCTGGTCGCCGGAGACCAGGGCCACCGGCACCCCGAACCGGCCGGCGAGCGCGGCGTTGAGTCCCAACTCCCCGACGGCGGCGCCATTGAGCCGCACCTGGAAGATCCGGTCGGTGTAGGTGTGGTCCAGGATCGCGTGCGGAGTGCCGGCCTGCGCATGGTAGCCGATGAAGCAGGCGGCGTCGAAGCCCGCATCGATCCCTTCGAGCATCGAGCGGGGCTTGGTGGAGCCGCTCACCAGTTCGGCGCGCGGATCCAGGTCCTCCGCCAAGAGGTTTCGCATTTCCCAGTGGCTGTCGTTCACGACGACGCGGGTGGCGCCCGCTGACAGCGCCCCCTCGACGGCGGCGTTGGCCTCCGCCGTCATCAGCCGCCGGAACCGCCCATATTCGCCGGCACACCGGGGGTCGATCGGGTTGGTCTGGTCCTCGTGGACCACCCCAGCCACGCCTTCCATGTCCACCGAGATGTACACCCGCATCGCCACGCTCACAGGAGTTCGCCGCGGGAGACCGTCACGGCCTTGCCGCCGAGCTGAACCCGGTCGCCTTTCACCTCGACGCGCACCTCCCCGCCGCGCGCGGAGGCCTGGAAGGCGAAGAAAACGGACTTGCCGAGTCGCGCCTGCCAATACGGTCCCAGCGCGCAGTGTGCGGAGCCGGTGA
>Ga0315273_10008144_pt1 | contig 13206 bp, 8 predicted proteins | sample YL17G02_0_MG_FD_205753 | JGI IMG/M metagenome (GOLD analysis project Ga0315273, IMG submission 205753) | Sediment microbial communities from Yellowstone Lake, YNP, Wyoming, USA - YL17G02_0 | ecosystem: Environmental > Aquatic > Freshwater > Lake > Sediment | place: USA: Wyoming | collected...
CTGACCGGCTCACCGCCATCACCATAGAATACAACATTCCGCTGGGCACTTTGCTCCTGCTCAAGAAGTACTATAGCAGTTACAGCCACCAGGAGAGCTATCATATCTATATACAGGAGCAGATTGCTACACGCTACGAGCGCCAAATCCGCTCATTTGCAGGCTGGGTGGAGCTTCCATCCGACCTAAGCATGTTGCTGGTAGATGCCCAGCGCGTTTCACTATTTTGCCAGGCGATCTTCTGTGGGTTGATCCAGGTAGTGCCGGATGAGCTGGGGTATCGGCGCAATTGGAGTGTGATGTCTCATATCGTGGAGGCAATCCAACCTTTCCCATTGGCTCCGGCCGATAGCCCCAGCGACCTGCTCAGCGCCATGCGCGCTTTTGTTTTAGATCTGCCGAATTCTCCCGGCCTTGAAAGCCAGTTCGGCAGCCCCTTCCACCCATCCCGGTACGCCGGGTTTATCGATCGACTGTGGAAAGAGGCGCGCCGTTGCCGGGGGCGAGCTGATTTTACCAACCAGCGCGACCACTTTGAGCGAGAGTACCTGACCTACTGGCGTCAACAAGGAGAGCAAGATAGCCTGGCTTGGGCGTTTGCCAATCTGCTGCAGGCCGAGCTGGAAGAGCCGGTCTGGAGAGATTGGTGAACCTCTGAAAGGTTGTATAGGGAGTGTTTATGCAACGGAAAGATACAACCACCGTCCCAATCGGGACAGAGATTGAGCACAACGGGCAACCCCTGCGTATTACCAGTCTTTTGAGCGACTTGGGTTGGACTAGTGAGGTTTACCAGGGCGAGTTGGGCGTGAAGGGGGCTGCCACTCCGGTGGCCATCAAGGTGATGAAAGCCCTGGATATACCCATGGCGCGCCAGCTTTTCGAGCAAGAAGGCCTGACCCTGGCTGCGATGATGTATCACGAAGAAGAAACCAATAAAGAACAGCGCCTTTCTTTGAAGGTGGCGCCAGTCTATTATGGCCAGTTTGAGTACAATGGCATGCCCTGCTTGGTGATGGAGTATATCCAGGGACAGAAAGTGCCGCGATTGCTGGAGAAGGGCGGCAAGTTACCCGAGTTGGAGGCTCTCACCATTGCCTGGCATCTGTACCGCACGCTGGATATTTTGCATGTTCGTCTTAAGAAGACCTATATAGACCTGAAGTTTGAGGATCTATGGTGGGTAGCAGGTGAGAATGCGAGCAGTGGGCAGCTGAAGCTGGTGGATTTCGGCACGTTGGAGGATATTAAGCCCGGCGATCCTAACCCGCGTGGCACGCGGCGTGACCTGCTACTGGCAGGCGTGTATCTTTGGGGCATGCTAACCGGACATATGCTGGCCTATTCACTTGGCGACCTGCGGGAACGGGCTGATCCATTGCTGCGAGGGGCAGAGATGAGTTGGGGAACGCGCCGGTTGTTGCGCCGCCTGCTGCACCGCAACCCGGCTCTACGGCCAACCAACGCTGCCGGGGTGGCCTCCGAACTGCGTACCCTGGTGAATTTCTGGGAGCAGCCGGCGGAGCGGTTATTTGAAATTGCTGATAGCAACATCTCGCGCGCTTTAGGTGAGAGCGACCAGCGCGGCCCTCAGGCACAAGAATTTGCCAGCCGGGCGCACGCAGCGTTGGATCTGGTGCGACGGAAATCTGACTATGATGAGGAACGGTTTAACAATGCGCTACGGCGGGTGGAAAATATCGAGCACATCAGTGATTACCTGGAGCGCGGGCGGGCCCTATTTGATGGCCGTACCTATGGAGATGCACGCCAGGTTTTTGAAGAGGGCGTACACTGGAGCGACGATCCTGCTATTCTGCGGCGATGGGGTTACTTGGCGTATATGGGGCAGGATGTCACCCCCGAGGTGTTCGACCGCTACCTCGGCGCCGCGATTGAATCTGTGGATCGCATGAACCAGGGCAACTGGCTCGCTGCCGGCGAGCGCCTGGCTGAGCTGTCTGCCCCACTGGCCTCACCAGGAATGCAGGCCTTGCAAGCCGATTGCGGGCTCTTTGCCAGCCTGGAACAGGCCGGGATCGCCAACCGAAATCAGGCCTTTGATCAGGCTGCGGCGGCATATCGTAGCGCCCTGGATAGCCTGAGAAAGTTGCCAGATGCAGATTTTGTGCAACAAGAAGAAGTGGGCGATCTGCGTATCTTAGCCGAAGAAATGGAGCGCCTGCGCGATACTCGTGGCCGGTCGCGCCAGATGCTGGACGAGGCTTTGACTGCCGTCCAGAATGGCGATGATCAACGGGCGATTGAGCTGGCCTGGCAGGCCTACCGGTTGGACTGGCAGGATCAGATTGTAAAGGAGAAATATGCTCACTTGCTGCAGGAATCGCAGCGTGTCTGCCGCCCAGCCACGACCTTGCGCCTGGCTGAGGTCGGACTGAATGAATGGCCGATTTTGCCAGTGCTCGACGCATTGCGCAACCAATCCTGGCTGTTATGGCAAGCTGACCAAGCTCTGGAGTGTGGCGATTACGCTGCTTTGGGTAGCAGCCTGATTACACTAAACGCCAACCTACCCCTGGCGCAGCCCGTATCTATTCAGACAGCTAGCCTCCAACTCCTTGATCGGGCTGGCAAGCAAGCCACTCAGGCACGGGATGAGCTAGGCTTGCAGGAGCTGGCTCGTACCTGCGAAGCACTCCAATTTGAAGGCTATCCTCAAAGGGTAGAAGGTTTGAGGCAAAAGGCGGAACAGTTCCAGGTCGAGCGTGAATCGCTGCAGCGCCATACGGTCGACCGCTTGTTGGCGCGCATTGTGTGTCTGCTTGACCTGAATCAGCCTCGGGAGGCAGCGGAGTTGTGGCCGGGGGTTGACCTGGCGGAGACCCTGGTGCGGTTCAATAACCGCCTAGGCGAGGCCAGCCAACTGTTGGCAGATACCGTCCTACTAGCTCATGAGCTAGGCGGCTATTCCCTGGAAGACATTCAGGCGCTGCAGACCCGCCTGCGGGTTCAGTTGGAGGCCGACGGGCAAACCGAGCTGCAGCGCCAGCAATATCGACAACAAGAACAGGCAGCGCGCCTGACTTCTCTACAGCAAGAATGGGAGCAACTTCAGCATGATCGAGAGTGGCTTTACGGGGGTGGGGCGATGAATATTGCCCTCTCGCTAAGGCGCACTTTCTTGAAAGAGCTGCAAGACCGGCTGATGAGTTTTATCTTTAGCAGTTATGCCTATCTGGCACGTGACGATCGGGACCAGAAGACTATCCGTGACCGCATTGCCTGTGCGTTGAATACACTGGATGGGATAGGCGAAGCAGCCTGGAAGGAGTTGCTGACCGAAGCAACTGATCGCCTGCAGCAGCTGCAAAATCAATTGCATGCAACGGCCCAACTCTTCGACGCCGGCGAGTTGGACAAGGCTGCAGTTGAATTGGACCGCCTAAAGCAACAATACGGCAGTGCTGCGGAGTGGCAAGGGTTGCGGTCTCAAGTGGTCCAGGCTCTAGCCTGGAGAGTGTGGTTGCAAGACCATCGGGCTATGCTAGAGGCTGGCCGGTCTGATCAAGACCTGCTGGCTGGCCTGCGAGCTTACGGTACTTCGGACCTGCCAAGAGTTTACCGCGCCAGGCCTGATGTGCTCAGCTACTTGCACCTTGCCCGCGTGGTTTTAAATGAAGAATTAAAGAAGAGCCTGCCAGATTTTGAGACTCCAGGATTTGTGGCCAAAATGCAATTCCGCCGAGAATTTGAAGAGACTGCGAAAATGTTTGAAAAGGATGGGGGCCATGCAGCTGCCTGATGATAAACAAACCGCTAATCGCCAGGAATATCTGAGGCAGCTCTATGAAGCCGCCCGCCAGCAGGATATGCCGCGACTGGAAAAGTTGCTATCGGCGCCGATTCCGTCTGCAGAGATCGAGGCAGTTGCCTGGGGAAACCTGGCGCAAGACGACCAGCGCCGTCGCTGGGCTGAAGAGCAAGCCCGCCGCCAGCAGGATGAAGCCACGAACCGGCAGCGTGAGTTAGAGGCTTCCCAAAAGCGGAAAGGGCGTAGAGGCAGGGTGATCCTGGTGATCTTGGGGAGCGTTTTGTTGTTCTTCATATTGATCGGCCTGATGGTGGGGGCCTTCTTGCTAGGCCGCTATACTGCGACCAAGGCAACATCAGGTTCCAATGCGGCGCCAAAGGCCATGGCTTCCGAGGCCTCGGCCACACCTACGCACACGCCTAGACCGCAAATTCCCATTCCAAAGCCACCGACGACCAGTCCCATCCAGCAGCTACCGCCTTCGCTCACCATCACACCGATTCCTTCTTCGCGCTACTATCTGGCTCCGGGCATAGCCCTTTATCCGTTCGTGCCGGTGCAGGCACAAGCTGCCTGGCTGCTGGGCGATCGTGATGCCACAGCCAGCCCTCCATTTGATAATGCCGAGGTTTGGAATAAAGCCGTCTCGAGCGACCCGAACGCCGGAAAGCAACCATATTTCGTCACCACGGTGGGTAATGCCACGGTGACCTGGCAAATGGATGTACCCATGGAGGCTGGACTATACATGCTGTACATCTTAGACACCGTAGCCGAGTCGTCGGGACCTGTGGATTTCCAGGTTTTTTGGGACGGCGCCCAGGTGAACCCCGTCCGCGGGTCAAGCAAAGTAATTTTCAATATCAAGGCTCCCGGTGGTCAAATAGCTGACGCCTGGTTGCCAATCGGAGCATACTGGGCGAGCCAGGGGCAAGCTCTGGAGGTGCAAGCTACGGTCGGGGAGCGTAATATGGACACGCCTATGGCCATCGACCGGTTATTAGTGACTCGCCTTTCAAAGGAAGCTGAGCAGATGTTGGTAGCCTTGCCAAAGGAACGGCTGCTGTACAGCCTTGTGGACGATGAGCAGGCTACTTTCTATAGCTTACAGGGAGACCAGGCAATCAAGCTAGCCGACCTGTTGCAACCGCAGAGCGAGCGGTATGGGGAATTGGCCTGGAATAATCGCTTTAAGAGCTGGGGGATTCCCTGGAATACAAATCTAGTGGTGCTTTGGGAGCCGCAGGGACGTCTGCCTGCCGGTGAATATGAGTTGTATGTGTGGGTGCCGGCCGCCCATGCCACTGCGACGGGCAAGTTCCAATTGCTGGCTGATGGCGTGGTGGTGCCGCGCGACAACCCGGCTCCAATCAAACAGGCCGATTTCCCCGGTCAGTGGGTCTCGCTGGGTAGCTGGAGGCTGGCGCAAGAAGCAGCCGTGAGCGTGCGTCTGGTGGTAAGCAAAGATGCAAACCTGCTGCCAGACAGCACTCAAGCCGAGATCGGCGCCGACTCCGTGGCGCTTGTATATGTTGGACCTTGAAGTTGAGTTCGCGCTGCGCCAGGCGAGCAAATCATCTTTTTTTGCAAGTATATGCGAGTATAGATTATGGATTTAGACGTTTATTATCAGAATACAGTTGAGCATCTTCGGGCCCAGGCTCGCCAGCACGAGGACCTGGGTGATTTTGATCGTTGGGCAACATGTGAAGATGCCGCCGAAAAGCTTCAAACCTGGCTGGATGGCGGCCGCCAAGGCAAGTGTCCGTTGGACCTGGACGAGTTCGATATTCTGCCATTTGAGCCAGAGCCGATCCTGGTGGAAGAGGCGGTTCAACCAGCAGGCCTGGCGCCCACGCAATCTGAAGCTTTGGTTGAGGATGCAGAGGCAATAGCTGAGCCGGTGGCTGCAGCAAAAGATTTTGCGGTTGAAGAGCCAGTGTCAGTCGTGGAGCCTGGTTGGGATGAGGCGGCTACTCCAAAAGAGCCTATGGTGGCGCAACCCGCGGTCGAAATGAAACCTGCGCCAGAGGTCGGACCGACTGAAACGCTGGAGGAGATTCCCTATCTGACCCAAGAAGAGGAGACGCCCGAGCAGAAACAGTTACGCAAAGAAGTGGGCGCCCTGCGCGAGGACTTCAAGAGCGGGCGCTTCAGCCAGTCTTCGGCGCGAGCGCGCGTCCTGCGCGATCGGCCTGAGCTAACCCCCGGGCTGCATGAGCAGGTGGAGAATCTGCTCGAGCGCTCCGAGCAGGAGCTGAACAAGCAGGTTCAGACACTGCTGGCGAATGGCGACCAGGCGCGCAACTCTGGTGAGTTGGAAGCCGCCCGAAGCGCCTACAGAGCCGTGATAGAGCTGGCTCCGGATCATGAGTACGCCCGGCGGATGCTCTTCGAGCTAGACAGGGCTGGAGCCGAGAAGCTCAGCGTAGCCCAGCAACGCGAGCTGGTCAATGGGCTACAGGAGCGAAAAAATATCTCCGTTCTTGGAGACGCGGTTTATAAAGCCGAAGCATGGCAGGCAGAAGGTCGCCTGCCAGATAAACTAGCTGAGCTCCTGACTCGCGCCCGCGACTACTACGATAAATGGCGCACGGCGCACGGCCAAGAAACTACGATGATGCGCTTCGGCGACCTGAAGGGGCGCAAAGATGCGGTGGAAAGTATCCGTAAGCGTGTTCTGGCCGATGAGAAGATGATCTTTGATATCACCAGTAACCGCTTCCGCCCGGCGGTGGAAGTGTTGAACGAGGCGCAGCGGTTACTGGAAGAGATCTCCGAGACAACTGCCCAGTACGAGATCGACCGGGTGCGGCTGGCTCTACCGGCTTTCCCGTTGTGGGCTCGGGAACGGCTGAACAAAGCCCTTGAGCAGCCTTTTCACGAGCACCATGCCCGTTTGCTGGAAAACCTGCGCCTGGAAGTGGACCAGTGGGCAGAGAAGAAGACCCAGGCCGATGGGCTGCTGAAACAGGCCAACCAGGCCAGCGATCCGCTCGACAAGCTGGGCTACGTGCTGCGCGCCCAAAAAGCCTTCCCTTACCTGGAAGGGCTGGAGAGTGCCGAGGACGAGCCGGCTCCCTTGGTGACCCAGACGCAGCAAACGGCGGGCGATTGGTTGGCCAGCCGCATGGCTGCCCGCAGGAACCTGGCCCGCTTGCACCTGGAAAGTGGCGAGTATGACCAGGCGCGCAAGGAGCTGATGGCAGGCGAGGAAGACCTGGCGCGTTGGCCGCTACCTGAGAAGCCGGTGGCCCTCCAGGCGCTGGTAGCTGAGTATCAGGCACTACGCCAGGAGGTTGATACACGCGAGACCTATCACAAAGAGTACCGGCGCCTGGCCGACGAAATCCGCAACAAAGTAAATGATCCTAACCAGCGCGCAGCCGCCTTAGACCTGCTAGCCAAGGTGCTCAAAGACGAACGCTACACGTTCTCAGAGCGGCGTGTGCTGGAATCGGATATGGACCAGTACAAGGGCATCGAAAGCCTGCTGCGCGACCTGGATAACGCCTACGAGGCTGAAGACTGGGAGCGTGTGGACGAGCTGGCCCAAAAGATTCTCGATTCGCAGAAAGCCGGCCAGTTTGCCGAGCATGTGATCGCTGCCCAGACCAAAGCCAGGCTGGAACTGGATATTGCCAGGACTCACGAACTACTGGAGAATGATGAGGTCGTCCAGGCTAATAGCATCCTCAGTAAGCTGATCCGTATGGAGAAGGACGAAGCCCGGAAGGCGGCATTGGAAAAGCGCCTGGGGGAGGAGTCGGCTAAGATCCACCAAGGCATCCAGGCTAATAAGACATTCCAGCCATTGTACGAGAAAGGCATAGAGCTGAGCCAGAAGAAGGGTGTCGCCGAGCGGTTACAGGCTCTTATACTCTTCCGCTATGTGGGCGGGTTGGATGTCCCTTTGCCCGACCCAGAGACGAACCGTCTTGTTTACAAGCTGATTTATGGCGAGGAGGTAAAGGCGCCTACCCCGCCAGCCTGGCCGCCTTACAGGGTCTCGCTGCGTACCACTGACGCCCGCCGAGAGGCGCGCCAGGTGGCGATCGGGTTGCGCAAAGAGCTGCTAGAAAATCTAATGCAGGCGTATCAGAAGCAGGCCAGGCTGCGTGGCGACGAGATGGAAAAGCTGGCCGGGCAGGCACGCGCCCTGCGCCAGGCCAGCTTGCTAGAAGCGGAGGATGAGCGCGCTGCGGCGCGCTGGGCCGAGGTGACCTGGGGCAGCCAGAGCGCACAGACGAAAGAGCACCTGGGCGATTGGGAGGGGGCGGTGCAGGTATGGGCTGAGCTAGACCGCCTGTATCCTTTCTGGCCCGAAATAGAGCGCGGATTCCACCGGGCGCGCATCCAGAACGTTGTCAACCAGGCTGAAGGGTTGCGCATCAATGACCAGGGCGAGCAAGCCCTGATGTTGCTGCGCAATTCCCAACAGGAGCCGGCCCTCAGTCGTTCCTGGCAGATTGCACTGGCCCTGGCCGAAACGCACGCCCAGCGCGGCGACTTTGCTCAGGCGTTCCGCGCCCTGGCGGACTCCGAGCGGATGAGCGAGCTGCAGGGCGAGGCCAGCGAAGGCCCGACCTCCGCAGCAGGCCGCCGCCAATTGCTGGCTGCAAAGCGCGCCGAGCTCGAGCGCGAGAAAGAGATCCAGCAAGTGATTGCTCGCATCCACAATGAGTGGCAATCGCAGGTGGTCAATGCCCGTGAGGCTCTGCGTCTCCTGCAGAGCGCCCTCAGCAAGCCGCCCACCCAGGATTCGCGGCGTCTGATGGAGTTGCGGGAGGAGATTTATACAAAAGCGGAAGAAAGTTTACTTAAGACCGCCCGTCAAGAGAAAGCCCGGGGCACCGACGACGGCAAGATCCAGGCCGTGGCAGCCCTGGTGGACCTGCGCGAGCTCGAGACCATCATCAAACGCCCTCCTGAGGATTGCCGCTCGACGAGCGAGCTGAATTCGCTGCGCGCCGAGTTGGCCCCGGCTGCCAAAGCCATCAACCTTAAGGCGCGTGAGTTCGACCCCGTTAATCTGAGTCTGGAACAGGCCGTGCGGGAGGCAGGACTCCTGGCAGGGCGGCTGCAGTCCTTCTCGAGTGTTATCCCGATCTTCAAAGAAGAGTTGGGCGGGATCCAGGAAGGGCTGGAGAAGCAGCGCATTGAGATCACCAAGACCTACGACCACCTGCAACAATTGCAAGAGTTGCTCAAAAAGGCACTAGAGACGGGCTTGTGGGAAGCCGCTCTGCAAACCGGTGACTTTGCACCTCTGGAGCAGTTTCAGCGCCAGGTGCAGGCCCTGGGTCTAGGGGGTATGTTGGAGGTGCAGAACTATGCTACCCGCATCCAGGAGTGGCGCGAGGTGCATAACCGCCTGGCCCAAGATATTGCAACTGTCAAGAATAAATTCGAAGCAGAGGAAGACTTCGATGGGGTAGTCATCCACATCCGCCGCCTGCGCGTGCGCTACGACCTGCGCCTGGATAACCAGCCCTGGCGGCAGGTTTTACAGAAGGATTACCTGAGCATCCTCTATACCCTGAGAAGAAAACTGATCATTTCTGACGTGTATGGAAATTCGAGTGAGCGTTTCCTGGAAGGGTGGGATCAGGTGGAGCAGGTGGCGCTCGAGCGTGGGATTGAGTTGAGCTGGTGGGAGAATTGGCGTAACGAATGCGAGCGCCTGGGTATCCAATTGGAGCAAGTCAAAGATAAGGTAAAAGCAAACGCCCCGGAGACGCCCATCGTCCAGCGGCTGTCGGACTGGCAGGCAGTTGAAGGCACCGCTGCGATCCTGCTGAAGCTATTGGAGCAAGGGCCGCAAAACGGCGGCGAGGCAATCTCTATCCATTCAAACAAAACCAAGAACTTTGAGAAGGAGCGCCAGGACCGCAGGAACCGCACCCACTCTGATCTGACAAAGGCGAGGATAGAAATTGCCAGGCTCACACCGGAGCTGGAAGGTCCCGGTAAGGGCTTCCCCAAGGCCAAGGAGTTCGACACCGCGGTGAAACAAAAAAATTTGGAAAGCCTTGCACGCTTGCTGGAGCGAGCCAAGCGGGTGGGCGCCAGCAATGCGCAGGAGGCCGGTATGATCCGTCTGTACGAGACCACCTTGAACGAAGCGCTTGCCAAGATGGACCATCACAACAGTACAGAGCGCCGGTTCAAGTTCCCTTGGCAAAAGGTTTAGAAGTTATGAAAATCGCAGTGCTTTCGGATATCCACGCCAACCAAGAAGCGCTAGAAAGTGTGCTGAATGACGCAGAAAGGCGCGGCGCCGAGCGTTTTTGGTTCCTGGGCGATGCCGTGGGCTATGGTCCCGACCCCCAGGCGCCGCTGCTTTGGCTCAAGTATTATCTGGACCATGGAGAGTGGGTGCTGGGCAACCACGATGCCTTCTTCGCCGGCCTGGTATCGAAAGACACGGACGGCGATGTTAGCCCAACTGCCTTGCGCGCCTTGGAGCTGAATCGCAAGCGCCTGGATCTGCCTGAGAACGCCGAAGCCAGCCAGTTTTGCCAGGCTGAGCTTCAACCGGGGCGCATCCACCCGGTACAATGCAACCTGGATGGGGTGGATTATGTGCTTGTTCACAGCTCGCAGAAAGACCCCTTGGGTCTGCACCGCTCTGTGTACGCTTGGCAGGAAGATATTTTCTTGCCTCAGGAATTCGCTGCCCTGGAAGAGCGCTCGCTCACCTCTGGAAGGCCCAGTATCCAACTCTACGGCCACACGCATGTGCCAACCCTGGTTTACGGGCAGCGTGTGGGAGAAGACTTTGCTTACCATGCGGTAAAGGTGTGCCCTGGCCAGACTTATTCCCTGGAGGCCGGCCTGGCGATCATTAACCCCGGCTCGGTAGGCTTTCCGCGCGACAGGGATAACCGCGCCGCTTATACCCTGCTGGATACGGCTGGACGGATGCTAACTTTTTTGCGAGTGGGATACGATTGGATGGAGACTGCTCAAAAGCTGGCTCGTGAGGGATATCCTGATCTTTTGCGCAACCGGCTACGCTTCGCCGATGTTGCCGGCGATACGCCGCAGGATTGGAAGAAGCATTTCGAAAAAGTCCGGGAGTGCTGATGGGATACCAATCTTTCCCCGACCCTTACGCGTCTAGAAACCGGAATATCAACGAAGGCTTCCGTGTGGGGCTGATTGGCGGGATCGTCTCTGCGCTGATGCACTTACTGTTGCCCCTGTTTTCCGGCGGGGCGGTATGGGGCGAGTTGCTAGCCTGGCTGATTCAATGGTTGTTGTATCTACTAGTGGCGCGCAGCGCTGCCCAGCGCCAGTACGACAAGCAGCAGTTACAGATCAACCCACTGGATGGTGTGATAGGGGCGGGGGTGGGCGCCGCGTTGATCACCAGCATCCTTACCTGGCTCTTTATCCTAATACGGGCGGTAGTGATCAAAGCCACGGGTGACTTCGTCATTGTGGAGCCGATTAGCCTGTATTGTATTGTAGTCCTGGATGTCTTAGTTGCCCTGGGATTAGGCGGCGTAGGTGGCAGGTCGGTCGCCAACAAATATCGTCTATGAGACACAAAAGAAAGGAGCGCTATCATGAATGAACCCATGTGGGAAGGGCCTGTGTGCTTTTTGTGTAACTATTGGTGGGTCATCTTGTTGGTGATTGTCCTGGGCGTAGTGGCCTATTTCACAAGCCCATACTGGCTGCCGCTCCTGGGATTAGCCTAATGGACGAAGCCTGGTGGGAGAGCCCGACCTGCTTTGTATGTAATTACTGGTGGGTGCTGCTGTTGGCGGGGGTGTTGACCCTGGCGGCGTTCTTAACCCGTGATTACTGGCTTCGGTTGCTTGGTTTAAAGTCGGAGCCGTCGGCGCTGCCCACCACGACCAGCGTCCTGGTCACTTCTATCCCACGACCACAGGTTGCAGTCATTCCACAGCCGGCAGTGACTCTGGGAACTGGGGATATCCAGGTAACCTTGACGTGGAACTTCACCAATGACCTGGATCTGTGGGTTACTGACCCGGCCGGTGAAGTGATTTATTACCACCATCCTACATCGCTGAGTGAAGGGCTACTCGATTACGATGCAAACGCCGACTGCCTGCAGATCTCACCGCAGCCGGTAGAGAATATATTCTGGCCGCCTGGTAAGGCTCCAAAGGGCCATTACCGGGTGGAAGTACAGTATTACAAGCAATGTGAGAGCCTTGCTCACACCGGGTACCAGGTACGGATGCTAGTGGACGGCGCTGTCACCGAGTTTAGTGGCACGATCCAAGCCCAAGGAGATCGACAGCTGATCCACGCGTTCGTGCGATAGAGTCGCTTACAAGGGATGAAGAAGAGGGCATGAAATCAACCGTAACTTCGCAACTAACCAAGCACATTGCAGTGGTCACACTCTACACCCTGGCGCCGATCTGAGGGCACTGCCGGCGAGCTGTACCGCTCGTGGAACAAGCCTGTAAGGAGATGGATGCGCTTTTGGACCGCAAAAGCCTGTTGGTTTCGATGCTGTATTCATTGGTCACTTTCCGGCGCACACCGGTGATCCTTGTGAATAAGCAGATGTGTTCTCACGGGAGAGTGCCACTGTTGGAAGAAATCCGCACCTGGATTGAACAGGCCAAGGCAGCTTAGCCGGGTTTATTGGAGCGAACATGGAAGCAGGGAACTCAATGAACAACCGTCAGGTTGCCATGCAGAGGCTAAAACGGATTTGCCTGGTTGTGTTGGCCTGCCTGGTCTTACTGGTGGCTGGCTGTACTACCGGAGCGCTCTCGGTTACCGCTCGGGTCACACTTTACGCGCAGCAAAATTGGAGTGCGCGCGTGGAGGTCGTTTACGCCCAGCTTGAGCACCAGTATGCGGGGGCACAAATTGAGCAAATGCTTTCGATGGCTGTGTCGCAGATGCGAGCCCAGGGCATTCGGGCCAATTACCAAAAGCACACCCAACGGAATGGGAACGTCCAATACATAATCACTGCCAGTGGCCAGGGCTACCAGCTATTGAACTCTAACTTATTGGACGGCCAGGCGGTTATACAGGTGGATGAGAGCTATAACCCGCCGCAGATAATTTTCAGCTATGCCCCATTTGGCTCATTCTTTGGAGCTGCGCTGAGCCGCACGTTCTCACTAAGCGGCGGGAAAATTTTAGCTAGCAACGGAATACAGACCTCCCGCAATACGGTGACCTGGAGCAATCCGGTGAGCACGATGCAGGCCACGCTCACACCGGCCTCCCGCTTGAGCCTTGGCCCGCAGTTGCTAGGGCTGGCGGGGGTGAGTGCATTGGTTTTGGTCGTTTTGGTGGTACGCCGGGCAGGCAAACGGCGCTGTCCTGCCTGTGGCGCCCGTCTGCCGCGCCAGGCCGAATTTTGCACTAACTGCGGTGCAAGTTTAGGGCTATGATGCAGTTGATTATATACTAAACCTTATTGTAAT
>Ga0315273_10008146_pt1 | contig 13205 bp, 11 predicted proteins | sample YL17G02_0_MG_FD_205753 | JGI IMG/M metagenome (GOLD analysis project Ga0315273, IMG submission 205753) | Sediment microbial communities from Yellowstone Lake, YNP, Wyoming, USA - YL17G02_0 | ecosystem: Environmental > Aquatic > Freshwater > Lake > Sediment | place: USA: Wyoming | collected...
TTCGAGTTCTTCCCGCCCAACGACGACGGCATGGAGCAGTTGCTCTGGGAGTCGATCCAGCGGCTTGCGCCGCTGAAGCCGCGGTTCGTTTCGGTGACATACGGCGCCGACGGATCCACGCGCGAACGCACCCACAACGTCGTTGCACGCATCCTCCGCGAGACTGCACTGACTCCTGCGCCACATCTCACCTGTGTCGGAGCTCCCGCTGGCGAGATCCTCGACATTGCACGCGGTTACTGGGACACGGGGGTGCGCCACGTCGTGGCGCTGCGTGGCGACATGCCGCCCGGCCAGACGACATACCGCCCGCATCCGGAGGGTTTCGCGTACGCCGTCGACCTGGTGCGTGGGTTGCGCAGCATCGTCGATTTTGACATCTCGGTCGCGGCGTACCCGGAAGTCCATCCAGAAGCGCCGAGCGCGAAATTCGACCTCGACAACCTGCGCGCCAAGGTCGACGCGGGCGCCAGTCGCGCGATCACGCAATTCTTCTTCGACACCGACATCTTCCTGCGCTTCCGCGACCAGTGCGCGGCGGCTGGCATCGATGCTGCGATCGTGCCGGGCATCCTCCCGATCACGCGTTTCCCGCACATGCTGAAGTTTGCCAAGCGCTGCGGCACCAGCGTGCCGGACTGGCTCGTGCACCGCTTCGACGGGCTCGAAGACGACCCGGAAACGCGTCGCCTGATTGCGGCCAGCTTTGCGATCGAGCAGGTCAAGCGCCTGCAGCAGAACGGGGTGACGGAATTCCACTTCTATACGTTGAACCGCGCCGAGCTGACCGTGGCCATCTGTCACGCGCTCGGTGTTCGTGCGTCGGCCGGTCGTGCCGCCGCGATCGGAGTCTGAGCTCACGTTGCGGCCCGCCCGTAACAGAAAGTGTCCGTTTCTGCCGTCCGTTTCCGGGGGAGTCCCAGTGAACACCATTCGTCGTTTTTCGATGGCGTCCGCCATCATCTGTTCGGCGGTACTCGCAGGCTGCGCGGGCACGCCTCGACCCACCGCGGCGGCAGCGACGGCAACCCAGGCTGCCGACACCTACGACCTCGTCGTCCGCAACGGCACGCTCTACGACGGTTCCGGCACGCCGGGTCGGCGGGCGGACGTCGGCATTCGGGGTGATCGCGTCGCGTCGGTCGGCGACCTCGCGGGTGCCAGCGCGACGACCGAGATCGACGCGACCGGCAAGGCCGTCGCGCCCGGCTTCATCAACGTGCTGTCGTGGGCCAACCTGTCCCTGATCGCGGACGGCCGCGGCATGAGCGACCTCAAGCAAGGGGTCACGCTGGAGATCATGGGCGAGGGCGAGTCCGGCGGCCCGCTCAACGACGCGATGAAGGCCGACATCCTCCAGCACCAGGGCGACATCAAGTACCCCATCGACTGGACGACGCTCGGCGAGTTTCTCGATTCACTCGTGCGTCGCGGCATCTCGCCCAACGTTGCCTCCTTCGTCGGCGCGACCAGCGTGCGCGTGTACGTGCTCGGCGAAGACGACCGGGATCCCACGCCTGCCGAACTGGCCCGCATGCAGGACCTGGTGCGGCAGGCCATGCGCGAAGGTGCGCTTGGCGTGGGGAGTTCGCTGATCTACGCGCCGGCATTCTTTGCCGAGACGCCCGAGTTGATCGCGCTCGCCAAAGCTGCTGCGGAATCGGGCGGCGGGTACGTCTCGCACGTGCGCAACGAAAGCTACCGGCTCGAGGCGGCGATCGGTGAACTGATCGAGATTACCCGTGCCGCCGGTGGTCACGGTGAGGCCTATCACCTGAAGGCGGCGGGCGAAGCCAACTGGGACAACATGGCGCGCGCGATCGCGAAGATCGGGGAGGCGCGCCGGCAGGGCGTGTCGGTGAGCGCGAACATGTACACGTACACGGCGGGATCGACCGGCCTCGATGCCGCGATGCCGTTGTGGGTGCAGGCAGGCGGACTCGACGCGTGGGTCTCGCGGTTGCAGGATCCGCAGCAGCGCGCGCGCGTGATCGAGGAAATGCGCAATCCTCCGGCAGGCGAGGAGAACCTCTTCCGCACGGCGGGCTCGCCCGACCGCGTGCTGTTCGTCGGCTTCAAGAACCCTGCACTCAAGCCGCTCACCGGCAAGACGCTCGCGGACGTGATGAAGATGCGCGGCACGAGCGCCGAAGATACGATCATCGACCTCGTGATCGAGGACAACTCACGCGTGCAGACGGTCTACTTCCTGATGAGCGAGGACAACGTGAAACTTGGGCTGTCGCAGCCGTGGGTCAGCCTTGGTTCCGACGCCGAAGCGCTGGCACCTGAAGGCGTGTTCATGAAGTCGAGCACGCACCCGCGCGCGTATGGCAACTTTGCGCGCCTGCTCGGCAAGTACTCACGCGATGAAAAGCTGATGCCGCTCGAGGAGGCGATCCGTCGCATCACGCGCTTGCCGGCCACGAACTGGAAGCTGCAGGATCGTGGTTGCCTCGACGTGAACTGCTATGCGGACGTCGTCGTGTTCGACCCCGCGACCATCGCCGACAAGGCGACGTTCGATGCCCCGAAGCAGTATGCCGTCGGCGTGGAACACGTCGTCGTCAACGGCGTGCCGGTGATCCGCAACGGCGAGCACACGGGTGCTAAGCCGGGACGAGTCGTGCGCGGACCGGGGTATCGGCCCTGAGCCAGCCAGGCTTGACGGTTAGTCGCGGCACCACGATGAGTTCAGGCTGAACGAGGCGAGGCCAGACGGTTAGCTTTGCGCGCGTCCGACGATTTAGTGCGGTAAGTCCCGGTAGACCGATGGCATCGCTCCATCTAGGGTCCGCTTGGACCATGAGCACCGATGCGCGAGCGGCAGGATGCCTTGGGGGTCGGATGGATACGACGAGTGAGCGCGGACCGAGCATTTGGGCGAGACGCCGCGTCGTTGGTGCCTGCTCCCGATGGCGAGCCCTGCTCATCATTGAAGTCATTCTGCTGGGTTGCACGCTGCTTGGGCCAGGGGCGGCCGCCGCGGCCATTCCCATCCAGTATCAATGCGCGCCGGCGGGATCCGCCGAGTGCGCGCCAGTTGCCATCGGCGCCTGGCGATGGCATGCATACGCCTTGGGGTATTCGTTCCCGCCGTTGACCAGCTGGTTCGATTCCGAGGCGGAATTGAACACAGCGATCGAGGGTTACGTCTTGCCACTCTCGAGCTGGTGTTCGCTCAACTACACTAGCACAACACCCGGCGGCGGTACGCCTATTTACATCGGCGGGATCCTTGTCACCGACTACTATCACCCGCAGTTTGCAGCCACAGGGCAAAAGACGAGCTGCAATCTCAGCTGGACCTATTCACCGATCACCTATCGGCACCGTGAGGTCGCGTGCCCGAAGGGCGGATGGGTACTGACGTACGATACCGGGGCCGGTGTCAAACCGTACTGTGCGTGTCCGGCAGGCACCGCTTGCGACCCTCCGGTGCAGTACAAAGGCGCTATCTGCAAGGGCAATCCGTGCGTGGTGACGAGCGGCAACAAGCATCAGCAAGAGGCCGACTATCGCGCGCACGGGGCATCGCCGCTCGGGTTCACGCGCTCCTACAACAGTCGGTACGCATACAACTACCGCAACGGCTCATCCACGAGCCCGCCGCGCCAGGAACTCGTCGGGATCGGATGGAGCGCCAGCTACCTGCAACGAATTGACTACAACGCCGACGGCCAGTATCCCGGCCTCTGGGCACATCGCCCGGACGGGTCCGTGCTCGCGTTCCTGGAACAGGCAGGAGGCACGTTCGATTACCTTGGTGAGCTTGCGGATCGGGTGGAGCGCGAGTTCGACGGCGGCGGCGTCCAGATCGGCTGGAAGTACACGACGGGGATCGATGACGTCGAGCACTATGACCTTGCGGGCAACCTTCTGTCGATCGTCAGCCGCGGTGGCGTTACGCAGACCCTGAGCTATGGCAGCAATGGGCTGCCCGCTGCGGTGACCGACAGTTTCGGTAACACGGTGCAGTTTTCGTGGAGCGCCGACAAGCAGCTGCAGGGACTGACCCTGCCGGATCAGGGCTACGTCGCCTACAGTTACGATAGCAATCAGAATCTGACCGGCGTGACCTACCCGGACACGCGCAGCCGCACGTATCACTACGAACTGACTGGCAGTCGTATCAATCTGCTCACCGGCATCACGGATGAAGCCGGCAGTCGGCTGTCCACGTACGGCTATGCGACCAACGGCGACGTCACCAGCTCGCAGCACGCAGGCGGCGCCGACAACTACCTGATCAGCTACAACGGCAACTCCCGGACCGTCACCGACCCGCTCGGCACTGCTCGGACCTACACCGGTCAGGTCATTCGGCGCGCCAATCGCTACCTGAGCGCCCCTTCCAGCTGTGCAGGTTGCAGCGAGTCGAAGACCGTGACGTACGATGTTGAGGGCAACGTCGCCACGCGCAAGGACTTCAACAACAACGAAACGCGGTATGGCTACGACACGGATCGCGCTCTCGAGACCACGCGGACGGAAGCCTACGGAACATCTTTGGCGCGCACGATCACGACCAGCTGGCAGCCGCTCTATCGCCTGCCGGACGTGATCACCGAGCCGAATCGAATCACGGACTACGATTACGACGTCAATGGCAACGTGATCAGCAAGACGGTCACGAATACGGCGAACGGTACCTCGCGCACCTGGACATGGACCTACAACACCAATGGGCAGGTGCTGACGGCGGACGGGCCGCGGACAGACGTGGTGGATGTCACCACCTACAGCTACCACAACTGCTCGACCAGCTATCAGTGTGGACAACTCGCGGCCGTCACGAATGCCCTCGGACACATCACGAGCTATAACACCTACAACGCCCACGGCCAGCCGCTCACGATCACGGACCCGAACTCGGTCGTGACGACGCTTGCCTACGATGCGCGTCAGCGGCTCAGCTCGCAGAGCATCGCCGGCGAGACGACGACGTTTGACTATTGGCCGACAGGATTGCTGAAACGCGTGACCCAGCCGGACGGCAGCTACCTCGAGTACACCTACGACGCCGCCCATCGCTTGACGCAGATCGCGGACGATGCGGGCAATCACGTTGCCTATACGCTCGACGCGATAGGTAACCGCACGGCCGAGAATACCTACGATCCGTCGAACGCCCTGCGGCGCACGCACAGCCGGGTGTTCAACAACCTCAACCGGCTGTGGAAAGACGTGAACGCGGCCGGCACGGCGGCGGTGACGACGGTCTACGGCTATGACGCCAATGGCAACCAGACGACGATCGCCGCACCGCTCGGGCGCAATACCACGAACGCCTACGACGGTCTCGATCGCCTGACGCAGATCACGGATCCGGCGAGCGGACTGACGCGCTTCACCTACAACGCCGATGACGCGCTCACCCAGGTCACGGATCCGCGCAACCTGGTGACCGCCTACGGGGTCAACGGGTTCGGGGAGGTGGGCAGCGTCACGAGCCCCGATACGGGCACGACCGCGAATAGCCATGACGCCAACGGCAACCTCGCCACCTCCACGGATGCGCGCGGTACCGTGGCAACCTACAGCTACGATTCACTCAACCGCGTGACAGCCATTGCCTACGGTGATCGGACGATCAGCTTCGGCTACGACGCCGGTACCAATGGCAAGGGACGGCTGACCTCGGCGTCGGATGCGTCGCACGCCTTGTCGTTCAGCTACGACGCGCGCGGGCGGGTGATCGGCAAGGGGCAGACGATCGGTGCGGTCACGAAGTCGGTGGGATATGGCTACAGCCAGGGGCGCCTCGCGAGCGTGGCCACGCCGTCCGGACAGACCGTCGCCTACGGTTATAACGCGGCCGGACAGGTGACGAGCGTGGCGGTCAACGGCACGACGGTGCTGAGCAACGTGCTGTATGAACCGTTCGGCGGCACGGCGGGCTGGACGTGGGGCAACGGCACCTACGCGGTGCGCACCTATGACGCGGACGGCAAGATCACGCAGGTCGACAGCGGCGGACTCAAGACGTACGCCTACGACGATGCGTTTCGCATCACCGGCATCACCGACACCGTGACGCCCGCGAACTCGTGGACGTACGGGTACGACAGTCTCGACCGACTGACCGGCGGCGTGAGCAGCGGCACCACGCGGGGCTGGAGTTACGATGCGAACGGCAACCGGCTGACCGAGACCGGCACGGCGCCGTCGACCTACACGGTGTCGTCGAGCAACAACCGCATCACGGCGATCAGCGGCAACCTGCCGCGGACCTATGCCTACGATGCGGTGGGCAACACCACCGGTTATGCCGGCGTTGCATTCAGCTACGACAACCGGGGCCGGATGACCTCGGCCAGCTACGGCGGGAATAGTGCGACCTACGTCTACAATGCGCTCGGACAGCGGATCCGGCGTGTTGGTCCATCGGGCACCACCCTGTATATGTATGACGAATCCGGCCACCTGCTCGGGGAGTACGATGGCTCGGGGGCTTTGGTGCAAGAAACCGTCTGGCTCGGCGATACGCCGGTGGCCACGCTGCGGCCGAACGGATCAAGCGTGGATGTGTTCTACGTGCACACCGATCATTTAAACACCCCGCGGCTGGTCACGCAGCCCTCGGGCAACGCCGAGCGCTGGCGCTGGGACAGCGACCCGTTCGGCACCAACGCGGCGAACGAGAATCCCTCGGGCCTGGGCGCGTTCAAGTACACCCTGCGGTTCCCGGGTCAGCAGTACGATGGGCTGGCGGGGCTGTATTACAACTATTTCCGGGACTATGACCCGGCGGTCGGCCGGTACGTAGAGAGTGATCCGATCGGGTTGCACGGTGGCGTAAACACGTACGATTACGCGGCTCAGGACCCGCTGCAGAACATCGACCCGACCGGCACTACTGGAATTGCTATTCCGGCGTCACCGGGACTCACTTTGCCTGACTGGCTCGTGCTTCCGGGTATACGTGCGCTCGGCATCGTGGGAGCAGCTCTCTCGCTGTCGGGTGACACATCGCAGAAGTGCGATACGCCGTGTCCGCCATGTAAGACAGTTAGCGGTCGAGCTGTTCCTGTAGGCACAATTGCGTATCGCCCGCTCGACACGCCGCCACCCGGAACGACGCAGCACGGGATTGCCGGCCCTCACTTCAATCTGTACAAGGCGAATCAGGCGCCGCGTCAGTCGCCGCAGCCGTGCAAGTGTTTCTGGCAGCCGGTCGGCGCCGTTCCCGGGAACGCGTTGCCGCCGGGAGCCATTCCAATCGAGCCATTTGCGGACTAAGCAAGTGTCGAGGTCTTGAATGAAGTACCCAGATGGACAAGATGTGATGCTCGGCGACAAAGTCCGGCTCGGCGACGATGACGGTGGCGTCGTGGTTTGTTCGATCGATGCCGGCGAGTACAGCGCTGAGGCTCCGGAGGAGCAATGGAGCTACTTGAAAAAGGGTGTGATGATTAAGTTCCCAAAGTTCGGACTCATTCACTACGACAAGCCGGAGCCTGATCTTGCGCTGATTGCGCGTGGTGTAGGACAAGCGCGCGACTGATGAAGCCGGTCACCTGCTCGGGGAGTACGATGGCAGTGGCGCGCTCGTCCAAGAGACGGTGTGGCTCGCCGACATCCCGGTGGCGACACTGCGGCCAGGCACACCGGTGGGAATCTTCTACGTGCATACGGACCACCTGAATACCCCGCGCCTCGTGACGCAGCCTTCGAACAACGCCGAGCGCTGGCGCTGGGACTCGGATCCCTTTGGCACCAACGCGCCGAATGAGAATCCCGCTTCACTCGGTGTGTTCAAGTACACCCTGCGGTTCCCGGGCCAGCAGTACGACGGGCTGGCGGGGCTGTATTACAACTACATGAGGGACTATGATCCTGCGACGGGACGGTACGTCGAATCGGATCCGATTGGTCTGCGGGGTGGAACCAATACCTATGGTTATGTTCTTGGCAATCCGGTATCCAATATTGATTCGTTCGGTTTGTTCTGTACCAAGAATTTCGTATTCCACTACTACTTTGGCGGCGGCGATCCGGTCGATCTCTCAAGCGTCGGCCTGAGTAATCAATTCCGAAATAGTGCGTCAGTAAGAGCGGCCGTCAATCAATTCCAGGCCTTGCTTGCAAAGCAAGGCGCATCGTACGCACGATCAGCCTGTGCAGGCAAGAAATCCGGTACTGCATCCGCCTCGTTCGTATTTGCGAGTAGCACCGTAACAAATGTGACGCAGGATGATTGCCTCTTTTCTGTTGGCCAGAGCACCTTCTTCCGGTCAGCGGCCTGTCAACTGATCGCAGATTGCTGCACCAAGCAGTTCTCGATGACTTGCGGATCAGCCTTTGGGATACGGGACTGGTTCCGTGATCCACTAAGTAGCGGGTATGAGGGTGGCGGCACTCCCTATCAAATTAGCACTTCTTGGGATGAGTCGTTTACCAGCGGCGGTGCGTTTTAGTTCGGCGGCGATGTGAAGCACTTAGTCGCGAAATGGCTCCCACGCTTTGCGGCGCTCACTCTCGCCGCGCAAGCGGCGCAATGGGTGTGGATCTTCACTATGACGGACTACCGGGCACATCGCCGCGTTCCAATGTTGGCCATTGCTACCGTCTTGTTGGTTTACGCGTTCTTTCTATTCATCAGAAACCGTGTGGTGGTTTGGTCGTCGGTGCTTGTGGCGCTGGCCGGTGCCACTGCGTTGCTTTGGATGCAGGCGATGAATAACTTTGGCAACTGGTACTTGGTTGCGGCCACCGCTATTTCACTGTGCTACGGACTGGCTTTGCTTTGGGCATGGCGCCTACCAGGAGGTACGGGCACGTAGTTGCTAATTGTGCGATCTCACTACAACTACTTCCGGGACTATGACTCAGCCACCGGCCGGTATGTGGAGAGTGATCCGATTGGGCTCAAGGGCGGTGTCAATTCCTATGCCTATGTTGGAAGCAACCCGGTAAGTAACGTCGATCCGCTAGGCCTATCAAAGATGTGCTGCCGATATCTGGACTCCATCGCCGGAAGCTGGCGTGGAAGGGGTTTCGGCAAACGTCACTGCTACATCAAAGCGGATGATGGGAATGTGTACGGCCTGTACCCTCAGTCGATCGCTTGGGACTTTAGCCTCGGTGTCCCGCGGGTGAACGACCCGCGCGATCGCGGCGGGCAGTGTTACGAATGTCCGGCTAAGGCATGCGCCAACCAAAACGAGTGCCTTCGCAAGGCTGCTGAGGCCTATCCCATCGCTCAGTACATCCTAATTGGTGTTAACAGCAACACGTTCGCTGGTTATCTGGCGGGATCGTGCTGCAAGGGCGGCGTCCCATCCGGAGTCCACGATGCACCAAGTGTCTCGGCATCCCCTCCAACCCAAAGCGTCCTTCAGTAGATCCACGGTGGCGCGTATGGCTACACGCTCAAGCGTCGTTGCTCTGCTTTTTGTTTCAGCCTGTTGCGCGAGTTGCTCTGGGTCGACCACGGCTTATACCGGAGATGGCCGTCTAGTAGATCATGGTCCCACTGCAGCGAATGATCGATACGTGGTGGAAGCAGGAACGATAGATCTATCACAGCGGACCACCAAGACTTTTCTTCTTAAGGGACTACCGTCCGTGAACTTCGTAGCTGGGCTTCAGGTCCATTCCGCGCCCGAAGGCAACAACGAGTCGCTTAGATATGCAGACGTCGAGATGGAAATCAAAGATCATTCTGGTGCTCAAGTCGTGCACGTCGCCGGTCCGTTACGCAATTGGACCTGGTCGAGCTCACTCCACGGCGGTCCGTCGTTTATCTATGAGCGCGCCCCCCCCGATTCGTTCTTCTTAGCCGCCAGAGACGCCGTGTACGAGCTGACGGTAACGGTTCGCACGCCCAGTTCCTTCACAATCCCCGCGTCGGTAGTACTCAAGTCCGGCGGTTGGAAGTAAGGAGTGAGTCAAAGGCGTGAAGAAAAGTTCAGCTGCTCCCTGCGGTTCCCGGGCCAGCAGTACGATGGGCTGGCGGGGCTGCATTACAACTACTTCCGGGACTATGATCCGGCGACAGGGCGGTATGTGGAGTCCCATCCCATCGGGCTGGATGGCGGCAGCATGTCGACGTACGCCTACGTTGGCGACAATCCAATCTCTCGCACCGATCCACTGGGACTCACTTACCTAACCAATTGGAATTATTTTTGGGACTGGTTCTGGGGCGAGGACAGAGCAACCGGTCATACGGCCCGAATGATGTCGAAACGCAAGAGATGAAACAGTCCGTAGCCGCGCAACAGATGCGCGATGCGTTTCACAAGGCCGGGTGTAAGAACGTGGGTGGGCTCAACTATGGAACTGCCCAGGCGTACGTGGATACCACAGCGAATCCATTGACGGCTGATTGGGGCGGCACGGCATTTGAGGTGGGTGGATTCGCTGGAGGCAGCGTGGTCAACAACGGCAACGGTACGGCAACGTACAGTTTTCCGAACGTCTCTGGAACCCACTCATTCTTCCTTCATCTTGTTCCCGATCGGCAATCGCCGACTGGAATGATGAGAAACATTACGCAGCGCTTCACCTGGACGGAGCCCGCTGGTAGTGGCTGTGGGTGCCAGTAGTGGTCCCGATTCGCACGGCAATTTGCGCATGCCTGCTTCTAAGCACGGCGGGTGCACTCATGGGTTGTAGCAAGTTTTCGCTGGACGCTCATTGGCGCAGCGGAAAGTACGTCTTGATTGCGGTCGATACGCGCGGACAGATGAGCTTGGCTATAGACGACCAAAACGGTATGTCGAGCGCGCTTGTCGGGCCGACAGTATTCTCGATCGGTGCCGACGATAGATACATTGTGGTCAAGCAGCATCCGAGCAAGGATGCGTTCGGAGGCCTTGATCGCTCTGTCACTAACTACTTCATTGTTGATCGTGCCGTCAGCTCTGGCCCTGCGGATGGTCAAAAGGCTGTCCGCGGTCCTTTGGGCGAGGAAGAGTTCAAGACCCTGTCGGCGACACTATCGCTCCCCGCGTTTACCAAAACGTTCGACGATCTTAAATAGTCGCTGCACGGCGCTGGGGTAGCCCTGTGGTTGGTGCCCGGAATCCCTCCCCGGCTGGGGCGTGACGTGGGCACCCTGGCTTCGGGGCAATCTCAGACGGGCTCGTGGGGGCGATGGGGCGACCGTGCCGCAACCCGGGGAACGCGAGGCAGTGAAGCGATCACACAAGAGCTTCGATTCGCGGACGGTCTCCTTCGTGCCGGGACCTGAATCGGTCGTCACTGCCTCAGCGTCGCGCTCGAGTCCCGCACAGATTTGAACTCGCTGCCCGGATTCCACTGCGGCCACGCGCGTGAATTCGCGAGCTGGCTGGCCATCTGATAGACGAGCATGACGTCCTGCGCCGCGCCGCTCAGGTCCCACGACTCGCTCCAGCGGTCGCAGGTCTGGTGGTAGCACTTCGCGGTGAACTCCGACACCCAGCGGTCGCCCGCCTCGCGTCCGCCGTTGACCAGGTCGTGCCCGCCGCCGATACCCATCAGCAGCAACGTCGGCACGCCCCGCTTGGCGAAAGGGAAGTGATCGGCACGGAAAGCCAGGCCACGCTCGGGTCTTGCGTCCGGCGTAACGACGCGGCCCTGGTCGGCAGCCCGTTGTGCCAACAGCGATTCCAGTTCGTTCTGTCCGGCACCGACCAGCACGATGTCGCGTGCGAGGCCGTTCGGCTGCAGCACGTCCATGGTGAAATTGGCGACGGTGGTCGCGAGCGGCAGCCAGGCATGGGACGCGTAGTACTCTGATCCCAGCAGGTTGCGCTCCTCGGCGGTCCACGCGGAGAACACGACCGTGCGATCCGGACGCGGACCCTGCTTGAACGCACGCGCAATTTCCAGCGTGCCGGCGATGCCGATCGCGTCGTCCAGCGCGCCCGCGCGGAATCGCAGGCCCTGCGCGTCGGGCTCGCCGCTGCCGTACGCATCCCAGTGCGCGCCGACCATGACGCTCTCGTCCGGATGCAGACGACCGGCGATCTTGCCGAGCACGTTGTGGCTGTCGATGCGCGCCTGGGCGAGCGGAAAGTCGGCCGCAAACGTCGAGTCCTTCAGTTCGACGGGACGGAAAGCCTTGCTGCGCGCACTTTTCTTCAGTGCGTCGAAGTCGAGCCCGGCGCCACGAAACAACTCAACGGCCGCGTCGCGGTGCAGCCACGACTGCAGCAGCAGCCTTTCCTTTGCGGGGTCGGGACGGACGATGTCGTAGCCTTCGCCGTTCGGTGCGATGGCGGTGTTCCAGCCATACGCGGCGGGTTCCGTCTCGTGCACGATCAGCGCGGCGACCGCGCCACGGCGCGCCGCCTCTTCGTACTTGTACGTCCACCGCGCGTAATAGGTGGCTGCCTTGCCGCCGAACTTGCCGTACGCGTCTTCACCCGGAGTCGCTTCAAAGTCCGGGTCGTTGACCAGGTACACGGCGACCTTGCCGCGCAGGTCGATGTCCTTGTAGTCGTCCCAGCCACGTTCGGGTGCGTTGACGCCGTAGCCGACGAACACCAGCGGCGCATTCTCGATGCGAACGCGATCGACGGGACGCAGGGCGAGGGCAGCCATGTCCTGCTGCTGCACGAGAGGCCGTCGTTTGCCGGCGACGGTGATGCTCATGGACGCGTCTGCCGGCACTTGTGTGCGCACGAGCGGTACGACCTGCGTGTACGAACCCCCGGGACCCGCGGGTTCGAGTCCCGCTGCCTTGAATTGCTCGACCAGGTACGCGATGGTCTTCGTCTCGCCAGGCGTGCCCGGTGCGCGCCCTTCGAACTCGTCGGACGACAAGGTGCGGGTGATGTCCGACAGGCGCTGCGGGTCAATTACGTTTCTTGCTGGTGCGTCTTTGGCCGGCACGACCTTTGCCGGCTCACTCTTCGCCGTGGCCGCGGCCTGCGTGAATGCCGGGGCCAGCAGCGGCAGGGCCAGCAGCGCGCTGACCAGTCGGAATGTCGTTTTTGTCACGGGTCGTAGTCCTCGAGCTTCGCTTCGCGCAGCAGACGCCGGTAGCGAATCGTGCTGTGCGGCCAGTTGTTGGTGATGGTGCCGTCGGCTAGCTTGTACCAGCTCGCGCCGGTGGCGGCCCACACGGACTTGGCGAGGTCCCGCTGCAGGCCGCGGTTGTAGGCTTCGAGCACGTCGCGTCTGACGTCGATGCGCTGGACGCCTCGCGCCTTCATTTTCGCAAGGGCGTCCAGGATATAGCCCACCTGCGCCTCGATCATCACCAGGAT
>Ga0315273_10008147_pt1 | contig 13205 bp, 7 predicted proteins | sample YL17G02_0_MG_FD_205753 | JGI IMG/M metagenome (GOLD analysis project Ga0315273, IMG submission 205753) | Sediment microbial communities from Yellowstone Lake, YNP, Wyoming, USA - YL17G02_0 | ecosystem: Environmental > Aquatic > Freshwater > Lake > Sediment | place: USA: Wyoming | collected...
ACATCGCAGGAATTCCTCCTGTGGCCCAATGGTAGAACACAACACCACAGTACGACACTTTCAAGCCGATTCCGTATGGAATGAGATCTCTGTACCTTGCAGGATCGGACGCTATCCGCCAATACAGGATAGCGAAGACAATGAGCAGAAGCGCGGGAAAATGCAGGTATCCCAAATGGTTTGGCCTCTCGATCCTAAAGTAGTCATAGATCATGGGTCCAAGAAACAGAAATACTAAGCCGAGTACCCCATCATAGATGGCAGACGCGCCAAATGCCAACTTCATCCATTTTGTGTTCATGTCGGACCTCCGTTTTGAGTTATGATTATTTCCACCGGGCGTCGTCGGCAGCCGCTCGAACGACCGCTCCCCTCGAAATTGAACTCGTGATACCCTACCTCCTGCTCTCCATTCTGGAGAACTGCCACCTGCGGGACGAGGGTGTTGAAGACCGTGAGCTGCACAGTTGACTTGTGGGACAGGCCGTGGCGGATCATGGTTGAGAGGGTGAATTTGAGTCTTTTCACAGATCGTACGTGAGATACTTCGCCGGTCTGAGGTCACGCTTCCGGTGCGATGAACAGTCGCACTTCACCGAAGTCCATCGTGACCCGGTGGATCATCGACGGCGCGCCTCCATCAACGGGACGCATTGCGCGCGGGAACCTGAGGGTGCGTTCGCCCTGGGCGGTGGCAATGACGGTCACCGCGTCGCGCGTCGCATACACAATGTCCGGTCGATCGCTCCAGAGCGGCAGGCCCGCATCCTCTACGAGCGTGCGGAGGACGTCCGCAGTCATCGGCGCAGCGCCGACGTATACTGAGGTCCATCCCTTCTCCGCCTTCCGGACGAACGCAGGGCGGTCGTTGTCGATCCATCTCCCGAGCACTTCGACGTCAGGGTCGCGCACGGCGAATCGGGGCTTCTGGGCCTTACGTGTCCCGAAAAGGGTGGTACGGCCTTCCCCGGTGCGCTCGAGGCGGATTTGCATCGGACCTGCTTCGCTGAGGATCTCGAATTGGAAGCCCGTGAGCCCCTGCATCTGCTCGAGATCGAATTTGTCCGGAGCAATGAACCCCGGCGCGTAGTACCAGACAACGGTCACACCACTGCCTTCCATCATCCCCCGGATACGATCGGCTTCGGCACGATCCATGGTGAAGAGATTTACCATGAAGAGAAGGCGATAGCGGTGGACGTCAGCGGGGATGAGATCGAAATTGTAGATGGAGTCATGGGGCGCCCCCATGCGGGAAAACGTTCGCTGCTGGCTGTTGAGAAACCAGTGGTTGAAGTGGTCACAAACCGTGATGCCGTACCCGGTGTAGGGTTCCTCAGCTTTCCAGTGCTCTGTGGCGAAGAACGCTTTCGGGTCGTAGACCGCGGCTATGCGTGCCGCACTGGAGATATCCATGCGGGCCCGTCGTTCGCCGAGTGCAGCAAACGGCCGGATGGCATCAATGAGCGGCGGCGCGTCGTACCAGCCGCGGTGGGCCTGGAATGGCGGACAAAAATGACCGAAATCAAAAAACCACCCCCCGATCCCGCGCGCGAACATCTGTCCGAGATCACGGCGTATGATCTTCACTGACCCTTCCACCGAATCGTGGCCCGACCCCCCTTCGCCTGCTTTCTTCGGCTCGATGTAGGTCGACGGGTCCATTTCCACGAAAAACATCTTCCCGTGCCTGTGTATGGATTCCACCAGAACGCGGAATCCTCCATCCCCTCCCACACCGCGGGCACGACCCAGCCAGTTGCCTGCATCATCCACCATATCGCTCTCCCATCGCTCCTTCGACGGCATGTTCGTATGCTGGTAGGTGTACGGCGACGCAAAGAAATCAACATCCGGACTCGCAAGAACCCGTTCCGGGGAGAGGTGCCCGCCCTCATGGATGTGGACATTTTCGAGAAGGTAGCCGAAGAATGCCCCGCAAAGAATGCGGCGGCCCGTCTCCTGTTTGGTGATCCGGGCGAAATAGAGAACGGTGTCGGCGATGTAGTCGTGATGGCGGCGGTAGAAGTCGATCACCTCGCGCTCGCGCGCCGGGTCGCGGAGAAGTCCGGCCGTCGTTGTCATGCGTGCAACAGGATCCGGGATCGGGCCGAGCGCTTCCTTCATCGGCTCGCTGTAGTCGGGGAGGAAACGCATGCCGGTGTAGTGCCATTCGCCTGTGTGACCGTATGCCACCTGGTAGCCGATCATCCGGGAGATGAGCGGCGATGACTCCATATGCCGGAGGAAAGAGATGAGAACGTCGCGCATCTCGCTCCGCCAGAGTTTGGACGCCCAGGAAGCATCATTGGGATCCGCAAGACCGTTCCAGTTGAGTCCGGTCTCGCCCAGCCGCTCCGGCTGGCGGTACAGGGACGGGTCGGGTGTCAATCCGCACTTCACCAGTTCACCGGGATGCTGCTCCTTCCACCAGGCAGGAGGATTGAGATGGAGACGGGGAAGGAAAAAAGCTTGCGGATGGATGGCGAGGAGGCGGGCAAAGAAAAGGTCGAAGGCGCTCCAATCATATTTGCCCGGAGCCCCCCAGCCGGCGTTGAGTCCCAGAATCGGCGTGAACATCGCGATGCCCGAGTCTCGGTATGCTGCAGCGGTCTTCAGGAGCTCTGCGCTGAGCGCCAGGAACGGGTAGGTTTCGCGTCCGTTAATATAGAGACGCGGGCCACCCCGCTCGTTCCGAACATCCGCCCGGCACGCTTTCTCGCCCCGGAGACGCGAGAAGGCGGACTCAAGTTCTCCGCCCTGATCTTGATCCCGGGCCACCGGTTCACCGGAGAGGGAGTATCGGGGGAAGAATGCGAATGCGCCGGCGGAGTATCCGAGGAGTTCGAGAGCGTTACGACGATTCATACGACCTTTGAAAAGGGAGACCACGTTCTGTTCTCTCGGAAGGCCTCGAGGCCCAAGGAAGACCCGGGCTTTGCCGCGGATAGTTCCGTTCTTAGCTGATTTGTTCTAACGATTTCTGAGGCGACTTCCAGTTTGGTGATGCATATTCATGAATGCTGACGACGAGGGCAATACCAATGAGCAGGTAGTTGCCGATGAGAAACCTATCTTCGATGATAGGATGGAATACAAATCGGACGGCCATGTGCGCCAGCATGAACAATACCAGTTGCCACATGGCATCGGATCGCCGTTCCCGTCCAAGGCGGCCGCGCAGATAGATTGTCAGGACTGCTGCACCGATGACAATGCCTATACTTGAAAACGAAATCCGGCTCATGCCAAGTGCAATGCCGCTCGCGTAAGCAATTGGAGAGAAGAACGAAGCATGATCCCCCATCCTCTCGGCGGCAGTACGAATGAACATCACTTCCCCCGCAATGTGCCACACTGGAACCATGACTGCGGCAGCGGCAATCACAGGTCCGGCAGCAAACAGGAGCAGCTGCTGCCAGGAGAGCCATCGCATGCGCACCATATATACGGCGATGGCTAATACGAACAGGAGAGCGTCGGCGCGGACGAGCACAGCAAGGGTCAGGGCTAGTGCGGCAGGCATTGTGCGTCTTCGTTCGACGACGAGGAACGCTCCTGCGAACTGAAGAGATCCGCAGAGGAGATCGGGAGTGGAAGAGCGGCCCAGCTGCAACATGAATGGACTCAGAGATGCCGCCAATCCGATTAGTGTAGCGTACGGTTCAGGGAGATAGCGTTTTGACCAGAGCAGAAGCAGCATCCCCGTTGCGAGGAAGGCGATGACCGACGGAAGAACGGTCGCGTGCGCTACCGGCACTCCCGCTTTCCATGCGATATACACAGTTGCGATATACAGGGGTTTCAACCGATAGAAAGGATATTGAGCGGAAAGGAAATCCGGGTCTTTAAATGCGGCGTCACGGTATCTATCCGTGGAATCAATGAGTTGCGCAAACTTGTTGGCCGATATGTCCTTGCGGATGAGATCGTACGTCCTGGTGTGAACCGCCGTCGGATTCTGATCCTCAACAGAGAGAGCGAGCGCGGCGTACGGAACCATATCCCAGTTGCACTCAGGTTTGAGATAGAACACCCCCGCAACCAACAGCAGGAGCCCGTATGCTGCGAGCACTCGTGCGCTGGATTTCATTGATGTTCTGTAGGATGTGATTCCAGGCTGTGCAACAATTCGGCTCAATAGCTTCACGGCAAGACGCGTGAGATGGAAAGGTCACCTGACCAACAATAGTCGCCTGGTCTCGACAAACGTGCCTGCCTGTATTCTATAGAAGTAAACGCCGCTCGACAACCCGGAGCCGTCAAACTGCACCTGGTGATGCCCCGCCTCCATGTCACCATTCACTAACTGGGCGACCCGCTGGCCGAGGGTGTTGTAGACGGTCAGCGTCACGTTTGACTTGTCGGGTAAAGCATATCGGATCGTCGTTGATGGGTTAAAGGGATTGGGGTAGTTCTGCCACAGAAAAAACACTAGCGGGACAGGGTTTTCTTCCACTCCTGCTGACGTGACATATCCACCCGGGGCGAGGAACGAAAATAAGCCACTTTGGCTAACAACTCCCCCACCGCGGCTCACCAACCCGCTGACCGGCTCCCCGATGCTCCCCCGTAAAGCATTTCCTGAACCTTTCGCCGACACGGCCCCCACGTCAAATGTCGGAATCAGGACAACCGCTTGCTGACTGCTTGCCACGAGAGGGGCCAGGAGAAGCGCTCCCAGCAGAGTGGTCTTGAGGCTCACCGGCTGCCTCCCTTGGGCGAAGTGTTGGCCCCGTGGTCGGATTCAGGGGCCACTGGACCGGCAACACAGGTTATGAAGATGAAGGACTTCATGGAAGTGTTCCTCTGGATATTGCTCCCGTTCAATTCTTTACCTTGCTCTCCGGCGAAGTTGGCCCCACAGGGCCCGGCTCCGGTGTGCGGCGTCCCATCTCCGGCCGGTAGTTCATTCCCATCTCTTCCGGCATGCCGTAGAGTTCAGGATGCTGGTATTTGCCGCGTTCGAGACCTAGCTTCTCCACCTGCACCGGCGCACCGTAGGTGCGAACCCACAGGTCGTTCCGCACCGCTTTCACTTCCCACGAGACCTCAGTAGCCGGTTTGCTCGTGCGGATGACAAAGCGATTGTTCTGAATCTTCTGAACAACCATCGCTTGAACGAAGTCCGTGCCGCCTACGCTGATCACCGTGAGCGAGTAGCGCGGGTCTTTGTTGATCTCCCCGAAGTAGTCGGGGAGAGTGATGGTTGCGGAGCCGTTGGCGTCGGTGACCACGTTGCCGGTGTACATGTTGAGCACGTCGGGACTTTCCGCCGAGAAGTGCTGCAGATACTTGCCTGTGGGGTCTTTGGGGTGGTCTATGCGGAACGGCTTGGTACCGGATGCGCCCATGTTCCCGGTGCTGTACACGCCGAAGCCTATCCCGCCGGTGATCTCTCCGTGCACGCCTTTGTGGAGGCCGCTGCCCCTGGCCACGCCGTAGACGCCAGTCCCGCCCGTGCCGCTCGTGGTCTCTCCATACACGCCGTAGTTGCTGCCGCTATTGGCGGTGGCAACGCCGTAGACGCCTCTCCCGTCCGTGCCGCTGGTCACGCCATACACGCCATATCCGCTCCCGGTCTGTTCACCCCACACCCCGACGCCTGAGGCATCTGTTCCCTTGTTCAATCCTTTCACTGCCACAGAAAAAACGCCAGGCGATGAAGAGGTAATTTCACCGAGGACGCCAACCGCTCCCGCTTGCTGCGACGCCGACCAGCCATGCACTCCGGGGCTTGTCCCCGTCTGCAGAGTGTGTCCACCGTCAACGCCTGTTCCCAGATCACTCAGTCCGTACACCCCGCGCGTCGGTCCACCACCCTGCACGCCTGTAGCTCCTGTGCTGTAGCCGGACACTGCAACGTAGTTAGACTGTCCGGACACACCTATCCCGCCCTGTTTCGACTCTCCGCTTATCGCTCCTCCATAACCTGTATTCGTGAGCGCAAGCACCGCTTCATCCGAAGCCGATGTGTCGGCCAAAGGGAACCGGAGGCTTCCCCCGGCGACACCCGCGGAGATGCGCAGCGTGTTTCCGATTGCATTGATCGAGACATTACTTCCCGGGACGAGCGTCACTTCGTCGGTGATGCCATTCACCACGCGAACAACCGTTCCGGGAGCGATTTCCTTCGCAAACTGCGCGGTGTCAGCACGCACGGAGCGAAAACTGTATCCCACAGCTGTCAGCTCCGTGCGCGGGGAGAGTTCAGCACTACTGCCCAGCTGAATGCCCAGCCAATACGGCCGATCGAACTTCACCGATTCCGGGATAGGAGTAGTCTCACCAAGCAGGACGGAGAGGAGACCCCGCTTCACCGATACTGTACGTGCCTCGGTCCACAAGGGAGGGTTGCCGGATGAAGCGTCATAGATCCGAAAGGTGAGGCTATACGTACCGTCTGGACGCGGGTTACCAACCGTGTCGGTCAAAACCCCCTGGAAGGAGATCTTCCGTGGCACTTGAGCGAATGCGATCGACACAAGAAAGACAAGAACAAGCAGTGAACAAGAGCGGGACATCCAGGCCTCCGGCAATGACTCAATGGTCTATGTGCGCTGCGATAGCAGATGAACGATCCGATGGGGGCACATCAAGAACAGTACAACAATGGACGCCAGAAAATAGAGTGAGGTTACCGCGTGGTACCGGTAGTCCCTGGCACAACGAAAATCGCCGCTGGCGAAGAAGTTCGGCTTCGTGCTCCAGCCGACGAAAGCAACGCGGCAAAAGTGTACGGCGACGATGCCGCCCGGTGCCATGACCTGGCATGGAGGATCTTGCCGGCAAAGCAAATGAATTTGGGACAACTGGCGGGAGTGGTTTTCTGGGAGTGAAGGATGACAAACGTATGATGGAGTTGAAGGCTTCAAGGCAAACATTCATGAAGAACTCCCCGAGCTGAAATCCGCCGACCCAGAAAAGAACGAAACAAACGGTAGATCAAGGTACGTGCAACAAGCCCTCAAGTCAAGTCTGTTCATTGAGGAGGCCTGCTCCGACGGGTCGCCCTCGTCAATAGACTGTCGCCTATTGAACTCTATGTCCTTGATCCAGGCGATGGACGGGATCTCCCATCAAAGCGGCAACCGTGAAGGCCGAGTGGAAAAGAAGAAAGGCCCGGGGTGGATTCCGAGCCTTCCTTATACACAATCGCGGAGGACGTTTACCGTATCAAAAGAAGGCGTTTCGTCTGCACAAAATCCCCTGCCTGTATCCTATAGAAGTACACGCCGCTCGAAAGCCCCTTCCCCTCGAACGTGACTTCGTGATACCCTGTCTCCAGTTCTTCATTCTGGAGGATTATTACTTGCTGGCCGAGGGTGTTGAAGACGGTCAGCGTTACACGCGAACGATTGGGCAGGCCGTAGCGAATTGTGGTCGACGGATTGAAGGGGTTAGGATAGTTTTGATGAAGGACAAACCTGTCAGGGATCTCCCCATCAGGCAAAGTAACACTGGTGACCGATCGGACGCGTACAAGACGGAATTTTCTCTCTGTCGCGGATCCTCCGGGCCCGGTGGCAGTCAACGTCACCGAGTAGTTACCCGGAGTGATATATGCGTGCGTGGGGTTGGTCTCATTGCTGGTGCTCCCGTCCCCGAAATCCCAGAGGAACGAACGGCTTCCCTCCCACGATCTGTTGACGAATGAGACAACGAGGGGCGTACCTCCCGAAACTGTTGTCGCCTCGAATGCGGCATGGGGAATGAGGGTTTGCCTGAAGACATCTCCTGTCTGAGGCAAAGCGGGCGCAATGCCTCTTTTCCAGACGAGCAATTCGTGATCCAGATAGAGACCTGAATAGGCTCTGAACCCGTCGTTGGAGGTCATCTGGTTGATCACGCTTCCGTCGAAGACCACGATGTTTCCATCATGCAGCCAGGCGATTTTGCCGTTGCTCATCCAGTTCCAGAACAAAACAGAATAGGTTGTCCGTGCGACGAAGGAGAGACGCGCGCGCCCGATATCATAGTACCACATGTCGCCTGTAACAGTAGTCACAATCTGCGCCGCGTTGTCATACCAGACGACGACCTTGCCGTCCGTGATCGGGTTCTGCTTCGATGTTCCACCTGACGTGAGCTGAGTCCTGGCGTGGCTTTTCGTGTCATACATCATCACCTGTGACACGCCGCCCCGTTGCTCCGTCCATACGATCTTTCCGTTCCTGTAGCTGTAGTCATATCCTGCCTCCGAGTCGCTCAATGCCGCTGTCGTGGCACCATCGTAGTACATGAGCCGGTGCGTTTTGCCGCTCAGCCAGCACGCTGTGTTTGCGGAACACAACACATTGCCCGTGATCCCGCTGTCCGAGCTCAGCAGCGTGAGTTTTTTTGCCGCCAGTTCATAGAGCCACGGATGTTTGACGTTGTCTGGCACAGTCGTCCGGGGGCCGAAGAAGCCGACGTATCCCCCCGCGAGGTACGGATTTTCTGCCTGGACTGTGTCCAGGAATTTCACGGGGGGATGCGCGCCGTCGTACGAGAACAGCGAGTCGGAATTCTTTCGCCATATCACATAGCCATCATTGGCCATGATGAAATCCTGAGCAGAGACGGAATCGGTGAGCCGTGTCGTTGTGGTCCCATTCGATGTAAACAGACGCATATTCGTTGAGTTCGCGAAGTTGCCCCACACAACAAGTGAGCTGTCAGTGGTCTTGAATTTTGTCTGCTCCCATCCATTCTGCCCGTCCGTGGTCAGTTGCCGGTACGTGACAGGTCTGCTCAGCTCCACTGCATCTCCCAGGGTCCATGCAATCAGATCATGATCGACAACCGGATTTTCTCCCGCTCCCAGATCCCGCATTTCAGTAAGCTGAACAGAATAGGATCTGAGGTGCTTGGCGGCGCCTGTACCTGACTGCCACACCACAAGACCATTGCTGATATGGACACTGTACGCCCCAAGAGAATCTTCAATCCTTGTCGTCGTCCGTGTTTCCGTGTTGTAGATCTTTAGAACGCTGCTGTTCGAGGTGGTATCGCGCACCAAGGCGACAGCTATCCCGTCGCTCACGTCATAGCCCGTGACAGCGGATGACCCTCCGGGGGATTCCGCGATGGTAACCACTGAATCCCCGGTATACAGCTTCACGCGTTGTACACTCCCCGCTGTCTGGAGCCAGGCGATTTGCCAGTCGCGGAGAATCGGGGTTCGGTTACGTGTGCCATTTGTTTTGGAGATGTTGGTGGTCGCCACCCCGTCGAAGAGGAATATATTGGAGGAAGCGCTCAGCGATTCAGAGTCAGCTGCCACCCAGGCCAGTTGTCCATGATGGATGCTGGGTGCGGTATTCCAGGTTCCTGCCGAAAACAGCGTATCAATACTTGACGAGAAGCGGTGAAGGACGATCTGTGTAGACAGTCCGGCTCCCCGGCGCGCATATCCTGCAAGATCTCCGGCGACCGCTACCGGCTGGGCGAAATCAGGGTTGTAGCATTGTCCCAGCGAAAGCGTGCGCCACGCACGAATGTCAAAAGCCTTCACCTGTTCAGCGGAGGTATTCCAGACGATGTAGTCACTGCCGACGGCCGCGGTCAGCGCGAGTAGGTTCGAATCCAGGAGAGTTATTCCCACACCGGAGTAGTACGTGAGACTGCGTTTGCTGGTACTAGGGTCCAGGTCTGACCACAGGAGTCTTCCCCGGTCAATCCCAATGAGTCTCGGGACGTTGGTGTTGGATGTGATATTGATGATGCTATTGAGGTGAACGTCCTGAGCCCGGGCAGGGACGTTGATAGCGAGGAAAAGAAGGATGGAAAGAGGGAAAGGACGCAGATGCATTGATACCTCCAGATCCCGGTTTTCGATAGAAAAGAACAGTGCAAACAAACGTACGCCAGAAATGACGTGAAGTTACCCGGCGTTGCTAAAAGTCCTTGGCACAACGAAAACCAAAGAGGTTGGTGATATACGTCGGCGGGACTCCGAGACGCCTGCCGACGCGGCTCGCGTCCGCGGGATCGGACCAATCACCGCCGCGCACAATGCGTCCTATACCACTCGATGGACCCTTCGGGTCTACCGATGGACTCAGGCGATAGTACCCCGAATCGTACCAGTCAGAGCACCATTCATAGACATTCCCGCTCATATCAAACAATCCCAACTCGTTTGGCGTTTTGGTCCCAACAGCGTGGGTGCGCTTCCCCGCGTTTACGTCGTACCAACCCACATCGCCAATCGAGCTGCTCCCGCTATACGTGTAAGCGTGACTCTTATTCCCTCCGCGTGCGGCGTACTCCCACTCTGCTTCGGTCAGAAGTCGCTTCCCCGCCCACTGTGCATACGCTGTCGCATCATTCCAGTTTACGCTGACAATCGGGTTGTCATCCGAGAATCCCCATGAAGGGGAAGCTGGCATCGTTCTGGACGTGGCCGTGGAAAAAGCTCGGTACTGCGCAACGGTCACCTCATTTGCATCGAGATAGAAACTGGTGACAGTCACGGCATGCACAGGTTGTTCATCGTTGTTAAGGCCGGATCCACCTCCCATCTGAAATGTGCCACCTGTCACAATGGCCATACCAGGCGGAACCGCAATTCCCAGGGCAACTGAAGAGTCTTCAGACTTGTTGCAGGAGAGAAAAATGGCGCAGACAGACATTATCGTGATACAAACCAGCGACGTTCTCATATTGTGAAATCCTTTGATGGTTGAATGCTTCGCCCGGGAATGGGAGCCGCTTCCCTTCGTCGTTTCAGGAAAGGCCGGTATGTGCTTGGTACCGCCATGCGTAACGCATCACGCGTGCGGGCACCATGCCACGCGGCGCCATGAGATGGCCGGGGAGAGCCAGTCAGAGAATTCATGGAATTCGGGATGACGAGGAAACAGGGGAAAAGATGATTGAAGGGTTTTCCCGGGGCAGAGGACGGCGAACGCATGATGCAAGCGAACACTTCAAGGCAAATATGCATGAAGGTTTCTCCGTAGCGAACCCGCCGACCTCTGAGAAAGAACAAAAACCAATATATAAAGATACGTGCGATGACCCCACGAGTCAAGTCATTTCTTCGAGGAACCCCGTCCCAACTACCGCACCAAAACGAGCTTGCGCGTCTCCACAAATCCCCCGGCCTGTATCCTGTAGAAGTACACTCCACTCGTGAGTCCGGCACCGTCAAACGTGACCTCGTGATATCCCGCAGCCTGTTCCCCCTTCTGGAGAAGAGCGACCTGTTGCCCCAGCGTGTTGTAGACCATCAACGTCACATGGCTTCGATAGGGCAGGCCGTAGCGGATCGTGGTTGTGGGGTTGAAAGGATTCGGATAGTTCTGATACAGCAGGAATGCAACGGGAATAGCGCTCGCTCCGGCATTCGCAGAAGCGACAATAGAGTGCGGAGGAAAGAAGACATTGTCCAGCCATATTTTGCCCGCCGTGCTCACCGGGCTTGTGCTTTTCCATGCAAGCGTGTGATTGCCGGCTTTGAGGGGGTACGTCGCAATTTTCCAGTCTGTAATTCCTGAGAACTGCGTGATAGAAACAGTGTCAATCAAAAACTGGCATTGGTCCAGATGTTCCGCGGTGGCCGTCCTTATGGAAAACGTGATAGCACCGTCTGCGGGCAATGCGAGATCTATCGCAAGCACAGAAGTCTGGCGCGGGGCCAGGCTTCCCGGGTGGGCCGCAAAGATCCCTGTCTGCGCATTCGCAGCGGAGATACTCCATGGCACATCGCCATAGGTCCTCCACGGAAACTTGTCCGTGAGTTGTGCATGTTCAAATGTCTCTGTGGCGCTGTCGGGCACGATGACATAGGCCTTCCCGGGCGCCTTGAATGTTCTCTTGTTCAACGCGGAATCCGTTGTGGAAACGTTCAAACCGACCTCGTATACACCGCTCCGGACGGGGGTCAGAGACCCGCTGGAACCAATGGCAGAGATTGGAAAAGCGACATTATCGGGGCCGTTCGCCGTCCACGAAAAGTCGGTGGTGAACCCGGCATCCACCGGTTGTGACACGGTGGCGGTGAATGTTACTTTGCTCCCCGGACTCCCGTCCACGAATCGGGGTTGAATATCTGCAACAAAGAGCTCATCGGGAATGAAAGCGAACGTCGTCGAATCATTGGTGGAGTGTGTGGTCAAGCGTGGAAAATCGAGGACCTCGTCGCCGAGATTGATACCGGCAAGGCTGAGTAGGACCCGGACGTCGTCGTCGGGAAAGGACAGACTATTGTCGGTGATTCTCCAGATTGCCTCCGATGCGGCGAAATTGAGGCCGCAGTACACCCCAGCACTATCCATAAAGTGGATCAACTGTGAAAGATACCTGGCGGCAGCTACTCCTTTCCAACTTTCAAGAGAAGGGATGACGTCAAACAGTCCGGCATAGTGCGGAACTGATTTGTTGGCGTCAATGCAGGCTCCATAGATCCCGTCCAACGTCCTTTGCTCCCCCGGCCTCACAAAGAGATCTTCGGAGTGCGTGACAACCATATTCTGGTCGTCCTCGTTCTTGTTCACCAGCACAGCGCCCGCCGGGATTCTCACAAGCAGGCCTGGATTCGCTGTGATCTGATCGATGTCAGATTGGAGGATAGGTTTTGAGTTGTTTCCCCCCATGAGATCATTTTCGCTGCCGTCCCTCGGTATTGAAAACGTATCCGTTTTTTTCAGGTTCGCCTTAATAACGGCAAGATCTTTCCCCGGATACTTCGATAAGACATACGCTGCAAACAGATCGTCATTGGCAAAACTTTTTCCATTGTTGGCATTAACCCAACTCCCAAACAGCTGTTTTTGATAATCATCGTACCTGTCAGGAAGGCCCATGAGATGTCCTGCCTCATGCGCATACATCCCCTGAGCCTCACCCACATCCCATTGACCTGCCCCGGTTCCGTTGTTTATGTCAAACGAGCCACTCACATTAGCTCTTACAGCTCTATTGCCCACGATCTCTATCTGGTGGTACCCGGCCGTGCCGGGAGGAGCAGATGCGCCCGGGTTGATTCGTGTGACAACTTCGACATTGACTTGTTTGCCGGTGGTGGTTGTGTGTCCATTCCACAGGACGTCGATGGAGCCGGCCATTCTGTCCGCGTTTGCTTGTGTGGCGAGGGGCCCCCAGAATTCCAGATACAGTGTTACATTGATCGTATTGGATGGTTGGGGAAATCTATTGTCCACCGAAATCGACACGTCATCCCCGAAAAACAAACCTTTGTTCTTGAGCGTCGCGACTTT
>Ga0315273_10008148_pt1 | contig 13204 bp, 12 predicted proteins | sample YL17G02_0_MG_FD_205753 | JGI IMG/M metagenome (GOLD analysis project Ga0315273, IMG submission 205753) | Sediment microbial communities from Yellowstone Lake, YNP, Wyoming, USA - YL17G02_0 | ecosystem: Environmental > Aquatic > Freshwater > Lake > Sediment | place: USA: Wyoming | collected...
TTGGCCGCACAACACTCGGGTGATGCTGCGCGGGATGTCCTGCTTGACGCCCGTCTGCCTCCCCTCTGCCGGTCGTCGGCCGGCGGCGCGTTCCTGGCCGTTAGGCCCCGCGCCGCCGGCGACGGCCAAGAAAAGCGGGCCGCGCGAGGATGCCACCAATGATCTCCTACCTCATCAGGCGGGTGGCGCAGGCGATCCTCGTGGTGCTCATGGCTTCGTTCCTGGTGTTCGGGATCATGCATTGGCTGCCCGGCGATCCCATCCTTATCTACGTGACGTCGGACTCGTTCAAACAGTACACCGCCGAGGAGATCGAGAAGCTCCGGCACGAATTTGGCCTGGACCGGCCTGTAGTCGTGCAGTACGTCGCTTGGCTCGGGGGCGTCGTCACCGGTGATCTGGGCGAGTCGATCACCCGGGGCACCTCGGTCCGCGAGGATATAGCCCGAGCGCTGCCCATCACCCTGTACTACGGGCTGACCGCCTTCATCTTCGCCCATCTGATCGGCATACCGATGGGCATCGTGTGCGCGATCCGACGAGGCAAGTGGCTGGATAGCACGATCACCACTCTGGCGAACCTCGGCATGACGGTGCCCATCTTCTGGCTGGGAATAATGCTGATGTATCTCTTCAGCCTCAAGCTGGGATGGCTGCCGGTGGGGGGCTATACCCCGTTCTTTGAGGACCCGGCCATGAGTCTGAAGCAACTCATCCTGCCCGCCTTCTGCCTCGCACTCGGCCCGCTGGCCGGCTCCACCCGGCAGACGCGCTCGGCCATGCTGGATGTGATCCATCAGGACTACGTGCGCACGGCCTGGTCCAAGGGACTGAACGAAAAGGCCGTGGTCTCCCGTCACGTCATCAAGAACGGGATCCTGCCGGTAGTCACGCTCTCCGGCATGGCGATCGCCATGATCTTCGGGGGTTCGGTGCTCGTGGAGAACGTCTTCGGTATCCCGGGGATGGGACGGCTGGCCACTAACGCGCTCTTCGCCAAGGACTACGCAGTCGTACAAGGAGTGGTCCTCGTTGTGGCCATCATCGTCGTCTTCTCGAACCTCCTGGTCGACATCTCCTACGGCTACCTCGATCCGCGGGTGAGGGTCGGTTGAGAACCGGGGCAGTCACAGCTCCCGGCGCCGCCTCCGCACCTCCGCGGCGGATAAGCACCGGCCGGCTGGCGGTGCATCTTCTCCTGCACCGAGGCCTCTTCATGTTCGGCGCCGTGGTCATCATCCTCATGGTTCTCGTAGCCATCTTTGCCCCTCTTCTCGCGCCCTACAATCCCTACCTGCCGGACCTGCAGAACGCCCTCGCCCCACCGTCGGCCGAGCACTGGCTGGGCACCGATGCCATCGGTCGGGATACCCTTAGCCGCCTGATCTACGGCACCCGGACATCGCTTGTGGTGGGGCTGAGCGCCGTCGCGGCCGCCTTGATTCTGGGCGGCGTTCTGGGGACGGTGGCCGGCTTTCTCGGGGGCAAGGTTCAGACCGTCATCATGCGGGTGATCGACACCCTCATGGCGATACCCATGTTGCTTCTCGCTCTGACGCTGGCCGCCGTGCTTGGCGGCGGACTCAAGAACGTGGTGATCGCCATCTCCATCAGCATGATCCCGCCCTTCGCTCGCCTTATGAACGCGCAGGCGCTCACCATCAAGGAGAGGGACTACGTGGCTTCGCTGCGTAGTATGGGCGCCACCCGCTGGCGTACGGTCTTCGGCCACGTGATGCCCAACGCATATCCGGCAGTGCTTGTCTTCGGCACCATGATGATCGGGGCCGCTGTCCTGGGGGAAGCCGGCCTCAGCTACCTCGGCATCGGGATCACTCCTCCGGGAGCGGCCTGGGGCGCCATGGTCAGCGCCGGTTTTCCCTATCTGCTTACGAACCCCATCATGTCGGTAGCGCCGGGAGTCTGCATCATGCTGTTGGTGTTCGCCTTCAACATGGTGGGCGACGGACTGCGGGACGTCCTCGACCCGCGCCTTCGGGGGACGATGTGATGAGTACCGAGAGCAAGACGCCGCTCCTCGATGTGCGCGATCTGCGGGTGGAGTTCCGCACGCCTATAGGCGTTGTCCACGCCGTAGACGGCTTGTCCTACCAGCTGTTCGAGAACGAGATCGTGGGTATCGTGGGTGAGTCGGGCTGCGGCAAGTCCGCCAGCCAGTTGGCCGTGATGCAGCTCTTGCAGAGTCCTCCCGGCTTCATCAGCGGGGGCGAGGTGATCTTCGACGGGAAGGATCTCGCCGGCTACAAGCGCAACAGCCCGGAGATGCGGGCCATACGGGGTGGGCAGATCGCCATGATCTTCCAGGAACCGATGACCTCGCTCAACCCGGTCGCGACCATAGGCGACCAGTTGGTGGAAGCGGTCAAGCTGCACTGCGGTCTGGGCGGCAAGTCCCCCGATGAGGTCGCGGCCGAACTGCTCAAGATGGTGGGCATCCCGGGAGCCGAACGGCGGGTGAAAGACTACCCGCATCAGTTCTCGGGCGGGATGTGCCAGCGGGTGATGATCGCCATGGGTCTATCCTGCAGTCCCCGCATCCTCATCGCCGACGAGCCCACCACCGCCCTCGACGTCACCACCCAGGCCCAGATGCTCGAGCTCATGAAGAAGCTGGTGCAGCAGTTCGGGGCCTCGCTCGTCATCGTCACCCACAACCTGGGAGTGGTGGCCCGATACGTCCAGCGCATCTACGTGATGTACGCGGGGAGGGTGGTGGAAGAAGGCACCACCAAGGATATCTTTGGGCGCCCCTCCCATCCGTACACGCTCGGGCTCCTTAGGTCGGTACCTCGACTGGACGAGGCGCAGGGTACCCGCCTAATACCGATCGACGGCATGCCCCCCAATCTCATCGACATGCCGGGCACCTGCGCCTTCTTGCCCCGGTGCCCCTACAGCATCGAGCGCTGCCGGACCGACCCGTGGCCGGAGCTCACCTCGGTGGACGACGGTCACCGCATCCGCTGTTACGTCAACCTGGAGGACCGGGACCTTGAACCAGCCCTCTCCTGATTCCCAAGAGGTAGTCCGCCTCGACGACCTGGCGGTCCATTTCCCCATCACTCGCGGGGTGTGGAGACGCAGGGTCGGCACGGTGAAAGCGGTGGACGGCGTGAGCCTCACCGTGAAAAAGGGAGAGATCCTGGGGCTGGTGGGGGAGTCCGGGTGTGGAAAGACGACCATCGGCCGCACGGTCATCCGCCTGTACAAACCGACCTCGGGTTCCGTCTGGTTCGAAGGCCAGGATATCTCGAATCTGAACGAGCGCGCTCTGCGGCCCGTCCGTCGCCGGATGAGCCTCATATTCCAGGACCCGAGCGGGTCTCTCGATCCCCGCAAGAGCGCGGGTTCTATCGTGGGAGAGCCTCTTCGGATCCACCATCTGGTCGAGAACCGGCGCTCCTACAACGAGAAGGTCGAGCAGTTATTCAAGCTGGTGGGGCTCGACCCGTCGATGATCGACCGGGTGCCTCACGAGTTCTCCGGCGGCCAGCGCCAGCGCATCGGCATCGCTCGGGCGCTGGCCTGCGATCCCTCGCTCATCATCTGCGACGAGCCGGTCTCGGCCCTCGACGTCTCCATGCAGGCCCAGATCATGAACCTGCTCCAGGACCTGCAGGAGGGCCTCGGCGGTCTCGCCTACATCTTCATCGCCCACGACCTCTCGGTCGTCCGGCACGTGAGCGACCGGGTGGCGGTGATGTATCTGGGAAGGATCGTGGAGTTGACCGAATCGCGGATGCTCTACAGCTCTCCGCGGCACCCCTACACCCAGGCGCTTCTTGCCGCCGTGCCCATCCCCGACCCGTTCGTGGAGGAGACCCGGGCCGGCGCCGTCCTCGAGGGTGAGGTGCCCAGTCCGTTGAACCCGCCGGAGGGCTGCACGTTCCATCCCCGGTGCCCTCTCTGCGATCCAGCCTGCAAGACGCAGGTGCCTCAGCTCCGCGAGGTGGCTGAGGGTCACTACGTATCCTGTCTACTCGCATAGCGACTGAGCAAGGAAGGAGGGGGCAAGAGCGCACGAGCCGGCGAGTATCGACTCTAGAGGCCCCGCGGCCTTCGGCCGAATGGGGAAGGGCAATACAAGAGGAGGGAAAGTAATGCGGAAGACTATCTGGTTGGTGCTCGTTGCGGCGCTGGTCGTCGGCCTGGTCGCGGCCGTGGCCGCCGGCTGCGGCAACGAGGCCACCACAACGACTACGGCGGGCGGCACCGGGACCACCGCGGGTCCGGCCACAACGGCTGGTCCGGGCACAACGGCTGCCAGCACCGAAACGACTATGGCCGCCGGTGAGCCGGTCATGGGCGGCATCCTCAAGACCGGCACTATTTCACACCCTTCCAGGTTCGGTTTCCCTGGGAAGGTCTTCGGGCCGGACCAGTGGTTTGAGGGCTTGTTCCTGGAAATGATGTACAACCCCACGGATCAAGTCGACGTGTACACCCCCCAACTCGCAGAGAGCTGGGAACTGACGCCCGACAAGTCGGCCTACATCTTCCACCTGCGCAAAGGTGTGAAATTCACCGACGGCACCGACTTCAACGCCGCGGCAGCCAAGTTCTGCTGGGATCTCAACCTGGCTCCCGCCGGTGGTCCGCCCGCCGGTGGTCCTCCGACCACGGCAGCCGGTGGTCCCCCAACCACCGCAGCTGGTGGCCCGCCTCCTGGTGGTCCGCCTGCCGGCGGTCCGCCCCCCGGTCCTCCGGGCCCCCCGCCGGACTTCGCCTTCGTGAAATCGATCGAAGTGGTCGATGACTTCACGGTCAAGGTCAATCTCAAGCAGTGGTCCAACCAAGTTCTGCCCTTCATCGGCCGGAAGTCCTGGGCCGTGTTCTCTCCGACCGCCTACAAAGAGAAGGGCGCCGACTACCTGAACATCAACCCGGTAGGCACGGGCGCTTTCATGCTCAAGTCCTTCACGCCGGACCAGTCCATGGTGCTCGAGAAGAACCCGAACTACTGGGGTAAGGACGCTCAGGGTCGGCAGTTGCCGTACTTGGACGGGATCGAGATCACGATCTTCGGCGACCCGAGCACCATGACGATCGCCCTTCAGGCCGGACAGATCGATGGCACCGACCAGGTGAGCCTTGTCGGCGCCCAGCAACTGCAGAACAACCCCGATTTCATCCTGGGAGCTTTTGGCGGACCGGACCAGATGATGGAGATGAACACCACCGACCCGGCTTCCGTGTGGAGCGACATCAGGATGCGTCAAGCGCTGGAATACGCGATCGACAAGGAAGGCATCGGCAAGTCGGTGGGCCTGGGCTTCACGCCCGCCATCTACGAGGTGATCCACAGCGTGAAGGAAGTCGTCGATCCGGGAACCACGCCCCGCACCTACGATCCGGAGAAAGCCAAGGCTCTTATGGCCGAAGCGGGTCATCCCACGGTGGAGTGCACGATAAACTACGACTCGAACAGGACCGACCCGAACTTCGCGGACGCAGTCCAGGCGAACCTGGCCGCTGTCGGGATCAAGGTGACCCTGAACGGCATGAATACAGGGGCATTCTCCGCGATCAGCACCAAACCGCCGCAAGGCAACGACATCATCTTCCAGGGGCTGCGCGGCGGCGCTCCGAACGTTCTGCAAGGGGCGATCGAGATGTACGGTAAGGGGACCATCTACTTCCCGGCCTTCTCACCCCCGGCAGAGTTCTACACCCTCATGGCCAAGGCGCAGACCTACCCGAGTATCGCCGACGCGAACCCCGATATCGCGCAGATGGAGAAGATCGCCTACGACGACGCTCAGGTCGTCGGGGTCACCATGGCGGCCTTCATCTCCGTGACCGGTCCAAAACTGAAGAACATGGAATGGCACCTCGGCAACACGCCGACTCCCTGGTTCAACGAGGCCTGGCTGGTCAAGTAGCAGGAGCAGCCGGTCTCTAACAGCCACGATGCCCGGCAACAGCGCCGCTGTTGCCGGGCCCCTCGCGGCCACGTACGTTACCGGCCTGCGGCCCTTGCGGAGATGGTCTCTCGTCCGGGCCGCAGGCCGGTCATTCAAGTAGATACCGACAAACAGACTGTGGAGGAAACGTGGGAAAGGGAACGTCAGACCTGCGAAGGCTTCTTGAAGCCGACGTTCTGGTAGTGGGTGGCGGTCTCGCCGGCTGCACCGCGGCCATCAAGGCCCGGGAGCACGGCGTCTCGGTGATCCTCGTGGACAAGGGATATGTCGGCAAGTCGGGGCAGACCCCGTTCGCCGGCAGCTACTGCGTCTACAACCCCGAGTGGGGGGATGACCTGGATGCCTGGATGCAGCAGATCGACAGCGTGGGCGAGTACGTCAACAACCGCACCTGGACCGAGCTCTGCCTGAGAGAGTCTTTCGAGCGCTACTCCGAACTACTTTCCTGGGGGGTGAAGTTCGGCCCCGACGGGAGCGCCCGGGCGGGAGAGGAGCCGCCCCGGGGAGGCATGCCCATCGGCCCCTGCAAAGCGGTGATGATGGACGTGCGGGAGCCCTCCATGCTTCTGCGCCGGGAGGTGCTCAAGCGGGGGGCGACGATCGTCGATCGGACCATGGTGGCCGAGCTTCTCACCGAGGGCGGCCGGGTGGAGGGAGCCGTGGGCATCCCTATGGACTCCGACGGACTGATCGTCTTCCATGCCAAGGCGGTCGTTCTGGCCGCGGGCGCCGGTGGCTTCCGGCCGACCCGCTGGCCCATCAACAACCTGACGTCGGACGCCGACTGCATGGCCTACCGGGCGGGCGCGGAGATCACCGGCAAGGAGTTCGTGGACCCGCACTCGGGCCGGGCGGATCAGGCCGCGTTCTCGAGTTTCGGCCGCTTCGGCCGGAGCCCGGAGGGGGGTAGGCCTGCCCGGGGAATGCCGGTCGATGCCGAGGGGAACCGCCCTCCGGCAGCGCGGGGACTGTACCTGAACCTGGACTTCGCGGCGCACCAGGGACGTGCGCCCATCTACTTCGAGCTGGAGGGTGGAGGCCGCTACCCGGTCGTAGGCGGGGCCGCCTCCGGCATGTCGACGCACAAGGCGGAAGGCATATGGCCGTCCGGCACCGACTGCTCCTGTAACGTGCCCGGCCTCTATGCCGCGGGTGACAGCCTGGGCACGATGCAATCGGGCGCAACGTACGGGGCGATAGGCCAGTCGGTCCTGGGGTGCTCTGTAACCGGTGCCCATGCTGGGACGGGCGCGGCGGGGTACGCGCGGCGATCCGCGCTCGCAGCGTCCGCCGAGGGGGAGATCGAGCGGGTCGCCGGATCACTCACCGCTCCGCTCGGGCGCTCCGGGGGCTTCGGCCCCCGCTGGGTCACCCAGATGCTGCAGAACACCATGGTCCCCTATTACGTGATGCAGGTGAAGCGCGGTGACCGTCTCCAAGCCGCCCTCACCAACGTCGAGTTCTTCCGCGATCATCTGGTCCCCCTGCTCTACGCGACCGACCAGCACGAACTGCGGCTGGCGCACGAGACGCGGAACATGGTGCTCAACGCGGAGATGCGTCTCCGCGCCTCGCTCTTCCGCACCGAGACTCGCGGCTGCCACTATCGCGAGGACTTTCCGCTACGCGACGACGAGCAGTGGCTTGCGTGGGTGACACTCAAAAGGGGCGCCGACGGCACAATGGAACCTGCCAAGCGGCCTATCCCGGCCGAGTGGCGCCCCGACCCGGCCGTGCCGTATCAGGACCTCTACCCGAACCGGGTGCCGGGTGAGAGCGGGGCCGACCGCCTGGCCGCCGCGCGCGGAGGCGATCGACCGTGAACTTGCTGGATCTGACGGGCAAGAAGGCGCTGGTCGTCGGGGCCGGGGGGATCGGCAGCGCGTTGGCCGTCGGTCTTGCGCAGCACGGTGCCGGCGTTGCCGTCGCCGACAGAGACCTGTCCAGGGCGGAGCAGGCAGCGACGTTGGTGCGCGCATTCGGCTGCCGCACGCTGGCGCGCGCCGTCGATGTGACCGACGAGGCGTCGGTCACCCGTTTCGCGGCGGAACTGGCCGATCTGTGGGGGACCCCGGACATCCTCGTGAACGCGGTGGGCATCGCCGCGCGGATGCCCTCAGACTCGATACCGCTGGAGAAGATGCGCGAGACCTTCGAGGTGAATGCGCTCGGCACCTTCGTCTGTTGCCGGGTCTTTGGCGGCGAGATGATCCGCCGGGGTGGCGGTAAGATCGTGAACATCTCGTCCGTTCGGGGAAGATACGGGACGCGCGGGGGGATGGCGGATTATTGCGCCAGCAAGGGTGCGGTCGATGCGCTGACTCGCGCCCTTGCTGTCGAGTGGGCGCCCCAACACGTCTACGTGAACGCGATCGCTCCCACGGTAGTCGAGACCGAGTTCACCACTCCCATCCTCTCCAATCCCAAGGCGGCGGCCGACCTGGTCGCACGCATCCCTCTGGGCCGCTGGGCGCAGCCCGAGGACCTCGTCGGCCCGGTGCTGTTCTTTGCCTCGCCCGCCTCGGACTACGTGACCGGACAGATCCTTTTCGTAGACGGCGGCTTGACCGCCGTCGTGTGAGGAGTGACATGGCGATAGAGAAGATCGACGAGGAGAGCTGCATCGGCTGCGGGGACTGTGTCAACAGCTGCCCCATGGACGTGATCCGCATGGACGACGAAAGCGGCAAGGCGGTGATCCGGTACGGCGAGGACTGCATGATCTGCGATCAATGCGCCCTGGATTGTCCGGTTGACGCCATCACCGTGACCCCCTACAAAGCGACCCCGTTCATTACGAGCTGGGGCTAGGAGGTGATCGACCTTGATCGAGTGTGACGTGCTTGTGATCGGTGGAGGGATGGCCGGCTGTTTCGCGGCAGTCAAGGCGCGGGAGCAAGGCCTCAGCGTGCTCCTCGTGGACAAAGGGTACGTCAGCCGTTCCGGTGAGACCCCGTACGCCGGTGATACCGCGGTGTTCGACCCGGAGTGGGGACACGACCTGGGGCAGTGGCAGGAACAAGTGAACGTCGTCGGCGAATACATGAACAACCGACACTGGAACGAGCTGGTCTTTCGCGACTCCCGGGAGCGCTTCGCCGATCTTCGCTCGTGGGGCGTCCAGTTCCTGGAAAAAGACGGCGAGTTCGTGCGTCTACCCCACCCGCATAAGAACATCGAATTGCCCGACAAAGACAAGTTCCCCCCGATCGTGAGCGAAGTGGTCCACTGGCTGCCCGGCTTCCCGGAGATCCTCCGGAAGCGCGTGATACGCAGCGGGGTGAAGCTCAAGGACCGCTTCATGGTCACGGAGTTGCTGAAGCAGGAGGGCCGCGTCGTCGGCGCCGCCGGCTTCTCCATAGAGGGCAACGAGCCCCAAGTGATCAAGGCGAAGGCCGTGGCGATGTGCGCCGGCGGGGGCGGCTTTCGGCCGATCGGCTATCCCACGCACGAAATGACGGCCGATGGGCACGTGATGGCCTACCGGGTGGGAGCGGTGATCACCAGCAAGGAGTTCGTCGCTCCTCATTCGACAAATCCTGAGCAGCCGGCGTGGCCGCCGATGTACCTGTTCTTTTCGTCGGGCGGCTCGGCCGCTCTGCCCGGCATGTACCAGGCCCCGAAGTTGGTCAACGCCGAGGGAGATCCGGTGCCGGCTCGCGGCATGGCCTGGCACGGCTGGATCGACGCGGAGTATGAGGCCCATGAGGGTCGGGCCCCTCTAACTGCCGACCTCGGCCGCCGGGGTGTCCACCCGGTGAGCGGTCCCGGCGCGCACGGCTCCATGCTCGGCCATGCGACGAGCGGCATCGTGCCCGTTGACGACGACTGCGCGACGCAGGTCCCCGGACTCTACGCCGCCGGCGACAGCTGTGGGACATGCTTCATCGGAGCCTCGTACTCGGGTTTCGGCTTCGCCACCATGCATGCGGCCGCAACGGGCGCTCGCGCCGGCCTCGGAGCGGCGAAAGAGGCGAAGCGGTCTGCGGCGGCCGGCGCCGGCGCGCTCGACGAGCGCGTTGCGGCCGGCGCGACGGCGCGTCTGCTGGCGCCCCTGCAGAGGAAGGGCGGCTTCACCCCAAGCTGGGTCACCCAGGTGCTTCAGAACACGCTCGCTCCCTACTTCGTGCTCTACATCAAGAAGGGCGACCGGCTGCAGACCGCCCTCAACACCGTGGAGTATCTGCGCGACCACATCGTGCCCAAGCTGTACGCCCGCGACGACCACGAACTGCGCCTGGCCCACGAGACCGCGAACATGGTGACCAGCGCTGAGATGAAGCTGCGCTCGTCGCTCTTCCGCACCGAGAGCCGGGGCACCCACTACCGGGAGGACTTCCCGGGCCGGAACGACGCGGAATGGCTCGCGTGGGTACGGCTGAAAGAGGAAGGCGGCGCTATGAAGGCCTTCAAGGAGCCGATCCCCGCGGAATGGCATCCCGAAGCTGCGAAGTCCTACGAACAACGCTACCCGATGCGGCTGCCGAACGAGTCGCCGGGCGGCGCTGACGCGACCGGGGGCCTCGGGGTGCCCGCCGGCGGGCCGGCAGGCGCGAGCAGGGAAGGGAGGTAGCGGCTATGGCCATCGAAGTCATCGACTCTGCGCTCTGCAACGGCTGCGGCATCTGCGTGCGCAACTGCCCCATGGACGTCATCCGCATGGACCGGGAGGCGCGCAAGGCCGAGATCCGCTACCAGAAGGATTGCATGCTCTGCGGCCAGTGCCTGGAGTGTCCGGAGAAGGCTATCTATCTCAAGCCGGGCTGGCCCAGGCCGTATCTGCTGGGCTGGGGGTGAGTCGCATGGAGAAGCTGAGCTACCCGATTGTCGGCACCAACATGAAGCGTTTCTTCGGCCCGCGGGGAGAGATACCGCGGCCGGAGCCGGGCGAGCCCTTCTACGGGCAGGACGCCCAGTATCCCCGGCTGGAGCCGGCTTATGAGGACAACGGCGACGGCACCGTGTCCGACCTCAACACCGGTCTTACGTGGCAGAAGACCACCGACGCCAAGCCGGACTCGCTGGAGGGCCGCATCACCTGGTACGAGGGGGAGGACTACGCCGCGAGGCTGCACCTCGGCGGCCGCGACGACTGGCGGGTCCCGAGTATCAAGGAGCTCATCTCTCTGGTGGATGCCAACGGCACCATGCACCCCCGCAGGCCCTACTTCGACGAACGGTACTTCGACCTCACCTACGGGCCGGCCAACATCGACGGCTACAGGTTCATCGACTCCCAGCTGATCACCACCACGTCGTACATCTCGAAATCGGTCCTGTTCTCCGATTGGTGGATGGACTTCGGCAAGAAGAAGATCGAGCCGGGCACGATGCACATCGCCCCTACCTTTTTCGGCTACAACTTCACCGACGGCCGCATCAAGAGCTATCCGAAAGAGAACCATCCCTACAACGGCCTGCAGACCTGGTGCATCCGTTGCGTGCGGGGACCGGTCTACGGGATCAACGACTTCGTCGACAACGGCGACGGCACCATCGGCGACCGGGCGACGGGGCTGATGTGGCAGAAGACCGACGACGGCAAGGGCAGAGATTGGAGGGAAGCTCTGGAGTACGCGGAGAACCTCCAACTGGCCGGTTACGACGATTGGCGGCTTCCGGACCAGAAGGAACTCCACAGCATCGCCGACTACGACTTCATCCCGGCGATCAACCCTATCTTCCAGGTGAGCGACCCGAAGGGCTGGTTCTGGAGCAGCACGCCCTTCGTCGACATGCCTGGGCAGGCGGTCTACGTGGCCTTCGGCAAGGCCACGGGCAAGACGTCGGCTCGACCCGAGGATGAATACGACGTGCACGGAGCCGGCGCCATGCGCTCCGATCCGATGGTCGGAGACCCGGCCTGTTTCCTCGAGGGCGGCGGCCCGCAGAAGGACACCATCAGGATTTACAACTACGTGCGCGCGGTGCGGATTCTGGGAGTGCCGCGGCCGCCGCGGCACCACATCTAGGGAGCGCCGAAAGATGGACGTACGATCTGACAGCGGCGGCCTCGGCCCGCCTCCCCCCATCCCTCCGTACCCGCACGAGACCGACTTGAGCGTCATAACTGTCGGCACCGGCAACCCTCAACCCAGCCTTGAGAGGGCCAGCCCCTGCACGATGCTTCAGCACGAGGGTATGTACTACGTCGTCGACATGGGCAACGGCGCCCAGAACAGCATGCTGAGAGGGGCGAAGGGGACCTTCCCCTTCCGGGAGATCGTCGCCGTCTGCTTCACCCACTTCCACCAGGATCACACGAACGACTATTTCGACTTCATGACCAACCGCTGGCTCACCGGCGGCAAAGAGGTCACGGTGGTCGGACCCCCCGGGGCAGCGGCTCTCCACGAGTTCCTCACCACCTTCTTCAAGGACGATCTCTGCTATCGCTGGCTCCGGGAAATGCCGCGAGGCCTGACCGGTGCGGGCATGTTCGACGGAGTGACGATCAAGGAGATCACCGGGGCCCAGCAGTTCGAACTAGGCGAACTGCGCGTGACCACGGCCGCGCTGACCCACACGATGTACAACCTTGGGTACCGCTTCGAAGCGGCGGGCAGATCGGTGGTCGTCTCCGGCGACACCTCTTTCGATGAGCGTCTGGTGGACCTTGCCCGCGGCGCCGACATGCTGGTGATGGACGGCGACGAGCGCTGGGCTGGGGACCTGGTGTACAAGATGGCTCCGGTCGAAGCTCTGGAACCCCGGTATCGGCCGGCCGGGAAATACGGGGGCGATTTCTCCGTCCGTCCTCACGCGACAATGGACGAGATCGCCCGGATGGCCTCGGCCGCTGAGGTGAAGCACCTGGTGCTGACTCACTTCCGAGCCGGCAGGATCGACGAGGCGTCGGTGCGCGCCATGCTGAGCGCCGCAGGCTTTGACGGTCAGGTGACATTCGCGGCGGATGGACTGGAGATCCCGGTGTGAGAGGAAACAGCCGGGTCGCGCGCCTCGCCTTCTTGACCGGCGCCGCCGTGGTGGCCGCCGCTGTGCTCGTAACCACTTCTTGCGGAGGTGACCAGGTGCAATCTCAGACGACCGGGACGGCGGCGACGAATGCGACGTCCGCCGGCTCCACAACGCCGGCCGTGCCGGCGCTCGCCTATCCCATCGTGGATTCGGGCCAGACCCTCTGCTACAACGTCACGACCGAGATCGCTCCGCCGGCGCCCGGCGCCGGCTTCTATGGCCAGGACGCCCAGTACAAAGGCAACCAGCCGAGCTACACCAAGAGCGCCGATGGCCTGACG
>Ga0315273_10008149_pt1 | contig 13203 bp, 14 predicted proteins | sample YL17G02_0_MG_FD_205753 | JGI IMG/M metagenome (GOLD analysis project Ga0315273, IMG submission 205753) | Sediment microbial communities from Yellowstone Lake, YNP, Wyoming, USA - YL17G02_0 | ecosystem: Environmental > Aquatic > Freshwater > Lake > Sediment | place: USA: Wyoming | collected...
TATGCTTTTCGGCAATCCTCCGGTCAATATGCAGGATTATTTATTCTGTATGGGTTCTTCAATGGGGATAGGCCATGGAATTAAAAAAGCGACTGGTCAGAAACTGATTGCTTTTATCGGAGATTCATCGTTTTTTCACTCAGGCATTCCCGCTTTAATTAATACTGTTTTTAATAAATCAAATCCCTTGGTTATTATTCTGAATAATGAAACTACTGCCATGACTGGTCACCAGCCCCATCCTGCTTCGGTCGGTTCGGAAACAGGGATAAAAATAGAGGATTTAGTAAGAGCCTGCGGGGTTAAAAACGTAAAAACCTTGGATTCTATTAATCAGGAAGAAATGATAAAAACCGTAAAAGACTTTCTTTCTAAAAAAGATGTTTCGGTGATTATTGCCAAACATCCTTGTATATTTGTTGCTAAAAAGTAAAAAATATGGATAAGAATTTAAAACAATTTAATATGATGGTGACTGGTATCGGAGGACAGGGACTTATTACTATTCTTCAGATAATCAGCGAAGCGGCTTTAAACGAGGGTTATGATATTAAAACTTCGGAGCTTCATGGTTTATCTCAAAGAGGCGGTTCGGTTGAGGTATATATCCGGTTTGGCAAGAAAGTTTATTCTCCTTTAATACCACAAGGCAAGGCAGATTTAGTAATCGGCATGGAAGCCCACGAGGCCCTAAAGGGGATATATTTTGCTAATTCTAAAACAACCTTTCTGGTCAACAAAAATATTACCCCTATACCTTTAAGAAAACCATTAAGTGAAGGAGAAATTTTAAGAGACCTTAAAAAAATTAGCAAGAAAATCTTTTTAATTCCAGCAAAAGAAATATGTAAAGAAAAATTGGGAACAGACGTGGTTTCGGGAATATATTTGTTAAGCTGGGCTGTTTTTAAAAATATTATTCCCTTAGAATCACCTTCAATTTTAAAAGCTATTAAAAAAATTATTCCAGCAAGACATCTGGAATTAAACATAAAAACTTTTAATTTAGCTAAGGAATAAATTAAAGGTTCGAGTCTTGTCTTTGGTGCACCTATTGACAATACCATAAATATGTGGTATTGTTTATTTATTAGGGGGAATTTATACGAGTGAAAAAACCAGCATTTTACCAGCGATCTTATTGGGAGCGGCAATGGAATCTTTTATCGGAGCAGGATTGGCAGAAATTGGCATTGCAACGCTTACGCCATCTTATCTGGCTATAGTCGGCGTTTCTAATCTGATTGTCATGTTTGTTCTCATTGTGGTAACACGATAAGATGCAAAAAATTCTGCATCCTAAAGGTAGCGGGACTCAAAAGAGTAAAGAAGCTAATACGCTTCTACCTTCCCGCTAATCTTCCCAAGTAAGTGTTTAAAAGAAGATTTATTTAGGACAAGAAATCAGCTTATTAGCTGGTTTTTTGTTTAGAGACAGTTTTTAACAAAAACACGCTCATTCTCCATAATCTTGGTTTTAGCGTTGTTCACGATGCGGATCTAATAAAAATCGCCAATTAGGCGGTTTTTTTTAATACTTTTATAAATTATTAGACTTTTTCAATCTGTGCACCCAGTTTTCTTAATTTTTCTTCAATCTTTTCATATCCCCTCTCAATCTGGGAAATGTTATCAATTAAAGTTTTTCCTTTAGCTGCTAATCCGGCTAAAACTAGGGCAGCACCAGACCTGATGTCTAAGGCGCTAAGTTTATTTCCTATTAATTCAGTTTTACCGAAAATTAAAGCCCTGTGGGGATCTGTTATTTCAATATCAGCCCCCATTTTTCTTAATTCCTGGAGATATTGAAAGCGGTTTTCGTATAAAGTTTCATGGATTAAGCTTTTTCCTTTGGCTTGGGTTAAAAGGACGGAGGTTTGAGGCTGGAGGTCAGTAGGAAAACCAGGGTAAGGAAAAGTTTGTATTTTTACAGGAAAAAACTCGGAAGAAGGTTTTACTAGTATTTTATTTTCAAAAACTTCAAGATTTACTCCGATTTCTTTCATTTTTTCCAAGAACATTTTCATGTGTTCCGGATTTACGTTTTTTATTTCCGCCTGTCCATTAGTAAGAGCAACGGCAATCAAGAAAGTCCCTGCCTCTAAAAGATCGGGACAGATTTTAAATTCGGTTCCATTTAATTCTTCTTTTCCTTCAATAATAATTGTATGGGTTCCGTGGCCGCCCACGATTATACCCATTTTTTGCAAAAGGTTTCCCAAGTCTTGAATTTGAGGCTCGGCAGCCGCCATTTCAATTTTTGTCCTGCTTTTGATTAAAGCGGCAAACATCATTAAAACTTCGGTTGCCGTTACCGAAAACTCTTTTAAAATAATTCTTCTGCCTTCTAAATTTTCCGGAGCTTCAAAATAATAAAAGCCTTCTTTTTCTTCAACTTTTACTCCGAAATCTTTTAGGGCCTGGATGTGGGTGGAAATCGGCCTTAAGCCTATTTTATCTCCTCCCGGATGCGGCATTTTGAATTTCTTGAATCTGGCCAGAAGGGGTCCTATTAAAAGAACCGAAACTCTCATTTTTTCAAAAAGTTCAGCAGGAATTCTTTCCGGATTTATATCTGCCGGGTCTATTTTTACCTTTCTTTCCCCCAGCCACTCAATTTTTGCACCCATTTGCTTCATTATTTCAATTTGGTCCAAAATATCAGAAATCAAAGGTAAATTATCGATTATCGAAGGCTTTTTGGAAAGCAAAACAGCGGCTAAACAGGCGCCCGCCGAGTTTTTATACCCGAAAATTTCCACTTCTCCCGATAGGGGAATCCCCCCGTTAATTAAAAACTTATCTTGCATAAATTGATTTTTTACTCTACAATAAAAAAGACTTTATGTCAAAGAAGCCCAAAAGAACAATGCTTTTAAAGACTCGCGGTAAAGCTAAGCGGGTTAAGAAAATTGTTTGCCTTGGTGGCGGTAATGCCATGCCCAAGGCGGTTTTGACTGGCTTAAAAAAGTATCCGGTAAAATTATCAGCTATTTGCGCCATGCTTGATTCGGGCGGTTCAGCCGGCCGGCTAAGGGAAGAATTTAATATTATTTCGCCTGGCGATATCAGAAGATCTTTAATTGCTTTGGCTAATACTTCTCCGGCGATGGAAAACTTGTTTAATTACCGTTTCGAAACAGGAGAATTAAAAGGCCATAATTTTGCCAATCTTTTAATTACCGCCCTGGAACTTACCACCAACAATTACGAAAAAACAATAAAAGAAATAAGTAGGTTTTTAAACATTAAACACGAAGTTTTGCCTGTCACACTTGATAATTCTACCCTTCATGCAGTTTTAACGAATGGAAAAATAATTTCCGGAGAGGCGAATATCGATGTTCCTAAACACGACGGAAAATTAAAAATAAAGGAAGTTTTTTTAAAGCCGGAAGCCAAAACGTATCCCAAAGCAGTAAGGGCAATAAAGCAGGCCGATCTCATAGTTATCGGTCCGGGAGATCTCTATTCTTCCCTCGCTCAGATTTTATTGACCAAAGGCATGTCTAAGGCAATAAAAGAGAGCAAAGCGAAAAAGGTTTACGTTTGCAATATTATGACCAAATACGGTGAAACCTACGATTTTTCTGTTTCTGATTTCAGTAAAGAGATAGAAAAATTTTTAGACCAGGAATTGGATTATGTAATTTATAATACCAGAAAACCTTCAAAGCAAAGATTATTGAAGTATAAAAAGGAAAATCCGGAATTAATAGAGCTGGTGGGATTTGATAAGAAAAACACTACTTCAAAAAGCAGCTTTATTGGAACAGACCTTTTAACCTCTTCGGGTCCCGTGGTTCATGACCCTAATAAATTAAGCAAAATTATTCTAAAAGAATGCAAGCAATAATATTAGCAGCTGGTGAGTCTTCTCGTTTTTGGCCATTAAATAGAAAACATAAATCTCTTTTTAAAATAATGGGTAAACCTTTGATTGTTTATACTATTGAAAGTTTAAAGAGAGCAGGGGTTAAAGATATTATTGTGGTTCAAGGAGCTAAAAAAGAGGTTGAAAAAGAGTTGAAGAAACATAATTTAAGGACTAAAATTAGATACGTTATTCAACCCAAACCTCAAGGAATGGGAAATGCGGTCTGGCAGGCAAGGAATTTAATTAAGGATAATTTTTTCGTATTACATGCTCATCACTTTGATGTTGATGAGTTTTTAAAATCCATAATTAAAAAACAAAAAGAAACAAAGGCTAAATTGGTTCTTCTTGGGAAAAAAACAGATAAACCTTGGAAGCACGGAATTGTTGAGTTGGATAAAAAGATTAAGGATAAGGTTATTAATCTTATTGAACAACCAAAGCCCGGTAAAGAACCCTCCGATATAGGTGTAAAAGGAATATACTTTATATCAAAAGATTTTTTTCAAAAATACGTGAAAGTTAAAAAACACATGTATGATTTTGAGGATACCCTCAATCTTTTTATAAAAGAAGAGCAAGCCAGGATAGTCATCACAGAGGAAGAGCCTCATTCGCTTAAATTTCCCTGGGAATTATTTGAGGTAAATAAAAAAATATTCGATAAATATTTAAAAAGAAAAATTGAAAAATCAGCAAAAATTGCCAAAAATACAGTAATCCAGGGTCGAGTTTATATCGGTAAAAACGCAAAAATTTATGAAGGAGCTGTTATAAAAGGGCCTTGTTATGTCGGCGAAAATTGCGTAGTAGGTAATAATTCCTTAGTCAGGGAATATACTGATTTAGAAAAAGACATTTTAATTGGAGCCGGTGCAGAAGTAGTAAGGTCGATTTTTCAGGAAGACGTGCATATCCATTCTGGTTTTTTTGGTGATTCAATTTTTAGTAAAGGGTGTAGAATCGGCGCAGGAACTGTTACGGCTAATGTCAGAATTGACAGGGGTAAAATCAACTCGATTGTTAAAGGAGAAAAAATTAATACGGGCTTAAATTCTTTCGGAGTAGTTATTGGAGAAAATACAAAGATAGGGATTAATTGTTCTCTGATGCCTGGTAAATTAATTGGCTCCGATTGTCTTATCGGTCCCAAGACTGTTGTTTCCGAAAACATCCAAAACAACACTTCTTTTTACGCAGAATTTAAAGGGATTAAAAAAACCATTAAGTAATGGATTATTTAATTTTTCAAAAATTAAATGGCTTTGTCGGACAGCATCCTTTATTTGATATTTTAACCGTTTTCATTGCCGAATACCTTGGTTATCTTTTAATTTTTATTCTTTTATTGTATTTCTTAAAAGATTCGGGAAAATACAAGCCAATTTTAATTAAAGCCCTTTCGGCTGCAGTTTTAGCCCGGTTTGTTATTACGGAAATAATAAGATTTTTCTGGTATAAGCCGCGTCCTTTTATTGAAAATCACGTTAATTTTCTTTTAAAACAATCAAATAGCCCTTCTTTTCCTTCTGGCCATGCTGCATTCTTTTTCGGCTTATCTACCCTTGTCTATTTTTATAACAAAAAAGCCGGCATTTGGTTTTTAATTGCCAGCTTTTTAATTTCCATTGCCAGAGTATACGGAGGAGTCCATTGGCCCTCAGATATACTTGCTGGGGCAATAGTAGGAATTTTTTCCGCTTATTTTGTTAATAAGATATCAGCTAAAATCAAAATATTTAATTAATATTGAATAAATTAAAGAATAAAATCCTACCGATAAAAAATGGTAGGATTTTTAAATTTTTCCTTTGGGTGATCTTGCGATAACTTCTTCGGCATATCTTCTGATTGCCGGATGAACGTCGTCTTTAGCTTTTCTTATTGATTCGGGTAGAAAGCGTTCGACGCTGCTGTATTCTTTTCTGTCGAATTTTATGTTTTTCCACTCTTCTTCGCTGATTTTCAGCAACATTGTGATGGCAACATTTTGTGAACCATGACCCTTTGGTTTTTGTTGCCTTTTGGCCCAGATGAAATTATAGGTGCCAAAATAGGAAAAACGAGACGGGTCAATATCAAGACCAAGTTCACGTTTTGTGTTACGGCTAGCCGCTTCTTCAAATGTCTCACCTGGGATCATTCTGCCGCCGATAATCCAGTAGCCTGGCCAAGGGTTTATAATGCGCTTGCCGAGCACCATCCCGCTATTGCAGAGGATAATAATGTCAACGCAGGTTATGACAACGCTGTCCAGTGCCTTGGCGTAATCTGTGTCGCTTAACCAAGCATCCTGTGGCTGGAAGTCTCCAGTCATAAACTGGTTTCCGTTCCCCATTGTTTTTACAGTCGTTCTTGCAATCTTTTCAGTTTTTCCGTTCATTAGTGTAACCCCCTTACTTTTAAAAGGGCAATGATTAGAATTTATCACTTTTTAATAAACTGTCAATAAAAAAACCGCTTATGCGGGTTATGGTGCCTGGGGTGGGAGTCGAACCCACAAGACCTTGCGGTCATACGATTTTGAGTCGTACGCGTAAACCAATTCCGCCACCCAGGCAAGATTAAGATGTTTTTATCTTATCAGAAATTTTTCACTTTTCAATCTTAAAATCGCATCCTTTATTCGAGCATTTTATTTGCCCACTCTTCGTTTTTACAATAATTGATTTACATTTTGGGCAGAATTTTTCTATGGGTTTATCCCAGAGGGCGAATTTACACTTAGGGAATTGGTCGCATCCGTAAAATATAGTTCTTTTTTTGGTTCTTTTTTCAACAATTTTACCCTTCTTGCATTTGGGGCATTTTATCCCCAAAACATTTTTTTCCAATGATTCTGTGTAGCGGCATTTGGGGAATTTGGAACAGGCATAGAATTTTCCGTATTTGCCAAGCCGTATCAATAGGGGTGCTTTGCATTTGGGACAAGTTTTTTCAGTTGGTTTTTCGGTTATATCCTGTTTGGAAACATCCTGATATTTTTGTTCCAGATTTTCGGCAAAGGGTCCGTAGAATTCTTTAATGACCTTGGTCCACTGTTTTTTTCCTTCGGCTATCTCGTCAAAATCTTCTTCCATTCTGGCGGTAAATTGAATATCAACGATTTTGGGGAAATGAGCGACCAGGATGTCATTTACCACGGTTCCAATTTCTGTCGGTTGGAATCTTTTGTCTTCATTTTTTTCAATATAGTTTTTATCCTGGATATTAGATAAAATCGGCGCATAGGTTGAAGGCCTTCCAATGCCGTTCTCCTCTAGCGCCTTGATTAAGGTTGCTTCATTATATCTTGCAGGCGGCTGGGTAAAGTGCTGGGAGTTAATCAATTCTATAAGTTTCAAAACCTCTTCTTTTTTCAAAGAAGGAAGGTCAGATTCTTCAAACTTAATCGGATAAACCTTTAAAAAACCTTCAAATTTTAATGTTTGGCCGTTAGATCTAAAAACATAGTTTTTCGCTTCAATATCGACTGTAGTCGTGTCAAAAACAGCCTGGTTCATTTGAGATGCCATAAATCTTCGCCAGATTAGGTCGTAAACCTTTGACTGCGCCTCTTTTATCTTTTCTGCATTTTTCGAAGTTTTAAAAATAGACGAAGGGGTTTTATCTGGATAACTGGGCCTGATTGCCTCGTGGGCCTCTTGGGCTCCTTTGGTTTTTGTTTTAAACTTTCTTAAATACCCTGCCCAGTATTTTTCTCCATAATTTTCTTGGATAAATTTTTTGGCGGCAAAAAGGGATAAATCGGAAAGATTTAAAGAATCGGTTCGATGATAGGTTATTAATCCTTTTTCATAGAGTCCCTGGGCCAATTGCATGGTAAATCTGGCGGGAAACTTAAATCTTCTCCAGGCTTCCTGCTGCAAGCTGCTGGTGGTAAAAGGAGGCAGGGGATTTCTTTTAATTTCTTTCTTTTCAATATCCAGCACCCGATATTCAGCTCCCTTCAGATCTTTAACGATTTTTTCCGCTTCATTCTTGTTTTTTATTTCCAATCTTTCTAAAAGCTTATCATCTTTTTTAATTAAGAAAGCCAAAAACTCTTTTTTTGTTTTTTCTTTTTCTAGCTTTACTTCAATAGACCAGTATTCTTGAGGAATAAATTTTTGAATTTCTCTTTCCCGTTCTACTACTAATCTTACAGTTACAGATTGGACCCGGCCGGCCGAAAGTCCCCGGGCCACTTTTTTCCATAAAAAAGGAGAAATCTTGTATCCTACAATTCTGTCCAAGATTCTTCTGGCTTGCTGGGCATCCACCAAATTTAGGTCAATTTTTCTGGGATTTTTTAAGGCTTCATTAATTGCTTCTTTGGTAATTTCATGAAAAACTATTCTTTGATATCCTTTTTCTCCGTTTAAATCCAGGGCCTGGGCTAAGTGCCAGGAAATAGCCTCTCCTTCCCGGTCTTCGTCGGTGGCCAGGATTGTTATATTAGAATTTTGAGACTCTTTTTTTAAAGATTGGATTAATTTTTTTGATTTTGGGGCAATGACGTATTTCGGTTTGAAATTTTTTTCAATATCAATGCCAAAACTGCCTTTCGGCAAATCACGGATATGTCCATAGGAAGAAAGGACCTTATACTTGGGTCCCAAAAATTTCCCAATCGTTTTTGCTTTTGTAGGACTTTCTACGATTACTAAATTCATTGGTTTGATGCTTAAATATTATCTTCTAAGTTTCTTACTTTACCTTGTATTTACAAATTGGCAAGAGCTACTATAATCTGTATTGTTGTCAGATTGCAAGAATTTGCTATTGACAAAATCAAAATTAAGTATTATACTATAAATAGCTAATAGGAAAATTTTATTTTCCGGTCTATCTGCAAGTGGTAAAATCCGGACAACCCTCCTTTAGTCCGGACGACCCAATGTTAGAATTGACAGGTTTTCTTGTTTAGTTCTAGCGCTTGCAGGTAGGCCGGAGGACAAAATGTTCTTTTTAAAATTTAACTTTATGAGCAGAAATTTGATTATGAAAAATACTAATCAAATTCCTGCTCGTAAAGGGTAGGAGTGAAAAGAATGACAAAATTACTTATTGTGACAGATTGGGCCGGAGTTTTGGCCGATGCAATGGCTGCTGTAGTCATTTTCGCTCTCAGTTGCATTCAAAAGCATTTGGGAGTAGTGCTTACAAGAGATGAGCTAAAAGAAAAAATGGTAATCTTCCGGGAAAATCCTTTCAGGGATGCTCTGAAGATAGCTTTTCCACAAGCAGATGAAAAACTAATCCAGGCCTGCGCCGCGGAATTTGATGAAAATCTGATTGCCGTGGTGGGTCCAAAAGTGAAAACCATTCCAGGCGTTAAAAAAACTCTTCAAGATCTTCAGGTTCTTGCCAAGATTGAGGATCTCGAGATAATAATCTCTTCAGCTGCGCCGCAAAAATTGGTTGACTGGTGGGCGCGCGAAGAAGGCCTGATGAGTTATATTGCAAAAATTTATTGCATCGAACAAGGCAACAAGAGTGAACACCTGAAAAAGATAAGGACCAAATATCCTGGCTGGGAGATTATTTTTATAAGCGACTCCACCAGCGAAATGGGTCTTGGTGATATTTCAATCGGTGTTGCACCAGTTGGCCAAGAAATAAAGTATTTTGACTCTGGAGCGTCCAGCGTCATGCACTCTTTTCCGGAAATTCTGGAAAGAAACATAAGGGCGATATAATTTCGCTCTTTTTTTATTCCTTCAATCTTTTATTATTATCTTAATTGTCCTTACGGCATCTTCGATGGTTTCCGTGACAATCCCTTTCTCCTCCTTATTAAATTTTTTAAGAACAAACTCTTCGGTTTTTTTCGGCTTTCCGACCTCAGGCCGAATTCCTACTCTTATTCTGACAAAATTTTTTGTTTTTAACTCCTTTATTATCGACTCTACTCCCTTATGACCGGCCGAACCCCTGTCTTTTGAAACCCTTATCTTTCCTAAAGGTAAGTCAATGTCATCGTGAACGATTATTTGGTTTTCACTTTCCATTTTATAATATTTGCTTAAAGCCCTGGCAGCTGAACCCGATAGATTCATGTAGGTATTCGGTTTTGCCAGAATGATATCCTCTTTTTTTGAAAGCAATGAATTGCTTTTTTTATCAAAAACAAAATCAGGAAAATCTAATTTCTTTTTTAATTGGTCAATAACCAGAAATCCGATATTATGACGGGTATTAATGTATTTGTCGCCCGGATTACCGAGTCCTACGATTAAAAACATTTTTTAAGTATATCATATATATGTATCTTATGTTAAATACAAACAGCTTGATTTTAAAAAGAAGAATAGTATAATGATAAAATTATGAAGAATTTTCTTCTTTATCTTTGGGAAGTCGTTAAAATAGTCGTCCTTGCTTCTTTGATAGTTATTCCTATTCGTCTTTTTATTTTCCAGCCGTTTTTTGTTAAGGGCCAGTCAATGGAGCCCAATTTTGAAAACGGCGATTATTTGATTGTTGATGAACTTTCCTATCGATTTAATGAACCGCAAAGAGGAGAAGTAATAGTGTTTAAATACCCCAACGATATTTCCCAACGGTATATTAAAAGGATTATCGGATTGCCCGGCGAGACAATAGAAATAAAAGAAGGAAAGATAGAGGTTTTTAATAAAGAAGGAGAAAAGGTTTTAAAGGAAACAAACTATCTTCCACAGGATATTCTTACTGTAGGAGATACAAATATAACCTTAAAAGGAGACGAATACTTTGTTCTGGGAGACAACAGGTTAGCTTCGGCTGATTCCAGGCGCTGGGGTCCGTTGCCCAAAAAAGATATTATAGGTAAGGTTATTTTTCGAGCCTGGCCCCTTGCTGCCATAACTAAGTTTAATTTACCAATCTATGAGTAAAAAACCAAAATTTCAAAGACCGGCCGGAATGAGAGATGTTCTTCCCGAAGACCAGAAATATTTTCAGAAGGTTTTAGATGTGGCTGAAAATATGGTTGATTTTTACGGATTTAAAAGAATAGATACGCCTATTTTGGAAGAAACGGAACTTTTTTCCAAGGGTACGGGTTTTACCACAGATATTGTTCAAAAGCAGATGTATAATCTTAAAACCAAAGGAGGAGATTCTTTAAGCTTGAGGCCGGAATTTACGCCGGGAGTAATCAGGTCTTACATTGAACACGGAATGAAGAATCTTCCTCAGCCGATTAAATTTTATTCCTTCGGACCTCTTTTCAGATATGAGCATGCTCAGGCCGGACGCTACCGCCAGTTTCATCAATTCAATCTTGAAGTAATCGGCGAAGGGGATCCGGTGATTGACGTCCAGATTATCCAGATTTTCTATAATATTTTAAACGAGCTGAAATTAAAAAATTTGATTATAGAGATAAATAGTATAGGAGATACCCAGTGCAGGGCATATTACAAGAAAGTATTATCCAGTTTTTTAAGAAACAGGGAATCTCTTTTATGTCCGGATTGTCGCAGAAGGTTAAAAGAAAATCCTTTAAGGGTTTTGGATTGCAAAGAAGAAAAATGTCAAAAAGTAATAAGTCAGGCTCCGCAGATCATTGACCATCTTTGTGAAGATTGCCATCGTCATTTCAAGGGAGTCCTGGAGTTTTTTGATGAAATCGAACTGCCCTACCGTTTAAATCCCTATTTGGTGAGAGGGTTGGATTATTATACAAAAAGCGTTTTTGAAATTTTTGTTGAGGAACAGCAAAAAACAGAAAATGGCGCGGTTACTGCCAGAAGTGCTTTGGTGGGCGGAGGAAGATACGATAATTTGGTAAAGGTTTTGGGCGGAGAGGAAACCAAAGCCAGCGGCGGTTCCATGGGCATAGAGAGAGTGATTCTTGCCATGAAAAACAAGGAAGTAAAGTTTCCCAAATCAAACGAGCCCACGATTTTTTTAGCCCAGATTGGGAATATGGCCAAAAGGAAAAGTTTGAAGCTTATGGAGGATTTTAGAAAAGCCAAAATTCAGGTAGGAGAATCTTTCGGAAAAGATTCCTTAAAAGCCCAGTTAAAAATGGCGGATAAGATAGAAGCAAGATATACCTTGCTTTTGGGTCAAAGGGAAGCTCTGGAAGGGCTAATAATCATCAGAGACATGCATAATGGCAAACAGGAAACGGTTAAGCTGGAAAGGGCGGTCAAAGAAATGCAAAGACGTTTAAAAAAATGAGCTGTATTTTTTGTCAAATTGTAAATAAAGAATTGCCGTCAGAAGTGGCCTATGAAGACCAAGAAATACTGGGGTTTAAAAATATTGACCCCAAGGCTCCCCTTCATTTGCTTTTTATACCCAAACAACATCTTGAATGGAATCAGGAATTGAGCGGAAAAGACTCGTTGATTTTCTCAAAAATTATTGCCGCAGCCCAAAAAACTGCTGCCGAAAAAAAGGTTGACCAAGCTTATAAACTTATATTTAATATTGGTAAAACGGGAGAAATTTCCCACATCCATCTGCATCTTTTAGGCGGCTGGACAGGGGAGGTCCCGATGAATAATATTTAATATGTCTTTAGAAGTAAAAAAACAAGAAAGAGAAACACCGCAGAGTTTAATCCGACGCTTTACAAAAAGAGTTCAGAGAAGCGGAATTTTAGTTCGGGCGAGAAGCGGTCGTTATCGCAAGCGCCCCAAAAGCCGGCAAATGAAAAAAAGAGCAGCTCTCAGACGGCAGGAACTGACCAAAGAATACCAGAGATTAAAAAAATTAGGATTAACGTTAAAGTAAAATATGCTAAAAGAAAAAATCCTTCAAAATCTTAACGTGGCGGTAAAAGAAAAGAAGGATGTTGAAACCTTAGTTTTGAGGCAGCTTTTAGCTTCCATTTTAAACAAAGAAAAAGAAAAAAGATTCAAGGTAAGTAAAGATAAATCCGGCCTATCGGAAAAAGATTTGGAAAAAGAAAGCCAGCTGACGGATGAAGAAACATTGGATGTCGTTTCTTACGAGGTCAAAAAAAGAAGAGAATCGATTGTAGAGTTTGAAAAAGGAGGAAGAAAGGATTTAGTTGATAAAGAAAAAAAAGAACTGGATATTCTCAAAGCATATCTGCCCGAGCAGCTTTCTGAAGAAGAAATTAAAAAATTGGTTAAAGAAGCCATAGAAAAAGTGGGGGCCAAGGAACAAAAAGATATGGGAAAAGTAATGGCCGAATTATCTCCCAAGACCAAGGGCAAGGCAGACGGAGGCCTGGTCAGTAAAATTGTCAAAGAATTATTGGTTTCTCTATGATAGAAATCAACAATTTAACCGCTTATTCAATTGATAAGGGAATTTTAAAGAAAATATCGGCTGAAATATTAAAAAAGGAGTCGTCTTCAAAAGGAGATCTGTCAATTGCT
>Ga0315273_10008150_pt1 | contig 13203 bp, 10 predicted proteins | sample YL17G02_0_MG_FD_205753 | JGI IMG/M metagenome (GOLD analysis project Ga0315273, IMG submission 205753) | Sediment microbial communities from Yellowstone Lake, YNP, Wyoming, USA - YL17G02_0 | ecosystem: Environmental > Aquatic > Freshwater > Lake > Sediment | place: USA: Wyoming | collected...
CGCCAGACCTACCGCGTGCCCTATGTCCAGCACGCCCCAATGGAGACCCGCACCGCCGTGGCCGAATGGGCCGACGGGAAGCTGACCGTCTGGACCGGCACGCAGAACCCCTTCGGCTACCACGGCGAGCTGGCGCGGGCGTTCGGCCTGGCGAACGACCAAGTGCGGGTCGTCGTGCCTGACTTCGGCGGCGGGTTCGGCGGCAAGCACACCGCGGAAGCCGCCGTCGAGGCGGCGCGGCTTGCCCGCGCCGCGGGCCGCCCCGTGTCGCTCCAGTGGACCCGCGAGGAGGAGTTCACCTGGGCCTACTTCCGCCCGGCCGCCGTCATCGACATCGCGGCCAGCCTCGACGAGCGCGGCGCCCTCACCTCGTGGCACTTCATCAACATCAACTCCGGCGGCGCCGCGGTCCAGACGCCGTACCGCACGGGGAAGTCCGACTGCCGTTCCGTCGGTTCCGACTCGCCCTTGCGCCAGGGCTCCTATCGCGCTCTGGCCGCGACGGCGAACAACTTCGCCCGCGAGTGCTTCATGGACGAGTTGGCGGCGGCCGCGGGCGCCGACCCGCTGGCCTTCCGCCTCGCCCACCTCGACAACCCGCGCCTCCGCGCCGTGCTCGAGGAGGCCGCCCGGCGCTTCAACTGGGCCGAGAGGGTAAAGAACAAGCAGCTCGGCGTCGGCGTGGGCATCGCGTGCGGCACAGAGAAAGGCTCCTACGTCGCCACCTGCGTCGAGATCGCCATCGACCGGGCGCAAGAGAAGATCGTGGTGCGCCGCGTGTGCGAGGTCTTCGAGTGCGGCGCGATCCTGAACCCGGCCAACCTGCTCTCGCAGGTGCAGGGCTGCATCGTCATGGGATTGGGACCGGCCTTGCGGGAGGAAATGCGCTTCGCGAACGGCCAGATCCAGAATCCCCGGTTCAGCCGGTACCTCGTGCCTCGGTTCAGCGACGTGCCCGAGCTGGACATCCACCTCCTGAACCGTCCCGACCTGCCGAGCGTCGGCGCCGGCGAGACTCCCATCATCGCCATCGCTCCCGCCATCGCCAACGCCGTCTTCCACGCCACCGCCACCCGCGTCCGCGAGATGCCGATCCGGCTGCCCGGCGCGAAGGAAAGCTGAGCAAGAAATGCTCTCACACAGAGGCCACGGAGCACACAGAGAAGAAAGGCGAAGAGGTCAGGCAGAATGATGGGGGCAAAATAATCCGAACCCAGATCCGGTTTTTCCTATCATTTTGCCGACAATCATTTTGCCGAGACGTCTTTCTTTTCCTCGCCTTCTCGCCGTGGACCGTACGAGGCGACCGTCTCGGAAGGCAGGTCGAAGCGACATGAGCGCCAACCGACCTCCGCAGGATATCCGTCAAGCCATCGTGGAGCTATGCGATCGCGGGTGCGAGTTCGCGGTCGCTGTCGTCTTGAGGGCCGAGGGATCGACTCCCTGCAAGGCGGGCGCGAAGGCGATCATCGACGGCCGCGGCACGATCCTCCATGGCACGATCGGCGGCGGCGCGATCGAAGCCGAGGCGCTGCGGCGCGCCGTCGAGGCGATCCGGGCCGGGCGCCCGGCCGTGTTCGACTTTCAGATGGAAGGCGCCGCTGTGGAGGACAGCGAACCGATGTGCGGCGGGATGATGCGCGTTCTGGTTGCGCCGGTTGGTGCGCGGCACCGCGAAGGCTATGCCGCCGCGGCCGCGGCCCGCCGCAGCCGCGAGCGCGGCGTCCTGCTGACCGCGATCCGAGGCTTGGGCGAGCCGGACGTTGCCGTGCGATTCCTGGCCGAACAGGCGATTCCTGCCGAGATCGGATTCCCGGGCGCCGAGGCCATTCGCTCGGCTCTGGAACGCGAGGAGGCGGAGTTCCTGGTTCCCGAATCGCCCGAGGGAGGCGAGCGACTTGAAGTCTTGATCGAGCCGATGATTCCCAGGCCGGCGCTCCTGATCGTGGGCGGGGGCCATGTCGGCCAGGCCGTGGCGATCCAGGCCAGCCTGGTCGGGTTCGAGGTCGTGGTGATCGACGACCGGCCGGAGTTCACGGCCCCCGAGCTGTTTCCCGACGGGGTGGCGACGCGCTGCGGCCGGATCGATGAGGAGATTAGCGCCTCCTCCATCGGCGCCGACACGTTCATCGTCATCGTCACGCGCGGCCATCAGCACGACGCGGAGGCTCTGGCCGCGTGCATCCACAGGCCAGCCGCTTACATCGGCATGATCGGCAGCCGGCGCAAAGTCGCGCGGATGCGGCAGGACTTCATCTCGTCCGGCCGGGCCGCGGCGGGTGAGTTCGACCGCGTCTACGCGCCCATCGGCCTCGACATCGGCGCTGTGACGGTGCCCGAAATCGCGGCGAGCATCGTGGCCCAGTTGGTCGCGGTCCGCCGCAAAGGGAGCGCGCCGCGGATGCCTGTGAGGTAGTCGATCGTGATCTCCGCCTTGGTTCTTGCCTCTGGCCGGTCGCGTCGCATGGGCGTGCAGAAGCTCCTCCTGCCCGTGGGAGCCCAGCCGCTGATCGCCCGCGTCGTCGACGAAGTGCTCCGCAGCCCGGTCGACGAAGCCGTCGTGGTCATTGGCCACGACGGCGAGCGAATCACCGAAGCGCTCGCGGGTCGCCGCGTCCGCTTCATCACCAATCCCGACACGGAAGGCGAAATGCTGAGCTCCGTGCGGTGTGGCCTGCGGGCGATGCCGGAGGCGTGCGACGCCGTGCTGCTCGTCCTGGGCGACCAGCCGGGCCTCAAGGCCGAGGTCATCGCCGGCCTCGTCCGAGCCTTCCGAAAGACCGACCGCGGCATCGTGGTGCCGACGCACAGTGGCCGACGCGGCCACCCGCTCCTTTTCAGCATGCACTACCGCAACGAGATCCTGAGCCGCTACGACGACGTCGGCGTTCGCGGCTTGCTTCAGTCCCATCCGGAAGACGTCCTCGAAGTGGAAGTGGCCGCGCCTGGCGTCCTGGAGGACATGGATGTGCCCGAGGACTACCGGCGGACGGTCGGAAGGCAATGAGATGATTGGATGGTTGGGGGGAGAAAGATCGGGCTCTGAGATTCCTTCTCTTGTCGGTCACCCACCCATCCATCCATCCATCCATCCAGTCTTCCATTCCTCCATTCCTCCCCGCCGGGATTTGACCCCCGAGGCCCCGAAGAGTAGCATAATTCCGAAGCTCAGGGGAACTTCGCGCGAACGAGTTTCCGAATCGCACGCGGTGCGTTCACTCTCTTGACAGCGAAAGGGTGATCCATGGGTCAGAGCGGCAAACGGAGCGGGATTCCGCGCCGAGAATTCCTCGGCGGCTTCGCGGCTGCGGCGGCGAGCGTGAGCTTCCTGCCCCGGCACCTTCTGGGCGGCGAGACGGCCACGCCTCCGCCGAGCGCCAAGGTCAACCTCGCCAAGATCGGCTGCGGCGGCATGGGCGGAGGCGACCTCAATGCGGTCGCGGGGTGCGGGGCCAACATCGTGGCGCTCTGCGACGTCGATGAGAACACGCTGAACGGCGCCGCCAAGCGGTTCGCAACCGCCAAGACCTACGTCGACTTCCGCAAGATGTTTGACGAGATGGAGAAGGACATCGACGCGGTGGTCGTCTCGACCGCGGACGTGAGCCACGCGATCGCCTCGATGGCGGCGGTCAAGCGCGGCAAAGGCGTCTACTGCCAGAAGCCGCTCACTCGCACGGTCAAGGAAGCCCGCCTCCTCACCGAAGCCGCCCGTGAGCACAAGGTCGCCACCCAAATGGGCAACCAGGGCCACAGCGGCGGCGGCCTCGAGCCGACCGCCGAGTACATCCGCTCCGGCGCCATCGGCCCCATCCGCGAAGTCCACACCTGGAGCGACCGCCCGAAGGGCTGGTGGCCCCAGGGCGTCGCCCTCCCGACCTACACCGACCCCATCCCGAAGAACCTCCACTGGGACCTCTGGCTCGGCCCGATGCCCGAGCGCGGCTTCATCGAGAAGTTCCGCGAGGGGCCGTTCAAGGACAAGCGCGTCTACCATCCCAGCAACTGGCGCGGCTGGTGGGACTTCGGCGCGGGCGCCATGGGCGACATGGCCTGCCACAACATGGACCCCGCCTTCTGTGTGCTCGACCTGGGCGCGCCGACCTGGGTCAAGGCCACGTGCTCGGAGTTCAACCACGTCAGCTTCCCCGCCTGGTCGGTCATCGAATGGGAGTTCCCTGCGAAGGGCGACCGGCCGGCCGTGCGGCTCTTCTGGCACGACGGCGGGAAGATGCCGCCGCGTCCGCCCGAGATGGAGCAGGGGCGGAACATGGGCGACAACGGCTGCATGTTCATCGGCGAGAAGGGCGCGATGATCGGCGGCGGCTGGGCCGGCGCCGGCCGCATCATCCCCGAGTCCAGGATGAAGGAGACCCCCGCTCCGCCCAGGACGCTCCCGCGTCCAGCCCGGCGCCCCTCCGAGCACTACCAGCAGTGGCTCGATGCCTGCAAGGACCCGAAGATCACCCCCGGCTCCCACTTCGGCTATTCCGGCCCGATGACCGAGGCGATCCTCCTCGGCAACGTCGCCCTCTGGTATCCTGGCGAAGAGCTTCGCTGGGACGCCGAGAAGCTCGCCTTCACCAACAAGCCCGAGGCCAACCGCCTCCTCCACTACGAGCCACGGAAAGGCTGGGAGCTGTAGCGCCCGCCCTTGTTTGTAGTCCCGCCTTCAGGCGGTCTTCGTTTGGAGTTTCGCCTTTAGGCGGTCTTCTTTGCTCGTCGCGAAGCTCCTGCTTCGCGATGGGCTTCCTGCAAGCTCCCGCTTGCTCCTACCGTCCGCATCGTGCCTTGTGGTCACGGGGCCACCGTAGCCTTCGCCCTCCACATGGGCGCGCCGAGCCCGGTCGGACCCATCCGACGGGTCCGACCGGGCCATGCCCGGCCCACCCGGGGGACGCTCCCGCGTCCACCTGCCCGTGGAGAAGTGGAAAAGAACCATCTTGTCAAAGAGCGCGTGTGGCGGCATCCCGCTACTTGGGTTGGTTAGCCGTTCGCGAGCCGCCTCGGGGCGACGCCCGTACGAAGGACCGCTCCGCCAGCCTGGGGCGAATGGGACCTTTCCCGAGCCTCCAGATGTAGTCCGCCGGGGACTGGCTCCCCGTTCGTCTTCGAACGGGGTGCCTGTCCCCCTATTGGCGGGCTACGGGGAAGCCCGGTGCGGCGAGCCGCAGGGCGGTTTGGGGCCGTGGCTGTCGGCCTGTGGGTCTTGGCCTTGGCCGATGCCGGCCGTTGGACGCCTCCGAGCGGCGCCCCTACAAGGGGAGCGAGGCCCTTTCCCGTCGCGCCGACCGGGCCGGCTTGGCCTCACTACCCCTCCATATATATAAGCGAGTCGGTCTCGGCAGGAGAGGCCAGACTGGAATCGTGCGGCGATCTGCCACGACGCATGCGCCTTCTTGTTAGGCACATAGGTCTCCAGATCCCGCCACAAGTTGTTTCGGAGAATCTGTTCCCAGTCGGTCCGTAGTCGGTCCGGCGCGCCCCGTCTCCCGTAGGATTGGGTGCAACCGTGGAATTGCGGCAGCAGGGGCGACGCCTCGGGGTATGTAGTTCCGCCTTCAGGCGGCGTTCGTAGTCCCGCCTTCAGGCGGTCCTCTCTGCCCCAGGCAGACCACGAGCCAACAAACCCGATCAAGCCATCGCGGAAAAGGAACGCCTGAAGGCTCCATACATACGCCGCCTAAAGGCGGAACTACGTACCCCGACCGTCGCGAGCGGCCCCCGCGACTCCGCTATTGGACCCCCTCACACCCGATGGACCCGAACCTTCGGATTGAGGCGATAGGCGCCGACCGGCGCCGTGGCAGGCAGGACGACCTCCCGAAGCAGGTTCTGCCCCGTGTAGCGGCGGATACGCCGCCGAAGCTGGTCCACCGCATTCGCCCAGACGATCCCATGTTCGACCGGTGGCGTCAGCTTGTCCGAGTCGCGCCGTTCCGCGAGCACGCGCAGGAAGTCCCGTTCCCGCCCCTCGGGCAGGAAGATGCGCGTCCGCCCCACCTTCAGGACATTCTGGGCGAGGTTGTAGATCACCCGCGCCGCCAGGCGCTCGACCCGCGACACCGGCGGCAGCACCACCGAATCGAGCACTGCGCCCAGCGACGGCAGGCCGTGTTCCCCCGTATCCCCATCCCGGAGGCGGCGGCAGATCGCCTCGAACGCCTCCGCCGACCTCGGCGCCCGCGGCTGGCCCGCTCCCCACGGCACCTCGGCCCCGCTCGCCACGATCTCATCGCCCGCCAAGTCTACTGCCGCCGCCAACGCCTCCCTGTACGCCCTCATCGGCACCGCCCTCGGCGGCTCCTCCGGCCCGCGACTCTCTTCCTTTTGCCCTTTGCCTTTTGCCCTTTGCCTTTTGCCTTCGCCTTCCTCTTCACCCGCCGCGAGCCCCGCCTCCTCGGGCGCAGTGTCGCCGCCAGCCCGCGGCTCGACCGGCACCACGAACTCCGAGCAGAACGCCCGCAGTGCCGCCGCACGCTGCTCCATTCCCTGGAAGAAGGCCACCTCGCGCAGCGGCTTCCACGCTGCCCCGCTCGGCGCGACCATCGCCTCGGGGTCCGCGGCCGATTCCTCCACGAGCCGTCGGATCCGCTCGTGCTCGGCCAGGAGCGCGGCGTACCGCCTCAGCGCCTCCGCCCCCATCCGCCTCCGAATTCCCTCCGGCCATCGCTCGGCCATGCTTGGCACTCCTGGTCGCTGGTGGCGCCAGCGAGTTTTCAGGGGAATGCAGTAGTGTGGGGTCAGGTCGACGCAATCCCCATTTCGGTCCGATTCGAGCCGCAGGCCAGAAAGGGAGTGGCGCAGACCTGACCCTAGCCACATATCCCGTGTGTTCGGATGCATTCTCTATGTCGCTATGTCGCTGGGCGAGTACAACCAACTTGGCGAAAGGAGCCTTGTGATCACGGGCATGTCGGTCTGGTTCGTGCGGTTCTCGATCTCAAGAGTGATCGAGTGCTCATTACCATCCGATAGTACCGCCATCATGTCCTCGTAGAGCGATGTCTTCTTCTCAACGTAACCGTGCAGTGTCTCTCCGGCCCTTGTCCGCAGCCTGACGGACTGAAAGACAATCTTTGCTTGGGCGAACTCATAGTTGTAGTAATCATCCAGTTCCGCGATAACACGCGCAACGACGGGTTCCCCCGATCCCAGCGCGAGGTAGGTCTTTACCGGCATACTCCACAACCCAACAGTGGCCTCCCACTCGATCATTACCGCGCGATCGCGAATGCGTAGATAGAAGACGCTCTTTTCCATGTCCTCGCCGGCGCTCACTTTTGCCGCAACTCGCCAATGTTCGGCGCCAATCGGGTTCATGCCGACAACCTGTACTTTGCTGACGGTTCGATGAACGTGCTCGCCGTAAAACTGCGTGAGCCGTGGCAGTAGCGAATCGCCGGTGGTTGTGAATGGGCAACGATCGGCGTAAGGAGTGTTGAGATATGCGTACAAGACTCGCTCTATCTCTGGAATGCTTGCGTGGTAGGAAAGCGATGTCGCTTCGAGGTGGGGGCTCGTCATGAAGGTTGGCACATCGGAGTCTGGAAGATTGCTAATGTCCAACGCGGTGCAAGCCAGGTCGAATGCTGTGCGAAAATCAGTGCCAGCAAATACCGCATCGTAGAAGGCAACCGCGAACTTCCGAGCGGAGTCGTCGTCTACAGCAGCGCGCATCCCAATTACGTTGTCAATCTCTTGGCGGATGACCTCGCCCTGCGCGTGGGAGTAGCACGCATTGAGGACCACGCATTTGAGATTCTCCTTGAAGTGGTGAAACAGCTTCGCGAGGGGCCTTGCGTCAGTGGTATGGGTATTCCCATCGAGGTTCTCGAAGCATAGGCCGCCCGAGCCGCTACCGTGACCCGCGAAATGCACCACTGTTGGGTGGAAATCGAGCAGGGCCCGCCGAAGATCATCAACAGTGGCGGCTTCGTTGCTCTCGATTGTCCAGTTCTCGCGGTTACGAGAACGTTGGAGCGCATGCCGAATGTCTCGAACCTCCGCACCCAGTCGAAGGCGATCTTGATCGAGCGGGCTGGCAGCAACGATCAGGACGGTGGGCATTGGGGCGGCCCTCCTATGGTTGCTGATGGCCGGAACGGTCTTCGCCGCCGGCCATTGCTCGGGATTTCACAGTTCAGATTCCCATCCGTTCCGAGCCGCAGACGAACCAGTGAAGTGCATGCATCTACACCCACGGCCTGTGCGCCCCCCAGCCCGGCGACGCCTAATCGTTGGTGACTCGATAGTCGCCGAGCTGCTCGTCCCAAACGGCCCGGCCGCTTGACGGGTAGTCGCGGCCAATGGCTTCAAAGATACCGGTGATCTGGTCTGCCGTGATGAGGAGCAGGCCGTCGTGTCTCGTTCGGTCTGAGGCGAAGAGTACGCTGTCGAAACCACCGGAATCACTGAAGCCAAGGATGAACACGTAGCTGTGAACGAACTGGTTGCAGACGAAGGTGAGTTTGCATGATTCCTCGTGGGGCGCTGTCAGGTCATACAACTCATCGATCTTATGCCAGTTCAGGTATGTGATCCGCTTGCCGGGCCTCAATCTGAACCGAAGCAGCCGAAGCGATTGCCCGGCGACAGAACGCGACAGCTTCTTGGCCTCCATGAGCTTACGGATTGAGTAAAACCCCAGCATGATGCTCTGCTCAAGTCGCGCGGACGAGGCTTCGGGCCACCTGCGTTGGCTGCGTCGCCGGTGTAGATCCCCTGCTCTCCGGAGAAGGTCATCCTTCCAGTATGCCGATTCCCAGATCACGTCTGGCCCTCTCTTCGGGCTTCCTCAAAGGACCGGGGTCCAGTTTCGGAACCTTCGAGTTCGCGAATCAATGCTTGCCTGGCGGCAAACCAATCGAGCCGCTTCAGTTCAGAGAAGACCCGCGCAATTCCGAGCGGCCTGGGGCCTACATGGCGATGATCGCAACCTGCTCGCCGCGTTTTGTGGCGTCCTGGGTCAGTTGTTCGAGCTTGCCTGCGGTCTCGGAGCCGATCCATTCCTCACCGCAGTGGTCGCAGACCATGGCCGGGACGTTGCGAATGATGACGAGGGAGGGGCCGAAATCCACGGCGTGGATCGTCTTCCCCAGCTCCTTGCTCCCGCCGCAGCGGGGGCAGAGGGCCAGGGCGGGAGCTTCGTTCGTGTCCATTTCCCCATCTCCTCGTTCGGAAGTAGGGTCCGAAGTGGCCCGGCCCGGGTTCGTACGTCGTCAACTGCGGCGGCTTCAGCTCCGCGATCGCTGGGAGCGTGGAGCTTTCTTCTTGAGCGGTGTGATTCGCTTCTTCCGGCCAGCGATCTTGGAGACTAGCAGGTCCTTATCCAGTGCCTCATCGGCCTGGATCTGGTCGAAGTACCGGTCAAAATCGCGTCCGCATTCCTCCCACATTTTCTTCCTGATTTGATGGATTTCTTCGACGATAGGATCACGCCTCATGTTCGTTCTCCCATTCGGGCAAGAGGAGTTCCTCGGGAGTCACGATGTAGGGCATGTGACGCCCGATTCCGAGGTTGATCTCGGTGAGACGGAAAATCACGGCACTGTTGGCGAGATGCGCGCAATTCCACGTGACGAGGTACTTGATCTTGAAATAGCTGGCGAACGCGACATGGATCATGTCCGTGGCCGCACTTTCGGCCAGGCCGACCCGCTGCAGATACAATCTGGCCAGGCCGCGAATCTTGGCGTTCGCCTGCAGGACGGGGAGGCCCGCGACATACTGGAGCCTGATGGCGGCCGTTGCGGGGTCGCCTCGGCGGATCTCCCTGCGGACGACCTCCGAAACGTACAGATCGTGCCTTTCAGGAGCTGCCCGCCACCACGTGTGGGTGATCTGCTGGTGTGTGGCGGTGAGGAGGTCCAGGCTGGGCAGGGCTGCGAGGTAGCTGGGGATGCTCGTCTCGACGTACACGCTGGTCTTCATGGTCCACCCGCGTCCGAGGATCGGGCCTTCCGGCATCATGCTTGCCCGCCTATGAGTATACGCCGATCGGTCTGGCGGTGCAACGGAGGACCGGCCGAGGGGCGCAATAACGCAATTGCGGAAGCCGCGGCGACGCACTCGGTGTATGTAGTTCCGCCCTATTCACGAATAGGGCGGCGTTCGTAGTTCCGCCTTTAGGCGGTCCGGCTTCCGTCCGTCGGGCCACAGCCCGGGATCCCAAGAGAGAGGAACGCCTGAAGGCTCTACACAGACGCCGCCTAAAGGCGGAACTACATGCCCGATCCTCCAGAGCGCTTCCGCAGTTCCACTGCTGCCCCCGGATAGCTCACTCCAGCACGACATAGAGCGCATCGGGCGGGAACTTGAAGGTCTTGCCGCCGGCGGCGTCGGTCAGGGGAATACGCTTGACGGGCATGCCGTTGGGGTCGAGGACGATGGCGGTCTGGAGCGAGGCATTGCGGATGGTGACGGTGAGGTCCCCGTCGACGATCAGCCAGGGGGCCTTGCCGAAGTCGACGATCTGTTCGCCGTCCTGGCCGCCGACCTTGACGGGGCGGGTCTTCCAGCCAGCCGGACGCTCGGTCGTGCCGACCTGGACGAGCACCTTGGCGGAGGTGCGGAGCGGCTTGTCGTCCATCGCGACGAGGAGCACGGTCGCGTAGTCGTTGCCCGAGGCGATCGTCACGTCGGGGAGGGCGATGGAGCCGGCCTTCTTGAGGAAGCCGGTCACGCCTTGGGCCTTGGGGGCGCTGAGGGTGCAGAGGCCATTGCCGTAGTCCCATTTCAGCTCGGAGGTAATGGACGTAATGGACTTTGTGGACGGGTCGATGTACTTCGCCAGATCGATCACTTGGCTCTTGGCGGGATTGCCGCCGTAGTTGACGATGACCGGGCCGACGAGGTAGGCGAGGGGGTTGACGCCGTTCTTGACGTTGGATTCCTTGGAGAGGTAGTCCTTGTCGCGGTTGGGGTCGTAGCCGGCGTCCTCGGCGATGATGGGCATGCGGCGCTCCCAGATGTCTTCGAGCGAGCGCTGCTCGTGGACGGCAGGCGCGCCTTGCTTGATGTAGCCCAGGCGATACATCATCGCGGCGGCGGGCCACTGGCCCATGAGCATCGGCGTGGCGCAGACCCATTTGCCCTCGGACGGCAGGTAGCCGTTCGCGGAGCCGGGCTGCCGCCAATCCTCCTCGCCGGTCGCAAACCAGTAGTAGGCGTCGACGCCGTTGAGCGACTGGTAGGCGGCGACGAGGAACGGCCCCTCGGACTGGTAGCCCTGGGGCGGGACCCAGGAGCTTTCGGTAACCATCATCGGGAAGCCTTCGGGCTGCTTGAGCGTGACGGGCAGGTCGCGCGGGTGGAAGAGCACGCTCGGGTCGGTGAAGCGGTCGCCGTTGACGATCGCCCAGCCGTTGTACTGCCCCTCGTGGATGCCGCCATAATAACGGTTCACGGCCATCACCTCGTTGGCCGAATAGGACCAGCGTTCGGCGTCGAGCATGATCACGTTGTCGGCGGTCCGCCAGTTGCCGGCGTTGACGAGTTGCTTGCAGCCCAGGTCGTTGTGGAGGTAGTCGCCGATCATCTTGTTGAAGCGGTGCATGAGGAGGGCGAAGAACTCCATCTGGTCGGAGCAGCGCTTCTGGAAGTTCGCGCCGAAGCGCCGCTGCGACAGCTCCCAGACGATGAGGAGAGCGGCCTCGCCATTCGCGAAGTCGTCGGGCTTGTCCTGGTCGGCGGAGGGCGCGGCGCCACCCCAGGCTTCCTTCGCCTTCTCGAGCGAGCCGTACTTCTCCTTGAGGAAGCTCCCGAACTGCCTCCGCAGCTCCTTCCGGGCCGATCCCTTGATGCCCTGGCTGGTGTAGAAGAGGAGCGAATCCTCGTTCTGGATCTGGATGATGGCGAGGGCGGGGTCCTGCGCCAGCGGAATGCCGGTATAGGGGTTCTTCTCGGTGAGCACCTGCTTCATCCAGCTCTTGTAGGCTTCCTGGAGCTTCGTGTCGAAGAAGAGGAGGCCCCAGTTGCCGTTGCCGCCGGTGTCGAGGACGCCCATCGAGGGCTTGACGCGGGCCGGGCCGGCCCAGTAGGGCGAGTAGGTCGTGTAGATGCCCTCTTTCTTCATCGCCGCGACGCCCCGCCAGAGGTTGTCGCGGTCCTTCGTGTCGATGCTCATCAGGTCGTTGCCGGTGGGCGTGATGTTGCTGTGGAAGCGGACCATGTTGACGCCGCGCTTGGCGATGAAGCGGGCGTGGCGCGCGAGGTCGGTCTTGAACGCGCCGTCGTTGAGCGCCCAGAAGCGGGCGGGCTTGCCGCTGCCGAGCAGAAAGTCGTTGCCGTCCTTCGAGAGCCTGACGAAGCCGCTCTCGCCCGCCACCTTCTCGTTGAGAGACCGCAGGTCGAGCAAGGCATCCGGGCTGAACGCGTCGCGAGGCGGCCTGAACGCCCATCGGCCCTTCTCGCTGGCCTCCGCGACGGGGGCCAGCGGCGCGAGCTTGAGGGCGTCCTCGGGGTTGAAGGCCGTGCCCGCGAAGACGAAGCAGTCGAGCATCCCGTGGTTGTTGTTCGCGCTGTCCATGCGGAACGCGATGGAGTGGTCGCCCTTGGTGAGCTTGACCGTGCCGACCTTGACCCAGGCGAGGAAGCGCAGATCGGGTTTGCCATCCTCGGCGATGTTGACGTTTCCCGACTGGTTGGCGTTCAGGTTGATGAGCGTCCAATCGGCGTCGTCGAGCTTGTAGGAGAGCTTGGTGGCGACGGGGTTGGCTCGGACCCAGAAGACGAGATCCTTGGCGGCGGGTGCGACGAAGGCGTAGGTAGCTTCGCCGGGCTTGTCGGACCAGTTCGAGAGGAAGTCGCCGCCGGAGAGCTGGTCCTTCTTGACCTTGTCGTACCACCACGGATGGCGCCGCATCGTGTTGGACTTGGCGGATTCGCCTTCGACCCAGACGTAGTCGGCGGCCCCCGCGGCCGCGAGGCCGGGCGCGAGCAGGACCAGTCCGAGCAACAGGCGGCGCAACGTTCCCCGACTCGCTCTGCGATGTGCCACAATCGGTCTCCTGATTCCAAGCAGGTATCGCCCTCGCCCGACGCCGGAGCGATTCTATCCCATCGCGGCTCGTGCCGCAATCGGGCCTAGGCGAAAAGAAGGGTGACAAGGGAATGGGGACAAGGGAATGGGAGCCAGAGAGGAGAAGGCCGAAGAAGTCAGGCAAAATGATGCGGGGCAAATTGATGCAAACCCAGATCCAG
>Ga0315273_10008151_pt1 | contig 13202 bp, 7 predicted proteins | sample YL17G02_0_MG_FD_205753 | JGI IMG/M metagenome (GOLD analysis project Ga0315273, IMG submission 205753) | Sediment microbial communities from Yellowstone Lake, YNP, Wyoming, USA - YL17G02_0 | ecosystem: Environmental > Aquatic > Freshwater > Lake > Sediment | place: USA: Wyoming | collected...
ATCATTGCCGCTGACAAGCACTTCCTTTCCGCAGACGATCCCGATGCCGCACACGAGGCCTGCCCCATGGATCGTGCCGTCATACATCCCTTTTGCCGCAAGCGGCGCAATCTCCAGATAGGGCGTGTTCCTGTCGAGAAGTCGGTCAAGCTTTTCACGGATCGGCATCTTTCCCTGGCCGGCGATGCGGTCCCTGGCCTTCTGGGGACGATCTTCCCTGGCCTTACGCAGCTCCTCTTTCAGATCGGCGACAACAGCCTCCATCGCCTCGTAATTCTTCCTATATTCATCAGACTTTGTATCCATCTTCGTTTCGATGACATCCATGGCTTTTCATCCTTTGCCCTCCCAGGTTTGTTGGATTTCATTCGTAAATTGAATCTCGTTCAATGAAATAACGAACTTCACCAATATAGTCAAATTATCTATATGAGCACCGTTCTAGACTTCAATTTGCTAACAAATGCGGGAGGGTGAGGCGCGCATGGACGAGGCAAGTCCCAACAGAAGGTGAGCATCCGTTATTTTACGTCTGGCTGCTCCTCGATGTACGTGAGGTGTTCGGTGTAGTCGCTCAGGCAGTTTTCATACTGTCCTTCCTGGCATGTGGGGTCTCCCCTTCGGAGGAGTGCAAAGGTGTGGTCTACGGGGATGCTCGCCCGATGATACGCGTTGAAGTCGGTAGTGGAGTCACCATATCCGTACAAAAAAGCTCTTTGTTCCTGTTCCATGAGCTGCCGGAGTGTTGTCAATTTGTACTCCTCAGTCTTGTCATCATCGGTCAGAAATGGTTCAGACATATAGAGAGGTACCTCAGGGAAGCCGTTCATTCTGAGCCAGTCTTCTGTGACCCTCCTTACGAGCTCCGGACGCGCTGTCAAGGTAATGACTCCATAGCCCTTATCCACGTATATCTGTAGGGCACGTGCAGCATCAGGCCGGGCGATGAAGAAATCGATGAACCCTGTCCCGACGGTGAGTGTACCGTCAATGTCGAACACGACACTCGGAACATACTCAGGGGTTCCTCCCTCAGAGCCTCCACACCCGCAGATCATGAACGTAATGCAACAAAGAAAACGGATTCGTCGAATCATGGTGTACTCCTTCAGGGGTAGACGATCACGGTCTGCATCGGGTCCCACTGGCCCGTGACGACACGCTCACCGTCCGGAGAGACGGCTACCCAAGGACAACCCTCGTCGGCTGGGTTGTCCGGGCTACCAGATGAACCGTTCCCATCATTGTTCACGGCTATTTTTCGGTCGTGCAGGAGCATGATAGGATGGCCTGGCAAATGAGCCTACATTCTCATCTATGCTGATTCGGCGCAAGCATTGCGAGTCGGGGTGGTCTCTGCTCTGTGGGCGGACCTCCGTGAAGTCTATGCCCCCAAGTAAGTCCATTCGAACCGGAAGATCTGAGAGCTGTGGGCTGTACGGATAGTGGGCTTTTCGCATACCTCGGGGCCACCGCCCTCCCGTGCCCTCCGCCCGAACCCCCCGGAATTCCTCGATCTAAGGCCTCGAGGTTTTCCTTGACCAAGTACCCGCACCGTCGTATCGTATACGAAAATCTTTAAGATAAGAGGGTATCTTGTCCGCCCGCAACCTCCCTGCTCCCCACGTCACAACCTTGCCGGGCTTCCCCGGATCCGGCCGGCCGATCTCCTACCTCAGCGAAGGCGAAGTTGAGGCCTTGACCAAGGCATTTGAGCAGTGGTACGGCTCGGCCAAGAAGCGGCATGTCCGCCGGGCCCGTGGCCGCTACTGGCTCGTATACTTGGTGCTTCGATTCACAGGGGCCAGGATCGGAGAGGTCCTCCTGCTGGACGAAACCCGGGACGTGGACTTCCGTCGGGGGGAGATCCGGCTCCAGACCCTGAAGAGCCACCGGGGCAAGCGCCGGCCAACCAGGGTGGTACCGGTGCGACTCAACGTGACGAGTGAGATCGATACATACCTTGCCGAATTTCCTGAGATCAGGGGTAAGACATTCGGGTTGCAGCAGAGCAACTTCCGGCGTCGCTTCTACGAGCGCGCAACCGAAGCGAAGGTTCAGAGGGAGAACGCCCACCCGCACATTCTGAGGCACACCCGGGCCATGGAGCTCCTTCGGGCCGGGGTGCCTGTCACTCTGGTCCAAGATATTCTGGGTCACTCGGCACTCACCACAACGGCAGCGTACCTCCGGATCTCGGGACAGGAGGCGCGCAGCGTGCTTCAGGACAAGGGGATAATCTAATTGTAATTCCGCAGAAATGGGAGATATTCTATGACACCCCACATTCTTGCAGATAGAGTTGTGCAGAAGATCGGCCAAGCAGCCGAACTGTACCACCGTCTCGTCATGCTGGTGGCCCCGGCCGGTGCGGGCAAGACCGCCGCGCTCCGGGATGTTCATGAGCGCACGTCGGCTCCGCTGGTCAACGTCAATCTTGAGCTGTCTCGGCGCATGCTCGACCTCACCGAGCGCCAGCGGGCGCTGCAGTTGCCCCGTCTCCTCGCGGAAATCGTAGGCGCATCCGCAGCCGAAGTGATTCTGCTGGACAACATCGAGGTTCTCTTCGATGTCTCGCTCAAGCAGGACCCGCTGCGGCTCCTGCAGGGGCTCTCGCGGAACAAGACGGTGGTCGCGGCATGGAGCGGCTCCATCGACAAAGAGCACATGGTCTACGCGACGCCGGACCATCCCGAATACAGACGATATCCCTTACGAGATTTCCTGATAGTGAACCCGGAGGCCGTTCCATGAAGACAAGGAACGAAAGCGCAGGGCCTGCCTGCCGCGACGCACGCGGCGCAGGCAGGGGGCAGACGCGATGAAATACGGAGACCTGATCCAATTCGAGCCTATCGAGTCCGTGGTCCAGCTACGGGACGCCGACGAGGCCGCTGCTGCCCGGCAGCTTGTCCAGACCTACGTCATCTCCGAGGAGATGGCCGAGAAGCTGGTCAACCTCGTCGTTCCTCAGCTTCAGTTCGACCAGCCCATGGATAACAAGGGGCTGCTGGTCGTCGGGAATTACGGTACCGGTAAGTCGCACCTCATGTCCGTGATCTCCGCCCTGGCTGAAAACGGCGAGATCTTGACATACCTGAACGACAAGAGCGTGGCGAGTGCCGCGGGCAAGTTCAGTGGGCGCTTCAAGGTGGTCCGAACCGAGATCGGTGCGACCACTATGTCCCTGCGCGACATCCTCGTGGCCGAACTGGAGGAGCACCTGGCCGCCATGGGCGTGTCCTACTCCTTCCCGTCAACGGACAAGGTGTCGAACAACAAGCGGGCCTTCGAGGAAATGATGGCCACCTTCCACCAGAGGTATCCGGACCACGGCCTGCTCCTGGTGGTGGATGAGCTGCTCGACTACCTGCGCAGCCGCAAGGACCAGGAACTAATCCTCGACCTCAATTTCCTGCGCGAGATTGGCGAGGTCTGCAAGGACCTTCGGTTCCGTTTCATCGCCGGCGTCCAGGAAGCCATCTTCGACAGCCCTCGTTTTTCCTTCGTGGCCGACAGCATCCGCCGGGTGAAGGACCGCTTCGAGCAAATCCTCATCGCCCGGAAGGACGTCAAGTTCGTGGTGGCCGAGCGTCTGCTCAAGAAGACCGCCGACCAGCAAGTGAAAATCCGGGAGTACCTGACCCCATTCGCCAAGTTCTACGGCCGCATGAGCGAACGCATGGACGAGTTCGTGCGCCTCTTCCCCATGCATCCGGACTATATCGACACCTTCGAGCGAGTCGCAGCGGTGGAAAAGCGCGAGGTGCTCAAGACCCTGTCCCTGGCCATGAAGAAGCTGCTCAGTCAAAACGTCCCCGACGACCGGCCCGGGATCATCGCCTATGACGGCTACTGGACAACGCTGAAAGAAAACGCGGCTTTTCGGGCGATCCCCGAAATTCGTGAAGTCATCGAATGCACCGCCAAACTCGAGGCTCTGGTCGAAAACAACTACCCCAAGGGAAGGAACAAGGCCTTCGCCATTCGGATCATCCACGGTCTGAGCCTGCACCGCCTGACCGTCGGGAGCATCGAATCGCCCGTGGGATTGACAGCGGAAGCGCTCCGGGACTCGCTGTGTCTTTACGACGCGGTTGTCGCAGACCTCGGAGGCGATCCCGCCGACGACCTGAGAGGCGAGGTCGAGGCTTCGATCCGCGTCATCAGCCAATCGGTGAACGGGCAATTCATCTCCGCGACGGAAACGGATGCCAGGGGGCGCTTGAGCGGTCAATTCTTCATCGACGTGAAGAAGACGGTGGATTACGACGCACAGATCCGGAACCGCGCCGAGAGCCTCGAGGACCACGAACTCGACCGCTACTACTACGAGGCGCTCCGGCGGGTCATGGAGTGCACCGACCAGACCTACGTGACGGGCTACAAGATTTGGCAGCATGAGCTCGAATGGCTGGAGCGCAAGGCCGCGCGCCAGGGATACCTCTTCTTCGGCGCGCCCAACGAGCGTTCCACCGCGGTGCCGCCGCGAGATTTCTATCTCTACTTCATCCAACCCTTTGACGCTCCGCACTTCAAGGACGAGAAGAAACCCGACGAGCTGTTCCTGCGCCTGACGAACAGGGACGAGGAGTTCCGCACAGCGCTCAAGAGCTATGCCGCGGCCCTGGACCTTGCGTCCACCGCCTCTGGCCACGCCAAGTCTACCTACGAGTCCAAGTCGTCGAACTTCCTGCGCGACCTGGTGCAATGGCTGCAGAAGAACATCGCCACCGCCTTCGAGGTCACCTACCAGGGGCGCGCCAAGTCCCTGACTGATTGGGCCAAGGGCAAGTCCATCCGCGAGCTTTCGGGTATCGGTTCCCACGAGCGCATCAACTTCCGGGACCTGGTGAACACCATTGCGGGCATCTGTCTTGGGACCAAATTCCAGGACCAGGCTCCCGAATACCCAGTCTTCTCGGTGCTCATCACCGGAGCGAACCGGGCCCAGGCCGCGCAGGACGCCCTACGCGCCATTGCCGGGCAAACCCGCACCAAACAGGCCACCGCGGTGCTGGACGCGCTGGAGCTTCTCGACGGCGAGCGGCTCGATCCATACCGGTCGAAAACTACTAAGCACATCCTCGGCGTCGCCAAAAAGAAGGGCCACGGCCAGGTGGTCAACCGCTCCGAGCTGATCCAGGACGTCCTCGGCCTGGAGTACCTCGCACCGCAATCGCTTCGGCTTGAACCCGAATGGGCCGTGGTGGTCCTGGCCGCACTGGTTTACGCCGGCGAGGTGGTGCTTTCCATCCCGGGCAAGAAGTTCGATGCCACGGGTCTGCAGCAACTGGCCGGGACCGGCATCGATGAGCTGGCCCAGTTCAAACACATCGAGCGGCCCAAGGACTGGAACCTCCCGGCGCTCAAGGCGCTCTTCGAACTGCTTGGCCTCACGCCGGGCATGGCCCAACTGGTCACCCAGGGCAAGGACGAGCCGGTTCAGGAGCTGCAAAAGGCCGTCACCACCGCCGTGGAGCGCCTGGTGCTCATTCAACAGAGCCTGCAGAACGGGCTGTTCTTCTGGGGCCGCAGCCTCCTGGCTGAAGAAGAAGTCAAGAAGCTGCGCGCCAAACTGGACGTGACCAAGACCTTCCTCGAAACCCTGCAAGCCTACACCACGACCGGTAAGCTCAAGAACTTCCGGTATGACGTGCAGGAGGTGAAGGGCCATGAAGACGGCTTGAAGGCGCTGGCGAAAATCGAATCGCTTCAGGAGCTGGTGGGCGACCTCGGCTCCACGGCATCCTACCTCTCCATGGCCGAAGCGGTCCTGCCCACCGGCCACGACTGGATCGACAAGATGAAGACGGCGCGTGACGAGGTCTCGGCCCAGATCTGCGACCCGGCCAAGCGGGGCGCGGCGGCTTTCCGCCAGCAGACCCAGCGCAAGCTCGGCGACCTCAAGAAGACCTACCTGCTGGTGTACCTCTCCATGCACGCCAAGGCGCGCCTGGGTGTGAACGAGGACAAACGCAAGGCCCAGCTCATGGGCGACGAGCGGCTCAAGGACCTGCAGAAGCTCTCCACCATCGACCTGATGCCGCGTCAGCACCTCTCGGACTTTCAGAACCGCTTGGCTGGCCTGAAGAGCTGCTTCGCGATTACCGAGCAGGAACTGGAAGCATCGCCGGTCTGCTCGCACTGCGGCTTCAAGCCGGGTACGGAGCCCACAGGGGTTCCCGCGGCGGCCGTGCTCGACGGTCTGGACGCTGGGCTGGACAAACTGGTTGAGAACTGGACCCAGACGCTGCTCGCCAACCTCGAAGACCCGACCACCAAGGGCAACCTGAGCCTGCTCAAGTCTGAGCCGCGCAAGCTGGTGGACGGCTTCATCAAGAAGCGGACCCTGCCGGACGACCTGGACCAGGACTTCATCCACGCCCTGCAGGAGGTGCTCTCCGGGCTCACCAAGGTCTCGGTCAAAATCGCGGACCTGCGCGATGCCCTGCTCGCGGGAGGCTCACCGGCCACAGTGGCGGAGATGAAGAAGCGGTTTGAGGAGTACCTGGAAGGGCTCACCAAGGGCAAGGAGCCCGGCAAGGTGCGAATCGTGTTGGAGTAGCTTATGAATTCATTCGAAGAGTCTTTCCTGGACAAGCAAATAATCCCGCATCCGCTGCTGCGAACCATTCGCCTGCTGGGCGAATACCGGGGGAAGGAAGCGCTTTTCATGCAGCAGACGCCCCAGGTGCTCGAATCGCTGCGTCAGATCGCCATCATCCAGAGTACCGAATCCTCAAACAGGATTGAAGGCATCGAGGCGCCGCCCGACCGAATCAAGAAACTGGTCGAGCACAAGACAACGCCTCAGAACCGCTCCGAGCAGGAGATCGCTGGCTATCGCGAGGCCTTGGCGACTATCCATTCCAACCACGCCAACATGCCTTTCACCCCTGGTGTCGTTCTTCAACTCCATCGCGATCTTTATCAGTTTGTAGCCCAGCAGGGTGGGCGATGGAAGATGACGGACAACGAGATTTCCGAAACGCGCGCCGATGGAACGAAGTTCGTCCGCTTCCGCCCTATACCCGCATTCCGAACCCCTGATGCGATGGAAAAGCTGCACACCCGTTTTCGGGAAAAATGGGAAAGAGGCGAAATTGATCCGCTGCTGCTCATCCCGGCATATGTGCTCGATTTCCTCTGTATCCACCCGTTCACCGACGGGAACGGCAGGATGGCGCGCCTGTTGACCCTCCTTCTACTCTATCAAGCCGGCTACGAAGTCGGCCGTTACATCAGCCTCGAGCACCTGATCGAAAACCAGCGCGAAGGCTACTACGACGCGCTCTTCAAATCCTCCCAAGGCTGGCATGAGGGAGCACAGACGCTTCTGCCCTGGTGGGAATACTTCCTTGGCGTGATGTTGCTCGGCGCCTACCGGGAATTCGAGTGCCGAACCGGGGAGTTGACATCGGCTTACGGTGCAAAGACCGAAATGGTCATAGCGGCGCTCCGGAAACTCCCGGCCACGTTCCGCTATGCCGATCTCGCCCAGGCATGCCCCAACGTAAGCCGACCGACCATCAAGCGGGTTCTCGGACAGTTGCGGGAAGAAGGCAAGGTCGAATGCGTGCGGGCCGGCAGGGATGCCATCTGGGAGAAAAAGGGATCATGAGACCGTTAATAGGCTCAAAAACGGGTATTAAATGCCGATTGGAACCCAAAGGGGATCATGATACTATTAATGGTATCATGAATGGCTATCTTTGAATCCGGAAAAAGAGAAACCACGACAGGGGCAGTCGGACAGAGGAGTATCTGATGGCCAAAAGGGGGCGGCCCACCAGACCTTCTGAACGGCTGTTCGCAGATCCGCAGAGTTCCTTATTTGAGAAATCCTACCAGGAGGAAGTCGAGGCACAGCGAAACCAGCCCGTCGAATGTCTCGGTATGACGTTCCCCAACGACGAGGAGCGGCGGAGGCATTTCCTCGGCATTCTGCGCGAGAAGCTGAAGGACCCTGAGTTCCGCGAGATCGAGGGTTTCCCCATCGGCTCGGACGAGGACATCCTCGCGCTCTCCGACCCACCATACTACACCGCCTGTCCGAACCCGTTCTTGCAAGAATTTGTAAGATGCTATTGCGGTGTAGATAGGCACGACGATGCGTCAGATCCATTCGTCGGTGACGTCACCGAAGGTAAGACCGAGCACTACTACAACGTTCACACGTACCACACTAAGGTTCCCTACAGAGCGATCGCACGCTTCGTTCTCCATTACACGTATCCCGGCGACGTCATCCTGGATGCGTTCTGTGGCACTGGCATGACGGGTCTCGCCGCCCAGGCTTGTGAAAGCCCAGCGTTCGTCCACGAACTCGACCCGGCTTGCCACGAGGAGCGGATTGGAAAGCGTGCGACCGTTTTGATCGACCTATCACCAGCAGCCACTCACATAGCTGCGAACTACAGCGGGCACACTGATCCATATTTCTTCGAACGCGAATGCAACGACATCCTCCGCGATTTCCGGGGTCAGTGCGCTTGGATGTTTACCACCACGGATCCAAAGTCGGGTGCCGAATGCCCGGTTGACTACTATGTGTGGTCCGCTGTGTTTGGATGCCCAAACTGCGGACACGAGATCGTGTTCTGGGACGAGGGCGTCGACCAAGAGACCGGCCACAAGAGTTCGAACGTAGAGATCATGTGTCCAAACTGCAATGCCGAGAACCACCGGGACAGATTCACGCGCGTCGAAGAGACCTACTTCGATGACCTGCTCCGAACCACGGCTAACAGGCAGAAGGAGAAGCTCATCCGCATCGTGTACCGTTCTAAGGGAGAAAAATCACTAACGAAGGAGCCGGATGCATCGGACCATGCCATTCTCGAGAGAGTGAATCGCGAGCCGGTAGTTGATCTCGTCCCGCTGATCAAGATGATGCGCCGTGATGGGGCTTGGGGCGACATGTATCGGGCCGGTTACCATCTTGGGATTACGCACTTTCACCATTTCTACTATCGACGCTCGCTCAAAGCTGTCGCTTGGCTCTGGAACCGAGTGGAAAAGAGCCCGGCAGCATTGCGGCCCCGACTCCGCTGGTGGCTCCAGTCTGTGAGCATTGGCCTCACGCGGCTGAACCGCTATTTCTCAAGCAGCTACTCTCAGGTGAACAGATATCTAAAAGGCTTCCTTTACATCGCGCAGATCAGATCGGAAGTGGCCCCCTGGTACGCATTGACGGGGAAGATCCGACGGATGTCCCAAAACGCACCAGGAAGTGCTCCTCTCGCGATCTCTACCTCATCAGCAACCTCCTTGGGACTGGATGATAAGAGCGTCGATTACATTTTCACCGACCCGCCCTTTGGCGGAAACATCATCTACTCTGAGCTGAACTTCATGTGGGAAGCTTGGCTGCGAGTTTACACAAACCAGACCCCAGAGGCGATCGTCAGCGGCACTCAGAAAAAGGACCTCCTCAGCTATCAGAACCTTATGGGGCGCTGCTTCGAGGAGTACTTTCGTGTCCTGAAACCCGGCCACTGGATGACGGTACTCTTTCATAATTCGAAGAACGCGGTCTGGGTAGCGATTCAGTCTGCATTGGAGAAGGCGGGCTTTGTCGTGGCTGACGTCCGGGTATTTGACAAGAAGCAACTCACGATGAAGCAACAGACGACGGCTGGAGCCGTTCAGAAGGATTTGCTGATTTCGGCGTACCGACCAAACGGAGGACTAGATCAACAGTTCCAGATCCACGCCGGCACAACCGATGGCGTTTGGAACTTCGTGAGACAACATCTTAAGCACCTTCCGGTCTTCATTGAGACGAGCACCGGCGCAGAGGTCATTGCTGAGCGTCAATCATTCCTGCTCTTCGATCGAATGGTCGCCTTCCACGTTCAGCGCGGGGTGACCGTCCCACTTTCTGCGGCGGAGTATTACGCCGGGTTGGCCCAGCGGTTCTCCGAGAGGGAGGGGATGTACTTCCTCCCCGAGCAGGTGGCGGAATACGACAAGAAGCGCATGACCGTAAATGGCCTCCAGCAGCCGGAATTCGCCCCTATTGATGAATTCACAGCTATCCATTGGCTCCGGGACCAACTCAAGGGAAAGCCCCAGACCTTCCAGCAACTCCACCCGCAGTTCCTCAAGGAGATCGGGGGTTGGCAGAAACACGAGAAGCCGCTCGAGCTCTCTGAGCTGCTGGAACAGAACTTCCTGCGCTACGAAGGCAAGGGCGAGGTGCCGAACCAGATTCATAGCTACCTCTCCACCAACTTCAAGGAGCTGCGCAACCTGGCCAAGGACGACGAGAGCCTGCGCGCCAAGGGCAAGGACCGCTGGTATGTGCCAGACCCCAACAAGGCTGGCGACCTGGAGAAACTGCGCGAGAGGTCGCTGCTCAAGGAGTTCGAGGAATACCGGGCGTCCAGCCAGAAGCGCCTGAAGGTGTTCCGCCTAGAGGCAGTGCGGGCCGGGTTCAAGAAGGCATGGCAGGAGCGCGACTACACCATCATCATCGCCGTGGCACGCAAGGTCCCCGAGAACGTCCTCCAGGAAGACCCGAAGCTCCTCATGTGGTACGACCAGGCGGTGACAAGAACCGGAGGTGAAGAATGAACAAATGGAACTGGAATGGCGCGCGATGGTGGAAGTTCGATTTCCACACGCACACACCCGCTTCAGACGATTACGGCAAAGGGCCTTCTCACGCCCAACTCATTGCGCGCACAGCAAGTAAATGGTTGCTTGACCATATGCGGGCTGGAATCGATTGTGTCGCGATTACCGACCACAACAGTGGCGTATGGGTTGACCAACTGAAGCAGGCACTGAGCGAGCTGGATTTGGAGATGCCGAATGATTACCGGCCCATCCATCTGTTTCCGGGCGTCGAGATATCAGTCAACGGCGGCATCCATGTGCTTGCCATTTTGGGAACCGACAAGGCGACGGCGGACATCGACAGCCTACTCGGGGCGGTGAATTTTCAGGGCACCAAGGGCTCAAGCGATGCCGTCACACAGAAGTCGCTGATCGAGGTTGTGGACATTATTGCCAAAGCGGGGGGCATCGCCATTCCCGCACATGTTGATCAGGATAATGGACTATTCAACAAGCTAACGGGAACAACGCTGCAGCAGGCGTTGAAGCTCGCGGAGATCTTTGCAATCGAGTTGATGAGCCATGAATTCCAGAAGCCGCAGCCATATATGGACGCGAAACGGTCGTGGACTGAGGTTCTCGGTTCAGACTCCCACCATCCGTCCGGAAATCCGGGACAAAACTACCCTGGAAGCGGCTTTACTTGGGTAAAAATGGGTACGCCGAGCATCGAAGGCTTGCGGTTGGCACTTTTGGACGGTCCCCTTTCCGTGTTGCGTTCTGACGCTGCGTCGAGCGACCCGAACGAACACGCGGGAATGGTTATCGAGTCCATCGAGGTTGAAAACGCGCGATATATGGGAAGGCCGACCGCCTTCGAACTGCGCCTCAATCCATGGATGAATGCGGTCATCGGAGGGCGCGGGACAGGAAAGTCAACCCTGGTCGAGTTTCTCCGCCTGGCCTTGCGGCGCGACAACGAACTGCCGGATGCCTTGAAGGCCGATTTCGAGAAGTATGCCCAAGTGTATGAAGACCGTGAGGAAAGCGGGCTGCTGACGGAGGACACCGCGATCCGTGCCGTGTATCAAAAAGATGGAACATCCTACCGCATCCAATGGAACACAAGCGGATCGTTCGATCCCATTCAGGAACGGGCCTCCCAAGGCTGGCAAAGGGCCGAAGGCGATATCCGGCTGCGGTTTCCCGTGCGGATGTACAGTCAGAAGCAGATATTTCAAATGGCCCGCACTCCTCTCGCCCTGCTAGGCATCATCAATGATGCCCTGGAGGTGGGCTATGCTTCCTGGGAGAACCGTCTGAACACCGAAGGGAACCAGTACTTATCGTTACGCGCGAAGATTCGAGAGATCGAAGCGGGCCTGTCCGAGGAATCCAGGTTAAGAGGGGAACTGGAAGATGTGAAGCGCAAGCTGGCCATCTTCGAGCAGTCCGGGCATGCTGAAACCCTCAGGACATTGCAGAAAAGGCGCCGTCAGCTTCAGGCGGTCGAGGCGTGGGAGACTGGGTTGGGCGATGCCGGACGCCGCTTGCGTGAAATGGCTGAGGAAATCAGCCCGGACAACCTGGATGAGACTAGTTTCCACAAGGATAGCACGGAAGACGCCCAACTGCTTGACTTGGTTCAAAGATCTATCAGGTCGTCTCAAGAGATTGCTGCTCAGGTCAAGACCTTGGCGGAGAGGGCAGACGATGTTGTTGCAGAATGGCGGAAGGAAAGTAACGCATCCGCATGGAAGGCCGAAACGGATAAGGCCGTTCAAAATTATGAGGCTCTCCAGGCGCGTCTCGATAGCGAGGGTGTGGCCGATTCGTCGGGCTACGGTGATCACGTTCAGCGACGACAGGAAATCGAGAAGCAGATCAAAGAGCTGGAAGGGCGTAAGAGTCAGATCGCGCAATTGGGAAGACAAGCCGACGAATGCCTTCATCGAGTGGTCTTGATGCGCCAGGAGATTACGAAGAAGCGGCAAACGTTTCTGGGCAAGGTCCTGGAAGGCAATCTGTATGTCCGGATTTCCGTAGTTCCCTATGGCGCGATGGAGACGGTTGAAACAGAGTTTCGAAGTCTGATTCAGCGGGATTCGAGTGGATTCGAAAAGGACATTGGGTCACCGAATGGTGAAGGTCTGCTAGGTGAGATCTACGCTGATGATCCCAATGCCTCCACCATCGAGCAAAGGCTGAATACTCTGAAGAAAAGGCTCAGGGACACGGCCCGTGATCCAAAGCAAGCATCCGTCGCTGACAGGCGATTTGCAGGCCACCTCGCCAAACTACCGCCTGAGGCGCTGGACAGACTGGACCTTTGGTTCCCGGAAGACTTTCTGGATGTCGAATACAGCACATCCACCGACCGGCAGACGTTCCGCCCGATTCAAGAGGGCTCGCCTGGCCAGAAGACCGCAGCCCTTCTGGCCTTCCTGCTTTCCTACGGTGAAGAGCCGCTCATTCTCGATCAGCCGGAGGACGACCTCGATAACCACCTGATCTACGATTTGATCGTAACTCAGCTGCGGGAAGTCAAACGGCGCAAGCAGGTCATCGTCGTCACTCACAACGCCAATATCGTTGTGAACGGTGACGCTGAGCTTGTAATAGCTTTGACAGCACGG
>Ga0315273_10008152_pt1 | contig 13201 bp, 11 predicted proteins | sample YL17G02_0_MG_FD_205753 | JGI IMG/M metagenome (GOLD analysis project Ga0315273, IMG submission 205753) | Sediment microbial communities from Yellowstone Lake, YNP, Wyoming, USA - YL17G02_0 | ecosystem: Environmental > Aquatic > Freshwater > Lake > Sediment | place: USA: Wyoming | collected...
GAACTTCGGCCTGGCCCGACCGGGAGCAGTCGACGCCGACGACCCGGTGATAGCCCGGTGGGTCGACGGTATCGTCACCCTGATGGTGGAATACGGCGTCGAGAAGGAGCCCTTGGGACTCGACGGGACGACCCTGCAGCATCTGTTCGCTCAAGCGTTCCAGAAGCGGGGCATCGGAATCGTCCACGGCAAACCCACCATGGACCTCGCCCGCATGATCAAGACCACCGACGAGATCGAGCTGATGCGCATCACCTGCGCCAACTCCGAGAAGGCTTTCGCCGCCATCGTCGACGCCATCCGGCCCGGCGTGCGCGAGTGCGACCTGGTCGGCATCGGCATCAAAGCCCTCTACGAAGAAGGTGACGACCACACCGAAGACCTGGTCTGTTGCTCCGGTTACAACACCAACCCGTATGGCTGGTCGTTCACCGACAAACCCATCCGCCCGGGCGATCTGATCTACGTCGACGTGGACGGGGCGTCATACCAGGGCTACAAATCCTGTGTCTACCGGACCTTCTGTTGCGGCAAGGCGGACCAGGAGCAGAAGGACCTCTACGAGGAGTGCCGCGCCATGCTCTACGATGGCATGAGCGTCATCAAAGCGGGCGCCACCGACTACGACGTCTTCGAGAAGTGGCCGCAATCGCCCAGCTACTGGGGCTACGACACCTGGGCCGAGGTGGGACCGTACGTTCTGGGCCACGGGCTCGGCCTCAGCCTGCACGACCGGCCGTTCTTCCTTCCTCAGCACCGCGAGATCGGCGTGCCGCCGCAGACGTTCCAGGCGGGGATGGTGCTCGCGGTCGAGACCTATGCCGGGCACAAGGGCGGCGAGGACGGCGTCCGTCTGGAGGAGAATATCCTGGTGACGGAGGACGGATACGAACGTCTGACGCGGTGGCCGATCGAAGAGTTGATGGAGTGTTGGCTTCCCTACCGGTAGACAGCCGCCCTGTGTGAGGAGACCGCAGATGAACGACCGAGGCCCGACGAGCGACCAGGACTCGACCAACGATCGAGATCCGCGCTGGCTGACCGACACGTACTTCGTGAGCGAGTTCAACCATCTGAACGAGGTCCGCTCGCAGTTCGATCTGCCTCCCAGTGTACTCATCCACGAGGTGACGCTGCGCGAGGCCGAGCAGGCCCCTCACGTGGTGCTGCGCCCCGAGGAGAAGCTGAAGATCTACGAAGCCTTGGACGACATGGGCGTCTATAGCGTGGAGGTCTTCCCCATCGTCTCCAAGGACGACCGCGAGCTCGCCAAGGAGCTGGTAAAGAGGCGGCGCACTACGAAGATCTTCTTCCTTTGCCGGTGCAACATCCAAGAGGTCGACTTTGCCCTGGAGGCGGGCGCCGACGGCGTGGTGGTGGAAGGCCCCGGCAACCCCTTCGTGGCCCATACGGTGCTCGGGTGGAGCGAGGACGAACTCATCAAGCGCATGACGGCCGCGACGGCCCACGCGAAGAACAACGGCCTCTTTACCAATGTCATGCCCTGGGACACGTTGCGGGCGCCCATGAGCTTCCTGGAGAGGGCCTACAAGAGCGTGGTCTATGAAGCCGGCGCCGACCACGTGACCATCGCCGACACCTTCGGTTTCGGCCTCCCCTGGACGGTGTCGCACCTGGTGCGGAAGGTCAGGGAGTGGGTTCCGGGAGTGCCTGTGGAGATGCACGCCCATAACGACTGGGGCATGGCTACCTCGGTGATGCTCTCGGCCGTCATCGGTGGCGCCTCGGTCGTGCACACCTCCACGAACGCCATCGGGGAACGGGCGGGTAACGCCGCCACCGACGAAGTGGTGCTCGGACTGGAAGTGCTGCTCGGCCTGGACACCGGCGTGAAGCTCGACCGGCTCTATCCCGTGTCTCAACTCGTGGCCGAGTTGACCAAGATGCCGGTGCCCGCGAACAAGCCGGTGGTGGGCGAGAACGAGTTCCTCTTCGAGTCGGGCCAGGTGGCCTATCTCAACGAGCGGATCAAGGCGACCGGCCGGCCGTTCCAATCGTTCATGCCCGAGCTGATCGGCCGCCGGGGCTACGGCTACGTGCTGGGCAAGATGAGCGGAACCGAGATCGTCAGCACGAAGCTCGCCGAGCTTGGGCTGCAGGCCGACAAGGAGCAGACGGCGACGATCCTGGAGAGGGTCAAGGACGAGGCCGGCATCCGCAAGTGGTCGGTGCCCGACGACGTCTTCGAAGACATCGCCCGCCGGGTCCTGGCGGCGCCCGCCGGCGCCTAGGCCGGCCGGGCGGCGGAGTCGATGAGTGCGTCCCGACGCGTGGTTTCGCAGGTGCGGCTATCCGTGAACGGCCGCGCCCACGAATTGACGGTGGGCGGGCCGAAGGCCGAGGTGGACGTCACCGACACCTTGGCGCACACCCTCAGGGAGACGCTGGGTCTCACGGGCACCAAAGTCTCGTGTGACCACGGCGCCTGCGGCTGCTGCACGGTGCTGGTCGACGGCGACGCCATGCTCTCCTGCATGATGCTCACGGTGGAGTGTGACGGTCGCAGCATCGTGACCGTGGAAGGGCTGGCCGACCAGGAGACAGGCGCCCTGGACCCGCTGCAGCAGAGCTTCATCGACCACACCGCCTTCCAGTGCGGCTACTGCACCCCGGGGATCCTGATGAGCGCGAAGGCGCTCCTGATCAGCAACCCCCAGCCGTCTCTGGACGATGTACGCGAGGCGCTCTCCGGTAACTTCTGCCGCTGCATCACGCACTACCACGTGCTCGAAGCTGTGAACGCGGTGATCGAGGATGCGGCGGGCGCGGCAGCGCCGGGCCTGGCGGGCGGCGACGCGCCCACTCAAGCTGCGCCGGGCCAAGCCTCGCCGCGCGGCGCCGGAGCCGTCCCGATGGCGAACGCCCAGGAACCGTGGCCATCCTCATGAGCCAGGAATACCGCTACATCGGTAGACCGACCGAGCGCAAAGACGGGCGGGACATCGTCACCGGGCGCGCGGCCTATCTCAGCGACCTGGCGGTGCCGAACATGCTGTACGCCCGGGTCCTTCGCAGCCCCCACCCGCACGCGGTCATCACGGCCGTGGACACGACGAGGGCCGCGGCTCTGCCCGGCGTGAAGGCGGTGCTGACCCACGCCGACGTTCCCGACTGGCGTGCGGGCAACCCCCGCTACCTGCGCGTTCTCGACAGCACCGTTCGCTACGTCGGAGATGCGGTGGCCTTGGTGGCCGCGACGAGCGAGACCGCGGCGGCCGAGGCTCTCGATCTGATCGACGTTACGTATGAACTGCTACCCGCGGTCTACGACATCGACGAGGCCCTGGCGCCGGGAGCGGCCCAACTCCATGCGGACTCGCCGGGCAACATCCTCCGCCCGGGCACCAGGTGGTTCGGCCCCGATTGCCTGACCGGGTTGGCCATGGGCGACGTGGCGGCGGGATTCGCAGAGGCCGATGTCGTTGTGGAGGGCGAGGTCTCCTACGAGGGCCTGCCCAATCCGCTGCCTCCGGAGTCTCCCGGAGTCATCGCCCACTGGCAGGAGCCGAGCGGCGTCACCCTCTGGTTGTCGACACAGGGCGCGGCCCAGGAAAAGATGATCCTGCACCATGCCTTCGGGCGCGCGGTCGAGGTGCGGACCATCGGCGGACCGTGTGGCGGCAGCTACGGGTCGAAGTTCATGTCGGTGCAGCTGATCCTCCAGGCGACGGCTTTGAGCAGGGCCACCGGTCGCCCGGTGCGGCTGCGCCTCACGAAGGAGGAACACCTGGCGGCCTTCGCGCTCCGCATCGGGTCGCGCGTGCGGGCCAGGGTGGGTATGCGCCCCGACGGCCGGCTGACGGCCATCTCGGGCGAGTGGCTCGTGGATACCGGCCACTATTCGCTGACCACGCAGGCGCAGGTCGCCGTGGGCTGCGGCGAGGCGCAATTGGCGCTGCGTTGCCCGAACTGGGACCTGCGAACCACGGTGGTCTGTACCAACCGCGCGGCCTCTGGGATCGTGCGCGGATTCGGCGGCCAGGAACTCAAGGCGTGTCTCCTGCCGCTTCTCAGCCGAGCGATGGAGCAGCTCGGCATCGATCCGCTCGATTTCTTGAAGAAGAACTACGTGAAGCCCGGCGACGACTACTTCTGGCGGGATGGCCACCGGTACGTCTACCGAGGCAGCGACTACACGCCGGCCATGGAGGCGGGAGCGCAGGCCTTCGGGTGGAGCGAGAAGTGGAAGGGCTGGCTGAAGCCCACATCCACCACGGGGTCGCTGAGAACGGGGGTGGGCGTCGGCGTGCACGGCAACGTGGACATCGGTGAATCGAACTCCGAAGCCTGGGTGCGGTTGGACCCGGAGGGCAGGGCCACGATCTACTCCCCGGCCTCCGAGCACGGCACCGGGCAACCCAGCAACCTGTGCAAGATGGTTGCCGAGGTGCTGCAGTTGCCTCTGGAGCGGGTCTCCATGACGCCGGCCGACACAGCGGTGACACCGTTCGACATGGGCCCCGTGGGTTCCCGGGGCACCTGGGCTATGGGGTCGGCCTGCATCCGGGCCGCCGAAGAGGCCAGGCGGGAATTGCTGGAACTGGCGTCGGCGTCGCTGGGCGCGCCCGCCGACGAGCTCGACACACGCGACGGCCGGGTGTTTCTCACGCGCGACCCCGCTGTCGCCATCAGCTGGGTGGCGGCCATGGGCCTCGAGCGCACGATCATGGGCACGGGTCGCTTCGAGCCCGATTTCACCCTGGCGAACTGCATGATGACCTTCGTCGAAGTGCGGGTGGATACCGAGACGGGTAGAGTAGAACTTCTGAGGGTGGTCAACGCGACCGATGCCGGGCAGATCATCGACCCTCCAGGGCTGGAGAACCAGCTCAACGGGTGCCTGGGTTCGGCCGGCATCGACACCGCCCTGTTCGAGGAGACCGTGCTCGATCGATCCACCGGACAGGTGCTCAACGCCAACATGGTCGACTACAAGTGGCGGACGTTCGCCGAGCTCCCCGACATGCGCAACGTAGTGCTCGAGACCCCGGTCCGCAGCCACCGGTTCCAGGCCATAGGGGTCGGTGAGGTGGCGACCGCTCCGGGGCCGGCGGCGGTGTTGATGGCCGTCTCGAACGCCATCGGGGTGCATCTGAGCGGTTACCCGGTCACGCCGGAGCGGATCCTCGCGGCTTTGGCGATGTCGCCACGCTCAGCCTCGGCCGGTTCCACGCCCTCGGCCCCGACCGGCGCTTCGGCGGGGGCTTCCTCAGGGGCCACACCATGAGGTCCTTCACCCACGTCGAGGCCCGCACGGTGGAGGAGGCCTGCGGGCTTCTCGCCGAGTTCGACGGTCGCGCCAGGGTCAATGCCGGCGGCACTGATCTCTTGGGTGTCCTCAAGGACGGCATCCATGCCCAGCCCATCGAGGCCCTCATCAACATAAAGACCATCCCCGGGCTGGACGTCATCCAGGTAGACCACGACCAGATACGCATCGGGGCATTGGCCACGCTCTCGGCCATCGCACGGTCGGAGACCTTGCTGAGTTCGTGCGGGATCCTGGCCGAGGCCGCGCACGCCGTGGGCACTCCGCAGTTGCGCAACATGGGCACTCTGGGCGGGAATCTCTGCCAAGAGGTGCGCTGTTGGTACTATCGCTATCCGAGTCACCTCGGCGGATCCATCGCCTGCCTGCGCAAGGGGAACGGAACGTGTCCGGCCACTCGAGGCGACAACCGCTACCACGCCATCATCGGCGGGCGGGGATGCTTCGCGGTTTGCCCCTCCGATATGGCGGTGGCCCTCGCGGCGGCGGACGCCACCGTCTCGCTCGTCGGTCCCGGTGGGTCGTGCCGGTGGATTCCCGTGGAGGATCTCTACACTCCCTTGGGGACCACCATCGCACCGGGCGAGTTGATCACCGAGGTCCGCGTGCCGCTGCCCGCGAAGGGGGCGAAATCGACGTTCTCGAAGTTCACGGTCAGGGAACCCGTGGATTTCGCGGTCGTCAGTGCAGCCGCGACCGTGGTGCTCCATGACGGTGTCTGCGAAGATGCCCGCATCGTCCTGGGGGCAGTGGGCCCGCGACCGCATCGGGCTGTGGCAGCGGAGGCGTTCCTGCGGGGCAGGCACCTCGACGAGGAGAGCGCAGCCATGGCCGCCGACCTGGCGGTCGCGGACACAAAGCCCTTGCGCATGAACGCCTACAAAGTCGAGATAGCGCGCACGCTGGTGAAGCGGGCGCTGCTGACGTTAGCCGCACGGCCGTAGGAGGATGGGGGAGTCCATGGAGAAGTCCGTCGTATCCATAGTCAAGGGGACCGACGTGGAGGCCCTCGTTCAGCGGGCTATCGACCTCGTGGGCGGCATAGGTTCGATCGTGAAGCCCGGGGCCACCGTGGTGATCAAACCCAACGCCGGCCACGTGGGCGTTCCGGGCAGCAGTGTCAACACCACGCCCCAGGTGGTGACCGCGGTCATCAACGCCGTGAAGAAGGCGAACCCCGGCAAGATCATCCTGGCCGAATCATCGGCGGTGGGTTGTGACACCATGGAGTGTCTCGACGTGAGCGGCATCCGCAAGGCGGCCGAGGACGCCGGCGTCGACGACATCCGCGATATCAAGAGCGACCCGGACTTGGTGCGCGTAGAGGTGCCGGAACCCTCTTCCTCGATCAAGCATTTCGACCTGCCCCGCTTCCTGCTCGACGCCGACAACCTGATCAACGTGCCGGTGTTCAAGTGCCACGTGAGCATGGTGTTCACCTGCGCCATGAAGAACCTGAAGGGAGTCGTGCAGGACCACTCCCACTACGTGATGCACACCACGAACCTGGCCGGAGCCATGATGGACCTGGGCGATCTGCTGCAGGACAAGACCTTCACCATCGCCGATCTCTACCGGCCGATGGAGGGTTTCGGGCCGCACGCGGGCACGCCGGTGGAGTTCGACTGCATCGTGGCGGGCAAGGATCTCGTGGCCGTGGATGCCACCGCCTGCCGCATGGTGGGGCTGCCCCTGGAGAAGGTGGAGTATTTCGACGCGGCTCTAGAGAAGGGCTTGGGCCGCTTCGCCGAGGCCGACATCGAGATCCGCGGGGAGACCATCGAGGCGGTCAGACAGCAGCTCTACATCCCATACCTGGACGGGTTCGGCGCCTTCCCCGAGTACGACTTTCACGTGAGAGCCGCCTGTAGCACCTGCCAGGGCCTGACCGCGTTCACCATGTCGAAGTTGAAAGCCCTGGGCGAGTACGACAAGAACGCCGGGACGCACGTGGTGCTCGGCCGGCACAAGGACACCCCGGAGAAGCTGCTGGACGGGCAACCCGTGTTCCTCATGGGTGACTGCACCCTCACTCTGAAGAAGCGGCTGAACGAGGCTGGGGTCACGTCCTTCTACGTGCACGGCTGCCCACCGCCCGAACCGACCCTCGGTTGGGCGATCGTCGACCGCGTCGAGATGACCGAGCTGTCCGCGGAAGATCACAAGAACCTGGGCCCGGTTCTCCGCAAGCGGCTGGAGTACGAAGAGGTACTCTTCAAGGACTGGATGGCCAAGCAGGAGAGGAGCTAGCCGGCGATGGCCGAGACCGACGACGCCGCGGCGGGCTCGATGAGCGCCCCGCGCGACGCCCGCGGGCCGCGGGATGCCCGCGACGCCGGCGACGTAAAGACCGTGCTGGTGGTCGGCGCCGGAGTCATGGGCGCCTCGATCGCCCAGGTCTTCGCGGGCGCCGGCATCGACGTGCGCCTGGTCGATGTTCACCAGGCCGCCTTGGATCGAGCCATGGGCCTGCTCGAGTCCGGCCTGCAGACGTTCGTCGAGTTCGGCACGATCGGGCCAGAGAGCGTCGCGGCGACGTTGTCGCGCGTCGTACCGGCGACGGACATGGCCGCCGCCGCCGGGGCGGATTTCGTCATCGAGGCGGTCTCCGAGGACGCCGGCGTAAAGCGCACCGTGTTGCTGGCTCTCGACGCGGCCTGCCCGTCTGATGTGGTGATAGCAAGCAATACGTCGAGCCTGGACATCTTCGGGCTGGCCGACTTCGCCGGGGCCGGGCGGCTGGTGATCGCTCACTTCTTCGCGCCGGCCCACATCATCCCATTGGTGGAGGTGGTGCCCGGGCCGCGGACGGCGCCCGAGGTCGTCGGCCGGACGAAAGACCTCATGGAGCGAGTCGGCAAGAGCCCGATCGTGCTCGCCCAGTTCGTGCCGTCGTTCATCGTGAACCGCATACAGCAGGCGATCGGTCGGGCCGTGGAGGAGATCCTGGAGAACGGCTGGGCGGGACCCGAAGAGATCGACCGGGCCGTCAAGCTGAGCCTGGGCGTGCGCCTGCCGGTCGTGGGGGTGGTGCAGACCCTCGATTTCACCGGTCTCGATGTCGTGCGCGATATCTTGGTGAGCATCGGCCGCGACACATCATTCTTCGACGAGAAGGTCCGGGAAGGCCGTCTCGGGGTGAAGACCGGCAGGGGGATGTACGACTACGAGGGCAGGAGCGAGGTCGAGATACTCAAGAAGCGAGACCTCCGGTTCTTGCAGATGATCGAGCGGCTGAAGGAGATCCATGCGTTCGAGCCCGTGTAGGCTGTTGAGGAATGACGCTTCGCCGTCAGGGCGCGATGAGCGAGTGCGAGACAAGGACGCAGGAAGCGCTCGTAGCAGCGCTACGTGCGCGACCGAGGACGCAGCATCGCGCCGGTCAGTGCACTCTGGTGGCCAAGGCTTCGTTCTTCAACAGCCTCATAGCGATCGGGTCTGCATCGTGACCGGAGCCAGCCGGGGGATCGGCAAGGCGATCGCCCTCGGCCTCGCCCGCGAGGGGGCCGGCGTGGTGGTGGCCGCGCGCAGCGAGACGGCCCCCAGCGAGCGCCTCCCCGGCACCATCCACGAAACGGTCGCCCAGATCGAGGCTCTGGGCGGGACGGCCGTGGCCGTCAGGTGCGACGTGACCGACGAGGCGAGCGTCACGGCGATGGTCGAGACGGCCCTCGCGACGTTCGGCCGCATCGACGTGCTGGTCAACAATGCGGCCATCGATTTCGCCTTCCCGGTGACCGATATGCCCTTGAAGCGCTGGGAGATCGTGCTGAAGGTCAATGTGACCGGGCCGTTTCTGTGCACGCGGGCCGTGCTTCCGCTCATGATCGAGCAGAAGCGGGGGAGCATCATCAACATCTCCTCGCTGGCGGCGAACGAGCGCGGCCCCGGCACGGTGGGCTACAGCGCGGCCTACGCGGCGTCGAAGGCGGCGCTCGACAGGTTCACCTATGCGCTCGCGGCCGAAGTGGGCGCTTACAACATCGCGGTGAACGGGCTCAAGCCCGCGGGCGTGGTCGACACTGAGGGCATGAGGCTCTGGGTGGAGGAAGAAGGCCGCCGGGGGTGGAGCCCGCCCGACAAGATGGTGGCCTGTGCTCTTTTCCTGGCCATGCAGGACGCCCGCTCGGTCACGGCGACGGTCGCGACCGATGAGGAGTACATCGCCTGGCATGGTCTGACGGTGTGACCGACATCCCGCGGGGGCCGATGATGAGCGAACGACGATGAACGATCCCATCCATCTCCGGCTCGAGGAGATGCAGAAACGGGTCGTTCAAGACCAGGTCTCCGGTTCGGCCGGAGACCGGGAGCTCACCGAGAAGAGGCAGCACCAGATCGTCGAGGGCGCCAGCAGCGTGCTCTTCGAAAAAGGATTCAACCGCACGTCCATCCGCGACATCGCCACGGCCTGCGGCATGTCGATGGGACAGCTCTACCACTACATCTCCTCCAAAGACGACATCCTGTACCTCATCCACAAACACAGCCAGGCGGTCTGGTACCAGCACCTGGTGGATGCGGGTTTCGAGCAGGTCGCCGATCCGGTGGAGAGGCTGGCCTATGCTCTCCGGGGATCCATCAGTTTCGTCTATGCGAATAAGGACTTGTTCCAGTTCCTGTACACCGAGAGCAAGCATCTGGATCGGGAGCACCTGAAGCTTGTCCTGGAGATCGACGACAAGAACGTGGTGGGTTTCTACCGTCACCTGCTCTCGGAGATCCCGGGGCTATCGCTCGGCACGGACGAGAAGGAAGTGGCCGCCAACCTCATCGCCTTCATCGTGGTGTTCCTGGCCCTTCGCGGCTGGAATCTCGACAGCACGAAGGTCTCCGAGGAGATCGACTTCCTTGTGCAGTTCACCTTCCGCGGGCTCGGGCTGACGGTGCCGGATGCGTCCGGCGCGGCGGTGACGCAAGGCGCCTGATTCCCGCTGCGTCAGGCCAGCAGCGCCTCCGGCAGGGCGCAGGCGTAGCCCAGGGCATCGGCGACGGGCTCGCAGACCACCTGGCCGTCGATGACGTTCAGGCCTTTCATCAGGGCCGGATCGGCCCGGAGGGCCTGCGCGTAGCCGAGGTCGGCCAGCGTCACGGCGTAGGGCAGTGTGGCGTTGGTGAGGGCGAACGTAGAGGTGCGGGACACCGCGCTCGGCATGTTGGCCACGCAGTAGTGGATCACGCCGTCGACCACGAAGGTTGGATCGTCGTGGGTGGTGGCGTGGGTGGTCTCCACGCAGCCCCCCTGGTCGACGGCCACGTCGACGATGACCGAGCCCTCCATCATCCCCGAGAGCATATCGCGGGTGATCAATCGCGGAGCGCGGGCTCCCGCCACGAGCACGCCGCCCACGACCAGATCGGCGTCCGCGATCTCCTCGCGGATCACGTGCTCCGAGCTCGCTACCACGGCGACCCGACCTTGGAAGATGTCGTCGAGCCGGCGCAGCCGCTCGAGGTTCAAGTCGAGGATGGTGACCCGGGCGCCCAGACCTGCGGCCATCTTGGCGGCGTTCAGGCCCACCACGCCTCCACCGAGGATGACCACCTTGCCGGCGCGTGCCCCGGGCACGCCGCCGAGCAGTTGACCGCGACCGCCCTGGGCCGTCTCGAGGCAATGGGCGCCGACCTGGACCGATAGGCGTCCGGCCACTTCGCTCATGGGTGTGAGCAGCGGGAGCGAACCGTCGTCGAGCTGGATGGTCTCGTAAGCGATCCCGACGATCTTGCGCTCGAGCATCGCCTTCGTCAGTTCGAGAGCCGGCGCGAGATGCAGATAGGTGTAGAGCACCTGACCTTCCCGCAACAGCTGATACTCCGCGGGCTGAGGTTCCTTTACCTTCATGATCATGTCGGAACCGGCGTAGACGGCCTCCGCGTCGGGCAGCATAGTCGCCCCGACACCGACGTATTCGGCGTCGGTGATGCCGCTGCCGAGTCCGGCGCCCTCTTGAACGTATACCGTGTGACCGCGACTGGTGAGCGTCTTGACCCCGGCGGGCACGATGCCCACCCGATACTCCCTGGTCTTGGTCTCTGTGGGGACAGCAACCTTCATTCTTCCCCCTGTTTCCGCCCGCCTTGATTCTCCGACCACCGCAGGCTACCGACCGCGCCGACTGTCCCCGACGTCCGGGAACGCGGCTAGCATATAAACGTTTGATTAATCCGTCAAGAGGGTGCATGATTGTTCGTCTACGCACCCGAGGACCCCGAGAAGCGAGGCTCTCTTCATGCCGGATGCTCCCGAGTTCATACCCGGACGGAGTCCTTTGGGGGAGCTGCCCAGCGGCGCCGCCTCCTTGGTGGAGGCCGGCAAGGGACTGCTGATCGCCGGCGGATTCGACGCTCTGCGCATCGCCAAGATAACGGCGACGGCGGGCCAGAACCGAGCCATGGTCAACTACTACTTCGGCAGCAAAGCGGCCATGGTAGCCGTGGTGGTGGATTCGCTGATTCACGAGGCCCTCGAGGAGCTGGCCGTCAAGCTTGACCGTCTGCCCGAAGGAGACACCCGCATCGGCGCTCTGGTCGACAGCACGGTCGACCTCATGCAGACCCCCGAGTTCCTGGCCACCCTGGACGTGATCCCGCCTGCGCTGCGCGACGAAGACCTGCGGGTCCGCCTGGCCACGCTCTACACGTGGTACCGGGACATGGTCTCGACGTGCCTGGATCCCGCTGCTGCGGGCATCGAGGAGGGCCGGGTCCGGCTGCTCGCCACTCTGTTCGTGGCCTTGTTCGACGGGCTGGCGATCCAGTGGGCCCTCGATTCCGAGAGCGTCGATCTGGATGCGCTGGCCCCGCTCATCAAGGAGATGGTCGCGTCCGTGTTGGGAGGCGGGGAGGCGGCCACGCGCTGACGCGCCCGGCGTGGGCTAATACAGCAGCGGCCCCGAAGGCAGGTACCGCCCCATGTCCCCGAACGACGTCGAGGTCAGGAACTGGTTGACGGTGATCAGCCGCAGGCCGGAGGCCAGTGCGAAGCGAACCGCGGGGTGGTTGATGCCCGGGGCCGCAAGGCCAACGCGCGACGAGGTCGCGGCCGCCTCACCGATAGCGAGGGTCATCACGGCCTCCGCATGATCCGGGTCCGTCCACGCAGCCGGGCCGACGTTCCCTTCGCCCAGGTAGTAGTAGCCCACCACCGTTCCAGCCCGTAGCACCTGCCGGCCCACCAATCCAGCGGGGCCCGACCAGAAGCGGTGATCTACCTCACGGCGGGTGCCGCGCGCTGCCAGATCCAGCTCGCCGGCCTTGCGCTCCTCGAGCGGCACAGCGCTGTAGCTCGCGGGGACCGGGGGCAGCCGCCCGGGCGCTCCCTCGAACACGAGGATGCCGTGGACGGGCAGCATGCCCAGCTTCATATATGAGGCCAGTGCGACCAGGTCGGGTGACGCCCACGTGAAGAACACCGTCGCCCCAGCTTTCTCGCCCGCTTCCCACGTCTGCCTGAGCAGGGGCATGCCGATCCCCCGGCCCTGGAGGCCGGGGCGCGCCCAGAACGAGGAGAGGAACCAGAGGTGATGCCGGATGGCAGCGCCGGCGATCGCCACGACGCGTCCCTCCGACTCCGCCACTCGGAACACACCGGTGACGCGGATGTGCTCGTACGCGAGCCGCATGGCATCGCGAGGGTAGGTGGCGGGTGGCGCGCCGTGCCGGCTGCGCATGTCGTGCACCGACTCGAGGAAGACTTCGACCATCTCGGGCACGTCCTCGGCTCGAGCGGCACGGTACGAGATTCGCGAAGCCGGCGTCAGCTGATCACCTTGCGGAAGGCCCTGGTGGCGGCGGTCAACGTGACTGCTGCCAGTCCGGCCGTCACCGCCAGGCACTGCCAGATGGCCGTCCAGACCCAACCCTCGTTCACGAGCGCCCGCAGGGCCGCCACCAGGTACGTGATGGGGTTGA
>Ga0315273_10008153_pt1 | contig 13200 bp, 11 predicted proteins | sample YL17G02_0_MG_FD_205753 | JGI IMG/M metagenome (GOLD analysis project Ga0315273, IMG submission 205753) | Sediment microbial communities from Yellowstone Lake, YNP, Wyoming, USA - YL17G02_0 | ecosystem: Environmental > Aquatic > Freshwater > Lake > Sediment | place: USA: Wyoming | collected...
GCCGCGCCTGGAAGATCAATTTCTGGGCCAGGCTGTGGGACGGCGATCACGCCTACACCATGCTGCGGAGCCTGCTCAACGTGGTCAGCGAGACGAAAACCATCTACGGCGAGCGCGGCGGCGGCGTCTATCCGAATCTGTTCGACTCCCATCCACCGTTCCAGATTGACGGCAATTTCGGCGCGACGGCCGGCTACTGCGAGATGCTGGTGCAAAGCCACGCGGGCCCAATCCATCTGCTGCCCGCGCTGCCCAAGGCGTGGCCGACCGGGAAGGTCACCGGCCTTTGCGCTCGGGGCGGATTCGAGGTGGACATGAGCTGGGCCGACGGCCGCTTGACCAAGGCCGTGATCCATTCCAAGTCCGGCCTCCCCTGCCGGGTCGTTTACGGTGACAAGAGCTGGGAGTTCAACACCACGGCCGGGAAGTCCTATCCCCTCAAGCTCACAAAAAGGGTTTAACGCTCATGAGAAACGACTGAAAGGTAAACACCTAGGAAAAAAATGAAACATAAGAGTGCATGGGCCATCTTCCTTCTATGTCTGGCCTGCTCCCCTAAAAATTCAGGCGGTAGGCCTGAGGGCGCGGACGCGAAAACAGCAACCCTGCCGGAATGGTTCAGCGGCGGGAAGTTCGGAATGTTCATCCACTGGGGCCCCTATTCCGTGTTGGGCGGTGAATGGAACGGAAAGAGGATCGAGCAGGGAGATATCGCCGAATGGATCATGCAGCGGTTCCAGATACCCGTTGCAGAATACCGCAAGGTCGCCGCCGCTTTCAATCCGGCACAGTTCCAGGCGCGCGAATGGGTTGCCCTGGCCAAGAACGCCGGCATGAAATATCTCATCATCACCGCCAAGCACCATGATGGATTTGCCATGTTCGATTCTGAAGTCAGCGGTTACAATATCGTCGATTATACGAAATTCGGCAGGGATCCGCTCAAGGAACTGTCGGAGGCATGTGCCGAAGCCGGGATCAAATTCTGCGTTTACTATTCCCACCGTGAGGACTGGGAAAATCCGTACGCTTACGGAAACACCTGGGATTTTGATTCTTCACAGACCAGCCTGGACACCATGGATCATCCTGAACTGTTCCGGAAATACCTGGATGACAAGGCCCTGCCGCAACTCAAGGAATTGCTCACCCATTATGGCCCGCTCGGGATCGTTTGGTTCGACCGGGGGATGTACACCCAGGAGCAGGGAAAGGAATTCGCCGACCTCGTTCATGCTTTGCAGCCGAATTGCCTGGTCAACGGCCGGGTGGGGCACTACGATCAGGAGTTGCTTGGGGATTATCAGAGTCTGACCGATAACGGGATGCCGGCTGGGGGGATTGAGGAGGCCTGGGAAACTCCCCAAACCCTTAATGATACCTGGGGATTCAGCAAGTTCGATCAGAACTGGAAGTCCGCCGGGGATATTATCAGAAGAATGGTGGCCATTGTAAGCAAGGGAGGAAATTACCTGCTCAACGTCGGGCCCACCGGGGAAGGCATCATTCCTGGCCCTTCAGTAAAGATCCTTAAAAGCGTTGGTGAGTGGATGGACAAGAACAGCGAAAGCATTTACGGAACCTCTCCCTCCCCCTTTCCGGTTGAGTTCCCCTGGGGTTTCTGCACAAGAAAGGGGGACCTGCTTTATCTTCATGTATTTGACTGGCCGGCGGATGGTATCCTGAAACTTGAGGGATTGAATAACCGGATCCGGAATGCCTATATGCTGACAGATAAGGCAGGGAAGCTGAAGGTCAACCGGGATGAAAGTGGCCAATGGCTGATCTCTTTACCTGTATCACGGCCCGACGCGATTAATTCCGTAGTCGTATCGCAAATCGCCGGTCCTCCTGATATCGATCCCCTTGTGGTTCAGCAGAAGAGCGGTGAACCGGTTGTGCTGGATTATCTTACGGCCTCCACCCATGGCCGAGCGGTAAAACGATTCAACCGCAAAGGGGAGGAAGGCCAATTCCATATTTCAAAAATGGAAGGACCTGAGGATGTCATCGAATGGCATGTGAATATAGTCAATCCCGGAATGTATGACGTTTCCATAACCTATGCTGCAATGCCCGGCTGGGAAAATTGCCGTTACAAGGTGAGCGCCGGCAAGGAACAGATCACGGGCCTGGTGAGATCCAGCCCGGGCTGGTATGAATACAAGACCGAAAAGATCGGGCGGATGCGGGTATCCAAAAAAGGAAAAATCCTCTTCCGGCTTTATCCTGAGCATCAGCTTGATCATTACCTGATGTATTTCAGATCCTTGAAATTAGTTCCGATCAACCGATAAGCTTTTCTTGTCTAGCCAAATCATAATTGGAGGGGCGCCATCTGGGGCATGTGCGAGGAGACCATGCCCTTCATCCTGATCTTCGTGCCTCTCCTCGTCAGGTGGATCCTTTTCGCCGCCCTGACCCTCATTCCGCCGGTGCCCATGAAGTGAGGCCCGGCTTAAGGGACTGTCCCTCTTTTCCTGAAGCGCCAAGATCGGCCTGAAGCGCGTTCCTTTCACGATTTATTGACAACTCTTTGACAAATCCTTGACAACTTCCCGTGAGGATTTCCCCATATTCAGAGCGGAATCAGATAAGGGAATTATTATGATCCATGATCCGGGATCAATGATCAAAGGGAGGAATGAAATGGCCAAATTTTATCGGAATGCATCGATGGTCATCCTTCTCGCTCTTTTGGCCTCGGGCTGCCTGGCCCCGCTTTCGAACAGTTTCACGGCCAGGTCCCTGGGCACGGGGAAGATCGGGTTGGACGGAGGAATGTCGGTTCTCGTCAGACAGGAAGACTCCTTTGTACTTCCCGCCTTTGCGATCGCCCTAGGGGTGTCTTCGGATTTTGACCTTGGCGTACAGATGGAAAGCGCCAGCTTGGGCGTTTTCGGGAAATATTCCTTCATCAACAGCAAAGAGCGGGGATTCTCCTTGGCCGGCGTCTTGGGCGCCGGCGCAGTCGCTTCCGGTTCCTACGCCTACGCAGGGCCTGTGCTGAGCTACAAGTCCAAGGCCGTTGAGCCTTATTTCGTGGGACGCTTCAACTATGTCCACTATGGAGAATCGGAAAATGTTCTCGATATGGAGCCGGGCACGTATACTTATGTCCAATTCACGCTGGGCAGCGTTTTCTGGCTCACTCCAAGCATCGGATTGAACATCGAGGGAAGCGCCTTTGCGGGCAATCTCGGTCTGCAGGAATTTGAGGATTTCGGTGCCTCGTCCTTCGTCGTCCTGGGAGGGGTCAAGGTCCGCTTTTGATGAGGCCTGAGACACGCGATTTCTGAGGGGTTGTGAGGTCCGATCCGAACAGGCCCAAACGGAACTCATCTTTGTCCCGGACCGTCTTATCCCGGCGGCGCCGGCCTTCGGCCATTATCCTCTTGACAACGTCTGCGTTTGGAAATACATCTTTTAGTGAGCAAGGGAATGAACAGCGGGCACGGACGGAAAGGGCTCACGGGCGGGAACTTTGTTGTCGGCGAAGGTGGAGATGAGCAAAAAACAAACGCTTTTCTGTGATGTCATCGCGAAGGTGCGGGGGGTGGCCGTGCCCTCGACGATCGCCGCGGCGCTCCTCGTTTCCCTGCTGATGGCCCCGTCGCTCCGGGCCCAGGACCTGGAGAAAGGCTTCCTCAACCCTCCGGATTCGGCCCGGCCCCGCGTCCTCTGGATGTGGATGGGCTCGAACATCAGTAAAGACGGGATCACGCGGGACCTCGAAGCGCTGAAAGCTGCGGGGTTCGGCGGGACGACGATGTTCAGCCTCGCCGACATCACGACGCCCTGGGCCGGAGTGATCGCCAAAGGCCCGACGCCGGAGATCGTGGCTTTCACGGAGCCGTGGTGGGCCCTGGTGCGGCATGCGGCCAAAGAGTCGGTTCGGCTGGGCCTGGATTTTGGCATGTCGAACTGCCCCGGATACGAGTCGAGCGGCGGGCCCTGGATCACGCCGGATATCTCCATGCAGGAAATCGTCTGGTCGGAGAAGCTCGTCTTCGGACCGGGACCGTTCCTGGGAACCCTGATCCAGCCCGCCGTGGACGCCCGCGCCAATATGCCCTTTCCGGTCTTCAATCCCGAAACCGGGCTCGTGGAAAAACCGGAGATCCCCGCCCGCCGGACTTTCTACAACGACATCGCGGTCCTGGCGCTTCCGTCCGACGGCGCCGTGCGCGAGGACCAGGTGATCGACCTGACCTCGAAATTGGGGCGCCAAGGCGAATTCGAATGGAACGTCCCGGCCGGCGGGTGGACCATCTACCGTTTCGGGTACACGACCAACGGGTCCGTGCTGCAGCCCGCGCAGTGGGGCGCCACGGGGCTCGAATGCGACAAGATGAACCCGGAGGCCGTCGCCTTTCACCTGGACCATGTTCTGGGCGAGATTCGGAGTCGGCTGGGAGACCTCGTCGGGAGAGGATTCACCCACCTTCATTTCGACAGCTACGAGGCCGGCCCGGCGACCTGGACGCCCCGGATGCGCGAGGAGTTCGGGGCCCGAAGGGGCTATAACCTCGTCCCCTGGCTTCCCGCACTGGCCAAACGCACCATCGGCTCCGCGGCGCGAACCGAGAAGTTCAGTGCCGATTTCGAGAGGACGGTCCAGGACCTTTACCGCGACGTCTTCTTCGCGACGGCCTCCAAAAAAATCCGTGAAGCTGGCCTTAAATTCATGTGCGAACCCTACGGCGGCCCGTGGCGGATCGGGGACGTCGTGCCCTACGTAGACCGGGTGATGACCGAGTTCTGGACCGATGGCGGCGCCTTCAGTCCCTACGAACTAGAGGCCACGGTGAAAGTCCTGCGGCAAGCCGGGCGGAATATCATCGAGGCCGAGGCCTTTACCGGCAAGCCGGAATTCAGCCAATGGCGGGAAACCCCCGGCTGGCTCAAGCCGATCGGCGACGCCGCCTTCTGCGCCGGGGTCAACCTGATGTCACTGCACCGTTTCGTCCATCAGCCGTGGGACGACCGCTGGCGGCCCGGCAATACCATGGGTCAGTGGGGGACGCATTTTGATCGCACCCAGACCTGGTGGGAGCCGGGGGCGGCCTGGGTGAAATACCTCCAGCGGTGCCAGTTCATGCTCCAACGGGGCAGGGCGGTCGAGGCCCCGAACGATTTTTCCGTTGAGAACGCCCAAGGCGGACTCGACCTGAAATTCAGCCATCGGATCGATGGTCCGGCGGACATTTACTTCGTCGCCAATACCGCCCGCAGCGGCGGGCAGGCCCGCTGCGCATTCGTCGCCTCCGGTCGGCAGCCGGAACTGTGGGATCCTGTCTGGGGAACGACACGGGACCTGCCCGAATTCGAGACGAGGTCGGGAGGCACGGTCATCCCCATGACCTTCGCCCCGGCCCAGAGCTTTTTTATCGTGTTCCGGAGGCCGTCGGATCCCGCCAAGGCCGGCGGGAAAAATTTCCCGGAACCGAAGGCCGCGGCCGAGCTTGCGGGGCCGTGGAATGTCTCGTTCGATAAGAAGTGGGGAGGGCCCGAAAAGATCGTCTTCGTGAGTCTCGAGGATTGGGCCGCCCGCCCGGAGCCGGAGATCAAGTACTTCAGCGGAACGGCCGTCTACAGCAAGACCTTTGATTTGATTGACGTTGACCGTCCGGCCCGCCAGCGGCTCTTCATCGACCTCGGCCTCGTCAACCACTTGGCGCGCGTCATCCTCAACGGCCGCGATCTGGGCGTCGTTTGGTGCGCCCCCTGGCGCGTCGTTGTGCCGCAGGGCTTGATGAAGACCGTGGGCAACGAGATCATCGTTGAAGTGACGAACGTCTGGGCCAACCGGCTTATCGGCGACGAACAGGAGCCGGCCGACTGCGTCTGGATGCCGGGGCATATGGGGTTCGGCGGCTTTCTCCAGGAGTTTCCCGAATGGTTCCTGAAGGGGAAGGCGCGGCCGGGGAAGAAGCGGCTGACCTTCACCACCTGGAATTATTTCACCAAAGACTCGCCCCTCGTCCCCTCGGGACTCCTGGGCCCGTTGAGAGTGCTGATCGCAGATTAGGTGCCAGGCTGAAGTGGGCGAAGTGGATAGCGCTGACCCTCATCCCGCCCGTGCTTATGAAATGGGGCCCGAACTGAGGGGGACCGTTTCGCCTGGGTTCGGAAAGTTCGTCACGCGACGGGAAATCGGACGCGGCGTTTCCGAAATCCTACCGGAATAAAATTATCGCGTTCGGCCTTCTCGATCTTTTTCAGGGCCAACTGCAGAAGGAGCTCTTTCTTCTCAGGATCCCTCTTCGCCGTCTTCTTGTATTTCCGGAGTCCCAGACGGTCGCGGAGAAGCAACATCTCTGTGGCGGACGTCTTCTGTCGTGTTTTGCCTTCAGGTCTCATGGGGATTTCCGATCTTTCAGGGTGCGAAGCTCGGCCAGCGTGTCGTTCTCCTGAAGAGCCGCCCTCTTCTCGAGATAGACCCAGTCGAGTTCCTGCCGATAGCGCACGATCAGGAGCTCCGTCATTTCGCAGTCAACTTCGGATTTCAAATGCTTGCACGCGTTCAGCCGGTCGATGATCAGGTCTTCGAGGCCGATGACGACGCAGCGCAGGCCTCCTTCGAGCTCGACGGTTTCGCGCGGGGAATCCTCGCCGGCGAGCTCGGAAGCGGGAGCCTCAACGGCCATGTCCAGTCCCTCATGGACCCAATATCGGCCTTTTTTGACGAATCCCAGCTCCCGCAGCGCCGCGTCCAGAGCGTCGCGGTCGGTGTAGGCTAGGTCGATGTCGGCCGTGAAATAAACTTCTCGGGTGTAATAAGAAAGGGCCAGCCCTCCTATAAGCACCGGAGCCGGCTTGCCCCGGTCCTCCAGAACGCGGGTGATCAAACCGGTCATCAGCATCTGGCGGGCGAGGGGGGCTTCGGTCGCGCCGATCTTCGTCAGGATGTCTTGGATATTCACGGGCTCATGATAACAACAGCGGATAGGGGAAACAAGCCCGGCCGGGCAACCTTTTGCCCGGCTTTTTCATCTATACGGGTGTGGACGAGATGAGCGCTTCCAGCCTGCTTCTGGCGATCCAAGGCCAATTCGGCGATAATACCCTCCGTGCGGAGTACGAATCCTTCCTGGAGGCGGCCCTAGCCGTGGAGCGCGACACCCGGGGTGGGCCCGTCTGGGGGATGGCCGACAAGGCCCGCCTGGCTGAGCTTGTCGAGCGCGGCCGTGAGGGCGACCTGGCGGCCATGGAATCCCTCTACGAAATGTTCAAGCGGCCGGTTTTCGGCCTCATCTACAGACACACGCAAAACCAGGCCGTCGCCGAGGATCTCCTCCAGGATGTTTTCCTCAAGATCTTCAGCCATCTCCGGAACGTCCGCGACGCCGCGACTTTCCCCGGCTGGGTCTTCCGGATCGCCCTCAACACCAGCTACAGCTACCTCCGCCAGAAAAAAGCCCAGGGCGTCAAGCTCGTCCCCCTGTCCGACCTCGAGGGCCGTCTCGAAGAGCGGGGAGGCGAGCCCGTCGAAAGGGACCTCCGGAAGCCCTTGGACGAGGCCATCCAGGCGCTGGCGCCGCGTCTGCGGAGCGTTTTCGTCCTCCACGACGTCCAGGGGTTCAAGCACGAGGAGATCGCGCGAGCGCTCGGCTGCGCGGTCGGGACGTCGAAGTCCCAGCTCTTCAAGGCCAGGATCAAGATCCGCGAATACCTGCGGGCTAAAAAGGCCGTCTGAGGGAGAACGACGATGAGATGCCGTAAAACCCACGAATACATCAGCCGGTCGATCGACGGCGAGCTCGCCGGGCGGCAGGTGGCCCGGCTCGAGCGCCACCTCGCATCGTGCGGCGAGTGCCGCGCGCTCCTCGAGGATCTCCGGGCGATCGCCGGCGACGCCGCCAAGCTCGACGCGCCCGAGCCGTCGGACAGGGTCTGGAAAGGCATCCGGGCCGGGCTCGCCGCCGCGGAGCTGAAGCCGGCGCGCGAAGGACTTGATCCTGCGCGGCGTCCTCTCTTCGGGTTTAGTCTCCCGGCCCTGCGCTATGCGGGGGTCGCCGCACTGGCCGTCGTCCTCGTCGTCTCGGGCGTCGTTATAGGCACGCGCCTGGGACGTCAGGAGCTTCCGTCGGGTCCGGATGCCGGCGAGAAGTACACGCTGGCCAAGCTCGACGAGGCCGAGCGCTACTATCAGCAGGCCATCAAATCCCTCAGCGAGGCCTTCACCTCAGAGAAGGGCGCTCTAGCCCCACAGGTCGCGGAACTCTTTGACCGCAACCTGTCGGTCATCGACGCCACGATCCAGGCCTGCCGCCGGGCGGTCCTCGAGGAACCTGACGACCTCCAGGCCAGGAGCTACCTGCTGTCTGCTTACACCGTAAAAGTGACCTTGCTCGATTCGGCCCTGGATTTGCAGAGACAGGACCGGGAGGCGGCGGGCAAGAGAAAGAAAATACTCTAAGATACCGAGAAGGAGGAGCATCATGATGAAGAAACTGGACAGCAAATGGACGGCCGCCCTGCTGGGCGCGGCCTTCATCCTGGCCTTCGTGGCCGCCCCGGCCCTGGCCGAGGAAAAGTTCCAGGAGAAGTTCGAGAAGACCGAGGCCCTGGCCAAGAACGGGAAATTGTACTTGAACAACATCTCGGGCCAGATCGAGATCGCGACCTGGAAGGAAGCCCAGGTCAAGATCGAAGCGATCAAGACCTCGAAGGCGGCGACGCTCGCCAAGGCCAAGGAGAACGCAGCCCTGGTGACGATCGAAGTGACCAAGGACGCCGATCTCGTCCGGGTCGAGACGAAATACCCCAAGCGCAGCGGCGGCTTCTGGGGCGGCGACTCCATCAGCGTCTCCGTGGACTACAAGCTCTGGGTCCCGGACACGGCGGCCGTCGAGCTCAAGTCCGTGAGCGGCGACGTCCGGGTCGCGGCCATCGGCGGGCATGCCCGCGTCAGCTGCGTCAGCGGGAACGTTGACCTGCTGGGCGCGGCGGGGGCGGACGTTGACCTCGTCAGCGGCGAGTTGACTCTGGAGAACATCGCTGGGGACGCCTACCTGAAGACTGTCTCGGGGAACATCGACGTCACCCGGGTCAAGGGCTCGGTCGAAGCCGAGGCCGTGAGCGGCGACATCGACCTCCGGGACGTCTCAGAGGCCCAGACGGTCAACGCCAAAAACGTCAGCGGCAACATCACCTACGTCGGCAAGATCAAGGCCGGCGGCCGTTACGAGCTCAAGACCCACAGCGGCGACGTCCGGATGACCATCCCGGCCGACTCGGCCTTCGATTTCGAGGCCAACACGTTTAGCGGCGACATCGACAGCGACTTCGAGATCCAGGTCGTCGGCAAGATCTCGCCGCGCGAGATCCACGGCACGGTCGGCAAGGGCGGGGCCACGGTCAAGCTCAAGAGCTTCAGCGGCAACGTGGAACTGAAGAAGGGCTGAGGCGCGGTCTTTCCGGGACGATAGACAGGGGCGGCGGCGACGCCGCCCCTTTTTTTGTATAATAGCGGGGATGCGCCGCATCCACGCCCTCAATTTCGTCCGGACGATGACGGTGACGACCGTCTTCTTCCTGGCCCCGCTCTATTTCCTCGAGCTCGGGTTTGACGGCCTGGCCATCGGCCTCATCGTCTCTCTCTACGCCGCGGCGCCCATCGTCTTCTCCTTCCCGACGGGCTGGACGAACGACCGGCTGTCGATGAAAAAGGTCATCCTCGGCGCGCTCCTCCTCATCTCCGTGCTGTTCGTCCTGGCCGGCTTCGTCCGCGGCGTGGCCGTCATGGCCGCGCTGTTCCTCCTCATCGGCGTCGCCAACAACGCCCTCAACGTCTCGGTCAACAGCCTCTATTACAAAGACGGCTCGGAGGCGAACCCGAACAAGAAGTACGGCATCTACATCTTCTGGATCTCGCTCGGCCCTCCGGCGGGGCTCTTCTTCGGCAGCCTCCTGATCCGGTTCGCGGGCTTCCGGACGCTCCTGCTGGTCTTCGCGGCGGTTATGGCCGTGACCGCGCTCGCGATGCGCGGCTTCGACCACGAGAGATTCGCGGCCGTTTCGATCCGGGACTATAAATACAGCGTTTTCAATAAAAAAACCCTCGTCTTCTCGATCCTGCTTTTCGTCCTGGCCCTCCACTGGGGCACGGAAGGGACCGTCTACGGCCCGTTCCTGAGGGCCCGCTTCGGGCTGAGCGATTCGGGCGTCGCGCTCTACATGGCCGGGGCCTACCTGGCCCTCGCCCTGGCCGCTTTCCTGGTCAGCCGGCTGAAGTACGACCCGGTCGTGAACGGCCGCCTCTTCTTACTGGGGATGACGCTCTCGGGCCTCGGCCTCGTCCTCATGACGCGAGGAGACGTCCGGTTGTCGTTCCTATTCCGGTTCATGCACGAGGCCGGGGACGGACTCATGGGCGCGTTCGCCGTCCTCTACATTTCGCGGCTCTTCGAAAAGAAGACGATCGGCGGGAGCGCCGGGATCCTCACCGCCCTCCAGACTTCGGGCCACATGGCCGGCTCCCTGGCCTTCTCTTGGCTGGGGTTCCGTGCCGGTCTCCAGGTGCCCATGGTCGTCGCCGGGCTCATCCTCCTCGCCAACGCCGCCTTCAGCCTGGTCGCCCTGCCCCGGGATTGAATTCCGGGACACCCCAATTTGCGGTAGAATAAGCGCGATGATCGCCACGAAAGGGAACGGCTTCGACATCATCCTCGTCAGCGGGGAGCCCTACGCCGACCACCCGCTTTCGCCGGTCGGGATGATCGCCCGGGTGCTCGACGCCGAAGGATACACTGTCGGCGTCATCGAATGTCCGGATTGGAAGGGGAAAGAGGATTTCCTGAAGCTCGGCCGGCCGCGGCTCTTCTTCGGCATCACCTCGGGCTCGATCGACAGCATGCTGGTCAACTATACGCCGCTCAAGCGGGAGAGGGCCGTCGACCCGAACGCGCCCTTCCAGTCGCGGATGCCGGATAGAGCCGTCATCGTCTATGCCAACCGGATCCGGGAACTCCACAAGGGCGCCCGGATCGTCCTCGGCGGCATCGAAGCCTCGCTCCGGCGCTTTGCCCACTACGATTACTGGGGCGACGACGTCCGCCGCTCGATCCTCCTCGACACGCGGGCCGATATCCTCGTCTACGGGCCGGGCGAGCTCCAGGCCGTCGAGATCGCCCGGCGGCTCGACCGGGGCGAAGGCCTCGAGGGCATCCGGGGGACGTGCGTCATGCGGGCCGAGGCGCCCGAGGGCGCGCTCGTCATTCCCTCGTTCGAAGAGGTCAAGGCGGACAAGGATAAATTCTGCGAGGCGCAGAAGCGCCTGTCGAACCGGCGGGCGATCGCCCAGAAACACGCCACCCGCTTCGTCGTCCAGTACCCGGCCCCGGATTACACCCCGGCCGATCTCGACCGGGTCTACGGCCTGCCTTTCACGCGCCGCATCCCGGAGGGCTTCCCCGAGCTGGGCATGGCCCGCTTCTCGGTCCAGACCCACCGGGGGTGCGTCGGGCGGTGCTCTTTCTGCGCCCTGTCCCTCCACCAGGGCGACCGGATCGTCTCCCGCAGCGAAGACTCCATCCTCGAGGAGATCCGGCGGATGACAAAGCACCCGGAGTGGCGCGGCTTCGTCGACGACCTGGGTGGGCCGACGGCCAACATGTACGGCATGGACCGGGTGGCGGCCGAGGTGCGCTGCGAGGGCGATGCGGAAGCGGAAAGCGGCCAAAAGGATAGAAAGCCGGAACGGGCCAAGCGTGGGATCGTCGAAGCGGCCCACCGCAGGCTCGTCGGACTGATGCGCTCTGCCCGTAAGATCCCCGGCGTCAAGAAGGTCTTCGTCCGGAGCGGCATCCGCTACGACCTGGCCCTCGAGAGCCCGGAGTACATCTGGGAACTCGCACGCCACCACGTTTCCGGCCTGTTGAAGATAGCGCCCGAGCACGTCTCGGATAACGTCCTGCGGCTGATGAACAAGAGCGGCGGCCGTCGTCGCCTGGAGGAGTTCCGGAAAGTGTTCGCAGAGGTGACCGCAGAGAAGGGCCCGGCGGGTTCGGGGAAGCGGGGGGGCGCGCAGAGACGCGGACGCCTGGCCGGCCGGCCCCAGCACCTCAAGTACTATTTCATGGTCGCCCATCCGGGGACGACCGAAAAGGAAGCCCGCGAGCTCGCCGCCTTCCTCAAGGAGCTCGAGGAAAGCGGGGAGAAGCCGGTCGAGGGCGTTCAGATCTTCACCCCGACGCCCATGACCCGCTCGACCTGCATGTACCACACGGGCAAGGATCCGCAGACGGGCGAGATCGTCTATGTCCCGCGTCCCTACGCCGAGAAGAAGGCCCAGAAACGCATGCTGGGCGTCCCGGCCGGCGAGAAAGAATAAGAGGGGGTCAAACCTACCTTTTGCTGCAAAAGGTAGGTTTGACCCCCTCTTAATTGCCGAGCTTGAACAAGGCCCGGAACGCCGGATCTTTTCTGATGGGCAAGTAATCCGGCAGAATGACCGGAAAAAAGGGGTCTGCATAGCCCTTATCCAAGGACTTCTTCAGCAAGCCGACGGCCTGCTCGACCTGCCCAAGCTGGGCGTAGAGCCCGGCAAGATCGAGGTTAGCATCGGCGTCGTTGGCCGCGGCGGCCAGCGCCTTATTCAGATAGGCTTGGGCTTCGCCGGTCTTTCCCGAAACCGCGTTCAGCATCCCGAGCAGTGGGTAGTAATCCTTGGCGTTCAGCTTGCCCTTCGCGAGCTCCTTCAGCAATAGCGCTTCGGCCTCCGTTGCGACCCTCTTGGCCTCTTCCCGGTTCCCAGCCTCCTTGAGCGCCACGGCGAGGCCGAAGGCGTTTACCGCCGGGTCGCCGGTCATCCCGCCTTGGGGTCCAAGCTCGCAAACCCTGCGGTAGATGGGCACCGCTTCGGCCGCCTTCCCCGCTGCGAGAAGCGTGTGAGCGAGGTTGGGCAGGGCATAGGGCTGTCCGGGATCGAGTTCGACGGCCTTCCGCAGCTCTTTCTCCGCGTCCGGAAATTTTTCCTGGACCGCGAGAGTGTATCCCAGGATCGAATGAGTGTTGGCCAATTCGGGGGCCATGGCCACGTAGCGCCGGGCCGTCGTTTCCGCCGCCCGGATGTCTTTGAGAAAGAGGTTTTGGCTGAACCAGAGATTGAGGAGAGGGATGGAATTGCGCGGGGCGAGTTCGGCGGCCTTTTCGAACATCGCCGCGGCTTCGCCGTGGCGGCCGAGGGACTGCAGG
>Ga0315273_10008155_pt1 | contig 13199 bp, 12 predicted proteins | sample YL17G02_0_MG_FD_205753 | JGI IMG/M metagenome (GOLD analysis project Ga0315273, IMG submission 205753) | Sediment microbial communities from Yellowstone Lake, YNP, Wyoming, USA - YL17G02_0 | ecosystem: Environmental > Aquatic > Freshwater > Lake > Sediment | place: USA: Wyoming | collected...
CGATTTCTGGCGGGGTGGAAGGGACTTATTTGATTTTTGCGCCCTCAGCGCAAAAACCACAAGAAAGGAGGCATCAGGCATCATGCCGCAACTCAACATTCTCCCGGCCGATCAATGCAAGTGGGATGGCGTCGCCCTGGGCGAGGTCATGATCCGCTTCGACCCCATCGACGTGCCCTTCGAGCGGGCGCGTACCTGCCGCATCTGGCACGGCGGGGGCGAGGTGAACGTCGCCGAAGGCATGGCCTACTGCTTCGGCCTCCGCACCACGGTCCTCACCGCGTTGGTGGACGACGGCTTCGGCCGCAACATCGAGAACCAATTCCGCGAGGCCGGCGTCCACACCGACCACATCCTCTGGTTCAAGGCCGGCGGCAAGTCGGGCAAGTACGTCACCGACAAGAAGGGAACTCTCATGAACGGCATCAACGCCACCTTCCGCGGCAAGGGCGTGGTGCCGTCCAAGACCGAGTACTACCGGGCCCACACCCCGATCCGCGAGGTTGGCGCGGAAGACTTCGACCTGGAGCGGCTCTTTGGCCAGGAGAAGGTCCGCTGGGCGCACACCGGCGGCATCTACGGCCTGCTCTCCGACAAGACGGCCGAGGCGGCGATCCGCTACCTGCAGGTCGCGGGCAAGCACGGGGCCATGCGTTCCACGGACCTGAACTACCGCTCTAACGTCGAGCCCGACAAGGAGAGGGCCCGCGCCATCAACCGGCGGATCGTCCCCCATGTCGAATTCCTGGTGGGCAACCAGAGCGACTTCGGCGACGCGCTTGGCTACAAGGTGGACGTGCCCTCCAACGCCGGCATGGATCAGTTCCTGGCCATCTACGTGGACCTCCTGAAGCAGGTGGCCAAGGACTTCCCCAACCTGAAGCTGATCGGGACGCAGCTCCGCGGCGCCCATTCGGCGGACCGGATCGACTGGGGCGCCGTCCTCTACGACGTATCCGAGGACAAGCTGTACCAGGCCCCGGCGCGCACGAACATCGAGATCGCCGACCGGACCGGCGGCGGGGATTCCTTCGCCTCCGCGGTCATCTCCGCCCTGCTCAAGGGGAAGCCGCTGCAGGAGGCGGTGGAGTGGGGGGCCGCCCACGGCATCCTGGTCCAGGAGACGCCGGGCGACACCACCATGGTGACGCAGGGCATGGTCGAAGCTGAGGCCAAGCGGGCGCAGAAGGGAGGCGGAGTCAGCGCCCTGCGGTAACCTGAAGCAGGCGCCAGGATGCAGGAGGCAGGAGGCAGCAACCCCTCCGCTTTCGCTGCCTACTGCCGACTGCTTATTGCTTTCTTCTCACGCGACGCCATGACGGGCAACGATCACGCGACAGAACTGACAGGAAAGGAGAACGAGTGATGCCGCAATACACCCGAGACCCCAAGCGGGTCGACAAGCTCCTGCGCGAACGCGGCGTCGTGGTGGTGATGGGCCGTGACCACGCCAAGACGGCCGAGCATGTCATCAACACGGTGCAGGGAATCTACGAGGCGGGCCTCATCGCCGAGCTCACCTTCCGCATTCCTGAGCCTCTCCTCAAAGAGGGCATGGCGGAACTGCGCAAGCGCCGCCAGGAGAATTTCGCCAAGAGTCCCTCCAATCCCATGCTCTTGGGAGTGGGAAGCGTGATCAACCCCAAGGAGCTGGACGCCGCCATCGAGATGGGTTTCGACATGATCGTGGGACCCGACTCGGGCATGGGCGGCTGCCGGGAGCCCAAGGAGTTCGTGCGGATCGTGCGCGCCGCCAACTGCTTCGGCGTGCCGGGGGCCTTCTCCCCCGGCGAGTTCGCCTATTTCCTGGAGCGGGAGGACGGTCTCGAGCCCGACGGCATCAAGATCTTCAACGCCTCCGTCTACGGGCCGAGTGGTCTGGGCGCCCTCCTCGCCCCGTACCAGCGGGAGCGGCACAACGGCAAGATGGTCATGCCCACGGGCGGCGTGAATCTGAAGACCGCCGCCGGCTTCCAGGAGCAGATCAGCAAGCGCGGCTTCTGCCCCATCCTGGGAATGTCCGCGCCTCTGGAGCTGGTGACCGAGCGGAAGAAGCTCGGCGACCCGGACACGATTCGCGAGTCGCTGGCCAAGTTCAAGGCGGAATTCACGCCCTACAAGCCGGCCTAGACCCAGGCTGCTGAAAAAGGCCCATCTGTCCGCCTCAGGCGGATTGGCGCGCTCGGGCACTCGTTGCGGCGTACCTGGAGTACGCCTCACTCGGCCCCGGGTACCCGTCCGAAGGATGGGTGCGCCGCCTTGCCGTTCGGCAGGCTCACGGTCCCGAGCGACGTCGAGGGGCATCTGGACCTTTTTTGATCAGCCTGGAAGCGAGCGGGTTTGTCAGCAACTTGCCAGACCCCCTTTCACCCCTTAGGCCGGGCGACGCCCCGCCCGGCCTGCGGACTCGGCCGGGCCGGCGCCCACGCCCTCGATCTCCCAACCCACTTAAGCTCAGACAGTTCACCACTGAGACACGGAGACACGGAGGAGTGCCTGAATCACGCGAAGAACACAGTTCGTCATCGAACAGAATATCTCGACGCGTCTTCTGCAGTGAGGTCCGTTGCCTCGATAGTCATTCAGGTCTGTCTCCGCGTCTCCGTGTCTCGTGGTGTAACAGCAATGTTTCGGTTATGTTATGTATTGTCCCGCCGTACCGCCGTACTATCACCCCTCTCGAACTCTCGAACCGCCGAACCGCCGAACTGTCGGAGTATCTTGTCTCCCCCCGCCGATTCTGGTAGCGTGCGGCCTGCACTCCGAACCTTGGAAGGCGGCATGCGAGTTCTCGTTCGCGCACTCACCCTCGGATTCCCATACCTCGTGGTGCTCACCACCACCGCCGGCATCGTCTATCCCGGTCCGGCCGTCGCCCTGTACGCCGCCGTCCCGGTGCTCATCGCCCTGATGATGGCGGCCATCGGGACAACGCTGGACCTGAAGGTGATCCTCCACGAGTGGAAGCGCTGGCCCTGGATCGTCCTCATCCTCCTCGGACAGGCCGTCGTCATGCCGCTGGCCGGCCTTCTGATCGGCCTGATCTTGCCGGCGGCCAACGATCGCTTGGGGCTCATTCTCGCCGCCGCCGCCCCGGCCGAAGCCAGTGCGTGCGTTCTCATCCTGCTCTCGGGTGGCAGCGAAGCGCTGGGCCTGGCCCTCCTCTTCGGCTCCGCCCTCGCCTCCGCGGCCATTCTCCCGCAGACGCTCCGATTGGCCGGACTCCCCCCGGTCACCGTGGCGCCTGCGGGCATCGTCCTCTGGCTTCTCGCCGTGCTCGTCGCTCCCCTGCTCCTGGGCGTCTTCCTTCGCGCCAGGTTCCTGCAGGGGCGGGACCCCCGGGATACGGCCAGCGCCTTGGCCGGCGGGGCTCTCCTTTGCCTGATCTACGCCGTGGCCGGGCTCCGACCGGCAGTCGGGGAGCCCTTGCAGTGGCTGGGAGTCGGCTTGGCCTGCTTGGCGCTCAACCTGGTCGGGTATGTGGCGGGGTGGTACGGCATGGGGCTCCTGGACGCGCGCCGCGAAGATCGCCTGGCCGTTCTCTTCACCACGGGGATGCGCGAGTTCGGAGTCGCCGTCGGCCTGGCCCTCCAGTTCTTCGGCCCCGAGCCTGCCATCACCGCTGCGCTCTATGGCCTCACGACGCTCCTGAGCTCGGGAATTGCCCTGCTCTGGATCCGTTGGCGGACGACGGCACCGCCGGCGCCGTCGCCTCCCGGGGGAGACGCCGCGACGGGCTCCACGGCCTGAACCGAAACGTTGCAGTTGCTCGCGCAGAGACGCAGATTCCGCAGAGTAAGCTTTTGGCCTTTCAGGTAAGGCGGGCAGACGGAGCCCAGCGGAGCAGGAAAGAAGCCGATCCCCCAATATCTCTCATATCTCCGCACTCCCAGAGCCCTCTGCGCCTCTGCGTCTCTGCGCGAGAAATGTTTGGGCTGAACCCTTGCGGTGGCGGCATTCTGACGGGAAAAACGCCGGAACGGTCAGGGAGAACCATGGAACAGATCGCATTGGACTTCTCGGCTAAGGGGGGGCTGGCGGACCTGCTGCCCCGGCTGGAGTTGGCTGCCTCGCCGGCGGGAATCACCCGCGTCTCCATGGTGGACGGGCGTCGGAGTAGCGTATTCCCGACCCCGGAGGGGCGGGTCGGGGATCTCCTGCGGCAGGCCGCGGAGGAACTTGGAGAATACCTCACCGGGACCAGGACATTCTTCACCGTCCCGGTGGACCTCTCGCGCTTGCCGGCCTTCGACCGGGAGGCCCTGCAGATCGCCGCCAGGATTCCCTACGGTCTTGTCAAGAGCTACAAGTGGATCGCCGAACAACTGGGTGCCCCCCTGGCCGCCCGCGCCGTAGGGCACGCCATGGCGGGAAACCCGGTCCCCCTGATCGTCCCCTGCCATCGGGTCGTGAAGACCGATGGCGGGCTCGGGGGATACTCCTTCGGCCTGGTGCGAAAGGAAGCCCTCCTGAGTCTGGAGCGGCGCACGCCGCCCTTCGTCGGCTGCGCCGAAAGCATGATCGTCTGCCGGCGCGGTTGCCCCGAGGAGCACCGCATGCGGGAGGGCGAACGTATCCACTTCGCCAGCCTGGCAGACGCCCGACAGAGCGGTCATCAGCCATGCCCCCTCTGCCAGCCGGACTGACTCCCGGAGGCAGAGGCGCCATACCATCCTCCTCGGAGGCCTGCCCTGCCTGGCTTCGCGTCCGGCGATCCTTTTCGCCCGGAACGCCACAGTGTGTCTGATTCTTGCCGTAACGGACATCGTTTAGGGGACCCGGCCGTTTCTTCGGTGTCAAGGGAAATTCCTCCTCACGATGCAGATTTCTGACCGCATCTCGCCGGTGCCGTATGTCGACATCCCCAGAGGCCGCTCCGTGGTGACCTCTCGCGCCCCATCGTAGTGGTGCCATCCGATCGCCGCGCTGCCTCGCGGGATCCACCCGGCCTAGTCCGGGCTCTCGAGAGCGGGAGCGGCGCGCCAGTGTCCCCCGGCGGTCCCCCGCAGGGGCCGCCACGTTGCGATGTCGCGCTGCCTACTCCCCGGGGAAGCCGAATCTGTCTCCTCCCGCGCGGGGCGGCTCAGCGCGCCTGCCGCTGGAGCCCGCCCGTGCGCTTGGGGTCGTAGGGGGTCCCGCTCCGCCAGACCCCCCAGACCACCCGGAGCACTTTCGCCGCCAGCTCGACGATCGCCTTGAAGCCGGCATAGCGGTCGCCCTGCCGCTTGGCCTTCAAGGCCGCGAGCCGGGCCTGCCCCGTGGCCGTGCGCGCCAGCCCCATCGCCGCGTGGTAGAGGGCCCAGCGCAGCAGGCTCCGCCCGCACTTCGAGATCCGGGCCTGGCCCGCGAACTGCCCCGACTGGACGCGGACGATGTCGAGCCCCGCCAGCTTCCGGAGCTGGGAGAACTGCGTGAACCAGGCCACATCGCCGATCTCCGCCAGGAGGATGGCCGCCACCGTGGGCCCCACCCCCGGGATCGTGCGGAGGAGCGGGTAGGCCGGGAGCCGTTCGGCCACGGGGGTGAGCGCCTGCTCAATTGTCCCGATCCGCGCCTGCACCGCCGTGACCTGGGCCCCGAGGTCGGCGCAGGCCGTGGCCTGGCCGAGCGGGAGCCGGCCCTTGGCGACCGCGGGCCGCCCGAGCGCCGCCCGCTCCCAGGGCTGCAGCACGGCGGGCAGCTCGGCCCGGAGGCAGTTGGGCAAGGGCTCTCCCATCGGGCCGAGGGCCGGGCGGAGCGTGGTCCGCCAGCGGGCCTTGCAGGCCGCCAGTTCGGCCCGGGCCCGGCGGAGGCACTTCACCAGGGGGCGGAGCTCCGCGAGGGGCCCGTCGGGCTGGCTATAGAAGAGGACCTTGCCCTGCTCCAGGAGCTCGGCGCAGTTGGCCGCATCCTTCCGGTCGTGCTTGTCCCAGGTCCCATCCTGGGTCCGCCGGTTCCAGTACGCCACGCTGCTGGAGATCAGGACGACGGTCGCCCCCTGGGCTTCGAGGAAGGCCGCCACCGCCTGGTGGTAGGTCCCGGTCGGTTCCAGGCCGCAGACGATCTCCCGGCACCCCGTCGCCCGCTGGGCCTGCTGGATCCGCGCCCAGAGCTGGGTGAAGCCCCGGGTGGTGTTCGGGATCGTGCACTGGGGCACCACGATCCGGGTGTGGGCGTGCCGCACCTGGACTTCGTGCTCGGCCTGGGCGATGTCGAGGCCGACGAGGAGCCGGGACCGGTTCGTCCGCAAGGTGGCCTTCAGCTCCCGGAACCGCTTGACACGCTGGACATTGTCGCGCATTGTACTCATGGGGCTTTTCCTCCTGTTCGCGGTGGAGTGGACGTCTCGCTTACGTGCCTCCACTTCTACAGAAGAAAGGCCCCTTTTTCTAGCTGCCATTTTCAGAGGAAGGGGATCACACTTTGGGAGTCTGTCCTCAGACTGCTCACTGTTAGATCTAATACTACGTTGGTGCAAAGACAACTTATCTGCATTACCAAATAAGTTGCTTTTGAACCAACGTCCCCTAACTTGAGATTTCCGACTCCAAATCCGATCCGCAACTAACGGCGCACTGTGTGTGGTTCGAAACTCGCGGCGATCCCATCGTTTTGAGCCGCGGGCTAACGGCGCCCTACAAGCCCCCCGCGAATCGGCCGGGATTCAGGATTCCGCGGGGGTCGAAGGCGGCCTTGATCCGTTGCATCAGCGGGAGAGAGGTCCCGACCGGCCCCCAGACGTCAACGCTCCGCTTGACGCGTGCCGAGGCCGCCTCGAGGACGAGGTGGCCCCGCGACCTGGCGGCGAACTCCCGCAAGGCCGAGACGGCCGCAGCGATGCGCCCGTCCCGCTCTTCCGCGGGGCCGTCGCCGGCGAGAAAATAGCGCACGACGGCGGTGCCCGCCTCCGCGATCACTGCGAGCCGCAGGCCCGTCCGATCCGCCACGCGCAGGCCGACGAGACAGGCCTGGGCAAGGCTCCCCGGCAGGAGGCTCGCCTTGAGGATGGCACCCCCTTCCCCATCCGGCTGGAAGTCCCGCACGGCGCGCCAGAATGCCTTCTCCTTTCCCGTCTCGATCGCCCAGACTTCCGCCGCCCCGGCCTCCGCACAGATCTTCCGCGCTGCAGCGAGCTGCGCCGCGACCGCCTCCTGAATCGAAGCCATCTCCACCGCCAGGACGAACCCTTCCCCAGGGGCGGACAGGTCCGAAAGGCGACTCACCTGCGCCCATGCCAACGGCGCGATCAGTTCGACGGCGCTGGGAACGAGGGGCGAATCCAGGATACGCAAGATGGCCGCTTGTGCGCTTCGCACATTGCCGAAGGCCGCCAACAGCGTTCCGCGGGAAGGCGGAATCGGATGCAGGCGGACGCTGGCATCCACGATCACGCCAAGGGTTCCCAGCGATCCCACGTAGAGCTTGTTCATATCGTAGCCGGTGACGTTCTTGACCACCTTCGCCCCGGCTTTGGTGACGACGCCATCCGCCTGGACGATTCTCGCCCCGATGACGAGATCGCGTGCCGTCCCATACCTGAGGCGGCGGGGCCCAGAAGCGTTGCTGGCCAGGATCCCCCCGATGGTCGCCCTCTCGGCCCGGGGCGGATCCAGGGCCAGGAATTGTCCGGACCGGCTCAAAACCTCCTGGTAGGCATCCAGATTCACTCCGGCCTGGATCGTGGAGGTCATGTCTGCCGGCTCGAAGTCCAGGATCTTGTTCAGGCGAGTCAGCACCATGACCACGGAGAGGCGGGTGGGTGGATTCCCCAGACCCATCATGGTCCCCCCGCCCCAGGGGACCACGGCGACCCGCGTCTCGTGACAGATGGCCAGGGCGGCCGAAACTTCTTCGACGGTTTCCGGAAAGACGACGGTCTCGGGCTGCCTGTCGTCCACAGCGTATTCGGCCGCCCTGTCGCCGACCTGCAAGTGCTCTGGGCCGACGATCGATTCCAGGTGTTTCCGCAGCTCATCCATTATTCCGCATTCCGCATTCCGCATTCATCAGTCCTGGTTTCTGCGCTGCCGCGCAGAAACCAAAACTCTTTGCCCTACCAGTTTGGTTTTTGCGTGCTCATCGCGCAAAAACCAGGTCAGTACCGCTCTCCCAGCCCCTCTCGCTCGATCCGGTGAGGGGCGGAGCCGGAGGGCTGTACCCGGCCGGCTCGACCGACTTCGACGCAACTCTTCGCCACGGGGAAGATCTTGCCGGGATTGCAGAGGCCGTCCGGATTCCACACCCGCTTGAGCCTCAGCATGGCCTCGAGATCGGCGGGGGTGTACATGAGCGGCATGAAGTCCCGCTTCTCGAAGCCCACGCCGTGCTCCCCGGTGATGCTCCCGCCGGCGGCGATGCACCGCTTCATGATCTCCGCCCCGAGTTGCTCGGCCTTCTCGGCCTCCCCCTCGACGCGGTTGTCGTAGAGGATGAGGGGGTGGAGGTTGCCGTCGCCGGCGTGGAACACGTTGGCCACGCGGAGACCGTGCCGGCGGCTCAACGCCTCGATCTCGCCCAGGATCCGGAGGAGCTGGGTGCGGGGAATCACTCCGTCCTGGACGTAGTAGGCGGGACTGATCTGGCCCATGGCCGCGAAGGCCCCCTTGCGCCCTTTCCACAGGCGCGTTCGCTCTGCCTCATCTCTGGCGATGCGCACCTCGCGCAGCCGCATGTCGCGACCGACCTCGATGACGGACCCCACCAGCGCCTCCACCTCGGCCCTTGGCCCGTCCAGCTCCACCAGAAGAACGGCCCCGGCATCCCGCGGATAACCCGCCTGCATCCCTTTCTCCACAGCCTCGATGCTCAGGCGGTCCATCATCTCGATGGCAGCCGGAACGATACCTCGTCCGATGATGCCGGAGACGGTCGCACTGGCATCCTCGATGGTCTCGAAGACCAAGAGCATGGTCTTCACGGCTTCGGGCCGCTTGAGCAGCCGCACCACGATGCGGGTGACGATGCCGAATGTCCCTTCCGATCCAACGAAGACGCCGGCCAGGTCGTAGCCCGGCGGGTCCACCGACCACCCCCCCAGCTCGACGACCTCGCCGGACGGCAGCACCACTTCCAGTCCCAGGACATGGTTGGTGGTCACCCCGTACTTGAGACAGTGGGGACCTCCGGCATTCTCGGCGACGTTCCCGCCCAGGCTGCACGCCCCCTGGCTGGACGGATCCGGCGCGTAGCAGTACCCCTGCGGGCCCACCGCATTGCTCAACCAGAGATTGACGAGGCCCGGCTCCACCACGGCACGCTGGTTGACATAGTCGACCTCGAGGATCCGGTCCATCCGACTCAACCCGATCACCACGCCGCCCTTCAGTGGCAGGGCCCCGCCGGACAAACCGGTCCCCGCCCCGCGCGGCACGAATGGAATGCCTTCGCGGGCGCAGATCCGGACGACCGCTGCCACCTGAGGAGTGCCTTTGGGAAGGACGACGAGATCCGGGACGGCCCGGTACATGGTCAGGCCGTCCACCTCATAGACGCGGAGCTCGTCGGGATCGGAAATGACGTGCTCGGGGCCGACGACCTCGGCCAAGGACCGGATGAGTGGCTCTCTTTCCATATGGTTTCCCGTGCCTGGAGAGGCTTCTTCCCGGATTCCTTCCGGGCGCCGGGGCGCGGCAGACCGAGATCCTTCCGCGGGAATGATCGCAGCACGCCCCCGAGTCCGCCGAGGCGGGCCCGGGGGCGTGCTGCTCTCAGGCAGGTCGGAGAATCTGGAGGGACGTCCCCACCACGATATCCTTCACCTTGGCCCGGTACTCGGCCATGTGGGGGGCCGCCGCGTGAGCCATCAACGCCTCCAGGCTCTCCCACTTCTCCATGATGGTCACCACGTTTTCCCGCAAGGGGATCTGGGCCTTCATCTCCGTCGCGACGTCCACGGTCGGCCCGTACTCGATGTAGCCCTTCTCGGCATGAACGTTGGGCATGTTCTTGCAAAATTCCGCCAGGAACGCATCGCGCTTCCCCGGCTTCACCTCGATCGTCGCAATCACGAAGATCATTCTCGCTCCTCCCGGTAGCAATGAGGTTATCCCCTCCCCCACTTTTCCATTTTCGATTTGCGATTTGCGATTTGCGATTGCTCCCCTGCCCTCGCTGTAAGCCTCCCACGATCCGTCGTCCATCGTCCATGGTCCGCGGTCCGGCCGCTTCATTGTTGTCCCTGTCGTCTCTCCTTGAAGGCGCAGATCGATCGCATCGGGCAGGCAGGACACTGGGGAGCGCGGGCGGTGCAGATCGTGGCGCCGAAGTCCATCAGGGCCTGGTTGAAGGCCCAGGCCTCCCCCTCGGGAATCACCGCCTCGGCCATGGCCCAGAGACGCCGGTCGAGGGCCGAGGCGCTGGCCGGCTGCCGTTGGACGAAGATCCGGCTCAGCACCCGGCGGACATTGGTGTCGAGGACCGGTGCGGCCTGGCCGAAGGCGAAGCTGGCCACGGCCCCCGCCGTGTAGCGGCCGACGCCCGGCAGGGCCCGCATCCCCTCCACCGTGCGGGGAAAGCGGCCCCCGTGGACCTCCACCACCTCTTGCGCTGCGGCCTGGAGATTCCTGGCCCGGGCGTAGTACCCCAACCCGTCCCACGATTCCCGCACTCGGGCGGGGTGGGCGGCCGCCAGGTCGCGAACCGTCGGGTACTGGCGCAGGAATCTCGCGTAATAGTCCCGCACGCGCTCGACCTGCGTCTGCTGGAGCATGACCTCCGAAACCAGGATCCGGTAGGGATCGCGCGTGCGCCGCCAGGGAAGGTCCCGCCCGTCCCGGCGGAACCAGGCCAGCAGCCGGCGCTGGAAGGCCCCAAGTTTTCCTCGATCTATGCGGAGCCGATAGCCCGCCTTGCCGGCCACTAGAGGACCTCTCCGCGGGCCAGCCGCTCGACCAGCCCGCGGTCGGCTTCGAGGAAATCGTAGGCGGAAAGCTCCCCCGGCCGGACCCAGGCCATTTGCTCGAAGACCTTGTTGACAGGGATTCCCACGAAACGGAGAATCCGGAAGAACAGGAGCCGCACGGCGACGCCGTTAGAATAGCGGTGCTCCGCGGCGTGGACCCCGGGACCCACTTCGGCCTCGATCCCCAGCTCCTCGGCGAGCTCCCGGCGCAGGCAGTCCTCGGGGCTCTCCCCGGCCTCCACGGTCCCACCGGGAAACTCCCACTTCAGCGCAAAACGGCTGCCGGCCCGGCGCTGGCAGATCAGGACGCGGTCCCCATCCCGGAGAATTCCCGCGGTCACCAGGATCATGTCAATAGCCTCCGCGCTCTTTCGCGGGCACCAGTAGACAATGCCAAGCGCAGGGGGGTCAAGGCTATTTCGTGACTCCCGTCGGCCCTGCCCACATTCCCTCGGCCGCCCAGGCGGCGGCGATCTCCTGCCCGGCCACCACACCCGGCAAGCGTTTCTGCCTTGCGCTTTTCCCGCTGGCCGGGTAGAAGAATGCACCTGGTTTTTGCGCGGGGCGCGCAAAAACCAAAATTCTTTGCCCCACCAGTTTGGTTTTTGCGCGCCCCGCGCAAAAACCAGGGGGAACGAAATATGGCAAAGCGAAAGTTGGCGAGAGCTTCCGCAAGCAAGCCGTCCTCACGCAAGGCGACTCCCTGGATCTTCTGGGCCATCGCCGGGGGTGTGGGTGTCGTCATCGTCGCCGTGGTGGCGTACCTGGCCTTCGAGGCCGGACGGGTCCCGGAGGTCAAGGTGGGAAAGTCGGCGCCGGACTTCACGCTCACGCTCTTCAACGGCCAGAGCGTCACGCTCTCCAGCTTGAAGGGCAGGCCGGTCCTCCTGAACTTCTGGTCCTCGACCTGACCCCACTGCCAACGGGAGGCTCCCGTTCTGGCCAAGATGTACGCGAGGTATCAGAGCAAGGGATTCGAGGTGGTCAGCGTCAACATGTCCTGGGACAAGGAGGCCGTTGGCCGGAAGTTCGTCGAGGAGTACAGGCTGCCGTTCACCGTCGGCCGGGATGGCGACGCCAAGATCGCTACCCTCTACAAGGTAGAATCGACTCCCAACAGCTTCTTCATCGACAAGGCCGGCACCCTGCAGCGCCGGGTGGACGGTGAAGTGGCCGAGGCCGACCTCGAGCGGGAGATCGAGAAACTCCTGACAAGCTGATCCGATGAGCACGCTGCTGCAGGAGACGCAAGCCCATGGCGTCCGCCCCATTCCCACCGCGGAACGTCGTCTTGGTTTCCTGGACATGTTCGTCCTCTGGGCGAATCTCGGGGTCAGCTTCCTCGTCATGGTGGTGGGCATGTTCCTGGTGCCCGGATTGAGCCTGGGGCAGGCGCTCCTCGCCATTCTGGTCGGCGCCGTCATTGGGAATTTCCTCCTCGGGCTGATCGGCACCATCGGCGCCGACACCGGCGTTCCCACCATGGTCCTGTTCCGCCCCGTCCTGGGTATCCGCGGCTCCTACGCTCCGACGATCCTCAACCTCCTCCAACTGCTCGGCTGGGCCACCTTCGAAGTGATCGTCATGGCCCAGGCCGCCGACCTCTTGACCCAGCGGCTCTTCGGGCTCGCGGGCAGCTACCTTGCCTGGACAATCGTCTTCACCATCCTGACGACCCTGTTGGCCCTGGGGGGTCCGGTCTTCGTCGTCAAGCAGTGGATGGAGAAGTTCGCCGTCTGGGCCGTGCTGCTCACGCTGCTCTGGCTCACGGTCGCCATGCTGGCGACCTACGACCTGCGCACGCTGTTCGCCAAGCCGGCCAAGGGGGACATGTCGTTCTGGCTGGCCGTGGATCTGGTCGCGGTCATGCCGATCTCCTGGGTTCCCCTGGTGGCCGATTACAGCCGGATGGCGCGGAGCCGCGGCGCGGCCTTCTGGGGAACCGGCCTGGGCTACTTCGTCTCCCACGTCTGGTTTTACGCCCTGGGAGCCTTGCTTGGCGTCTCGGCGGCCGTGACGTTCGATCCCAACGCCCCCATCTCCCCGCTGCTCGCCGCCATCGCCGGCCTCACGGCCGGATGGGTAGCCCTGGTCGTCCTCCTGGTCGGCGAGACGGACGAGTCCTTCGCCAACGTCTACTCCACGGCCGTCTCGGCTCAGAACATGCTGCCGACGGCCAGCTTGCGTTCCCTTATCCTGACGGCCGGTGGCATCGTCCTGGTTCTCGCCGTCACGGTCCCCCTCGTGCAGTACGAGAGCTTCCTGCTGCTGATCGGCTCCGTCTTCGTGCCGCTCCTCGGCGTCATCACCGCGGATTATT